>Ga0193699_10000312_pt1 | contig 22274 bp, 14 predicted proteins | sample L3c2metaG_FD_160095 | JGI IMG/M metagenome (GOLD analysis project Ga0193699, IMG submission 160095) | Soil microbial communities from a riparian zone of the East river system, Colorado, United States - L3c2 | ecosystem: Environmental > Terrestrial > Soil > Riparian zone | place: USA: East...
TTCTTCTGGTTTATTTATTTGTGCCGGGGGAATATTATATGATAGATCTTCTACTAGACTAATTACATATTATAGAGGTATAGCTCAAATTATGCCTTTATTTTCTATATTCTTTTTTATACTTTGTTTAGGAAATTGTGGTGTTCCTCTTACTCTTAATTTTATAGGAGAGTTTATGTCTTTATACGGTGTGTTTGAAAGATTACCTTTATTAGGTGTAATTGCTAGTTCATCTATAATATTTTCTGCTGCTTTTACTATATTTATGTTTAATAGAATAGCATTTGCAGGAGCATATTCTAAATATTTTATGTTTAATATCCCTGATTTAAATAAACGAGAATTTTTTATTCTTTTAACACTAACTTTATTTACAATATTATTTGGTATATATCCTTCTTTTATATTAGATGGTTTACATTATTATACTTCATATTTAATATACTAAATAATTATAATATTGCTTACATTAAAAAAAAAGCCTGGTTAGTTTAACTGGTAAAACATTAATTTCATGCATTAAAATTGAGGATTCGATCTTCTCTCCAGGCTCAGTTATTAAAGTACATATAATTTTTATAAATTTTAATATCAACATTTACTTAGAATGAAGATATTATTAATAATAAAAAACAAAATACCTAAGACCCAATAGTCAAGTAGTTAAGACATAACTTTTTCGTGGTTAAAGACGTGGGTGCAAACCCCACTTGGGTTTATATGTAGTTTTTTATTGGTAGATAGGTGTACGCTTTTTAAAGTTATTTAATAATAACTAGACAATATGTAATTAGTATTTAATAAAAAAAAATAGATTTATTATTAATTAATAATTAAAAATAATTTTATTATATGTAATATTTTTAATTAGGTAAAAAGAAAATAATGATATATATTCCAACAATTATTTCAATAGTTGAAACATTACTTGTACTAGTACCTACTTTATTAATAGTGGCTTTTGTAACAATAGCAGAACGTAAAACAATGGCGAGTATGCAAAGAAGATTAGGACCAAATATAGTAGGATATTATGGTCTTTTACAAGCATTTGCTGATGCTTTAAAATTATTATTAAAAGAGTATGTATCTCCAAGTCAAGCTAATATAGTCTTATTTTTTCTTGGTCCTATAATTACTCTTATATTTTCTCTGTTGGGTTATGCAGTTATACCTTATGGACCTGGTTTATTCGTATCAGATTTAAGTTTAGGTATATTATATTTATTAGCTGTATCTTCATTAGCAACTTATGGTATTTTATTAGCAGGTTGATCTGCTAATTCTAAATATGCTTTTTTAGGTTCTTTAAGAAGTACTGCTCAATTGATTAGTTATGAATTAATTTTAAGTTCTGCTATATTGTTAGTTATATTATTAACAGGTAGTTTAAATTTCACTATTAATATAGAAACACAAAAAATTGTTTTTTTTCTATTACCTTTATTTCCTATATTTATTATATTTTTTATAGGATCCATAGCAGAAACAAATAGAGCACCCTTTGATTTAGCTGAAGCCGAGTCAGAACTTGTGAGTGGTTTTATGACAGAACATGCTGCAGTTATTTTCGTTTTCTTTTTTTTAGCTGAATATGGTAGTATAGTTTTAATATGTATACTTAGTAGTATTCTGTTCCTTGGGGGTTATCTACTAAACTTGTCTGTTTTAATAGATATTATACAATATATTTTTAACGGTATTAATTTTATATCCAATAATGATTATAATGAATTAAATTATGGTTATAATATCAATAAACAAGAAATATATAATATTTTAATTAATCCTTTCACAGATGGAATATTTTATAGTTTATGATTGGCTATAAAAACTTGTATTATGATCTTTGTGTTTATATGAGCTAGAGCATCTTTTCCTAGAATACGTTTTGATCAACTAATGTTATTTTGTTGAACAATACTATTGCCTCTAGTAATAGCTTTTATTATATTTATACCTTGTTTAATATATTCTTTAGATATTATACCTTCTAATATAATATTTTAGTATTATATTATTTAAAATTTATCTAATGTATTTTATAAACAAACATAAGTAAAAAAGGAAGGGTCCGTTTGTTGGTTGACGGGTTGAGCTGTAAACTCAATAGCTATTAGCTATCGAAGGTTCGATTCCTTTTCTTCCTAAGATCTTAATTAGATTAAAGTTTTATAAAAATACAAAAAATAAATAATTTAACTGACAAAAAAAAAGTTTTTTTTTGTCAGCTAGCTCTTATAGCTTAAAGGTAAAGCAGGATACTGTTAATATCTGTATAGATGTTCGAATCATCTTAGGGGCTTCTGCGGATTGATGTAATAGTAACATGCTTGTCTCATGAGCAATGAATTAAGGTGCAAATCCTTAATCCGCGTAAAATAAAAGGTTATAGCTTAATTGGTAGAGCAAACTGCTCATGATAGTTTAGATAAGTGTTCAAGTCACTTTGGCCTTAATTAATCCGAGTGCTGGAAATGGTAGACAGGATAATCTTAAGTTTTATTGATGATAATCGTAAACGTTCGAGTCGTTTTTCGGATAAAGGGGATATAGTTTAATTGGTAAAACTACGATTTTGCATATCGTTATTTCAAGATCGATACTTGATATCTCCATATAAAGTTCGAGAAGCTCAATTTGGTTGAGCGGAACACTGAAGATGTTTAGGCTATAAGTTCGAATCTTATCTCGAGCATAATATATGGGTGTGCTGAAATTTGGTAACCAGGTTCCATTTAGGCTGGAATGGTATTTAACTTTGCAAGTTCGAGTCTTGTCACCCATAATATGTTGCTGACTAATAGGTTAGTAATTAAATTTTAATATTTTTTTATGTGTATTATAACTTTAAAGATATAATCCTAATTTATTATTTAAACTAAATTAGTCTATATCTTGTAATTATAATGAGTTAGATAGTATAACGTACTTCACGAATTTTTAAATAATTACAGCTCGTTGGGCAAGGTATCCTCATTAAATATTTGTTTAAAGGTAAATTTAGGTGAAAAAAACTTTACTCTCATTTTTTTATTTTCAATCATTAATGAAGTTGCTTACTTTTGTATTATATCGTTTACAAGGTTAAATCAAGAAAGCTCTTGAAGGATAAATAATATATTATATTAAATACATTGTATTATATAAAAATATAATTGTATATTCCGTAGACTAATAGGCAAGTCATAAATTTTTGGTATTTAGTATTGAATGTTCGAATCATTCCGGGATAAAGAATATATTATCATTGCAAGGTGGATATAGTTTAGAGGTAGAACTACTGTATGTGGCACAGTGTACCCCTGTTCAAATCAGGGTATCCTCCCTATAATTTATTTTTATAAAAATTAGACTATATATTTTTATTAATTTTTAACTTTCCAATTAACTACTATAAATAGTTTCATAATACATATATTTAAAAACAAACAGCTGATATAATTAATTATTATATTATTACGATCGCGTAAAACAGCTAATACTAGCAATAATCTCATTTACAAATAATTTCCCCTTCCCATTGGTCTAATATAACACTGTGAAAAGAAAGATGATTTATGTCTTCAAATGCTAAAGATATAGGAACCTTATATCTAATGTTTGCACTGTTCTCCGGATTAGTTGGTACAGCTTTTTCTGTCTTAATAAGATTAGAATTGTCAGGTCCTGGAGTTCAATATATATCGGACAATCAATTATATAATAGTATAATAACAGCGCATGCTATAGTCATGATATTTTTCATGGTTATGCCTGCTATGATAGGAGGTTTTGGTAATTTTTTATTACCATTAATAATAGGTGGTCCAGATATGGCATTTCCTAGATTAAACAACATAAGTTTTTGATTATTACCTCCAAGTTTGTTATTATTTTTATTTGCAAGCTTAATTGAAAATGGAGCAGGAACTGGTTGAACTCTTTATCCTCCGTTATCAGGTTTACAAAGTCATAGTGGACCCAGCGTGGATTTAGCTATATTTGCATTACATCTTGCAGGTGTAAGTAGTTTATTAGGAGCAATGAATTTCATAACTACAATTTTAAATATGAGAAGTCCAGGTATTAGATTACATAAACTAGCATTATTTGGATGAGCTGTATTAGTAACAGCTGTGTTACTTTTATTATCTTTACCTGTACTTGCGGGAGCAATAACAATGGTATTAACAGATAGAAATTTTAATACATCATTTTTTGAAGTAGCTGGAGGAGGTGATCCTATATTATATCAACATCTTTTCTGATTTTTTGGACATCCTGAGGTTTATATATTAATTATACCAGGTTTTGGTATAATTAGTACAACTATTTCTGCTAGTTCAAATAAAAACGTATTTGGATATTTGGGTATGGTATACGCTATGATGTCTATAGGTGTATTAGGTTTTGTTGTGTGAAGTCATCATATGTACAGTGTTGGTTTAGATGTGGATACAAGAGCTTATTTCACAGCTGCTACATTGATAATAGCTGTACCTACAGGTATAAAAATATTTAGTTGATTAGCGACATGTTACGGAGGATCTATACATTTAACACCTTCTATGTTATTTGCATTAGGTTTTGTAGTTATGTTCACTATAGGTGGATTAAGTGGAGTAGTTTTAGCTAATGCCTCTCTTGATATTGCATTTCACGATACATATTACGTTGTAGCTCATTTCCATTATGTTTTAAGTTTAGGAGCAGTATTTGCACTATATAGTGCATGATATTTTTGAGTACCTAAAATATTAGGTTTAGATTATAATCTTTTATTAAGTAAAGTACACTTTTGAATTTTATTTATAGGAGTTAATCTTACGTTTTTTCCTCAACATTTTTTAGGTTTACAAGGAATGCCTAGAAGAATTAGTGATTATCCTGATGCTTTCGCAGGTTGAAATTTAATAAGTAGTTTTGGTTCTATTGTTAGTGTAATAGCTACTTGATTATTTTTATATATTGTTTATAAACAATTAGTTGAAGGTAAAGCTACTTCTAGATATCCTTGAATTATACCTGAATTTGCTAATGATATTTATCAAATTTTAGCTAGACGTGTTTATAATAGTTTAGAATGAGCTTTAAGTAGTCCACCTAAACCACATGCATTTACTAGTTTACCTTTACAAAGTTAAAGTATACATCAACTCTTGAATTGCCTTATTTTATCTTTAACTAAAAGATACTTGGTAATTTCAAGCTTGCAACTTTAATGTAAATGTATTTGTTTAAATAATTAATAAAAAGCTTTAGTTTAATTTAATTATAGCATTTTTAAATAAAAAAGAGACTTTAATTTAATTGGTAAAATATGTGACTTTTAATCATTGGTATATGGGTTCAAATCCCATAGGTCTTAAAAGATAATAGTATTTAATTTAATATTTGTTTCAGTAACATCAGGTGAAGATTTATAATATTTTTCCATAATTAATAAAAGGAGTTTTAGCTTTAACGATCAAATAAAGAATTTATTTGTGAGTAATACAATAATATTTTACATTATTAACCTTAAGTATAAGATCTATTTAATTTTTTATAATTAATCTTTTTAAAAATCCTAATAATTTCTATTTTTCTATTTATATCTTCTATTGCAGTAGCACTACGTAAAGATTTATCCATTTTTTTTTCCCGAACTAGTCTTAATATAATTTTGTATTGCTTATATATTTCTTTTGAATTGGTAAATATTACTATTTATAAAAAAGGATTGGGTATAATCAATGGGTTATTCTATGTTACATCTATAACACATACTTTTAAAATTTTTATCTACACTATAACTTTTTTAATTTTACTATTAACATCATTTTATCCAAGAAAATATATTAAAAACAATATTAATAACTTAATTAATATAACTGTTAATACAAAAGACATAATATTAGAAAATATTGTAACAAAAGAAAAGGTAAATAAAGAAGAAAAGATTCAGAATGAAATTAATTTGTTGGACATGAAAATTATAAAACAAACTAAAATTATAGACCATTCATATCATTCTTTAATTCTTAACAAAAAAGCAGAACAATTTACAATAATAGAATATACTTTAATTATACTCTTAGTAATAATAGGTGCTATGTTTTTACTTTCTACTTGCGATTTTGTTTCATTATTTATTTGTATAGAACTGCAGAGTTATGGTCTATATATATTATGTGCACTATATAAAAATTCTGAACTATCTACATCAGCTGCTTTAACATACTTTTTGCTAGGAGGACTAGCATCTTGTTTTATCTTATTGGGTAGCGCTTTAATGTATAGTAATTCTGCTAATTTTAATATAGATGGGCTACAAATAATTAATAGTTTATCAAGCAATAATTTAAATAATTTAGACCATATAGTATGATATACTCCTAATTATATATCGTATAGTTTATTAGTTTTAGCTGTAGGACTATTATTTAAGATATCTGCTGCTCCTTTTCATATTTGATCTCCAGATGTTTATGATAATATACCTACAATAGTGACTACATTTGTGGCCCTTATACCTAAAATATCTATTTTAATATTTATGTTAGAATTAGTACACTATAGCAGTAACATAATGATTAACACTGATTTTAATTGAACCTCATGTTTGTTATTAAGTTCTTTATTTTCTTTAATAATAGGAACAGTTTTAGGTTTAACGCAATCACGTATTAAAAGATTATTTGCTTACAGTACAATCTCACATTTAGGTTTTATATTATTGGCATTAAGTATAAATAGTATAGAATCTAATCAATCTTTTTTATTTTATTTAATTCAATATACAGTAACAAATTTAAATGCTTTTATAATATTATTGACAATGGGTTATGGTTTATTTTTTTATGTTAGTGATAATATAGAGTATGATAAATTGCAGGATAAAAATAACTCACCCATACAATTAATTAATCAAATAAAGGGGTACCAAAATTTAAATCCGATGTTAGCTTTAAGTTTTAGTATAACTTTATTTTCATTTGTAGGTATACCACCTTTGATAGGATTTTTTGCAAAACAAATGGTTTTATCAAGCGCTTTAGATAAAGGATATGTATTTTTAGTGTTAGTAGCTATTTTAACTAGTGTTATAGCAGCAGTATATTATTTAGGTATAATTAGAAAAATGTATTTTGATACTCATGAATATATTTTGATTAAATGAGGGCAATATAATATTAATAATACAATATTATCTAGCCATTTATCAATAACTATTTCAATTATTACAAATTTAATATTATTATTTATAATAGTTCCACAAGAATTTTTAAATTTATCTAATATTATGACATTAATAGTATACACATCCAACTAATGTCATAAAAATAAATTGCTAACCTAATATAACTGCAAACTTAAATAAATAAAAACTTATATTTATTATACCTACGTATATATACAGGTAATTATATAATAAATAATCATAAAATGAAGATAGGTGATATTTTTACTAGTTACGCTAATAACGTAAGCATAAAAATAATTGATACAAAAGAAATATTATTTTGTGATACACCCAGGCCTTGAGGTATATATTTTCAAGATAGTGCTACACCTCAAATGGAAGGATTAGAAGAATTACATAACAACATTCTATATTATTTAGCTATAATAATGTTTGCTGTAACATGAATAGCAATTTCGATAGTTAAAAATTACAATTCAAATAAATCACACATATCACATAAATATCTAAATCATGGAACACTAGTGGAATTAATATGAACAATAACTCCTGCATTAATTTTGATTTTAATAGCATTTCCATCTTTCAAATTATTATATTTAATGGATGAAGTAATAGATCCATCTTTAGTTATTTATGGAGAAGGCCACCAATGATATTGAAGTTATCAATATCCAGACTTTTATGATGTAAATAATGATTACATTGAATACGACTCATATATAGTACCTGAATCAGATTTAGAAAAAGGTACATTGAGAATGTTAGAAGTAGATAATAGAGTAATAATACCTGAACTAACACATACTAGATTTGTAGTGGGAGCAGCAGACGTTATACATTCTTACGCTTGTCCTTCACTAGGTATAAAATGTGATGCTTACCCAGGAAGATTAAATCAATCTTCTGTGTATTTAAATAGAGAAGGAACATTCTTTGGACAATGTTCCGAAATATGCGGGGTTTTGCATAGTTCAATGCCTATAGCTATTCAATGTGTGAACCTAGAAAAGTTTCTGACTTGATTATTCATACAATAGAAAATTTTATGTCTTATAAAGAAGGTATACAATTATCTCTTAATTACATATTTATTTTTACAAGAAGTAAAATTTTAAATACTCTAGAATTTTATTTTTGATTTGGTTTTAATTTGTATATTAAATAAAGTATAAAAAAATAAATATTAACTTAAGATCTAAATTATACTAAAAAATATCTACTATAATAAATAATATAATAGTAAATAAAAAAATATATAAATATAAAATAATATAAAGAAAAAGAAAATATAAAATATTAATAGCAAATAAATAATAATTAAGTAAAATGAGAATATTAAAAAGTCATCCTCTGTTAAAAATGGCAAATTCATATGTAATAGATTCACCTCAACCATCTAACATAAGTTATTTATGAAACTTTGGTTCATTACTAGCATTCTGTTTAGTTATACAAATAATTACAGGTGTAACATTAGGAATGCATTATACACCTACTGTATTAGAAGCTTTTGATTCAGTAGAACACATAATGAGAGATGTAAATAATGGATGATTAATTCGTTACTTACATTCTAACACTGCTTCAGCATTCTTTTTTATAGTATACTTACATATAGGTAGAGGTATCTATTATGGATCGTATAAAGCACCTAGAACGTTAGTATGAGTAATAGGAACAGTAATATTTATCTTAATGATGGCTACAGCTTTTCTGGGTTATGTTTTACCTTATGGGCAAATGAGCTTATGAGGTGCAACAGTTATTACTAATCTTATGAGTGCCATACCTTGAGTAGGACAAGATATAGTTCAATTTATTTGAGGAGGTTTCTCGGTAAATAATGCCACATTAAACAGATTTTTTGCATTACATTTTGTATTACCTTTTGTATTAGCTGCTTTAGCTTTAATGCATTTAATAGCACTACATGACAGTGCCGGATCTGGAAATCCTTTAGGTATGTCAGGTAATAGTGATAGATTACCTTTTGCTCCTTATTTTATTTTTAAAGATTTAATAACTATATTTTTATTTATAATTATTTTATCTATATTCTTATTTTTCATGCCTAATGCTTTAGGTGATAGTGAAAATTACGTTATGGCTAATCCTATGCAAACACCACCTGCCATTGTACCTGAATGATATCTTTTACCTTTCTATGCAATATTAAGATCTATACCTAACAAATTATTAGGAGTTATAGCTATGTTTTCTGCTCTTTTAGTTTTATTAGTTATGCCATATACTGATATGTCTAAAATAAGAGGTATGCAATTTAGACCTTTTAGTAAAATAGCTTTTTATATTTTTGTTGCTAATTTTTTAATTTTAATGCAATTAGGAGCTAAACACGTAGAATCTCCTTTTATTGAATTTGGACAAATTTCTACTTTATTATATTTCTCACATTTTTTAATTATAATGCCTATAATTACTTCATTGGAAAATAGTTTAGTAGACTTAGTAGTTATGAAAGATAAAAAATAAAATTTAATTTATGTTTGTAAAAAGCATTTTACAAAGTGATTATAATATGTATTTATATAAAATACAATTAACTAAAAAGATTAATTTTTTTAGTACTTGGCGAAGATTCAAACCTTACTATGGTAAAAAATATAATACACAACTAACAAAATTTAAATTTCATTAAATAAATATTAATAGATTCAAATATAAATTAAAAATAATTTTACAAATAAAATAAAATAAAAAAATGAATTTTTCACTAATATTATTTATAATAGGTATATTAGGCTTTGTATTAAATAGAAAAAATATAATATTAATGCTTATTTCAATAGAAATAATGTTATTAGCAATAACTTTTCTAATACTGGTAAGTTCGATTAATTATGATGATATATTAGGTCAAACGTTTGCGATATATATAATAGCTATAGCAGGAGCAGAATCTGCTATAGGGCTAGGTATTTTAGTTGCGTTTTATAGATTAAGAGGAAGTATAGCAATAGAGTATAAATAATGTATTTAGCTATAATAGTTTTACCGTTATTAGGATCAATAGTATCAGGTTTTTTTGGTAGAAAAATAGGAGTATCAGGTTCACATATAATAACATGTAGTTGTGTAATAATAACAACAATATTAGTTACATTAACTTTTTTTGAAGTGGGATTGAATAATATACCAGTTTCAATTTATCTTTTTAGATGAATTGATGTGGAATCTCTTAACGTTTTCTGAGGTTTTAATTTTGATTCCTTGACAGTATCAATGTTAATACCCGTGTTGGTAGTATCATCATTAGTACATGTTTATTCCATAGGATATATGAGTCACGATCCACATAATCAGAGATTTTTTAGTTATTTAAGTCTATTTACTTTTATGATGATTATATTAGTTACAGCAAACAATTTATTATTAATGTTTGTGGGTTGAGAAGGAGTTGGAATTTGCTCATATCTTCTAGTAAGTTTTTGATTTACTAGAATAGCTGCAAATCAAAGTTCAATGTCTGCATTTTTAATGAATAGAGTAGGTGACTGCTTATTAACAGTAGGAATATTTGCAACATTGTGATCTTTTGGTAATATAGATTATACAACTGTATTTTCATTAGCACCATTCATGAACGAAAATATTATAACTATAATAGGTATTTGTTTATTAATTGGTGCTATGGCTAAAAGTTCTCAAATAGGATTACATGTTTGACTACCACAGGCCATGGAGGGTCCTACACCTGTTTCTGCATTAATACATGCAGCTACAATGGTAACAGCTGGTGTATATTTATTAATGCGTACTTCACCCTTGATAGAATATAGTTCAACAGTATTAATATTATGCTTATGAGTAGGAGCTATTACAACTGTATTTAGTTCTCTTATAGGTTTATTTCAACAAGATATTAAAAAAGTGATCGCGTATTCAACTATGAGTCAATTAGGTATGATGGTTATTGCTATAGGATTATCTTCATATAACATAGCTTTATTTCACTTAGTTAATCATGCATTTTATAAAGGATTACTTTTTTTAGGAGCTGGTGCTGTAATTCACGCAGTATCTGATAATCAAGACTTTAGAAAATATGGAGGATTAAGACCATTTTTACCTTTAACTTATTCAGTAATGTTAATAGCTTCTCTTAGTTTAGTTGCTATTCCTTTCATGACTGGTTTTTATTCTAAAGATTTTATATTAGAATCTGCATACGGTCAATTTTATTTTTCTAGTACGGTTGTTTATTTTATAGCTACGATAGGAGCTATGTTTACTACATTATATTCAGCTAAAGTATTGTATTTAACATTCTTAACAAACCCTAATGGACCTTTAATTAATTATCAAAATGCACATGACGCTGACATATTTATGAGTTTACCTTTAATAATATTAGCTATATTCTCAATTTTTTTTGGTTATATAACTAAAGATCTATTTATAGGTATAGGTTCTGGGTTTTTTATAGACAATAGTTTGTACATTCATCCATCACATGAAATAATGTTAAATACAGAATTTGCTGTTCCTATTATATTTAAATTAATACCTTTAATTTTTACCTTATCTTTAAGTATTATATCTATAATATTATCAGAATTATTTCCAAAATTTCTATTAACTTTTAAATTTTCTAAATTGGGTTATAATATTTTTGGATTTTTTAATCAACGTTTTTTAATTGAATTATTTTATAACAATTATATAACAGGTATTATTTTGAAATTAGGTGGTCAAACTACCAAAATAATTGATAAAGGTTCTGTGGAATTATTAGGCCCTTATGGTCTAGAAAAGGGATTATTAAATTTAAGTAACAACATAAATAATTTAAGTACAGGTGTAGTAACTTCTTATGCTTTATATATATTAGTAGGCTTAATATTCTATATACTTTCTTTTTATTTGTCATTACATAATAACAGTTTATTAATATTAATACTATTTGGTTTACTTAGCGTTAATATTAATTTAACTAAATAATAAGAATTTTTTATTTATATTGATATATCTTTAAATATCTTTGCATATTTTTATTAAAAATTCCTCAATTAATACCTTTTTTTTTTATAAATCAAACAATATTTACTTTTGTGTTTATAACAATAATAATTTACATATTTTCTAAATATATATTACCTAGATTTGTAAGATTGTTTATTGCACGTATTTTTATTAAAAAATTATAATATATATTATAATTTTTTAACTTTAATCTTTATACAATATGTATAATATACATAAGATACAAAATTTAAATTAAAAATAAATTAATTATGTTTTTCAATACAATATTAAGTCCTTTAGACCAATTTGAAATTAAGAATTTAATAAGTTTAGATATAAATATATTAAATGATCTGCAAATTTCTATAACTAATATAGGATTATATTTAACTATAGGTGCTTTATTAGTATTAATTTTAAATATTATGGCTACAAATTATAACAAGATAGTAGCAAACGAATGATCAATAAATCAAGAATCATTATATGCTACTATCCATAGTATAGTAGTAAATCAAATAAATGGTAATCAAGGTCAAATGTATTTTCCTTTTATATACGGATTATTTATATACATTTTAATAAATAATTTAATAGGTATGATACCTTATAGTTTTGCTTCAACATCACATTTTATACTTACATTCTCTCTGAGTTTTACTGTAGTTTTAGGTGCAACTATATTAGGATTTCAAAAACACGGATTAAAATTTTTTTCCTTGTTTGTACCTTCAGGTTGTCCTTTAGGTCTATTACCTTTATTAGTTTTAATAGAATTTATCTCATATTTAGCTAGAAATGTTTCATTAGGACTTAGACTAGCTGCAAATATTTTAAGTGGTCATATGTTATTAAATATATTAGCCGGCTTTACTTATAACATAATGACTTCAGGTTTTATTTACTTGTTTGTGGGACTAATACCATTAAGCTTTATTATAGCTTTTTCTGGTTTAGAATTAGGTATAGCTTTTATACAAGCTCAAGTATTTGTTGTTTTAACTGCTTCATATATTAAAGACAGTTTAGATTTACATTAAAAAATATAAATACCTGTAAATAATAATTCGTAAATAACAAAAAATATCTCCAATTAAAAAACATAACCCGCCGTTTAAACCGAAAATTTGTTAAAAATAAATATTAAGTAATAGATATTATTGCATTATATACAATATTGAATAAAATATATAATTATCTTTAAAAATTAGTAGTCTAACTTTTATTTTTGCTCCTCATAATCCATATCAAGAAAAGGATAGTGTATTTGAATGTGGTTTTCATTCATTTTTAGGTCAAAACAGAACACAATTTAGTATTTCTTTTTTTATATTCGCACTTTTATTTCTATTGTTTGATTTAGAAATTCTATTAGTTTATCCTTATTTAGTAAGTGCATACTCTAATGGTATATATGGTTTAACAATAATGCTTATATTTTTCCTAGTTTTAACTTTAGGTTTTGCCTTTGAACTAGGGAAAAATGCATTAAAAATAGATAGCCGTCAAATGTTTAGTTTTCATATTAAAAGTAAATAACTTTATTTTTAATATGTTAAATAAAAAATAAAGTTATTCTTATATTAATAACAAGGAATATGTAGTAGATGGTTCTACATTTTGATTGCAGATCGAAAATATGGAGTTCGATTCTTCCATATTCCTTTATAATATATATAAATATGTGATACATAATAGTAAATAATAAAAAAGGAAAGTCCGGGACAACAGAAACGTATATATGGATATAAATTTTAGAATTAAACAGAAAATAAATGTATTTATATAAAACAGCGAACATTACCCTTATATGATGTCTTGTTTTAGAGTAATTTTACATAACAAGAACCGGCTTATATTTATCCATATCTATATTTAAAATAAAAGACCCAATAGTCAAGTAGTTAAGACATAACTTTTTCGTAGTTAAAGACGTGGGTGCAAATCCCACTTGGGTTTAACATATTTATCTCTTGCAAATTTTATTAAAATTTAACTTACTTACACATTTATACTTAAAAAGAAAAATTTTCAGTTAGCTATATTTAAAAACTTAAATAAATGATTTAGAAATAAACAAATGACATATACAACTAGGTCTTTATTTCAAGCACATCCTTTTCATTTAGTATCACCATCTCCTTGACCTATTTATACTTGTGTAGCTTTATTAAGTTTAACTACAAGCGGAGTATCCACAATGCATAATTATAACGAATCTAAAATAATACTACTTGCAGCTTTTATAGGTTTGGTTTACTCAATGTCCTTATGATTTAGAGATGTTATATCAGAAGGAACATACTTAGGTAATCATACATTAGCGGTACAGAGAGGTTTAAATATGGGAGTAGGATTATTCATAGTATCTGAAGGTTTATTTTTTCTAGCTATATTTTGAGCATTTTTCCACAGTGCTCTTTCACCTACAATAGAATTAGGTGCATCATGACCTCCAATGGGTATTAATTCAATTAACCCTTTTGAACTACCTTTATTAAATACAGTTATATTACTATCATCTGGAGTAACAGTAACTTATGCTCATCATTCTTTAATCCAAGGTAATAGAAAAGGAGCTTTGATGGGTTTAATTTATACAATTTTATTAGCCATCGTATTTACATCATTTCAAGGTATAGAGTATACTGTTTCTTCATTCACTATATCAGATGGAACATATGCTTCATGTTTTTATTTTGGAACTGGTTTCCATGGTCTTCATGTAATGATAGGTACTGCATTTTTAGCCGTAGGTTTTTGACGTTTATTAGCTTATCAAATAACAGAAAATCATCATTTGGGACTAGAATCAGGAATTTTATACTGACATTTTGTAGACGTTGTTTGATTATTTCTTTACATATCTGTATACTATTGAGGTTCTTAAATTATAATATAATGGTTTTTATGTCTTATTAAAAACTAATAATTAAAAATGATAAAGTCTTATTAGCTTAATGGTAGAGCTGAACACTTCTAATGTTTAGATTCAAGTTCGAGTCTTGGATAAGATTAAAAAATAATTAGTGTAGACAAGGACTACCTTACTAGAAACATCTATATTTTTTATATGATACAAGCAGCAAAAATAATAGGAACAGGTTTAGCTACAACAGGTTTAATTGGAGCGGGAGTAGGAATAGGAGTAGTTTTTGGTGCATTAATTATAGGTGTTTCTAGAAACCCTTCATTAAGAGGTCAATTATTCGCATACGCTATTTTAGGTTTTGCTTTTGCAGAAGCTACTGGTTTATTCGCTTTAATGATGGCATTCTTATTATTATATGTAGCTTAATATGCATAAAATAAAATGGCTATAGGTTAATGGTAGACCTTTCGTCTTCCAAACGAACTGTGTCGATTCGAATTCGGCTAGCCGTAAAAGAGAATAGTATAATGGTAATACAGAAAGCTTCAAACTTTTTATTCTTAGTTCAAATCTAAGTTCTCTTGATATAGGTTCTTTAACTTAACTGGTAAAGTACGTTTTTGATAAGGATGTTATTCAAGTTCGAGTCTTGAAAGAATCAATCAAAAGAGAATTGGCTGAGCGGTTTATAGCGGTAAGCTTGAGACTTATTTGATTTAATAAAATCACATCCGTTCAAATCGGATATTCTCTGAACAAACGGGTTAGAGCCAGGTTGGTAAGGCGTCTCATTTGGGTTGAGGAATTGTTATGTTCAAATCATAATAACCCGATACAAAAATATAAGGGTTAATAACTTAATTGGTAAAGGACTTCCGTGTCAGGGAAGTAGATATCGGATCAAGACCGGTTTGACTCGAATAAAGGAAAAGTAGCTATAGGTAAAGCAAGATATTTGCTAAATATTGTGTATTAACACTTGGATGTTCGAATCATCTCTTTTCCGAAAAATATAACATGATGTTAAAATTTAAAATTAAAATTGTAATAGAGATATGAAATATTATTTTTAATTTTTTGATCAATCAAAAAAAGTATAAAAAGAAACTATTATGTATAGATAGCTATATATTAAAGAAAAAAAATGAATTTTTCTTAGAAAAATCTTGTAATAAACAAAGTGAATTGAAATATCTTAGTAACTTTAGGAAAAGAAATCAAACGAGATTATTAATAAATAAAAATTATTAATATAAATAATATATAATGAGCCTATAAGTAAAATGGATTAAAACCTGTTTGAATAAAGGGGAACCTTCCTCTAAGGCTAAATATGATATATAAGCGATAGAGATAAGTACCGTGAGGGAAATTGTTTAAATAGTAGTTTTATAAGCAGCTCAAGTATAATTTAAATAAATAATAAGAGCGTACCTTTTGCATAATGGGTCAGCAAGTTAATATTAGATGCAAGCATAAAAAATATGCCCAGATAAACCAATTATTAAATAATGAACAGTATCTAAAATTAGACCCGAAAGCTAGTGATCTTACCATGATCAGGATTATAAAAGTCCGAACGGGTTATCGTTGTATAGATATCCGAAGAATTGTGGTAAGTTAGTGAAAGACAAAACTGACTAGTATAGCTGGTTTTCCGCGAAACCTATATAAGTAGGTAATTCAAATAACATCTTAGCAGGTACAGAATTGTGATCTCGAACAATATTATTTTATTGTTTATATCGGGGGATCGTGAAGATTTTATCGGAGAGTATTTGCACTCGGAAGGGCAAAGATGAATTTTGAACAATCGGACATAGTACGATAAGGTTGTATGTCTAAAGGGAAACAGCCCTAAACAAGAATTAATAAGGTTCCAAAATTATTATTGAGTGAAAAAAAGGAGGTTTTTATTGAATACAAACAGGAAATAGGCTTAGAAGCGGCCATTTTTTGAAGATCTCGTAACAGAGCACTGGGTTAGTAAATATCTTTTATTTACATAGATAAAAACACCAAAAATTTAACGGATCTAAATAATATACCGAAATCTTGTCCATACATTTATAGATGTATCCATTATTTTGATCATTAACATATATCCTTATTAAAGGCATATTTTGTATGGAGTAGCGGAACATTGGGTAAATCTTAGAGTTTGTATTTTTCAACAAATAATATGATATCCCAAGAGATAATGCTGACATGAGTAACGATAAAGGAAATATATATTTCCTCGCCTTAAGCTTATGGCTTACAAATGATAAAAACGGCCTCTAAATTATTTCTGAAAAGAAAACAATGATGAGAAATGAAAATTTATTTTATTTAAAAAAACCTTTTTAAAGTAATAAAGGTTCAGGAAAAATTAAATATATTTAATTTATTATATATAACAAATATTATATATAACATTCACCGTACCTAAAAACTAGCACAAGTAAGCAAGTAGAGAATACAAAGGCGTTTGAGTGAACAATCATTAAGGAACTCGGCAAAATGACTACCGTAACTTCGGGAGAAGGAGAGCCATTTTTTATTGTATATGTATAATTAATAGGGTAATCCCTAATTATACAGGTAAAATACAATATAAAAATAGGAAGCATATAGTAGTGTTGTACGACTGTTTAATTAAAACAAAGCACTTTGCAAAGATAAAATCAAAGTATTGAGTGTGATTTCTGCCCAATGTCAGTAAATTAACTGATAATTCTTAATTGACTAATATAGATTAGGTTTTGAAGGATATCCTGATGAATGGCGGCCTTACCTATGAGGGTCCTAAGGTAGCGGAATACCCTGGCCGTTAAATGCGGTCTTGCATGAATGAATAAACGATACAACAGCTGTCTCAATGATTGGCTCAGTGAAATTGGAATAACTGTGCAGATACAGTTTACCTCTAGATAGACGAGAAGACCCTATGCAGCTTTACTGTTATTAGTTACGCTTATAATATGTTTATAATTAGTGTATAAGGTAGTTAAAAATACAATTGAAACACCTTTATCTATTCTATTATATTCTAATATAACTAAAAGACAGTTTATGCGGGGCACAGATCCCAGAAAAAGTAACTGGGTATATCCAAAGTTAAATATGTAAATTATATCGTTAAATAAATAAATTTATTAGTAACGATATACTTAAATTGAAATTAATTATTAACATAATTATCCATATACATTTATTTTAAGTAAAAATATTTTTTTTTATAAGTAAGATTTTAACTATATGGTGAATAGTAGTAAAATATTAATTAATTAGGTTTATAATCCGATTAATTAATATATTTGTATATATAATAAAATGATTATATATATGATAAATGTATTTTTACATGCAAAGTTTAATGGCTTAATCTTGCTTTACTGTTTGACCTACACGTCTATCAGTCGCGTAAGCGGGGCATATGATCACAAGATGCATTAAGGAAAGATCTTGGATTATTGAAAAAGTTACGCTAGGGATTATATGTTAGTCCTCCAATTTATTTAAATTATTGGAAATATTTGGGTTAATTTCAAGAATTACTTTATTTTTAGTAAACTTGAAGCGAAACTTATTTAAGCAAATCTAAATAATTTAAAGATAAATAAGAACGTTCAACGACTATAAAGTGAGTATTGCTGACAATAATCTTTATATTAATACCCAACATTTGTATTAATTAATTTACAAGCATGTATATAATAATTAAAATTAATAGCATTGATTTTAATGAAGTAGTCTCAATTTTTGAGCTTAAAACAATATTAATTACTAGATATAACGTTTTAATTTAAAAATTTAAATGTTAAATTTATTCAATCTTAAATTAAATGACAAAAATAAAATAAAAAAAGAAGTAAAAAGAGATTTAATTAGATCAACTAAAATTCAACATTTTACTCCTGCCATTAAAGAGTGAAATAGTAGTATTTATACTTTTAATAAAAATTCTCTAAATTTAATACCTGTAACTAATAAATTAATTCTTTCATTTTTTAAAAACTATTTTAATATGTATAACAATAAATTAGAATCTAAAATAAGACGTCAAAGAATACGTATTAAATCAAGAAGATTGTCTTCTCATAATATATTTGTTAGTAAAGGTGAATTTAAACACACTAATAATAAGGTAATAATAAATATATATATATATAATAGACAAAAATTTAACTATTTATATAAAATAAAAAAAAATTGATGAAGTAAAGATTTCTTAAATAAAATAAAAAGAGTAATAAAAAAATCTTTTTATTTTATAAAAAAATATTATTTTATTAGAAAAAACGTTTATTTTTATAAAAAATATTTACAATATTATAATATATATATAGAAAAGTTAATAAAAAAATCTATAAGAAGACATATCAAATATATATATTACAAAAGACTGCTTATTCTTAATGAATTAAAATTTAAATATACATATTTAAATAAAATAATAAATTTAATTAACAAAATATATAATAAAACCATAGAATTAAATATAATAGATTTAAAATACTTTTACTTAAATAGTGATATATTTACGGAATATGTAACAAATAAAATATTAAAAAATAGAAATAAATTAAACAATGTTTTAAAATCTTCTGTAAGAAAAGTAAGAGTAATAAAGAAAGAAACAAAACAAAGTTATGATAATATAAATATATTATCAAAATATAATTTTCTAAAGGCTAATAATATAAAATCTTTTTATAAAGAAAATAATAAAAATAATTTTTTTAACACATTAAGAAAATTATATATAAAAAATTTTTCTAAATACAAAATAAGACACAAAATTATGAATTCTATTAAAAATAAATATATAACAGGTGTTAGATTAGAAGCAGCGGGAAGATTATCTAAACGTCATACAGCTTCTAGATCTTTACATAAATTAAGATATAAAGGTAGTTTAAGAGAAATTCCTAATATAAATACTAAAATATCATCAAAAATGGTAAGAGGTACTTTTAAACCTAATATTCAACATACAAATTTAAATTCTACTGTAAGAATAGGTTCATTTGGTATAAAAGGTTGAGTGAGCAATAACTAAATAATTTCAGCTTGCTAAATAAATAAATTAATTAATAAAGATGATGAAATAGTCTGAACCAACTTGAGAAAGTTGGAAATAAAAATAAATTTTTATAAACAAAATTGAACAGGCTAATTGCGCCAGAGAGTACAAATTGAGTGCGCAGTTTGGCACCTCGATGTCGGCTTAGCTCATCCACATGAATGTAGAAATCATGAAGGGTATGACTGTTCGTCGATTAAAGAGCTACACGAGCTGGGTTTAATACGTCGTGAGACAGTATGGTTTCTATCTTCTAGAGGAATTTAGAGTAAAATAAGGCTAGCCCCTTCGTACGAAAGGAGTTGGGTATGTTAACCTATGGTTTACCTGTTGTTTAGTATTAAACTTTTATTTTTACTTAAATAAAATTATATATTAAGCATGGCAGGAAAGCTATGTTAATTAAAGATAAGTGCTGAATGCATATAAGCACAAAGCTTACCTTAAAATACTCTTAAAAACGTAGTATAATACTACGATTATATAAATAAAAAAAAATATATTTATATCTATAGGCTTTAGTTGAAATAATAGCATAAAGTACTAATTATTTAATATACTAAAAATATCACTTATCAAAACAATTTGTTAAATAAATAAAATTATATTAACATACTATGCCTGGTTAGCATAAAAGTAATGCAACCGTTTTGTAATCGGTAGAAGTAAGTGCAATACTTGCACTGGGCTAATACCAGCCCAAACTTTATAAGTTATTTACAACATACCTTTCTCTAATTATATCTATTTTAGAATAAAAGAGATTTCTATAATAATTTTATGAATTTATTTTTAATAGTAGAAACATACACTAATGGCTTTATATCTATATTCCTTGATATCTTATTTTTAATTTCTATTATTTTTGGTATATTAACTATTATAAGTAAAAACCCTATTGTATCTGTATTATTCTTAATATTTTTGTTTTCAAGTGTATCTATATATTTAATATCTATGGGTATGTATTTTATAGGTATATCTTATTTATTAGTTTATGTAGGTGCTGTATCAATATTATTTATTTTTATATTAATGTTAGTTAATATAAGAATATCTGAATTATTAAGTCCGACAGGTAATAGTATACCTTTAGCTGTTATTATAATTATATCATTTTATTTTTCTTTAGCTAAAGTAATATCATATAATACTACTGAAAATTATAACTTTATTCTTAATTATATTAAAAACTTCAATGATTATTCTAATTTTTTTTCTCAAGTTTTGAATGATAATAAAGGAATATATTATGCAACTAGTAAAAATTGAGAAGGTACTTTAGCAGAATCTACAGATATTACCACTCTGGGTAATATTATGTATTCTAGTTATTCTATTTGACTTTTGTTGACATCTTTAATACTTTTGCTAGCAATGATAGGGTCTATTGTAATTACTATAAAATAAAACCCAATTTGAGGTTTTTATCTGGTCTGTTACACAATCTTTATTAAATAAATATTTTATTGAAATATGAGAAAATAGAATTTTTAAAAAAGAAATTAGCTCAGTGGTAGAGCAGTCGTTTTACACGCGAAAAGTCAGGTGTTCGACTCACCTATTTCTTAAAAAAATAATAAAAGACACGTTAATTTAAGGGTTAAAATAATATGCTACGGACATAAAAATATAAGTTCGAATCTTATACGTGTTTAAAAAATTATGTTGAGTTTGATGATGGCTCTGAATGAACGCTAAACAAGTGCTTAACACATGCTAATCGAACGTCTAATTAAATAAAATTAGAAGTGGTGTACAGGTGAGTATATGATACTTTGACTACCTTAAAGTAAGGAAAAATTCCTTATATAAAAAGAGATAAAAATTTCGCTATAAGATGTCAATAAGTATTTCGGGTAAGTAGTAGTAAAAGTAATGTTTTTACTAGCTAAAGTACCGTAGTCGTAACTGAGAGGTTGATCGACCACATTGGGTCTGAAAAAATCCCAATGCGTAAAGTACAGCAGTGAGGAATTTTGGTCAATAGTCTAAAGGCTGAACCAGCAACTTGAGGGAATGTAAAGTTTAAGAAAAAACGAATATTATAGAATATAAAGTTCTAGGTAAAATACTTAAAAAGACAATTTTTTATCTATATGTCTTGACCAAATCACGTGCCAGCAGTCGCGGTAACACGTGGAAGACTAGTGTTATTCATCTTTATTAGGTTTAAA
>Ga0193699_10000313_pt1 | contig 22238 bp, 36 predicted proteins | sample L3c2metaG_FD_160095 | JGI IMG/M metagenome (GOLD analysis project Ga0193699, IMG submission 160095) | Soil microbial communities from a riparian zone of the East river system, Colorado, United States - L3c2 | ecosystem: Environmental > Terrestrial > Soil > Riparian zone | place: USA: East...
TGCGGATCACTGTCGTCATCTCGGCGCATCCCCCACGGCTGCCCAGTTATCTTCCGGCCGCGTTCCACTCGGTGTGTCAGCAGACGTTGCAGCCGTACGAGATCGTGGTCGCGAACGATATCGACAGGGACGGTGCGGCAGCGACGAAGAACCGCGCGTTGGACCGGGTGGTGACACCGTGGACGGCTGTGCTCGATTCCGACGACCGGATGATGCCCACGCATCTGGAGCGTCTCGCGGCAGCTCAAGCAGCCACGGGCGCGGACGTCGTCTATTCGGGTGGAGACATCCGCGCCGACACCACCAGCGGTAGACCGGACAGGTTCGGGTTGCCGTTCGACGCTGACGAGCTTCGACGCGGCCCGTACATCCCTACCACTGTGCTGATGCGTACTGACCTGGCGCGGCAGGTTGGCGGGTTCCAATGCCGGCCGGGTGAAATCTGGGACGACCACGGCCTGTTCATGGCCATGCTCGACGCGGGAGCGTCGTTCCATCATGTGCCTGAGATGACATGGGTATGGACGATGGGTGATCACGGGACAGGTGGCAGGGCGGACGGATGGTGACCGTGTCTGTGTTGTGTCCGTCCCGTGGCCGGCCTGATCTGTTGGCGGCGTCGCTGCGTTCGCTCGGCGCGGATGATCCTGCCGTAGAGGTGTGGGTTGCCGCCGATGACGACGACCCGGGCACGGTGGATGTGGCGTTGTCTTACGCGGCCACCGTGATCGTGTCACCGCGTCGCGGCTACCACCGCCTGCACGGCTACTACAACAGCATGGCCGCGCAGGCGGCAGGCGACTGGCTGCTGCTATGGAACGACGACGCCCAGATGATCACCGATGGATGGGTCGGCCTATTGACCGCTGTCCCTGACGGGATGCTGGTCGCGGATCTGCGGAGTCAACTGTCGCCGGGGCTGTGCTGTTTCCCCGCTGTACGGCGGGAAGCGGTGCGGGCGGTAGGCGGATTCAGCCCCCACACCCCCCATTGCGACACGTACTGGCAGGACATGGGTCGTGCACTGGGGCGTATACAGGCGGTTCCTATCGACGTGCACCACGACAGGTACGACCTGACCGGGAACAACGCCGACCGAACCTGGCAGGAAGGGCAATCCGGATATAGAAGCAGCGAATACTACAGCCCCCCCATTCAGGCGGCGATAGCCGCAGACATTCGCATATTGGAGACACTGTATGAGTGACCTCACGGTCGGTTGGGTCGGTATGGGGAAACTGGGCGCCCCATGCGCGTTGGCGCTGAACGCGGTCGGCGGCCACCAGGTACACAGCTACGACCCGAACCCGGACGTCGCCGGGTATCTCCGCCGCGAGTATCCGTACCCGCACATGGAGGCAGGTATCCACGACCTGATCCGGGAGAACACTGTCCAGTCGCATGAGTCGATGGCGTCGTTGATGGCAGCTCGGCCGGATGTCGTGTTCGTGGCGGTGCAAACCCCGCACGCTCCCGCGTACGGTGGGGAAACCCCGACCCCGGCCGTGAAGGCCGACTTCGAGTACGGGTACTTGGTGTCCGCTGTCCGGCAGCTTGTCGCTGCTGCGAACGGTCACCCGTTCACGCTCGTGGTTGTGTCCACCGTTCTCCCGGGCACCATGCGCAGGACGGTGGCTCCGCTGCTGCCTACGTCGGTGACGCTCGTGTACAACCCGTTCTTCATCGCGATGGGGACCACTGTCGCGGATTTCCTGGACCCGGAGTTCGTGCTCGTCGGCGTGTCCGATCCGGACGATGCGGGTCCGTTGCGGGATCTGTACGGGAAGCTGCACAGCCGGCCGCTCCATGTGGTGAGCATCGAATCCGCCGAGCTGACGAAAGTCGCCTACAACGTCGCGATCTCCATGAAGGTTGTGTTCGGTAACACCATCATGGAAATATGCGAAAAGACAGGCGCGGACGCTGATGAAGTGATCGACGGAATCGGTTTCGCCACCGATCGGGTGATCTCCACCCGGTACATGCGCGGCGGCATGGGAGACGGCGGCGGCTGCCACCCTCGTGATCTGATCGCGATGTCGTGGCTCGCGGAACGGCTGGATCTGTCCTACGACCTGTTGGGACAAGTCGCGGAGGCACGCGACGCGCAGACCGGGTACATCGCTGGACTGGTCGAGAAGTGGGCTGATCTGACGGGGTTGCCGGTGCTGGTGCTCGGGGAGGCGTACAAGCCGGGTACGGACTTGACGCTGGGTAGCCCGTCGCTGCTGCTGCAACATTTGCTCAAGCAGCGTGGGATATCTCCGCGCGTAGAGGACCCTTACGTGCACGAGACGCCAGTGCAGATCGATGGGCGGGCGGTGATTGTGGTCGCTACCGCGCATCCCGAATTTCGGCGCATGGAGTTCCCTGCCGGGTCGGTGGTCATCGACCCGTTCGCGTGCGTCGAAACAACCGACAACATCACTTACATACCTGTAGGCCGGAAAAGGTGAAAGGAGCCGTCTGATGTCCGAGATGCATGCGCAAGCGAACGGGGTCATCGTCAGTATGGGGCAGATTTACACCCCCCCTGATTCGCCGAAATCGTATGTGCGGTTCGATTTGCGGATGAACCCCACTGACACGCGCGGCCCCCGCGAGGCCACCGTCGTGTCCGTGCAGGCGGCGGGCGGTCTCGCTGACGACGTCGCCGGGCTGCTGGCCACGGGGGATCGGGTGATCGTGCTCGGCAGGTGGGGTGTGCGCGGCACGTGGACGGGACTGTTCGCGGCTTCGATCGGTCTGGATTTGCGGTCGTTGGCGGTCAACGACGATGAAGGCGGGCAGGTCGCGGCGTTGCCGGTGGCTAGCTGAGTTTCCGGACGAGACGGACAGCGAGCCACGCGACGACAGCGACGAGGGAAGCCATTTCGGCGGCTGCGACCATGCATCCGACGTTCCCTGGTCGTGGCGCACCGGAACCGCCTTGGCCGGTCCATTACCACCAGTCTTCGCGCGAGGGGACTGCCGTCTTCAGGCGGCAGGGGAATCGCGGCGCCCTCGCTCCTCCTTCCGTGTTATGCAGACGGTGCGTGTATACTAGTCTCATGACTCGGGCGGTCCAGGTCTCCTCTGGAGGCGTACACGATCTCGGATACCACGTCGTGTTCTGCCCGAAGTACCGTCGCGCCGTTCTGGCAGGAACCGTCGCCGAGCGGTGCCGCGAGCTGATCAGCGAGAAGTGCGCCGAGCGGGGGTGGCTGATCGTGGCCCTCGAAGTGATGCCCGACCACGTGCACCTGTCCGTGAAGGCCCAGCCGAAGGACTCGCCGTCGTACGTGGCGAACCAGCTCAAAGGCTTCACCTCGCGGCGACTCCGTGAGGAGTTCCCGCATTTGCGGTCCCGGCTGCCTACTCTGTGGTCCCGGTCGTTTTTCGTCGTATCGGTGGGGGCGGTCAGCGCTGCCACGGTGCAGCGGTACATCGACACGCAGTACGAGCGGCCGTGGCGCAAGGAGAAGACCCGGTGAGGCGCGCGTACAAGTTCCGCCTGTACCCGACCACCGGGCAGGCATCCCGGATGACCCAGTGCCTGCGGGACCACCAGCGGCTCTACAGCGCTGCCCTGGAGGAGCGCCGCGAGGCGTGGCGGATGCGGAAGACTGGCATCCGGTACGGCATGCAGTCCGCTCAGCTCAAGGACATCCGCACGCTTGACCCGGATCAGGGCCGCTGGTCGTTCTCCTCCCAGCAGGCCACGCTGCGGCGTCTGGACAAGGCGATGGCCGCGTTCTACCGGCGCTGCAAGGCGGGCGAGAAGCGCGTCGGTTATCCGAGGTTCAAGACCCTGGACCGGTGGGATTCCGTCGAGTGGCCCTCTGACGGGGACGGATGCCGATGGAAGCCCGAGACGGACCGCGTCTACCTCCAGGGCATCGGCCACGTCAAGGCCCGCGTTCACCGCGCCGCGCAGGGTCGGGTCAAGACGATTGGCCTGAAGCGGGAAGGCCGCCGCTGGTACGTGGTCCTGTCCTGTGACGACGTACCCGCCAAACCGCTGCCCGCTACCGGCCGGGAGATCGGCCTGGACGTCGGGGTGGCCCGGTTCGCCACTACCAGCGACGGCGAGATGATCGCCAACCCGCGATTCACCCGCAAGTCCGCAGACGAACTGGCAGCCGCGCAGCAGGCGCTCGCCCGCAAGAAGCGCGGGTCCGCGAACCGCCGCCGGGCCAGGGCGAAGGTCGCCGAAGTACACCGCCGGATACGGAACCGCCGCGCCGACTTCCACCACAAGACCGCGCGGACACTCGTGAACGAGTGCGACGTGATCGCGCTGGAGAAGCTGAACACGGCCGGGATGACGAGGCGTCCCGCACCGAAACCAGACCCGGGTCAGCCGGGCGCGTTCCTCCCGAACAACGCCGCCGCCAAGGGCGGCATGAACCGTTCGATCCTTGATGCGGGCTGGGCACAGTTCGCGGGCATACTGACCGGGAAAGCGGAAGAAGCTGCCCGGCGAGTGGTGTTCGTGAACCCGGCCTACACGAGCATCGGCTGCCACCAGTGCGGGCGAAGATGCACCCGCCCGCAGCAGGACACTGTTGTCTGCCCCGTGCACGGCGGCATGGATGCCGACTGCAACGGAGCGCGGAACATCTACGCCAGGGCCGGGCTGGGCTCTGGTCGGGCCGATGCGGCCTGAGAAGCTGGCGGGCCTCAGCCGTCAGAGCAGTCACTCACGGTTTTCCATCGTCATGGACGGGTTCTCCGGTTCCGTTGTCGTTGTTTGATGAGCGTTGACAGCACGGGATGTTCCCGGGTGTCGCATTCGGTGCAGTCGATGTGTGTTTCGGGGAGCGGCGGCCGGTCTGCGTGGACGATGTAGGTGTGGCCGCATAGCAGCGTCACGGCGTACGTCGACATGTAGGGGTTTAGGCGGTGGTTGCCGCTATGGCGGCGCGGGTGAACTGGGTGAAGTAGCCGGTGCCGGCTGCTAGCGCGGTCTGTACTTCGACGGGGTCGATACCGCCGAGAGCGGACTGCGCGGCACCTGTGAAGGCGATCAGCGCGGACGCGAGGTACCGCGCTGATTCGCCGTCCGGTGGTGGCGGCACGTCTGTTTGGAGGGTGGTGATAGCTGCCGCGAGCGCCGCCGCGTCGGTGGTGTACGTGCCGGAGCTGGGGTCGGTGGTGGATGTTGCGAGCGTGTCTGCTGCTGTAGCTAGGGCGTTGAGGTCGTCCATCGCGGAGATGCCCCAGGCGTTCATGCCGGCGTGGGCGACTACGGCTGTCGGGTTGACGGCCGGGGGTTGGTGGGTGTGGGTGGTTGAGCATCCGGTGAGGGCTGCTGTGAGCGCGAGTCCGGTTAGGGCTGTTCCGATGAGACGTTTCATGGTGGCCATACTGCCCAGTTCTTGCCAGACTGTCAAGTCGGGTGGGTGGTTTGCGCGTAAACTGTATCCCGTGCCAGGTCTTCCCGGCGTGTCCGGCACGTCACTGTCAGGTGTTCAACCCCTATGATGATCATCATCACTAAGGGAGCCGGCGAAAATTGGGGTGGTCGATGTATGACTGCGGACCGGCGACGACGTGACCGCGGACCAAATCTCGGCACTGATCACCCCGTTTGGGGCAATCATCGGTATAGCGCTACTCGGTGTCTATAGATGGACGTCGACCACCGGCCGTATCCTGCGCCAGTACCGGCATGCGCTGGAACTGGCCGAGGAAACGATCAACGCGACACGTCGCGTCGCCCGGCAGGCCGGCGTAGCCGTGGCGGACCTGCCACCCATACCGCGCGCTTTGACATCTATCGATACCTGGTCAGGATTTGACCCGTGACCGAAATATATCGGATCGAGAAGACGCTACGGACCATCCGGCTGGCTGTCCCCGTACTGGTCGCAGTACTCACGGCGGGGTTGGTGCTGGTGTGGCTGCAGGCCCGGCACACCGACAGTGTGGTCGCGCAGCGGCAACGCGCCGAGCGGTCCGCGTCGTCCGCGCAGAGCGGTCTACAGACTGCCGCATCGCAGGCGTCGGCGGGGAAATCGCTGGCCCAACAGATCCAGGGCGCGTGCACGTCCGGTGGAGCTGTCGCGGTCCAACTTGGGCAGGCGTGCGCATCCGCGTCGCGGGTAGCGACGCAGCAAGTGCCTCCGGTCGCGCCGATGCCCGCACCTGCCGGTAGGAACATCGCCGGGACGGAACTGCGCACGGGTGACCTGTGGCTTCTGTACACGGACGGAAGCCGGCAGGATGTGGGCCGCGTGGTCGGGCCGTCAGGTGCGTCCGGGCGTCCTGGCGCTAGCGGCACGCCCGGACGGTCGGGTAGCCCCGGCAGTTCGGGTGAGCCGGGGCAGTCGGGACGCGGGGTCGCGGCCGCATCGGTGGATTCGGTGTCGGGAGATTTGCTGCTCACCTACACCGATGGCGCCACACAGGATGTCGGGCATGTCGTCGGCAACCAGGGCGCGAACGGTACAGACGGGAAACCGGGCCGGTCGGTGACATCGGTGGACAAGTCGTCCACAGGGCATCTGATCGTCACCTACGACGACGGCACGACACAGGATGTGGGGCCGTTACCTACGGGGCCTACGTGCCCTACCGGGTACACTTTGACTACACGGCAAGCCCCGGACGGTTCCGGGGAGACGTGGGCGGTGTGTGTCTCCCCGGCCGCGTCCGCGTCAGTCACGCTGGGACCGTCTGATACGCCCAGCTAACAGGAGGAGGAACGACTATGCGGTTCACGGACTGGTGGTAATGGTCGAGATCTACCCTGACGTGTCCGAGCACCAGGAACAGGCGTTGACTTCCGCGTATACGCGGACGTTTTTCATGTTCCGGTTGGCGTCGGAATACTGCCGTATCGACAGGTACCGGGACGCGAACCTAGCCGAGTCGGTTCGCCTGCGCGATGCGGGGAGGCTAGTCAATTTCGGCGGGTATGTCATTCCGTGTGTGCGCTCGAACGCGGAGGTGCTCGGTGTTGTTCCGGCCGCGTTCCCCCGTGACGCCGTGGTCATGATCGATCTTGAGTCGTGGGGCGGCCTCGTTCGGGGTGATCATTCGGACGAGTTGACGCAGCTCGCGAACGCGTTACGGACGCGGCAGTCCGGCCGTGACGATCTGGTGTGGCTGTACGGCAACCGTGGTGATCTCGCGGCACTGTACCCGCGTAGGCCGTCGTGGCTGGGTGTAGTGCTTGCGGACTACTCGGCGTCCAGTAAACCGGATTTCCCTAGTTTGGTCGCATGGCAGTACAAGAACGCTGCCGAGAACCATTCAGGGTTACCGTCAGTTAGCTCGCCCTTTCCGCCGTGCGATCACAACGCTCTGTACATTCCCGTACCTTCTCCCGCACACGAGGACGACATGACCCCAGAAGAACACGCCATGCTCGCCGGTATCGCCGGCGCGATCCAGACCGGGGGGAAGCCGTTCCCGGTCGGCTACTCGATGCAGCAGCAGGTGTTGCCGTTCATGGGCCGCACCGACGCCAGCCTCAACGCGGTCAAGGCGCTAATCACTGGACTGCCGAAAGCGAACGCTGACGCGGTAGCAGCGGCCGTGGTCGCGGCGCTCCCGACCGGCGGTACCGGGCTGACCGTCGCGGATGTCGAACTCGCCGTGAAAACGGTTCTCGGCCAGACCCATTTGGAGACGTCATGAGTGCGGTCTTGACCCGGTACGTGTGGGACCCGCTGGAGCGGGCGCTGTCGTCGGGAGTACAGCAGTTCGTAGTGTTCCTGTCCGTGTCCGGTGCTGGTGCCCTGTTGACGGGGCAGCAGTGGGCGGGTGCGTTCGCGACGGCCGGGTACGCGGTCGCGGTGTCGCTGATCATGTCGGTAGTGACGTTCCAGTTGCCGGCACTGTCGCCGTACCCGGATCTAGCTGTACGGGTGGTGCGGACGTTCGGGCAGTCGGTGCTCGCTGTGCTCGCCGCTGACCAACTGAACGGGTCGCTGGTGACCGCTGATTGGCGGGGCGCTGTCGCTGTCGCTGTGCCTACGGCGTTGACTGCGCTGGTGAAGGGTCTCGCAGCGATGTCGGCTCCCAACACTGCGCCGGGTGCGTCGCTGTTGCCGGCCAAGCCGTGACTGGCGGCCGAGCCGCGACGTTGAAGAAGGGCGGTGCTGCCGCGTCGGTAACGTCCGCGAGCTGCGTCACAGAGCAACCTGTAGCAGCCGGACTGTCAGGACGGTAAGCCGGAACGTGTTGCACAGCGGGTCGTGTGCGCCGGGTAGGCATAGCCGGTTGTGCAGTTCGTGGACGGCTGCCCGGGTCGGGAGCATGTCGTCTCCGATCGGTCCCAGCTCGGGCGCCGCCGAGAGTCCGGTCATGTCGGGGATACTCCGCTCGTAGGGGCGCAGCTCGGGTGGGGTGCAGCATCCGTCGCAGCCGTGAACGCCGACGCTGAAAGTCTTACAGGGCAGGGTTTGACGGTAGGCGAGATCGTCCGGGTCGGGATGTCCGACACCGTGCGGGCAGGCCCGTTCGGTGATGCCCCGGTCTGCGCGGTACAGAGTCGGCCACTCACGCATGTGGTGGTCGGACGGGTGGTGTACTACGCATGGGCGCCCGGTGCATGATTCTGGCGGGTGGGTGACCAGCGCTGTTTCACCGACCGGTATCCCGTGACGGTCGGTGGCGTCAACGGACCACCTGTCATGTGTGGCGGGCACGATTAGAACACCACGACCGTCGACCCAACCGTCACGGGTCATGCCGCAAGCGGCGCATGCCAGCACCGGGACCTCGGTAGCTGTCACTTTCGTGCCTACCCCGGCGAGGGAGAAACTTCCGAACGGTTTGGGAGTCAGCCGCAAAGCAACCGAGAGGGACCCCGTCACGGAACACACCGGACAGGGAGTGGTCTCAGGTGTGGCTGTGGTCATGTCTTCGTCTCCGATCTGTTGTCTGCCTGACACCCCAACGATACACCCCGCCGTGGTAATGTCAGGTCACGAGACGCAACGACCGACCCGACCACACCAACACCCCACCATCGTCCTCGCCGTCGCCGTCGCCGTCCAACCCCACCAGCCTCGGCGCCGACCGAACCACTTTCGCGAGGGTCGGCCAATCATCCGCGTTGATCCCCAACTCGGGCGGCTTCCACCCCGGCTGCGCACCCGCGTACAGGTCAGGCCAGTTCGACGCCCGCACGTAGCACGGCAGCAGACCCCCCACGTTCGGGACAGGTTCCCGCGCTACACCTGTTGCCGGCTCGGCTTTCGCGCGGGCAGCGGCGCCCTCAGCGGCGTGGCGGCGGCAATACCCAACCACCCGCCACTCCCCCGACACAGGCTCGGTCACCCGCACCTGAGACGCCCACGCCTGCCCGCACAGGTCACCCTTACGCGGCCCACGCACCAGCGGCACACAACACCGCACCCGCGCCCACCGCTCCGGACGGCCATGATCCGGGTCGAACCGTGGCCTGTCCGCGCGCCACAACGACTGCACCCACCAATATGCCTCATCCAATCGACGGCCCATCAATGCAAGACACCGCTCCCACCGGGCGTCCTGCTCACCTGCCGGCAGCTCGAACCCAGACCACCACCACGACATGACGAACGACCGCAACTCCAGACCGTGTTCCCGTCCGTCGAGGAACCTGTCATCCGTCATCAACCGGGCAATGTTCGTGTGCAGGCGAAGGATACGTTTCGTGTCATCAGCCATGATTCACCCCGGAAAGGCTTAAACTCGTAAGTGTTTCCGCCGACACGGGAAAGCACCCGACCGAAAGACGGCCACCTCTCCCACAGAGTAGATCCGAAAGGAGACGGCAAGGAACCTTCACGGGACCTCGGCATGTGGCACCCACCTAGGTCCATGTTGCGGCAGCGGCGGGTGCAATCCGGGATCTAGCCCACGGCCAGCGGCCACCCGCATCCACGACGTCCGGCCAGTCCCGCCGCACCCGATCGATCCGCCACGGCTCCAACACGCACCGACGAACTATCGCGTCCGAGTCCGGGTCCATCCGCAACCCCCGCCCGAACTCGGGCCACCAACTCCACAAGTTCGCCCCAGACGGGGCCATGCTCCCTCCCGTGTGAGATGTCTTGTTCGGGTGCGCCTCCATCATCAACGCGGCACCTGTAGCCCGGATACGGTCCAACACCCCGGTCACTGTCTTGATGACCGCCTCTTTGTCTGGGTCGCCCTGATGCAGCTTGTACACGGGACCCACATACACCAGGTCAGGCTTGTCATGTTCGACCGCTTTCAGCAGGGCACGCGCCTCGGCCGGCTGCAACAGATCGATCGGGTTACCGTGGCCGCCGATCGTCAACCTGTCCTCCACCGGACGCCCCGACATCCGGGCCTGCAACAACAGCGGCCGTAGCTGCTGCCGGTTCTGATCATCGGAGTTCTCACAATCGATGATCATCACTCGCGTCGGGGGAACGTCGCACCAGTCGAACGGGTGGATGCCTGCGGCGGCGCACACCGCGATCTGACGCAACAGCGTCGTCTTCCCGAGACCACCTGAGCCGGTAAGCATGAACCTGTCCTGGCGGGCGAACAGGCCCGGCACTACCCAGTCAGGTTCCTGTTCGTCCTCGCCCTGAATGAACACGTCAGCCCGGACCGTGAACGCGGCGGCGTCGCCAGTCAACGGATGTTCCACGAGGGACAGCTCTAGCCGGGCACGTTCCACGAGGTCTTCGATCGTGCCGGTGATGCCCGTGTTCGCTGTCGCGGCGTCCTGCGCCATTTGCACGATCCGTGTACCGCCCTGCACCAGACGACGCAACGTCGCCTTCTCCAGCACGATCGCTGCGTAGTAGCTGGCCGAGGCGGCAACGGGGACGGCTTCGATCAGCGTGTGCAGGTACGTGGTGCCACCGATCCGCGACAGGTCACCCGCTTTCAGCAGCGTGTCGTTCACCGTCAACGCGTCAACAGGGACCCCTTCGGCTGCGACCTTCCGTACCGCATCCCAGATCACCTGGTGTCTAGGCTGGTAGAAGTCCTCAGCGACGAGCACCTCGTCCACGGCAGCGAGCGCCTCTGGAGAGATCAGCACCGACCCGAGCACGGCCTGTTCGGCGGGCACGTCCTGCGGCGGGACCATCATCCGAACCGTGCCGACGCCAGCGGGTCAGCCGCCCGACGCCTGATCCGGTCAGCCACCTGCGCATCTCGTTCAGCCTGGAAGTCTCGCACTGGGGTTTCCTTTTTCGACCGTTCAGCAGCAGCCTGCATTTGAAGGGTCGAATACTTCTCACGGAGTTTGCTCATGGAAAGAATGTTCGCCCGCCAAAACTCATTCTTTTGGCACCAGTCGATGGCCGCCGCTATGTTCGCCGGGTCTCGCTTATCCAAATCGATCATCAGCCGGCAGGCATCCCGCCAACGTTTCGTGATCGACGGTCGTTTATGCGATTCGTCGTTCGCTGCGATCTTGTTGGCTAGCCTAGCACATAGGTCCTCGATCTCTGGTCTGGGCTTGGGGGGAGCGTCGGACGGCGCAGCCTCCGACGTTTTTCTAACCACAGCGGAACTGAAACCCTTAGGGGTTTTTAAATCTTTACGGTGTCTCTCTGACACTACATCAAGTCGGACATGATCCACGGTTTCCGTTTTGGACTGGTGTCTCTCTGACACCTGGTGTCTCTGCGACACCGGTGTCTCTGCGACACCTGGTGTCTCTGCGACACCAGTCCGTATGCTGACAACTACCGACACGGGTAGTATGTACCTATCGCGAGATCTAAGCCCATTCGGTTTGACCTCGCCCGCCTCCCGGATCAGGTACCCGTCGCTGACGAGCGCCTGCAAACTGCGTATCACCGTGGACCTACCCATGCCGGTAAGACGAATTAATCTAGCTATACCTGGCTCTGCCATTAAAGGACCGTCCAGTACCCTGGTGGCTTCTCCTGCAATAGCGATCAGCAAGAACTTGGCGGAGACTTTGCCGGGTAGATGTTGCCGCCACGCCCACGTGAGGGCTTCGGCCGAACTTGACATTAACGCTCCTCTTCGCGGCTGGCGCCGTCGCCGGAATGACAATTGTTCGTAGGGTCGCGGAGGGCTATCTCGGTGATGGTTGCCCCGTCGAGGGCTGCGCGGGCCTGCGCGACAGCCTCAGCGACGAACGCGTCACGGGCAGCTCCGGTGTACCTGTCGCGGACCGCGAGCCGGTGGTCGAGGATGGAGAGACACAGCAGTGCCCGGCGTTCGTCTGGTGTTGTGTGGGTCTCATCGACCCACCATGTTGCGTTGTGGTGTTCGGATGCTAGTATGGGCAAGGCTTCCGCCTCTCTCATCGGTCGGTGGAGCTATAGGCGGCGGTGATCTCCCCGGTCCCGCCGCCGCTCCATGTCTGCGGGTCGCCTCGCTCATGATCACACACGCTGTTCGGTCCGTCTAGGCGTGGCCGTCTTCTGGCTGTGTGCGGATTGTGTCAGTGGCACAGGAGTGCCACCGGGCGGGTGTGGCCGCCCGGTGGCGGGGGTCCATTCGGTACTGTCGGCGGCGCAAGAGGTGACGCAGGTGTGGCCGGCCCGGTTCCCTCCATGACGGGCCGGCCACCCCCTCACCCCGCTAGAGCGTGCGGTCGCGTCAGGACTGGGCGTCCTCGGCGAGGATCGCTTCCATCCGGTCCCACACCTCTAACACTTCCGCTGTTGTGGCGTCGCACCATTCTGCCGCGCCGGCTAGCCCCCGCACGGCTATGGCTTGTTCGATCTGTACTCTTCGTGCTCCGCTCAGCCCTGGCCGCGACCCGCGTTCGTGCCGTTCGTAACACATCCGGCACAGCCCGCGACCTCGGTGGCCGCGCCACCCTGGGCGGGTACCTTTCCGGGCCTCCGCTTCGGTCATCAGCCGGGCGCCGCAACCACCGTCACATCGCCTGTCCTCCACGGTCTCAGTCACGGCTTCCCTTCCGATCCGACACGCATCCATGCCAGCCGTGGACGGGTCAGGATACGGCGTATCTCATCCCAGTCGCCCGGCCGGTACAGGGCGCCGTGCAAACCTGCGGCATGTATCCACGCCGTCTGACCGTCAGTTGGCTTGCCTCGTGGCCCCTTCATCTCCCACAACAGCACGTCGCCGTCCCGTGCCAGGATCAGGTCAGGTAGGCCAGCATGGCCTTGGTACGGGGTTCTCGGCCCGTGCGCGGTCCCCGCCGGCCGGACATGCGTAACCATCCACCCTTGCAACTGCGCGAGTCGAATGGCCTGCTCCACCAGTTCGGTTTCAGTTCTCGGTGGCATCCACATCTCCTTCCTGCTGCCTGTACTGCCAGCCCCAGATAGCCCACCCGTCCGCGACGGCCTGCGCCGGATGGGCTGTCACCCACATGTGGCACGGCCGGCACAGCCCCACGCACACCGTCTCGTCGTAGATTGCGTCCCGTGCCTGCGACCGCCGCACCAGCTCATGCACATCCGTGGTCGCGGCTTGCCGGCAGCGTTGGCATACCGGGTTCGCGGCGAGTACCCGCGCCAGCAGCTCGGCCCGCTCCACCGTGCGGGAGACGCGGCGGGCGGACACCGCTGGCAGACGCCCCGTGCGCGCCTGCAACGCTGTCCGTCGCCGCATGCCGGATCGTTTCATGTACTGGTCCCGGGTGTCCTGCCCAGCACTGACAGTTCGGCCCGCAGATCGGAGGAGTAGGTGCGGCCGGCGTCTATCCGCGCCTGCGCCTCCTTGATCATCCGGCCGAGGTGCCGCACCTTCGCCTCAGCCATGTCAGCCGCGAACGTCAACGCCTCCACCTCCAGCCGGGCAGTGATCTTCCGCAACTCCATCGCACCGGACGCCCACAGGAACGCCTTCCATTCCGCGACGTTCGCGGCATGCCGGGCACGTACCGCGTCCACCTCGGCGGCTTTCATCTGCTCGATGACCGCATGCAACTCGTCTAGACGCTGCCCGAGCTGCAACGCGGCGGGGTTGGCGCCGGGGTTCACGGCCCGTCCATAGCGTCGTCTTCGCCCCGGTCGATGCGGTCGGCGTAGTCGAGCAGCGCTGGCGCCTTCCGGGCGTTCTTGCCGGTGTGGGTGAGTGCACGGATCTGCGCGGATCTGACTGCACGGTCCCGGTTCCGATCACGTTCGCTCAACCACACGCGGACGCGTTCGGTGCCGCCGTGGCTCAATCCCCAGCCGCGTAGCTGCTCGTACAGTGCAGCCTGCCCGGCGTCGTCATACACCGATATGTCGATCATGAATCCTCCGACGTTACGGTTATCCGGGTGACCAGCGACGGTGCGGCCCGGTACGTCTCGAAATCGACGCTGTCCGTGACAGCGGCAAGCTGTTCCGCCGCAGCCCGGTAATCCACCGCCACCGACAGACGACCGGCCGTCCGCGAGCTGCTCCAGGTCGGCGCGGCAGATGTCTAGCCAGTGCTTCGCCGCGTCGTGGCGTTCCTTCGCCCGCCGCCACGCCCCGGCCGCGTACGACCATTCGTCGTCGTCCCGGGATGCGAACGGCGGCGCCAAATGTTCCGCCACACGTACCGGCTCTTGCATCGTCGCGTCCAACTCGGCCTTAAACGCCCGCAACGCGGGCAGATGCGTCGGCAACCACCACGGATCAGCCGGTACAGGTTCAACGATGACCGGCCGGTTGGGACGCCACACCACGAAATACGCCAGAGGCAGCCCCGTCACCGCGAGCTGCAGCTGAATCTGCGCCCCGTATGCGGGGCGTTCCTTCAACGACGTGTACATGGCGGCGTATGGGCATTTGGCTTCCACGACCGCGACCATCTCACTTTGGCTGTACGCGGTGCCGTCCACGGTCGCGGCGAGCATGCCGTCATCCGACACGCAGAACCGTTGCCGGTCAGCCACCTCTAAACCTTCGGACTCCTCGAACGCTGCGAGCGCGTCCGCCTCATGCTCAGTGCCCCAGTCGGTGGCGGCGTTGCCGGTGAACTCCTGTTCGGCGCCAGCCAACTGCCGCACCATCTCCCGCATCACATCCGCGCGGGTGCGGTACGGATCCAGGCCGAGGACAGCGGCGACCCGTGAACCCGTGATCCGGCCTGCCCGTTCCGGGGATAGCTCACCCATCCGACGCCTCCGACGCCTCGGCCTGCGCACCCAGGTGCGTGAGGAACGCCCCCAGCTGGTCAGCGTCCGCCTCGGCGATCAGCAGGCCACCTGACCACTCCGTATACATGGTCTGCACCTGGACGAACTGCTTCCCTTGTGCCTTACCCAACGCCACGATGGTGTCCCGTAGGTCTTTCACCTCGGCGGGGACAGCCGGTGCGGCAGGGGCCGCCTTCGGCGGGGGCCGCTTCGCCGGTGCGGCTTTCGCGGGGGCGGACCCGGCCTGTCCGTCGTCGTCTTCCGGCGCGATCCCCACCAGCGTCATAAGCCCGTACCGGCGGGAATACGTCAACGCCGACCCCATCCCCTGCGGATCGTCCTTCACCGGCCGCACCGGCAGAAACCCCGCCACCCATTCCCCCGACGTGTGCACCAGCCGCGTCCGCAACATCAGACCGTCCGGGTCACCCTCCCGCGACGCCGACTCCAGGTACGTCTGCTGCATGACCGCGATCCCTTGTGACCGCAACGCGTCCCCGACCGCATCCAACACCCCATCCAACGTCACATACCGCGACCGGAAATGGTCGTTCATCGCGTCTTTCACCGCCGGTTTGTACGCGGCTTGCGCCGCGATCAACGCCGGCACGATCTTCGCGACCGTTTCCGACTCAAGCTCTCTCATATGCTGCTCTCCGATCGTTCAGCATCCTGATTACGTGGGTACAGATCTGTTCGCGCGCCCCGCCCCGGCCGGTTCGCGTGCCAGGCCATGATCCGTTCGGGGAGCCAGCCCCGCACGTTCCCGATCTGCGCGTCTTCCACGGGGAGTTTGTATTTCCGCGCGGTCGACGGGATCACCCCGATATACCGGGACACCTCCGTCAACGACCAATACCTGATCATTCAGCCACCTTTCGCTTATGAGGTGCGGTTCTTGAGCCAGTCGATCAGCTCGGACAGTTCGCTACGCTTGATGGACCCGACCGGGTTCTTGCCCCGCATCGCCTTCCGCGCGTCGGCGACACCGAATCGGTAGCCGCCCTTCCGGGCGAGGGATTCGGCGTAGGCGAACTGCTTGTCAGTAGGGGCCGCGTAACGGTTCTTCGCGTCTACCTGCGTGGCCGTCATGTCTTCGTCTCCGATGCTTTCGTTGTCTGCCTGACAACGTCCACTATACATGACCGGGACGGCAGGTCAAGTGGGGGCTACTCCTTAGGCCACAGCGGAAACTTACCCCGTGGCGGTTCCCGACGACGCTGCGGATGGTCGCGCAAGGGTCGTCCGAACACATGAAGGCCCGCGTCGGGAAGACACACGACGGCCAGCGAAGACCGATGGAGCCCGACGCGGGCCGCCACGACCATAACACGGTGGCCGTCGACGGCCTAATCTACGGCGCGGGGAAGGGGGTTGTGTCGACGCCGGCCACCGTGTAGCATCAAATATGCCAGCGAAGGACGAGCAAGGAGACACACCGATGAACATGACTCACGAGTTGCTGTGGCAGGTGGAGACCGATGCCCCCGCCGAACTGTTCGCGGGCACGCTCGGCATGCGGATGCCACCCCGCTCCGGCACCACGGGACGGCTGACCGCCACCCACCGCGAGCCGGGACTTGGCCACCTGTACGACACCTACGTCACCCCCGACACGCACAGCCGGTACGACGCGTACCAGCTCGCAGGGGCGCTCACGGCCCTCGGCTATCACGCATTCCCGGTCGTCACGTCATGACGCCGCGTAACCCGGGTACCGGGCTGCGGGGTATGAGCACGGCCGACGTCGCGCGGAAGGTGGCGGCGCTGATCGATATGTTCGGTGGCCCCTTCGATGGTGTCAAGTACGCCGCTGAGCTGACCGTTCAGACGACGGAGCCTGAGTCAGCTGCACCCACGCACGGCAGGCCAGTTCGAAGCTTGATCGTGACGGCTCGCGCCGACGACGGCTATCAGCGTCGGTACGTGTTGACGGTCCGGGAGATGCCGCAGACGTGAAGCGCCGACCGGCACGTCTTGAGCGCCGCATCCTGCTCACCGACGCCGAACGTGAGACCCTACGCCACCGCATGTTCCTGGCCCGGGTCACGCAACGCGACCTGGCCGCCGTGCTACGCATCAGTCAAAGCGCCGTATCGAGGCGGTACGCCCTCGGCGGTACCGCATCCTCTACAGAGACCGACCTGAGTCTCATAGCCGCGATGCTGCGGGTACCACGCACTGAACTACTTACACCCGTAGAGGTGCGCGGCTCCGTGCCCCTGACCGGGCCTACCTTTCGTCCAAGTGGGCCGCGTGCGCGGTCCTCTGGATACCCCGACGGAGGACCTCCCCATGAGCACATGGACTGACTCGACCGAGCTTGACCGTTGGCGGCTCGGGCGTCATTGCCCGATCCACGTCTACCGGGGTGAGACCCCGGTAGCGACGTTCCACCAGGAGGCCGACGCGGCTGCCGCCGTCCGCGACCACAACCGAGACGGCGAGGCGGCGCTTAAGGCATCCATCGAGGCGCTGGCCGAGAAGTGGGAGGCTAGCGCGGCTACCTTGCGGGATTGCGTCGATGACGTGCGCCGGGTGCTCGGAATGCTGTCATGAACCACGAGTCTGACGCGGATGCGCGGAAGGCCCAGAAGCCTATGGACTTAGCAACAGGAATGAAATACTTAGCGCATTGGGCCGCGATGCAGCCCGATCCCGTACGTGCAGGTACGCGCGTGGGCTTTATGTATGCACTTGCCGCTCGTGTCAAAGAGCGGGGCAGCGAACAGCAGAAGCAACGCGTTACGGACATGCTGTTGCAGTTCGCTGATGACAAATCGCCTCTGCGCGCCGAGTCATTCGAGGAACTCAACGCCAGCATCCTTGACTTCATGGGGTGGGAAGAGTGATGGAGGAATTCGACCCAGAGCGCGACTACCCGCCGACCGGCGCCATACTGCGCGGTATGGATCATGGCGTTCAATCGTCTGTGTGTTTTGATGGAGTCATGTGGCGTGTGACATCAGGTCCGCATGCCGGGCGCGTATCCCGGCCATTCAGCCCAGCAGGCATAGCGACTGCGGGGCGCTGGGCCTTGAAGCGCGAGATGATCCCTGACGACGCTCAGCGACAGACTCTCGACGTCGCGACGCCGGCGGCCCGCCGACCGGGCTCGGTCTGGGTCGAGCTGACTGGCGCCGACGCATCGAACCGGCCGTGACCGACGTCCGCCACGTCTAAACAGCTCGTCGGCGAAACGGGTCCGGACAGCGCGAAGCCCGAGCGCCACGGTCGTCCGGCCGGGTCTCGGGCTCACTTCCTCGCAGCTACTGCCACGGACACCAACGACTATACACCGCCACGGCGCGGCGGGGCTGACCCTCGTCGCCACACCTCGGCGATAACTGGCGCGGGAGTGCGTCTCACGGCTGCCGCCTGTGAGGCGGCCCGTCTACGGATAGCCGCCCGCTCGAACAGCCACCCAGTGAACATCAAGTGCAGCAGCGGCCACATGGCCGCGCAGATCAGGGCGCCGTTAAGAACCATCGTCGTCGGTGTCCTGCCAGCCTGCGTCCACCCAGGGTGCGCGGACTTGCCGTAGCCATTCTTCGATCTCGACCAGTTCCGCTTGTTCGCGGGTACGTCGGTTGATTCTGCGTTGGCAGGCCCACCGCCACGGGTTCGCTGTCATGCGTCCAACATCCACTGTGCTTGCCGTCATGTCAAGCATCGGGGTAGTGTGGCGTCGTGCCCACCCCGAGACTCCAAGACGTCGCCACCGCGATCGGCGTGTCCGAATCGGCGGTCTCCCGGTACCTCCACGGCACCCGCATCCCGCAGCTCGGCACCATGCTCGCCATCGAACGGGTTTACGGCTGGCCGCTCGAAGCGCAGGCCCGTGCAGCAGCGGACGGGGCAGGCGCCTACGGGCACCTGTTCGCCGGTCGTGTAGGCCGCGTAAACCCTGCCACTTGACGTCGGGCTGTTAAAGCGTATAGTTGCGGGTATCGGAGAACCATTCTTTCTCACCAGAAAAGGACGCAATCATGCCCGCTACCCCGTCTGGCCCGTGGATCGAACCATCCGGATTCCCCACCCACGTTTCGCAGCCGCCGCCCACCCCCCACCCGACCGGCCACTCCTTCGCCCCCGTTACCGGGACACCCGTGACCGCGCCCAGCAGGCCCGCGACCAGCAAGGTGCCGGTCACGCCGGTCGGACATCCCTCCCATGTCGCGGTCAGTGTGTCGGCAGCGACGCACCCGGGGCTCGCGGACACGGGGGCAGCCACGACTGCTATCAGCGTGGTCGGCACGCTGGTGCTGCTGGCCGGAGTAGTGCTAGCCCGTCTCGGGCGGCGCGCCCACTGACACACCCGTGACGGCATGGCGGCTTAGCCCTTACTGGTATGAGACCTTGGTGCGGCCCCAATGCTGTAGCCAGCGCAGCAGCCACCCGTTCGCGATGTTGTAGCCGTTCCACTGCTCCCGAGCGCCGTAATTGTCCTCGGTGTTATCGGCGACGAGATGCCCGTCTGAGTAACGCCGTTGCATCGACCACGCGTCAGCCGTGTGCACCCGCTCCCCCTGTGGGGCCGTAGGTCGCCTGGTGGCCTGCGGCAACCCCGTTGACCAACGCGGTCGCCCGGTTCTGCGCTGTCGTATAGGATGGGATACCCGACAGGTCCGGATCGAAGACTGAGGTTTGCACGACAACCGCGATCGTGTACGCCGCCATAGCGGCGCCACGGATGTTGACCTCGTTCGAGGTACGCAGATCAACCGGCGGCACGTAGCTGTTCGTCAGCCAGCGGCACTGCCCGTTGAGCAGTTCAGCTAGCCGCGCGTCGATGGGGACAGTGGTGTTTGTCCGGGGCCATAGCTCGGACTGGTCCAGTAACGTCGTCATGCTCGCGCCCCTCGTTCTACACAGCACCGACGTCGTAAACGGCGGTATAGCCTAGGTTACAGTTGTCCGACCCGGTGCCGCCGCTACTGCGGGACACGGCCGGGTAGAACGTGTACGTGCCTGTAGTCAGCAGCACTGAATGATCATCGATCAAAGGCGCTAGAGACGGGTTCGCCGTCAACCCCAACAGTTGGGTAGACGAATTACCCAACCGTACAACGGTTGCCGTATTGACGCTGCTCCCCGTGTTGTACGCAGAGGTCAACACGTACCTGCCAGGTGTTGCCGTGTTTTGCGTAACGCACGTTTTAGTGACCACGCGCAGACGTCTTTGGCTGGTGAGCGTCACAGTAAGCGACGACGACCCCGGGACATACACCACCCCGTTAGTGGTCATCGTCGTGGGCGCTGACGGACCGTCCGTCTCGCCTAGGTAACCCTGACCTACGAGGGGACTAACCGACGCGTAGATAGTATTTATCGGCGTGAACACCCTCGCATACCAAGACGCCTCATTTGTGAGTTCACCGTCCACGAACACGTTCGACGGAATCGGCAACGTCATCCTGCACGCTCCTTACACATAGGTGGACACTCCCATTTCGGAACGGCCGGGCTGTCCCATGATCCATCCGCCCGGTGTTGCGACCGCCCGCAAGTCCACGGTCTGCTCGAACGCGTTCGCGTCGACCTGTAGATGCACACCGACTACGAGCCCGTCGTCTGTGATCCCGGACGTGTACGGGTCGCTGACCGTCAGCCGGTCAGTCAACTGTATGCGGGGGTCAGCAACTATGCGCATATTCCGCCACATCGGCCGTGGCCGGTACATGTCAACCATCAGGTCGTCTGAGAAACCCTGCGCCGCAACAAGATTCTGCACCCACATGTTGCTGCCGGTAGTCAGCAGGCGGTCGCCGTATATCGAGTTGGGCCACTGCGATTCGGCGTACGACGCCCCGCCGGCCGTCGCGTTCGTAGAGTCCAGTGGGACGGTAGCGGCCGTAACTGGTTGCCCACCGACTGCGAACGAGGGTTGCCCGTCAGATGTGGGAGGATACCCGGAGCCTGTCGGGGACACCAAGTATGCCGGGTAAGAGTTCGGGTTGGACACTTGAACCGCCACGGTGGTGGGCGTAAGCGGTGTGACGGTCATTGCTAGGTTCGATATTTGGCCGCCCGTTCCGTCTGCTTTCTTCGCTGCACGGTATCCTGAGATGCCAGCGGTCGGGGGTGCACCCGCAGGGATGACGACGCATGTCTGGCCTACAGCGACAGTAGAAGACGGCAGCGTTACCACGGTGCTGTAAACTCCGCCAGGCGGGACGGTCACAGGCTGCGGCGCACCCCACACCCAACTGTACGGCTGCACCTGCAAACTGTTCACCGGCACCCTGATGTGGGTGCGGACGAGTGACATGCCGAGTTGCTGTTGAATCTGTTTCAGCGACGACGTGGCCGCGACGGTGCGCGCCGGACTTCGGGAGTTGATCGTGTCCCGGTTGAAAAACCGGAACACACCCAGCTCATCGAACCCGGCTACCCCGCCCTCTGCCTGCGCGATCTGCTGGACCAGCGCCCAGGAGTCTTGCCCTGTCGTATCCGGGATAGTGATCAACGGGTTAAGCGACGGGTCCAAATAGGCGGTCGGTGTAAACGCCAACGTGGATGCGGGGGTTTGCGCGCCGAGAGCGAACTGAACGTTCTCCATCGCGCCGTAAGCTGCCGCTCCGATCTTGTACATGGTTTGCGAACCGGCGGCGGTCGTGCCTGTGGTTAGAGTGACCGTAGCCGTGGACAGGACCGTTCCGTCTACCCAGATGGTGTATGTGATGGAGGTGGCGGAGTTGAATGCCCACTGGAATGCGTAATGGTGCCACCCGTCAGACCGGGCAGGGGTCCCGGTGTACATGTTCTGGTCATGTAGTCCCGTCAGGTCTGGTTTCCAGTCCAACGTCACAGTTTGCGTTGTCGGCGTATCGTCCAGTATCTCCAATATGATGACCGCTTCATATGTGGTGCCAAGAACTAACTGCGCACCTCCTGCCTGCATAAGGAATAGTGTGCCGATCCCGGCTGTTCTGTGCGCGTATCCCTCAGCGTAGAACGCGGACCCCGCCGACAGCGGGATCGGCTGCACCGCTTTAGCGACGTTAGCCACAGACGCGAACGTGGTCGGGTCGTAAGACCCCATCACCTGCGGCGACCACACCCCCTGCGAATACACCCCTGTCACGTCGATGCTGTTGTCGATCAGGGAAACGATGTTCGAGCCGTACCCGGTGAGCGGGTCCGCGATAGGGACCGTGCCGATCTCCGGCCACAGCGACCCGTGGCAGGACGCGTAATACACACAGTT
>Ga0193699_10000314_pt1 | contig 22230 bp, 22 predicted proteins | sample L3c2metaG_FD_160095 | JGI IMG/M metagenome (GOLD analysis project Ga0193699, IMG submission 160095) | Soil microbial communities from a riparian zone of the East river system, Colorado, United States - L3c2 | ecosystem: Environmental > Terrestrial > Soil > Riparian zone | place: USA: East...
CGCGATCCCTCGCTTGCCGCAACCGCCGCGAAAAGACATTTCCCGGCGGCCGAGCTTGCCCTCATCTCCGAGCTCGTTGGGCGCGACGCGCCATACTACGATCCGGCGATTTCCCGGGAAACGGTCGACTCCCTCAACGCCTTTGCACGAGCGACCGGGCTGCTGTCCGCGGCCCCGGCTTACGAACGGGTCGTCGCGACGCAGTTTCAACCGCTGTGGAGGCGCGCCTCCTAGCCGCGTCCTTCTTCTTGTGGCCCGAAGCGCCATTGCGTAGACTGCGCACGGGATGGAGACGATACGGCAGCTCGAAGCCTTGTGGCGCTACGCGAGCTTGTGCGCGCAGGCACCGGCGAGCCTGCCAGAGTGCGATTCTTTCTGGACGGGAGCGGCCATCGTTACCGTCGCCGCCGTCGCTCTCGCCGCGCTTTATATCCTCCGGCGGATGACGAAGAACTTCTTCGCGGTGCGGGCCGAGAGGCAGCGGCTGGCCGCGGCCTCGCGCGTGGCGGACCCTGAAACCATGTCGCGATACCGGGTCGAATACGAGAAGCTCCATCCCGACCCCGCGCAGCAGGAAGGTATCGAGCGACGCATCAGACAAGCGCTCGACGAAAGAAAGTTGGAGCGGTGAACGGCAAGATGGAAAGTCCCTAGTGGACTCGTGAGGAGGGGAACCATGCCAGGCGCTAATCGGTCGATTCTCGCTGGATTCGGCGCGCTGTTCGCGCTCGGTCTGGCGGCGCAGAGCGCGCTCGCGGCGCCTTCGGGCACGCCGGTCCGCATCGGCAGCACGCTTGCGCTCACCGGGCCGCTCGCCGCGACCGGGCTGGTGCACAAGATCGTGGGCGAGCTCTATGTCGAGGAGCTCAACCGGAAGAACGGCCTGCTCGGCCGCCCCGTGGAGTGGGTGCTCAAGGACGACCAGTCGCGGCCCGACCTCGCGCGCACGCTCTACGAGCAGTTGATCACCGTCGACAAGGTCGACCTGATCATGGGCCCGTACGCGACGGCGAACATTCTGTCTGCGATGGGCGTCGCGCAGCGCTACAACAAGGTGCTCATCCACCACACCTTCGGCACGCCGAGCCTGGCGAAATACGACATGCAATTTCCGACCGGCGGGCTGGCGGGCGATCCGGACAACACGATACCCAAGCTCGTCTTCGACGCGCTCGCGGCTTCCGCGAAGCCGCCGAAGTCGGTGGCAGTCGTCACCAGCAAATTCCCTTCGGTGCACTTCATTTCCCTTGGCGCACGCGAGGCGGCAAAGAAGCGCGGGCTTCGCGAAGCCGCCTTTCTCGAATGGGATTTCGGCAACCGCGACTTCGGCCCCATCGCCGCACGGCTGAAAGACGCGAAACCCGATTTCGTCTGGGTCGGCGGCCTCGGGCTCGAGGGAAATCTGCTGATCGACGCGATGCGCAAGATCGACTATATGCCGCCGCTGCATTTCCACCTGTTTCCCGCCCCCGGCCCGCTGCTGAAAGCGCCCGGCGGGGAAAACGCGCTCGCGGCGACGACTTTCGAGGAACACCCGCCGTTCACCGACAACCCGGTGGCGGTCGAGTTCATCCGGCTCTATCACGAGCGCGCTGCCAAGGCCGGGTTGCCCGACACCTCGGTCGAGAATCAATCGGCCATTTCGTATTCCTCCTGGCAGACGCTCGAGGCGGCCGTCACGGGGGCGAAGAGCATCGACGACAAGGCCATCGCGCAATGGCTGAAGAAGAATCCCGTGGACGCCATCGTCGGCAGGCTGCGCTGGGACGGGCCGTTCAACTACATCTATGGCACCGATCTCTACAAGGTGAAGCAGAACCAGAACGGCAAGTGGGCGGTCATCTGGCCGAAGGAATTCACCGCGCCGGGCGCCCGGCTGATCACGCCCTGACCTTGTACCGTCATTCCCGCGAAAGCGGGAATCCAGTGACTTTGCGGCTTAAACGACACTGGATTCCGGATCGCGCTTTGCGCGTCCGGAATGACGACGCTCAATAGCCCGATGGCCCTGCCGAGCCTCACGCTTCTCGGCCAGTCGCTGCTTTCGGGCCTTTTCATCGGGGCGCTGTACGGGTTGCTCGGCCTCGGCCTGAGCCTCTGCTGGGGAATGCTGCGCCAGATCAACCTGGCGCATTTCGCGCTCGCTTTTCTCGGCGCCTATCTCACCTATCAGCTGGCGGGCGCCGGCATGGACCCGCTTGCGACGCTCGCCGTCGTCGTTCCCTGCTTCTTCGCCCTCGGCGTGCTCATGCACTGGGTGTTTGCGCGCTTCTCGGTGAGCGCCTTCAATTCGCTGCTCGTCACCTTCGGGCTCACCGCCATCATCGAGGCGCTGATCCAGTGGATCTGGACCGCCGACTTCCGCCGCATGGAGTCTGCATACGGCGAGGTCAAGTTCCGCGTCGGCGCGCTCTACGTCGGGCTTCCGGAGCTGCTGACCCTGGGGATGGCGGTCGCGCTGTCGCTCCTCACCTGGGTCTGGCTCCGCTACACGTATTCGGGAAAGGCGATGCGAGCGATCGCCGAGGATGCCCCCATCGCCGCCGCCTTCGGCGTGAACGTGCGCGGGCTCTCACTCATGCTCTCGGGACTGTCCGCGGCCTTTGCAGGCGTTGCAGGCCTGTGCCTCGCGCTCAGCTACACGCTGGCGCCGGGGCAGATTTACGCCTGGCTGGGCGTGGTGTTCGCCGCGGTGATGCTCGGCGGTCTCGGCAATCCGCTCGGACCGCTGGTCGCCGGAATCGTGATCGGCGTGTCCGAAGCGCTGACCATGGCGTTCACTGCGCCGGCCTGGGCGCCGCTCGTGTCCTTCTCGCTCCTGATCGTCGTGCTGCTCGCCCGGCCGGAGAGAATCTAGCAATGCGCCGCCGCGCACTGGCCGGATTCGCCGCGGCCGGCCTCGCGCTCTCGGCGGTGCCATTCTTCGGGCTGCCGGCGTTCTACGAATCGTTTCTCTACCTCGTGTTCCACTGGATCGTGCTCGCGGTGTCGTGGAACATCCTCTCCGGCTACTCGGGCTACTTCTCCTTCGGCCACGGCGCGTTCTTCGGCGCCGGGATGTATACGACGGCGACGCTCGCGACCAAGGCCGGCGTTCCGTTCCTGTGGACGCTGCCCGCCGCGGCGCTCGTCGCCGCCGCCTTCGGGATCGCGCTCGGGGCGGTGGTGTTCCGCCTCCCGCGGCTGCGCGGCGAGCTCTTCGCCCTGCTCACGCTCGCGGTGACTTTCGTGCTCGCGACGATCGTGCTCAACACCCCCATCGACGGCGGGCCCGGCCTGGTCCTGAGCGCGGTGCCGCTGCCCGCGATCGGGCCTTCGCCCTCGTCCACGTTCTACCTGCTCGGGCTCGCCCTGGCGCTCGCCACGCTGTGGATCGCCCGCGAGATCCAGCGCTCGAAGCTCGGCACGGGCCTCTTCGCCATCCACGACGACGAGGACGTCGCCGAGGTGCTGGGCGTGCCGACCTATCGCTACAAGCTCGCCGCATTCGGCGTGTCCTGCGGGCTCGCCGGCGTCGCGGGCGGAATCCAGGCGATGTTCATCTCCTACGTGACCGTGGGCGAGACGTTTTCGATCGCCGTGCCGCTCTACGTCGTTCTGATGAGCGTGCTCGGCGGCTCGCGCCACTGGTTCGGGCCCGCGGTCGGCGCGGCGGTGGTCACCGCGCTGCTCTACGCGTTCACCGCGAGCGACTACGCGGTGGCCGGCCGCGCCGCGGTCGGGATGATCCTGATCCTCGTGATCCTGTTCCTGCCCGAAGGCATCTTCGGGCAGGCGGTGCGGGCGCTAGATCGCCGGCGTGTCTCCGCAGCGCCGGCGATCGATGCAGCCGATCTTCCGGCGCCGGCCGCCGCTGCGCCGGGAAAAGGGGAAGGCAAAACGCTGCTTGAGGCGCGCGGACTGAGCAAGGCTTTCCACGGCGTGCAGGCGCTCGCCGGAGTCGATCTCGAGGTGCGGCGCGGCGAGATACTGGGACTCGTGGGTCCGAACGGCTCCGGCAAATCGACGCTGATCAACGTGGTGAGCGGCCATTTTCGTCCCGACTCGGGCCGCATCCTCTTCGAGGGCCGCAACCTCGCGGCGCTGCAAGCGCACCGCATCGCGCGCACCGGGCTTGCACGCACTTACCAGATCCCGCGGCCGTTCGCGCACCTCTCGGTGCTCGAGAACGTCGCGCTGCCCGCCATGTTCGGCCGCGACGCGCTCCCCCGCGCGGAGGCGGAGCGCGAGGCGCGCCGCTGGCTCGCATTCACCGGCCTTGCCGCGAAGGCGACGGCGCTGCCCGGCGAGCTCAACCTGCATCAGCGGAAATTCCTCGAGCTCGCCCGCGCGCTCGCTTCGCGCCCGGGGCTGCTCCTGCTCGACGAAGTGTTCTCCGGCCTGACCCACGCCGAGATCGACGACGCCATCCGCCTCATCCGCGCGATCCGCGCGCAAGGAGCGACCATCGTGTTCGTCGAGCACGTCATCCGTGCCGTGATGGAGCTCACCGACCGCATCGTCGTGCTCAGCTACGGCCGCGTCATCGCCCAGGGTGATCCGCGCGCGGTGATGAGCGAGCCGGACGTGGTCGCCGCCTACCTCGGGAAGCCCCATGCTTGAAGTCGAGCGCATCCAGGTTTCCTACGGCGCGGCGCCGGCGATCTCGGAGGTGTCGCTGCGCATCGGCCCGGGCGAGCTCGCGTGCGTGGTCGGCCCGAACGGCGCGGGCAAGACCACGCTCATCAACGCGATCGCCGGCCTGCACCGCATCGAGGCCGGCGCGCTCAAGCTCGACGGCCGCGACCTGTCGCGCCTGCCGCGCCATGCGTTTTGCGGCGAAGGAATCGCCATCGTGCCCGAGGGGCGGCGGCTCTTTGCCGGCATGAGCGTGCGCGAGAACCTCGAGCTCGGCAGCTACAGGCTCGCAGCGCGCGCGCGGCGCGGCGAATCGCTCGAGCGGGTCTGCGAGACCTTCCCGATCCTGCGCGAGCGGCTCGAGCAGCCGGCGGGCACGCTCTCCGGCGGCCAGCAGCAGATGCTCGCGATCGGGCGCGCGCTGATGGCCCGGCCGCGCCTGCTCCTGCTCGACGAGCCTTCGCTCGGTCTCGCCCCGGCGGTCGTGCTCGCCGTGTTCGACGTGATCAAGGAAATCAACGCGGGCGGCGTCGCAGTTCTGCTCGTCGAGCAGAACGCGGCCCTGGCGCTCGAGATCGCCGCGCGCGCCTACGTGCTCGAGGAGGGCCGCATCGCCGCCGAGGGCCGGCCGGAGGAGCTGCTCGTGCAGCCGCACATCCGCCGCGCCTACCTCGGATGAGGTGCTAGTATTTGCGAGAGGATGATCGAAAGAGGAGAACGCCGATGCCCTTCGTGAAAGTCACCGACCTCGCCTATGGGCGGCTGCAGTCGCCCAGCTTGGATGAAGCCGAGGAATTCCTCACCAACTTCGGCATGGTCCGCTCCGAGCGGACCCCGAACGCGCTCTACATGCGCGGCACCGATCCCGCCCACCACCTGCACGTAACCCACCTCGGGCCGTCGAAATTCATCGGCCTCGCATTCTTCGTCGAGAGCGAGGCCGACCTGAAAAAGTTCGCCAAGGCGCCCGGCGCTTCCGGCATCGAAAACCTCGACGAGCCCGGCGGCGGCAAGCGCGTGCGCATCGACGACCCTCACGGCTACCAGATGGAAGTGATCTGCGGCATGAAGAAGCTCAAGCGCCTGCCGACGCGCAAGAACGTGCTCAACTGGGGCGACAAGAAACTGCGGCGCGCCGGCGAGCTGATGCGCCTGGATCGCGGGCCTTCGCAGGTGAAGCGCATCGCCCACGGCGTCATCATGACTCAGAACGCAAGCGAGAGAACCAAGTGGTATCGCGAGATGTTCGGCTTTCTCTGCTCGGACGACGTCTACGCCGGCCCCAAGGACAACATCATCGCATCGTTCAACCGCTGCGACCGCGGCAAGACCTTCGTCGATCACCACGTATTCCTGTGCCTCGAGGGACCGAAGACGGGGCTGAATCACCTCTCTTTCGAAGTGCAGAGCATCGACGACGTCATGCTCGGCCACGAGTATTTGCGCGAAACCGGCAAGTACCAGCATGTATGGGGCATCGGGCGGCACGTCCTCGGCAGCCAGATCTACGACTACTGGAAGGATCCGTGGGGCCGGGTGCACGAGCACTGGACCGACACCGACGTGCTCAATTCGCGCCATCGCCCCAAGCTGCTTCCGGCGGAGGAAGGATTGCGCTCGCAGTGGGGCGAGCCGGTGCCGCAGGAATTCATCACCCACGCGATCCCGTAGCGCGCCCGAACCATGAAAGCCCTCGTCATCCGCGAATTCGGGCCGCCCGAGGTGATGCGGCTCGAAGAAGTGCCGACTCCCGTGCCGGAGGCGGGCGAGGTGCTCATCGAGGTCCATGCGGTGTCTGTGAACCGCACCCTCGATCTCGTCGTGAGATCCGGCGCGTACGCCGTGCCGGTCAAGCTCCCGCACGTGCTCGGCGTCGATCCGTCCGGCGTCGTCGCCGCGGTCGGCCCGGGCGTCACCGCGCGCAAGCCCGGCGATCGCGTCGTGACGCTGCAGTTCGTGCGGCCGCCGGCTGCGAACTCGTTTCCCGTCGTGCTCGGCCTGCACGTCTGGGGAGGGTATGCGCAGTACGTGAAAGTCCCGGTCGCGTGCACGCACTCCATTCCCGACGGCGTCGATTTCCCGGTCGCGACGGTGGTCGCGCGCCACGCGCCGGTCGCCTTCAGCTTGCTGCGCGACATCGCGGGACTGAAATCCGGCGACTGGGTGCTCGTGATGGGCGCGTCGGGGGGCCTGGGAAGCGCCGGCATCCAGGTCGCGAAATACCTCGGCGCGAAAGTCATCGCCGCGGCCGGCGCGGACGAGCGCGTCAAGGCGGCCATTGCGCTCGGCGCCGATGCCGGCGTCAACTACCGCAAGCAGAACCTGACCGAGGAAGCGATGCGCATCACTGAAAAGCGCGGGGTCGACGTCGTGTTCGAGAACATCGGCGACCCCGATCTCTTTCCCAGGGCCTTCGCGGCGCTCACGCGCGGCGGCCGCCTCATCACCGCGGGCGGCCACGGCGGCGGCACCGTGCCGCTCGACGTGAAGCAGCTCTATCTGAACCAGAACACGATCATCGGGTCGTTCGGGCGGATCATGCCCGCGGACGTGGAACTCGGCCTGCGCGCCGCGGCCGAAGGCCGCTACCGCGTGCTCATCGACCGCATCCTGCCGCTCGCCGAAGCGGCGAAGGCGCACCGCCTCGTCGACGCGCGCTCGGGCGTCGGCAAGGTCATTCTGCAGCCCACCTTGTCATGAAGCGCAGCACCGAGCGTTTTCTCACCACCCACACCGGCAGCCTGCCGCGCCCGGAAGATCTCGTGCGCATGATGTACGCCAAGGAGGAGGGCGTGCCGGTCGATCACAAGGCGCTCGGCGCGCGCATTCGCTCCGCGGTAGAAGAGGTCGTGCACAAGCAGGCCGGGGAAGGCGTCGATATCGTCAACGACGGCGAGATGTCGAAGCCCAGCTACGCCACCTACGTCAAGGACCGCCTCGACGGTTTCGGCGGCACCGGCAACACTTTCGTCTACCAGGACCTGGTCGAGTTCCCGAACCTCGCCAAGCGCGTGTTCGGCGACCCGGGGCGCTCGCGCAGGAAGACGCCGGGTTGCAACGCGCCGATCAGCGTGCGCGACGCTCAGGCCGCGCGCGACGACGCCGACAACCTCAAGGCGGCAGCCGCGAAAGTGAACGTGCAGGAGACGTTCATGAGCGCCGCCTCGCCCGGCGTGATCGGGCTTTTTTTCCGGAACGACCACTACCCCAGCCAGGAAGCCTATCTTTTCGCCATCGCCGATGCGATGCGCCAGGAATACGAAACGGTTGCAAAGGCCGGCATCGTCCTGCAGATCGATTGCCCGGACCTCGCCATGGGCCGGCACATCCAGTACGCGAGCCTCTCCCTGGAAGAGTTCCGCAAGAAGGCGCGGCTGCACATCGAAGCGCTCAACCGCGCCACCGCGAACATTGCACCCGAGCAGCTGCGCATGCACCTGTGCTGGGGCAACTACGAAGGCCCGCACCACTGCGACGTGCCGCTCGCCGACATCATAGACGTCGTCTTCACCGCGCGGCCGAGCGGAATTTCGTTCGAAGCCGCCAATCCCCGCCATGCCCACGAATGGAAAGTGTTCGAAACGGTGAAGCTGCCCGAGGGCAAAGTTCTCATTCCAGGAGTGCTCGAATCGAAAACCAACTTCATCGAGCATCCGGAGCTGATCGCGCAGCGGATCGGGCGCTACGCGAAATTGGTCGGCCGCGAGAACGTCATCGCGGGCAGCGACTGCGGCTACGGGACCTGGGTCGGCCAGGCGGCGGTGGACGCGGACGTGGTGTGGGCGAAGATGGGGGCGATGGCCGAAGGGGCGAGAATCGCCTCGAAGGAGTTCTGGCCGAAGCGGTGATCCGGGCGATGGCGCTACTTCGGCTGCGGCCTCGCAGCCTGCAGTACCGCGCGGCGCTCAAGACTGTCCTTGGGCCACAGCTCGCTCGCCTTGTAGTATTCGGCAAAAGCCGGCATGTCCGGCGGAAGCACGACCCAGGGTTGCTTCGACGCGGTAAAGATGTGAATGTCGGGCGGCAAGCGGTCGGGTTCGTCGAGCGTTCCGACGCGGACGAAGCGAACCGCGTCACCGCCTCCCGCGTAGTTGCTCCAGACGGCGATGTGGCACTTCGGGCAGCGGGCGATCTTCTGGCCTTTGCCGCTGTTGGACGGTGTATTGACGATCTCGACCTCGCCTTCGAGCAACTGCACGCGGTCGGCTTCGATCATCGCGTTCAGGGCGAAGGAAGCTCCGGCCTCGCGCTGGCACCAGCGGCAATGACAGCAGTGAACGACCATGGGCTTCGACGTCATGCGATAGCGCAGCTGGCGACACGTGCACCCGCCGTCGTAGAACGCGGGGCCGGGCGCCGGTCCGCTACCCATGTTCCCTGCCCTTGAACACCCACATCGAAGCGGTTTTGCCCGCGCGCGTGAACCCGCATTTGCGGTAGAAAGAGACCGCCTTCGCTTCGGCGATCAGGATGTGCTGGTGAAATCCGCGATATCGCTTCATCAGCCGCTTCATCAGCTGCCGTCCAATGCCGCGGCGCTGGAACTCGGGCGCCACCAGGAAATGCGGGTAGTACACGACCAGGCTTCCGTCCGAAATCGCGTTTCCCAGGCCCACGAGCGAGCCCTCGACCCAGGCGGTGACGACGGAATGCGAGCGCTCGAGCGCGCGCATGAGATGAACCGGTTTATCGGCAGCAGACCACTGGACGGAGCGGTACAGATTCAGCACCTGCGCTTTCGGCAGAGACTTCGTCGATCGGTAACGCACCCGCACCGCGCTGTCTCTTTTCGACCTTTGGCTGGGCATGGCTACTCGCCGCTCATGGTGATGTGGCCGGGCTGGCTCTTGACGCGCGCTAGCCATGCCTCCACGGCGGGAAAGCGCGAAAGCTCGAAGCCTCCTTCATGCGCGACATGCGTGTAGGCATAGAGCCCGATGTCGGCGATCGTGTACTGCTCGGCCACGAAGAACCGGCGGCCGGCCAGGTGCTTCTCCATGACCTCGAGCGCGGCGTACCCCGGGCTCATCTTCTCCTGGAGCCTGGGCTCGTGTTTCTCCGGGCGCCCGAGGTAACGAATGATGTAGCGCGCGACCGCGATGTAGGGCTCGTGGCTGTACTGCTCGAAGAAGAGCCATTGCAGGACCTGCGCGCGATGGAGCCGCTCCGAAGGCAGGAAGGGCGTTCCCTCCGCCAGATAGTGGAGGATGGCATCGGACTCCGGCAGATAAACCCCTTCCTCGATCTCGAGAAGAGGAATCTTGCCGTTCGGGTTCTTCGAGAGAAAAGCCGGCGTCCGGGTCTGCTTCTCGAGAATGTTCATGTGCACCCACTCGTGCGGCAGCCCCAACTGGGCCAGCAGCAGCTTGACCTTGTAGCAGTTCCCCGACTGCAGATCGCCGTAGACCTTCAAGGGGCAGTCGGCTCGAGAGGGGTATCTACTCGCGGTACGACGGGTCGATGGCGTCGAGTTTCCTGATCAGCGCCGGCCATTCGAGGATGCCGAGCTTGCGGCGCACGCCCGGTTGATAGAGGTGCGATGCTTCTTCGATGATCTCGCGCGGCGGCAGCGAGATCTCGGTGTTGCAGGAGAGCGTCGCCACCTGGAGCTGGCAGGCGCGTTCCAGGCGGAAGATGTTGTCGAACGCCTGGGGAATGCTCGCGCCGACGACCAGGAGGCCGTGGTTCCTCAGGATCATCGCTTCGCGGTTGCCCAGGTCGCGCACCAGGCTCGCCTGCTCCTCCATGTCGATCGCGACGCCTTCGTAGTCGTGGTAGCCGATATCGATGAAGCGCATCGCGGTCTGCGCGAAGGGCATCAGCCCGGCTTTCATCGCCGAGACCGCCATGCCGGCGATGGTGTGGGTGTGTATGACGCAGTCCACTTCGTGCCGCGCGCGGTGGATCGCGCTGTGGATCACGAAGCCCGCCTTGTTGATGTCGTACTCGGTCGGGTTGAAGAGCACTTTGCCGTCCAGGTCGAGCTTGATGAAGCACGAGGCGTGCATCTGCTCGTAGAGCATCCCGTAGGGATTGATGAGGAAGGCGTTGTCCTCGCCCGGCACGCGGGTCGAAATGTGGTTGGCGATCATCTCATCCATGCCGTAGAGATGGACGAGGCGGTAGGCGGCGGCGAGATCGACGCGCTTCGCCCACTCGGCCGCGCTGACCTGCTCCTTGACCGATTTCTGCTTCTTGATGCGTGTGACGCTCATGTCATGCTCCAGGTGCGTGAGTCCGGTGCCGCATAGTTTAACTCCGACCACCCGCTCGCGGGCGTACCCTTTGATTTCGGTAAAACGCCCCGCAAGTCCGCATCGTTCACGAATGAAAAACCGGGTCCGTCCCCGGTTTTCACCGGCCTATTGCATTATTAACCTAAATGGGTTAATATTGGGCCGTGAACCTCGACCACACGCTGATCGCCCTCGCGGATCCCACCCGCAGAGCCATCCTGCAGCGCCTCTCGCGGGGCGAGGCGCGCGTGACGGAGCTTGCGGCTCCGTTCGACATCTCGCTCAATTCCGTCTCCAAGCACATCCGCATCCTCGAGCGCGCCGAGCTGGTGCGCCGTCGCGTGTCGGGGCGGGAGCATTTCCTCACCTTCAATCCCGCACCGATGGAGAGCGCCGTGGAATGGATGGAACGTCACCGCATCTTCTGGACCGAGAGGCTGGACGCCCTCGAGGCGGCGTTGCGCGCGGAGGATGCGGTGGCGGCCGCGAAGGAAAAATCAACCCATTCATCAAGCAGAAGGAGCAAGAAATGAACGACCTCGGCACTACCACCGAGCAGGGCACGGTCCGGCTTGAGCGCCTGCTTCCCGGCCCGATCGAGCGCGTCTGGGCCTACCTCACCGAATCCGACAAGCGCGCGACATGGTTCGCGAGCGGCACGTTCGACCTGCGCGTGGGCGGCAAGGCAGACCTGCACTTCGACCAGGACAATATCTCCTCGGAGAAACGGCCTCCCGATCGGCCCAAGGGCAAGAGCGATTTCCCCGGCAAGATCACGCGCCTGGAGCCCCCCCGCCTCCTGAGCTACACCTTCGGGGCCACGGACCCGGAATCGGAAGTGACGTTCGAGCTTGAGCCTCGGGGCAAGGACGTCTTGCTCGTCATCACTCATTGCCGCCTCGCGCAGCGCAAGACGATGGTCAACGTCGCGGGCGGTTGGGACGCGCACGTGGGCATCCTCAGCGACCGCTTGAACGGCGTCGAGCCGCGGCCCTTCTGGACCACGCACGCGAAGCTCGTGCGCGAATATGAGGTGAAGCTGTGAGCGCGCATCGCGTCGTCTCCCACGACGAATGGGTGAAAGCGCGCGAGCGCTTCCTGGTCCGGGAAAAGGCCTTCACGCGTGAGCGCGATGCGCTGAGCCGCGAGCGCCGCGAGCTCCCCTGGGAAAAGGTCGAGAAGAAATATGTCTTCGACGGCCCCAAGGGAAAGGAGACGCTCGCCGATCTCTTCGCCGGCAAGAGCCAGCTCCTCGTCTACCACTTCATGTTCGGCGCCGACTGGAAGGAGGGCTGCCCGGCCTGTTCGTTCTGGGCGGACAACTTCAACGGCATCATCGCGCACCTGAAGCAGCGCGACACGACGATGGTGGCCATCTCGCGCGCGCCGCTGCCCAAGCTCGAGGCATTCAAGAAGCGCATGGGCTGGAGCTTCAAATGGCTCTCATCCGGCGACAACGACTTCAACCGGGACTACGGCGTTGCGTTCACGCCGGAGGAGGTTGCGAGCGAGAAAGCCCTGTACAACTACACGATGCAGAATCCGATCGCCACGGAGCGCGAAGGCGCGAGCGTCTTCTTCAAGGACCCGGCGGGCGCCATCTTCCACACCTACTCGGCCTACGCGCGCGGCATAGACCTCGTGAACACCGCGTACAACTATCTCGATCTGCTGCCCAAGGGCCGCGACGAGAAAGGGTCGCCACTCGATTGGATCCGGCATCACGACAAGTACAAGGACTGATCCCTTGTTGATTTGCTGCGGGAATAACTTCAATCACGCTGCTTTGTTTCGCGCTTCCCGCAGCGCCCGCCACAGCCGGTCCGGCGTCACCGGCATGTCGAAGTCGGTGATGCCCGCGGGCCGCACGGCGTCGAGGATCGCGTTCATGGTCGCGCCCAGCGCTCCCGAGGTTCCCGACTCGCCCACGCCCTTGGCGCCGAGCGCGTTCGCCTTGGTCGGGACGGGGTGGTCTTCGCAGCGGATGGCGCGCATCAAGTCGGCGTGAGGCATCGGGTAGTCCATGAAGCTGCCCGCGAGCAGTTGCCCCGTCTCGCTGTCGTAGATCGCGTGCTCGCCGAGCACCTGCCCTACGCCCTGCAGCACGCCGCCGTGCACCTGGCCTTCGACGCTGGTGTGATCGACCACGTTGCCGATGTCGTCAACGGTCGCGTAGTTGACCATATCGACGACGCCGGTGTCGGGATCGATCTCCAGTTCCGCGATGTGGCAGCCATTGGGAAAGGTCGCGCCGAAGGTGCCTTCGGCGACGCAGTCCATGGGGTGAGGTGATTGGCCCGCGAGCTTTTGCGCGAGATCGAAAAAGCCGATGCTCCTGCCCGCCGCGTGAAACGCGGCGCTTCGGTATTCGACCGCCGAGGCCTCCGCGCCGAGGACGGCCGCGGCGTGCGGACTTGCGGTCGCTATCAGTTTGGGTCCCAGGAGTTTCACCGCGCTGCCCGCGCCGTAGAGCGAGCGCGAGCCGCCGGTGCCGTTGCCCACGACGGTCATGTCCGGGTCGCCCTCGTGGATGCGGATGCGCTCGCCGGTCACACCCAGGCCTTCGCTCAAGATTCGCACGAACGCGGTCTCGTGGCCCTGGCCGGTGGACTGCGAAACGCAACTCACGTGCAGGATGCCCGCCTTGTCGAAGCGCGCGAACGCCTGGTCCTTGGGCGCGAGCCCGGCCGCGCTCGCCTCCAGGAAGGTCGCGACGCCGATGCCGCGCAGCTTGCCTTCGCGCCTGGACCGCTCGCGGCGCGCGGGGAAACCTCTCCAGTCGGCAAGCTCCAGCGCCTGGTCCATCACCTTCTCGAACTCGCCGCAGTCGTAGGTCGTGCCGTTCGCGGTTTTATAAGGCATCGCCTCCGGCGGAATGAAATTTTTCCGCCGCAACTCGATCGGATCGAAACCGTGCTCGGCCGCGGCGCGATCGACCAGCCGCTCGATCGCGCAGGCGATGTCGGGCCTGCCGGCGCCGCGATAGGCGGAAACCGGCACGGCATTCGAATAGGCGCAGCGCGTGTGCGCGTGCATCGCCGGGATGCGGTACACGCCGCCCATGGTGATGGTGATGTTGCGCGAGCCGATCTGCGGGCCGAAAGGGGTTGAAAAGGCGCCGAGGTCCGCCGTGTCCTCGAAACGCAGCGCGAGAAACTCTCCGTCGCGGGCCAGCGCCAGCTCTCCGGCGAGCGTGAGCCCGCGCCCATGGTTGTCGGAAAGGAAGATCTCCGAGCGCGTTGCCACCCATTTCACCGGGCGGCCGAGCTTTTGCGCGGCGAGCATCACCGCGACGTGCTCGGCGTAGGAGTAGCTGCGGATGCCGAAGCTGCCGCCCACCAGCTCGGTGATGACGCGGATTTTCTCTCCGGGGAGCCCGGTGGCCGCTGCGAGAAATCCGCGCATGCCGTTCAATCCCTGGCTCGGGGAATAGACGGTGAAGACGCCGCTGCCCGCATCGAAGCTCGCGAGAAAGGCGCGCGGCTCGATCGGGTTGCCGACGAGACGCTGGCTGCGCACCGTGAGCCGGGACTTCAGCGCCGCGCCGGCGAACGCGGCTTGCACCGCCGCGCGGTCGCCCGATTCGTATTCGAAGGCGAGGTTGCCGGGAATGTCCGCGTGCAGCTGCGACGCGCCCGGTTTTGTGGCTGCGTCGAAACCGATCGCAGCGGGCAGATCGCGGTACTCGACCGCGATTTCCTCGGCCGCGTCCTGGGCGAGCGCCGGGTTGTCGGCAACGACCAGCGCGACCGGCTGGCCCACGTAGTGAACCTTGCCCTGGGCGAGCGCGGGCCAGAAAGGTTTTTTCTGCTTCTGGCCTCCCACGCCTTCGTAACTCACGCCGCCGGGGAGCGACTTCCATCCGGAAGCCGCGTAATCGGCGCCGGTCAGCACTGCGCGCACGCCGGGACGAGCCGCAGCGGCGTTCACCTCGATCGAGACGATCTCGGCGTGCGCGCGCTCGGAGCGCAGGAAGAAGCCGTAAAGCTGCCCGGGGAGATTCCAGTCCGCGGTATAGCGGCCCTTGCCGGTCAGCAGGTGCGCGTCCTCGCGCCGGATGGTCTTTTCGCTCATGGGGAAGAACGGGTGGGCGCGCGCAAAAGGCGCAATTGTCTCAAAAGGCCGGCCGCGTGCAAATCTCCGTGGCGCGCGGAGCGAGCTAGCTCGCAAACAACCGGATCAGCTCCTTCACTTCGCCGGAGGGATTGACGAACTGGCAGCCCCAGCGCTGCGCGCTCGCTCCGTCGGGGAGCGCCAGGGGCCGGCAATGCCGCACTTCCAGGTCTACGCTCACGGTGCCTTTTTTCGGGAGCTCGATTTGCCAGCCCTTGATCAGCGTGCCGGGCGCCGGGACGAGGTAGGCGCCGCGGACGAGGAGCCCCAGCCCGCCTTCGCTGATGTCCATGATCTGCCCTTCCAGCGCCACCCCGGCTCCGGCCGGGATCGCGCAGTGCACGGGCATGCCCAGGGGCACAGGCGCGCGCGGGTACGAGCGCTGCTGGCGGCTCACGGTGACCTTGGGGAAGCCCATGCGGACCGCGCGCGTCCCCTCCTCGGTGACGAGCACCGGATCGGAGGCGGGGAACTCGATGTGCATCCCGCCGAACTCGGCGACGAAGGTCGCCTGCTGGCGCTCGAGCAGCGCCGGGATCGCGCTCCCGCCCGAAAGCGGCTCGACGACGATGTACTGCCTCATCGGGTCGACCAGGCGCAGCTTCCACCGCGAGTCGGCGCCGCCGGCGAGACGCGTCGCGAGCGGCTCGCGCCGCGCCACCAGCGCGCTCAGCACGCGCTCGACCTCGTCGCTCGAAGTGGACACGAGCCCCGGTGAAAGGGTGATTCCGCGCGGGTCGGTTGAGCTCACTGTGGGTCTCCCAGGAGTACCTTCACCACCAGCCCGCTCGCTTTCTTACCGCGGAGAGGGCCGACGAAGCTTCGCTCACGACCTGTTCGACATCGACCGCGGTGAGCCTGCCGCGGCGCTTGAGGATGCGGCCGTCGACCATCACGGTGTCCACGTTGGAGGGCTGCGCCGCCTCCACCAGCATGTGCGCGGGCTCGCTGAAGACCCCGAGGTTTGCCTCGCGCGTGTTTACCATGATGAGGTCGGCGCGCTTGCCGGCCTTGAGCGAACCCACGCGGTCATCCACGCCCATCGAGCGCGCGCCTTCGATCGTCGCGAGCTCCAGGACGCGGCGCGCCGGAAGCTTGAATTCGTTCTCGCTGCGGCTGTTCTCGATGTTCTGGATGACTTTCATTATTGCGAACATGTCGGCGTTTCCGGAAAGTGCCGTCGTGTCCACCGACAGCCCGACCGTGACGCCGGCCGCAAGGAATTCGCCAGTCTGCGGAAAGCCGAAACCGATGCGCAGTTCGGTGTAGGGCGAAAAGCTCACCGGTGTGCCGGCGGAGGCCAGGGCGCGGATTTCCTCGGGGGTGACCCAGATCGCATGGATGCACTGCACGTCGCGGCCGAGCAGGTTTTCCTTCGCGAGCGCGGCGATCTGCCCAGCGCGGGCGCGCGCGTTGCTCACGTGGATCGAGATCGGCAGGCCGAGCTTGCGCGCGGCGGCGAACTCCCTTCGGGCCGCATCGTTCGGAACCATGGACTTCGGGTCGTTGAACGCGCCGCGCCAGGCGAGCCCGAGCGACAGCAGGCCCTCATTCGAATAATTCCTCCAGTCGGCCTGCTTCCGCTCGAAGTCAGCGAGGTCGATCGTCTCACCCGCCGGGTGCGCTTGCGGCGCGCCGTAGGAGAAGCGGCCGCGGATGCCCGATTCCCTGAGCGCGCGCAGGTTCGCGTCGGCGAATTCGGGTCCGCGGATGTTGTGGCACCAGTCGTGAACGAAGGTGATGCCGCCGTTCAGCGCTTCCACGGCGGAAAGCCGGGTGCCCTGGTACATGTCTTCGGGGAGATAGATCTTGCCGAGGGCCGCCGCAGTCGGGAAGTAACCGTGCTCGCGCTTGTCGCCCGACATGCTGCGCAAGAGCGTGTTCCACATGTGCCAGTGCGTCTCGATGAAGCCCGGCAGAACGATCATGCCGCGGCCTTCTATCACCTGCGCCCCGCTCGCCTGAATGTTGCGGCCGACCGCGACGATCGCGCCCTGCCTCACGTGCACGTCCGCGTCGGGCAGGTCCCCCAAGCTCGAGTCCATGGTCATGACGTAAGCATTGCGGATAAGGACTTCGCCCTGCTCGGGCAGCCTGCCGGCCGACCCGCTCCCGCTCATGAGCCCGGCGCAGCCGCTCACGCCGAGCGCGCCAAGCGCGCCCATTCCGCCGAGGAATTCGCGTCGTGTAGTGACTTTCACGTCCCCTCCCGTTTCAACCGCGACCGACGAAGGGCATCTTGGTCGCCATGATCGTCATGAACTGCACGTTGGTCTCGAGCGGCAGGTTCGCCATGTGCAGCACCGCCGCGCCGACGTGGTCCACGTCCATCAGCGGCTCCGGCCTGACCTCGCCGTTCGCCTGCGGAACGCCGTCGGCCATTCGCGCGGCGAGCGGCGTTCGCGCGTTGCCGATGTCGATCTGGCCGCAGGCGATGTCGTACTTCCTGCCGTCGAGCGCGCTCGACTTGGTGAGCCCGGTGACCGCATGCTTGGTGGAGGTGTAGGGCGCCGAGTTCGGACGCGGCGCGTGCGCCGAGATCGAGCCGTTGTTGATGATGCGCCCGCCGCGCGGGGTCTGGCTCTTCATGATCTTGAACGCCTCCTGCGTGCACAGGAACATGCCGGTGAGATTGGTGTTCACTACCCCCTGCCACTGCTCGAGCGTCAAGTCTTCGAGCATGATGCTGCCCGGAGTGCCGATGCCGGCGTTGTTGAAGAGCACGTCGAGCCTGCCGAACTTTTCCTTCGTAGCGGCAAACAAGGCGCGCACCGATTTCTGGTCGGTAACGTCGGTGGGGACGACGAGAGCACGCTCTCCCGCTGCGGAGTCCTTCGCGGTCTCGTCGAGCTTGTCTTTGCGTCTGCCGGCGAGCGCAACGCGGTAACCGTCTTTCAGGAACGCGAGGGCGACCGAGCGCCCGATACCGCTGCCTGCGCCCGTGACGATGGCGACTTTTCCGGATGAGCTCATGGGTTCGTTCCCTCGGTGTGATCAGCGCACGGCCGCGAGCTGCCTCGCCCGCTCCACGTCGTCGGCGATGCGCCTCGAATTGGCGAGTGCGCGCTTGCGGGCGTTGGCGGCGGCCTCATCGGCGAGCAGGCCCGGGTTCACTTGCAGCGCAAGCTTCGACCGGGTCGCGGGATAGGACTCGAGCAGCCTGCCGAACGCATCGACTGAGAGCCGGTAATCGAAATACTCCTTCTCCATGCGATCCTTGGCGCGCAGCGCTTCCTGGATCCAGGTCCCCGAGCGCCGGTTCGCCGTGCGCATATGATCGCGCAGCGCCCGTTCGCTGGCCGACACCTGGATGCGATAGCGGTGGCTCGCGGCCTGGTTGCGCAGGATCTGCCTCACGGTGAGCATGTACTCTTCCGCAGCGTAGACCAGCGCCGGGTTGGGCGAAGCGCTCATGCCGCGCAACTCGATCACGTGCTTGTCCACTTCCTGCGCCTGGTCATCGAGCTTCCCCACCATCTGAGCGGCGTCTTCGCGCACCGCTCCCGTTTCGACGGCGAGGGCCTTTTGCAGCCGCTCGCTGGAATCCTTCACGAGCGCGGTCACGGCTTTTTGCAGCTGGCCCTTGCGGTAAGCACTGACGCCCCAGTAGCCCAGGGCCGAGGCGATCACCAGCGCGGCCAGCCCGAGAGCCGTGGTCCGCGTGGTCAATCCGGGATGCATTGCCGCATGAGCGCTCGCGGGAACTCCATGGGGCACTAGGCTAGCAAGCGAGGGTGAAGCGGTCAAACTCGGGCATCCGGGCTGCGCATGCCGGTGGCATGGTGCACGAGCGCCCGGCATGATTTAATGGCGGCTCCGAAGGGGAGGCAGCCATGGTCCTGCTGCAAGTGGTCCTGTTCCTGATGATGTGCGCCGTGGCGCTGGGGTGGGTGGCGCGGCACTTCAGGTTTCCATACCCGATCGCGCTGGTGATCGGGGGCGGGCTGCTCGGCTTCGTGCCGCGGCTGCCGCAGCTTCAGTTCGACCCGCAGTTCCTGCTGGTTCTCGTATTGCCGCCGATTCTCTACCAGACGGCCTTGCTCACGTCCTGGACCGAGTTCAAGGCGAACATCCGCCCGATCGGGCTGCTCGCGATCGGTCTGGTGATCGTGACCACGCTCGCCGTAGGCGCGACGCTGAAGCTGCTGATACCGGACATTCCCTGGTCGGTCGGCTTCGTGCTCGGGGCGATCGTCTCGCCTCCCGACGCGGTCGCGGCAACCGCCATCCTTTCGCGCCTCAACATTCCGCGCCGCGTGGCCACCGTGCTCGAGGGCGAGAGCCTGGTGAACGACGCCTCGGGCCTGGTGATATACAAATTCGCGGTGGCGACGGTGCTTACCGGTGTGTTCTCGCTGTGGCAGGCGAGCCTGGAATTCGTCGCAGTGGCGGCCGGCGGCGTCGCGATCGGCTTCCTGATGGGGCGTCTGTTCGTTTTCATTCACCGCTATCTCGGAGATGCATTCATCGAGGTGCTGACCACGCTCGCGGTGCCTTACGTCGTATATATCTTCGCCGAATCGGTGCACGTGTCGGGCGTTCTCGCCGTGGTCGCTGCGGGCCTCGTGCGCGGCCGTTACTCTCCGGAGATCGTCTCGGCCGAGATGCGCATCATCGCGCGCTCGGTCTGGAACCTGCTCGTGTTCCTGCTGAACACCCTGATCTTCATCCTCATCGGCGTGCAGCTCTCTGGAATCGTCGCGCGACTCACCGACTACTCGGTGGGGCAGCTCTTTTTCTACGGCACGTTCGTGAGCGCGATCGCGATCTTCGTGCGCTTCGCCTGGGTCTATCCGGCCACCTATCTGCCGCTCATGTTGAGGGCCGCGCGCGGCGAGCAGGTCACGGCGCCCCCGGAGGGGGAGGTGTTCATCATGGGCTGGTGCGGGATGCGCGGCATCGTGTCGCTGGCCGCCGCCCTCGCGCTGCCGCAGACGCTGGAAGACGGGAACGCGTTTCCCGAGCGCGACCTCATCATCTTTCTCACCTTCGTCGTTATCGCTGTCACGCTCGTCTTGCAGGGGCTCACCCTGAAGCCGCTTATCCGCAGGCTCAAGGTCGGCAGGGACTGGAGCCTGCAGGAGGAGCGACAGCGCGCCCAGATGGCACTCGGCAAGGCGGCGATAGCCGCAATCGACGCCGTGGCCGCGAAAGACGGAATCCCGAACGAACTGGCCGAGCGCATCCGCGCCGAATTCGCCGAGAAAATCACGCTCGCGGTGCCCGAAGGCCTGGTGCTGAGGCACAGCGGCGCGGACGACGCGCGGCGCCTGCGGGACGCGGCGGTAAAGGCAGAGCGGCAGGAATTGATCCGGCTCTGGCGGGAAAACCAGATCAGCGACGAGGTGCTGCACCATATCGAGGAAGACCTCGACTACCATGAATCGCGCATCTAGGCGCGGTCCAGCAAAGGGGATCTCATGATTCGAAATCTGCCCGCCGGGCTTCTCGCTCTCTGTCTCGCGGCTCCCGCAACCGCGCAGTATCCCGACCGGCCGCTCACGATCCTCGCGGGATTTCCTGCGGGTGGGCTGGTGGATGTGGTCTCGCGTGTCGTCGCGGAGGGAATGAAGCCGAAATTTCCCAAAGGCGTCGTCGTCGTCAACAAGCCGGGTGCGGGCGGTGCCGTCGCGGTGTCCGAGGTGGTTCAGGCGAAGCCCGACGGCCATACCATCGTGCTCACGCCGCTCTCGTCGCTCGTGATCGGTCCGCAGTTGAACCGGGACCTGAACTACAAGACTCCCGACGACTACGATCCCGTGATCAACGTGGTCGCCTACTATCCGCTTCTCGTGGTGCGCTCGGATGCGCCGTGGAAAACCATCCAGGAGTTCGTCGGCGAAGGAAAAACGAGCCCTGGCAAGCTGCGTGTCGGCACTCCCGGCGAAGGCACTTCCAGCCACCTCAACCTCGAGGAATTCATGTTCCAGACCGGGGTGAAGCTCACGCATGTGCCTTACGCGGGCTGGGGGCAATCGTCGCCGGCGCTCCTGGGCGGGCACATCGAGGCGGTGGTCGCGCAGCCCGGCGAGGCCAAGGCGCTGGTCGACGGCAAGCGCATGCGTGCCCTGGTGATGTTTCAACCGTCGCGCCACGCCGCGTTCCCGGATACGCCGACCGCGAAAGAAGCAGGCTGGGACGTCGCCAACGGCGTGTGGTATCTGCTGGTCGCGCCCAAGGGCACGCCGGCGCCGGCCGTGAAGTACCTGCACGACGCGGCCAAGGCGGTGGTGGACGATCCCGCGTTCGCGACCACGATGACCGCGCGCGGCGTGGACGTCGATTACCGACCCGGGGACAAGCTGCGCGCGGATCTCTGGCGCGAATACAGGCTGCACACCGAGATCCTGCGCCGCATCGGCCTGATCAAGCCGTGAGCCGCTAGTCTGCTTTTGCCCCGGAGATCTTCACCACCTTCGCCCACTTCTCGATCTCGGCGCGGATCAGCGCGTCGAACTGATCGGGGGTGGAACCCACCGGCTCCATCCCTTGTTGTTTCATGCGGCCGGTGAGGTCGGAGGATTTCACCGCGCGGGCGATGTCGGCGCTGATCCGGTTCACGAGCTCGCGCGGAGTCGCCGCCGGAGCGACGATTCCGACAATGGAGAGTGCGCTCACTCCCGGCACGGCCTCGGCAACGACGGGATATTCCGGAGACTCGGGGGCGCGCTGCGGGGAAAGCAGCGCGAGCACCTTGATTCTCCCGCTCTTGATGAGCGGTTGCACGGCGTAGAGCACGTCCATCAGGATGGGCACGCGCCCGGACATGACGTCCTGTTGCGCGGGAGCGCCCCCCTTGTAGGGCACGTGCACGAGGTCGATGCCCGCGGTCGTCTTCAGCAGCTCCACCGACAGGTGCATCGCGGTGCCGCTTCCCGGAGTCGCGTAAGCGAGCTTGCCCGGATTCTTCTTCGCGAGCGCGATGAGCTCGGGGATGGTGTTCGCTTCCAGCGAGGGATGCGCCGTCATCACCAGATGCTGCACCGAGACCTGGGTTACGCCCGCGAGGTCCCTAAGCGTGTTGTAGGGCAGGTCGGTGCGCAGGCTCGGATTGATGACGTAGGCGGTGACCACCATGCCGAGCGTGTGACCGTCGGGCGCGGACTTGGCGACGTAATCGGTCCCGACCACGGTGCCGGCGCCGGGCTTGTTTTCGATCACCACCGGCTGGCCCCACACCTCCTGCATCTTCGCCGCCACCAGGCGCCCGATGATGTCGGTCGCCCCGCCCGGAGGAAACGGGACCATCAGGCGCACGGGCCGA
>Ga0193699_10000315_pt1 | contig 22213 bp, 21 predicted proteins | sample L3c2metaG_FD_160095 | JGI IMG/M metagenome (GOLD analysis project Ga0193699, IMG submission 160095) | Soil microbial communities from a riparian zone of the East river system, Colorado, United States - L3c2 | ecosystem: Environmental > Terrestrial > Soil > Riparian zone | place: USA: East...
TTCGGGGAAACAACTCACACATCGTCGCGCCAGCGCGGCGATCCCACCCGGAGGACTCCCGTTGCGGACAGCCTACATTAATCGCGTCGCTACAGCGGTACCGCCCCACGACGTTCATGACGCCTTTCGCCGCTTCGCGCAGTCGGCGATTCTGCTTGCTGACCCGCGCAACGCGCAGCTGTTCGAGCGGATGGCCGGCAAGTCCGGTATCGAGCACCGCTATTCGTGCCTCGCGCCGAGTAATCTGCCGGAAAGCGAACGCCTCGATGCCGCTGGCTTCTACCCGCACGGCGACTATCCCGACACGACGGAACGAATGCAGCAGTTCGAGCGGCATGCGCCCGAACTGGCGCAAACCGCCGTCGATCGCTTGCAGCTCGGCGCGGACCGCGACCGTATCACGCATTTGCTGATCACATGTTGCACCGGCTTCTCCGCACCTGGCCTTGATCTCGAACTGATCGAACGCTGCGGACTTCCCAGCACGGTCGAACGTACCATGATCGGATTCATGGGCTGCTACGCCGCCATCAACGCGCTCAAGCTCGCACACCACATCGTTCGCTCCGAGGCAGCCGCGCACGTGCTTATCGTCAACCTCGAGCTTTGCACCCTGCATCTGAAGGACACTACCGATCTCGAGCAGATGCTCTCGTTCCTTCTGTTTGGCGACGGCTGCGCGGCAAGTATTGTGAGTGCCGAGCCGGTCGGCACGGCTCTTGACAGCTTCCACGCCGTGCTGGTGCCCGATACGCGCGAGCTGATCACCTGGAACATCCGCGAAACCGGCTTCGACATGGTATTGTCGGGACGAGTCCCTGCCGCAATCCATGACGGCTTGCAGAAACACGGGGATGAAATACTGGCCGGTGCGCCCGCCGCATCGATCGATCTTTGGGCGGTGCATCCTGGTGGCCGGACCGTGCTTGACGCGGTCGAGCGGGCCTTCGAGCTTACGCCGGCGGCGCTGGCGGCATCGCGTGAAGTCCTGCGCCGTTATGGCAATATGTCGTCTGCGACCGTCATGTTCGTGATCGAGAAGCTGATGCGTTCGGGGACGCGCGGCCGCAGCGGGTGCGCGATGTCGTTCGGACCCGGACTGATCGCGGAAACCATGCTGTTCCGCATCGCGGCCTGACGCCATGAGCACATTCACGGACATACAGAATGCCGCGCGGGACCTTTCTCGGCGCAGCGCCGAGCCCGAATGGCTGGACAGCGCCGATGCAAGCCCGGAAGAGCTGGCGCTGGTGCTGCGCGACCTCGCCCGCTTCAACGGGGCGATGCTGGGACACCGGCCGGTGATCACCTGGTTGCGCAGCGCCATCAAGGACACGCCGAAGGAGACGGTGCTGACTCTCGTTGATGTCGGCTGCGGCTACGGCGATCTGCTGCGGGCGATCCGGCGCTGGGCCAGCAAGCGCGGCTTGAAGATCAGGCTGATCGGACTCGATCTCAACCGCGACACCATCCGCATTGCACAAACGGCAACCGACGACGCCGACGAAATCGACTATGAGGTGATGGACATTTTCGATTTCGCGCCATCCGCACCTGTCGACTTCGTCGTCAGCAGCCTGCTCACGCACCATATGTCCGATGACCTGATCGTGAAGTTTCTGCGCTGGATGGAGCAGACGGCGCGCAAAGGCTGGATGATCTACGATCTGCAACGCCACCCGGTGCCATTCCATTTCATCGGCCTGATGGGCAGACTGACGCGGCTGCATCCGATGGTGATTCACGATGGCCGTATTTCCGTCGCGCGTTCGCTGACACGTACGGAATGGCTGGCGCGCATGCGCGAAGCCGGCATCGCGCGCGAGGCGGTGCGCTTGCGCTGGTTCCTGTTCCGCTTCGTCATCGGACGCGTGCGATGAACCGGGCCGAGACGGTCGTGATCGGTGGCGGGCCGGCCGGTAGCGCGACGGCCTGCGGTCTGGCCGGCCTGGGTCGCGACGTCGTGCTGATCGAGCGCACGGCCGAGCCGCATCACAAGGTGTGCGGCGAATTCCTCAGCGTCGAGACGCAGATGCAATTGCGGCGGCTGGGCGTCGATCCGTCGGCGCTCGGCGCGGTGCCGATCGAGCAGGCGGCCGTCCATTCCTCCAGCCGCAGCGTGACCTCGGCGCTGCCATTTCGCGCGCTGTCGCTGTCGCGCTATCGGCTCGACGATGCGCTGCTGCGACGCGCGCAAGACAGCGGCGCCAGATTGAATCGCAACGTGACAGTGAAATCGGTGACGCCGGACGGCTCCGGATGGAATGTGTCTTGCGACAATGGCGAGACGGTCTCCTGCCGGAATCTCGTGCTGGCGACCGGCAAACTGGGCCTGCGCGGCGTCGACGATTTGCGCGACGGTTCGCTGGTCGGCCTGAAGATGCATCTGCGGCCATCACCGGAAGTTCGCCGCGCGCTGGAGGGCCGGGTCGAATTGTTTTTTCTCGACGGCAGCTATGTCGGGCTCGAGCTGGTCGAAGACGGCATCGCCAATCTTTGCCTGGTGCTGCCACGCGCAACGATGAGTCGTGCAGGGCCTGGCTGGCAGGCGCTGCACGGCCATTTGGCTTCGGCGCTTCCCGCTTTGGCCGAGCGGCTTGAAGGCGCCGAACCGCTCTGGGACAAGCCGAAGGCCGTGGTCTGTCCCACCGGCGGCCATCTTCATCGCGAGCGAAAGACGGCTGTCTATCGTGTCGGCGACCGGCTCGCCCATATCCCGCCCTTCACCGGCGACGGCCTCGCCATCGCGCTCGCATCAGCCGCGCTGGCGGTCGGGCACATTCGGCGCGGCCTCTCGCCTGACGCCTATCTTGCCGCGGCGCGGCAACTCACGGCCAGTCCCATCCGGCTCGCGAGCATGATCGCCCGCCTCGCGAGGCACCGCGGAGGCCGCGACCTGATGTTGGGGGCCGCCGCCTGCGCGCCCAGCCTGATCGGGACGATCATCCGCCGAACCCGGCTAACGCTCGCCATGGATGGGCTTTGACCCGGCCACGGCGCCCGCCACACGGATCGCAAGGCCATGACGATCATGCGTACCGAATTGCCCCTCGCGGACACCAGGACATGGATTGGCTTTGTCCTGATGTGCCTTGGGATGTTCATGGCGATCCTCGACATCCAGGTCGTGGCGACATCGCTGCCGACCATCCAGAATGCCCTTGCCATTTCGCCGGAGGCGATGAGCTGGATCCAGACGTCCTATTTGATAGCCGAGATCATCGCCATTCCGTTGACGGGCTGGCTCACGCACACGCTTTCGATGCGGTGGCTTTTTGCCGCCGCCATCGCACTGTTCACGCTGGCATCGATCGGCTGCGCTGCAAGCGGCGCGTTCGCGACGCTGGTTTCGTTTCGCGTGCTGCAGGGATTTGCCGGCGGCACGCTGATTCCGGCGGTATTTGCCGCCGTATTCATCCTGTTCCCGGTGCGCACCCAAGGCATTGCGACGACGATCGCGGGAATCATGGCGGTGCTCGCGCCGACGGTCGGACCTGCCGTCGGCGGCTGGATCACGCAGACCTATTCCTGGCACTGGCTGTTTCTGATCAATGTCGTTCCCGGGCTGATTGCTTGCGTCGTCACACCGTATCTTTTGCCCCACCAGAAGCCGCACTTCGGCGATGCCGTGAAACTCGACGGCTTGTCGCTGGCGCTGATGGCCATCGCGCTCGCAAGCCTCGAGATCGGACTGAAGCAATCTCCGAAAGATGGCTGGCTTTCTGCCGTCTGCATCAGCTTGTTTTGTGCAAGTGCCCTCACCGGCGGGCTGTTTGTGTGGCGAACCTTGCGCGCCGCCTATCCGGTTGTGCAGCTTGCCACCTTCAGGGACCGTTCGTTCGCGATCGGGTGCACGCTGAGCTTTTGTCTGGGCGTCGGCCTGTTCGGCTCGGTCTATCTCATTCCGGTTTTTCTGGCGTTCGTCCGGGGGCGCGACGCCCTGGACATCGGCTTGACCATGCTGGTGACCGGCGCCGCGCAATTGGCGATGTCGCCGATCGCGGTCGCGCTGGAGCGACGCCTCGATCCGCGATGGCTGACCGCTATGGGCTTCGCCTTGTTTGCGCTCGGGCTCGGACTGAGCATGTTCCAGACCCGCAATACCGACTTCCACGAGATGTTCTGGCCGCAGATCATTCGCGGCGTCGCCATCATGTTCTGCCTCTTGCCGCCGACCCGATTGGCGTTGGGATCGCTGACTGAAGCACAGGTCCCGGATGCGAGTGGCCTGTTCAACCTGATGCGCAATCTGGGCGGCGCGATTGGAATCGCGCTGATCGACAGCATCCTGTACGGACGAACCAGTATCCATGCCGATGCGTTACATGCCCGACTTCTAGCCGGCGATGCAACCGCGGCCACGGCCATCGGATTGGATCCGGGATTGGTGACAAGCCGCCTATCCGGCCCGCTCACGCCGGGCATGGAGGCCTTGATACGGCCGATGATTGAAAAGGCTGCTTTTGTCTGGAGCGTCAACGATGCATGGGCGGCGCTCGCAGCGGTTGCGTTGCTGGCCGTATTGCTGGTGCCGTTCGCATGGGACGATCGTAGCCATGACAAGCCCCAGGTCTGATTTCCAAAACCCTCCGGGCTTGCAGGTTTAGCTGTGACTTCTGTTCGGCTGCTCGAAATCTTTCGCGGCCCGCCTGGTCAAACCCAGGAAGTTACGCACCACCACCGAGGGCTCGCTTCGGCGCGATGCGAGGGTTAGTTCGGCCTTCGCGTGGGGTGCACCCTTGAGTGGGCAGTATGAAACACCGTCCATGTTCATTCGCTGCATCGAAGCGGGCACGATGGAAATCCCGAACCCGGCGGCGACGAGGCTCAGGGCCGAGGTGATCCGAGGAGCTTCCTGGCCAAGTCGAGGGCTGAAGCCTGCCTTGAGGCAGGCTGCGATCGTCGCATCATAAAACGTCGATCCAAGCTGGCGCGCGTAAACGATGAAAGTCTCGTCCGCAAGCGCCTTCAGGGAAAGCGCTTCTCCCCGCAAGGCCAACACATGCTCGGACGGTAAAGCCACCAACATGGGTTCCACCAGCAATGAATGGGTAACAAGCTGCTTGGGCTCGGACAGGGATGAGCGAAAAAATGCGACGTCCATCTCGGCGTTTTGCAGGCGCTGAACGGCCTCTGTCCGGAGGCATTCGTCCAGTGTCAACGAGACCGAGGGGAAAGCCGTCCGGAAACTCCGGATGGCAAATGGTACAAACGGGTGGAAGGGGGCCGTTGGCATAACGCCGATACGGAGATGGCCTTGTTCACCTCGCGCCGCGCCGCGCGTTGATTCAAATGTCCGATCGTACTGTGCCAGCAATGCGCGCGCATTGTCGAGGAAGACCCGGCCCGCTTCGGTCAGTTCAACGCCGCGCGCCACGCGTCGAAACAGTTGAACGTCAAGCTCGAGCTCGATCGCCTTGATCCGCTGGCTGAGTGGCGGCTGCTGCATGCCAAGCCGCTCGGCGGCGCGAGTGATGTGCCCTGCCTCTGCGACGGCAATAAACTGCCGGAGATGTCGAAGCTCCATGCCATATCCAATTCAATATGAAGTTCGCTACAATCATATAATACCCCGTCTCGGTTCAAAATGATATCCGAGACCCCTGGAAGCATTGACGCAGCATCCGTCCGCCAGTGCCGGGAGGTCCGCCATGAAACTTCTGCGCCGGCAATTTCTGTTGCTTACCGCGGCTGTGATCGCAACGCCGACGTCGTCAAGAGGCGCAGTGGCTGAAAACTACCCTGCGCGCCCGGTGCGGGTAATCGTTCCGTATGCGCCGGCAGGTCCTGCCGACATATTGGCGCGTCTGACCGCGCAGAAATTATCCGAAAGCCTTGGCAAGCAGTTCTACGTTGAGAACGTGGGCGGCGCCGGGGGTAATATCGGCATGGGTCAAGGCGCCAGAGCCGCACCCGACGGCTACACGATCCTGGTCGTTCCGCCAAACATCGTCGTCAACCCGGCCATGTACGAAACTGTGCCATACGACCCCTACAAGGATTTTGATGCCGTAACGATAGCGGTCACTTCGCCGACGGTATTGACCGTCCATCCGTCGCTCCAGGTTCAAAACGTCAAGGATCTGGTCGCATTGATCAGGTCCGGCGGCATAAAATACAGTTTTGCCTCCCCTGGGACCGGCACGCCGCCACACCTTATCGGCGAGCACTTTAGGCTGTCGCTTGGGCTCGACCTTGTTCACGTGCCCTTTAACAGCGCGGGTTTGGCGATTACTTCAACGCTCGCTGGGCATACCCCTATCGCCTTTACCTCATTGCCGCCGGCTGTGACTCAGGTTCAGGAGGGCAAGCTGCGCGCACTTGCGGTCACGAGCAAGATGCGCTCGCCGGCGCTGCCGAATACACCGAGCATGGCGGAAGCCGGCTATCCCGACATTGAAGGTCAGGGTTGGTTCGCGTTCATCGTCCCTGCTGGAACACCCAAGGACATCACCGCTCTTCTCAATCGCGAAATCATCAAGACCATCGCGCTGCCCGACATCAAGGAGAAAATGACGGCGCTTGGTTTTGAAGCCGTTGGCAGCACGCCCGACGAAGCGGCTGCGTTGTTCAGGTCTGAAAGCACGAGATGGGCAAGAGTCATTCGAGAAGCGGGAATAAAAGCCAATTGAAATCGCGTTTCATCGCATGCGCCACATATCCAAGTCCGTCAGGGTTCAGTCAAGGCGGCCGGCTACCACGGCACTTGCAAACAGCACGCCGAGACAACCCAGCAACAAGACCGCGCCCGCCGCCAGCGAAGCCTGCGGCATCGACGTTACCACCATGCCGGCGAAGGCGACGACCGCGATGATCGCAAGCGCAAGCGCGCCATCGTCGACGAACAACCCGGCCAGCTCCCGCAACATGTTGGCGAGTGTGATCATGACAGAACCTCCGTCCTCGGGCCACGCGCCAGCAGGACCGCCGCGCCGCTGACAGCCAGAAACATCAGCGCAAATCCGACGATCGCGAGATCCCCGCCCGGCCAGGCCACGCCGAGACCTTCACCGGTCCAAAACACGCCAAAAGCGGAAAGTATCACGCCAACGGCGAATTTGAGCGTGTTTTCCGGAACGCGCGCCAGCGGGTGATGCACGACGAAGCCCACGCCAGCGACCAGCAGGCATGCCGCGAGTGCGCCTGCGCTGGCGGGCAACAGCATCCCGCGACCGGCACTGAGCGCAATCACGATGAACACCACTTCAAGCCCTTCGAGAAGCACCGCCTTGAAGCTCGTGAGTGCCGCGAGCCAATCGAGCCGAGCCTGGTCGCGGCGGGCTTGCTCGCGCAATTCTTCGGTTTCGGTCGCGAACGTCATCGCTTCATCGTGCAGCGGGATGACGCCTGCCGAGCGCAGGATCGCTTTTCGCAGCCAACGCATGCCGAACAGCAACAGCAGCACTCCGATCACGAGCTGCAGAAGGCGCAGCGGAACATGATGGAGTAAAGGTCCGAGCGCCATCACGATGAGCGCCAGCACCGCAAGACCGGCGAGCGCGCCGAGCCCTGCCGGCCGCCAGCCGCGAACGGTGGCGACAGCCAACACGATCGTCAGGGCTTCGACCGCCTCGACCAGCGAGGCCAGGAACGCCGCCGTCATTGCGGGCCAGATGTGTGTTATACTACCGATCAAGCGAGGTCTCCGACTCGAGCGTGTGAAGGAAGAATGCGATCCCGCGCCTCAATGCTGTGACGTTTTCGGCCCGGACGCCGGTGGGGAGACCGGCGGCGTCGCGGCAGCCAGGCGGACCGCGTCGCCCGATGCCAATGTTTCCGGGGGACTGTTGATGATCCGATCGGACGGCGAAAGGCCCGCAACGACCTCCACACTGTCGCCGAGATCGCGGCCCAGTCGCACGCTTTTGAGGACGACCTTGTCATTACCGTCGAGCGTAGCGACCTGGGTGCCCTGATTTCCGGTGATGAGCGCAGTGGATGGAATTTTGACCAAATTCGCATCGATCGGAACTTCGAAATGCACATTGCAGTAACTGCCGCCGAAGAGCTTGCCGGCCGCATTGTCGGCCTGCAGCTCGACCTGCATGCTGTGGGAGTTCGCGTTCATCGCCTTGGAAGTATGAGAGAGAGTGGCGTCGAATTGCACCCCCGGGTACTGCGGCATTTCGAAGGTCGCTTTCATCCCGGGAACAAGCCCTGCCGTAAGCGATTGCGGCACCTGCACGAAAATGCGAACGCGATGCAGGTCTGACACCTCGAACAGCGGTTGACCTGATCCTCCCGAGTTGATCAGCATTCCGATCTCCACGTTTCGGGCGGTCACGACCCCGTCAAAGGGTGCGGCCAGCGCCTTGAACGATTGCATGGCTTCGAGCTGCCGCACATTGGCTACGTTCGCGTCGACAACGGCCTCTTTCGCCTTGGCGTCCGCGTCGGTCTGATCCGCAAGCTGTTGGGCAACGATCTGTTTTTGCAGCAGGATGTTGTTACGGTTGGCGGTCAGGGAAGCGATTTGATGATTGGCCCTGACGCTTGCCAGAGTGGCCTTGGCCTGGCCCAACTGCTGATCGAGATCGGGAGCATCGATGGTGGCGAGCACCTGCCCGGCCTTGACGGGCGATCCAATATCGTGGTCCCAGCTCTTCACGTAACCGTTCACCCGCGCAAAGATCGCCGCCCTGTTGAAGGGCTGGATATTCCCGGGCAGCGTCAGCGTTTGATGGGTGCCGCCGGGGATCGGTTGAGCGAGGGCAACGGTCGGGATTGCCTGCGAGTTCGTCCACTGCACGACTTCCTGCTTGCTCTGCGCGCGCTCCATGAAACCATAGCCGACCACGGCGCCCGCGAGCAGAACCGCGGCCGTGGCGGCCGTCAACAGGCTCCGCCGACTTGGAGCTTTGATATCTTCCGAGGGCATTTTGTTTTGTTCTCCGCTCAATGGGACAATGCGGTTCCGGCGTCTGCCTGATTTGCATCGTCATGCTGCCGGCTGTGCACGAGGCTGAAGATCGTTGGCACCAGGAATAGAGTGGCACAGGTGGCAAATATCAGTCCGCCGATCACCGCGCGCCCCAGCGGCGCATTCTGTCCGGGTTCGATCGCCATCGGCACCATGCCAATGACCATCGCAAGGGCCGTCATCAGCACGGGGCGAAATCGCGCGACGCCCGCTTCGAATGCAGCCGCAATGGAATTCGCTCCGGCCGCCATCCGTTCGCGGGCAAAACTGGTCACCAGGATGCTGTTGGCGGTCGCCACACCCATGCACATGATCGCGCCGGTAAGCGCGGGAACCGAAAGCGTCGTCCCGGTTCCGAATAGAGCCCAGACGATGCCGGCCAATGCAGTTGGCAGCGCCATGATGATGACGAAGGGATCGGCCCAGGATTGAAAGTTGATGACGATCAACAGGTAGATCAGAACGATCGCTGCAACGAGACCGACGAAAAGCTGCTGATAGGCGCTGGTCATCGTGCTCACTTGACCTCGCAACGCAACGCTCGCCCCCTTGGGGAGATCTTTTGCGGTGTCGTGGATAACTTTTTCAATGTCGGATGCGATGGCACCGAGATCGCGCCCCTGCGGCGTCGCGAAAATGTCGATCACCGGTTGGACATTGTAGTGCGAGACGACGGCGTTGCTGTTCGTCCGCTCGACCTTCGCCAGGCCGCCAAGGAGCTGGGTATTGGCACCGGCGGAAGTCACCGGAATGTTTTTCAAGCCTGTCATGGTGCCGATATCGCGCTGCGCGGTCTGGATCGACACCGGGTAGGACACGCCGTTGGCCGGGTTCAGCCAATAGGTCGGGGCAGACTGCGAGCTTCCCGACAGGGTGGTCAGCATCGCGGTGGCCACGTCCTTTTCGGTGAGGCCCACAAGCGAGGTCAGTGAACGATCGACATTGACGTTAAGAGTCGGCTGCTGGAACGCCTGCTGGATACGCGCATCGGCGATTCCCGGGATCTGCCTGATCCTAGCCAGCACCGTATTTGCATACTTCCGATCAGCAGCAAGGTCCTTACCGGCAACCTGCAAGTCGATTGGAGCCGGCACTCCGAAGTTCAGGACCTGGCTGACGATGTCCGCTGGAAGGAAGGCGAAGCTCGTGCCGGGAAATTGCTGCGGCAGCTTGACCCGCATCGTCTTGATGTAGTCGTCGGTCGGCGCATGATTGGGCTTGAGACTGATCAGGATGTCGGCGTCTCCAACGCCGATGGTGCCCGAGTTATTGTAGGCCATATTGATGCCGCTGACGGACAGTCCAATATTACTCACGATGCCGCCGAGTTCATTGGACGGAATGATGCCTTGAATGGCCGCGCTGATTCGGTCGGTCACGCTGGTCGTCTCTTCGATCCGCGTTCCCGTCGGCGCACGAATATGAAGCTTGATCTGGCCCCCATCCACCGTCGGGAAAAAGTCCTGGCCGAGATAAGGCGCGAGGCCGAACGACAGAAGGCTGAAGCCCAGAAATCCGCCGATCACCTTGATCCGGTGACGCAGACAGAGCTGCAGCAAGCCCAGATAACTTTTGCGGAGGCTTTCGAAATGGCGCTCGAAGCCACGCTGGAATCGTGCCAGCGGATTACGGTCGGCTTGCGCGTGACGGGCATCATCCGACGAGCCGTGTACGGGTTGATGGCGCAGAAGATAGTTGGCCATCGTCGGCACCAGCGTCTGCGACAGCACGTAGGAAGCGGCCAACGCGAGCATCACCGCCTCAGCGAGCGGCCGAAAAAGGTAACCGGCGACGCCGCCGAGCCCAAACATCGGCACGAAAGCGATGCAAATGCAGAGCAGCGATACTGTCGCCGGCCCCACGATCTGCAGCGCGCCGTCGACAATGGCAGGCTCGATCTGCTTGCCCCGCTCGAGATGCGAATTGATGTTTTCAATAGTGACGGTCGCGTCGTCGACCAGAATTCCGACCGCAAGCGCGAGCCCACCAAGCGTCATGACATTGATCGTCTCGCCCAGCAGCGAAAGGCCCGTCAGCGCGGCCAGAATCGCGAGCGGGATTGAGACCGTAATGATGAGGGTCGAGCGCCAGCTTCCAAGGAACAGCAGTATCATCATCCCCGTCAGTACTGCCGCGATTACGCCTTCCCTAATGACGCTGGACACGGCGTCGGTAACGAAGCCCGACTGATCGCCTACCGCCGTCAGCTTCAGGCTGCTCGGAAGCGTCTGTGCTACCGAAGGCAGCAGGCCCTTGACGCTGTTGATGATGTCGAGGGTTGAGCTTGCGCCCGTCTTCATGATGGTCAGCAGCACCGCGCTGGCGCGGTTAACGTGAACGGCATTGATCTGCGGCGGACTGCCGTCATGCACGTAGGCAACGTCACGCATATAGATGACGGTGCCATTGACGTTCTTGATCGGGAGGTCGTTGAAGGCTTCGATCGCTGTCGGCGAGCCGTTCAGGTTGACGGTGTATTCGTAGGAGCCGATCTTCTCGGTTCCGACCGGCGTGATCAGGTTCTGCAGCGAAAGCGCGTTGATGACGTCGTTCGCGGAAACGCCGTATTGATGCAGAGCCTGCTGATTGAGATCGGCCTGCACCTGTCGCACCTTGCCGCCGAAGGGAAGTGGCAGGGAAGCACCCGGAACGGGAGCCAGGGCCGGACGGATGAAATTCAGCGCCGAGTCGAAGATCTGGGTTTCCGACATCTGGTTGCTTGAGAGGGCAAGCTGCAGAATAGGCACGCTCGAGGCATTGAAGCTCAGGATCAACGGCGGCGTGATGCCCGGCGGCATCTGCTTCAGCACGGTTTGCGACATGCCGTTGACCTGAGCCAGCGCGGCATTGATGTTCACGGTCGGCTGAAAGAAGATCTTGATAATCCCATAATTTACCATCGACTGGGATTCGATATGCTCGATGTCGTTGACGGCATTGGGCAGCGACCGCTCATAGAACGTGACGATGCGGCCGGCCATATCGTCGGCAGGCAGACCCGTGTAGCTGAAAACCACGCTGATGACGGGGATGTTGATATTAGGAAAAATGTCAGTTGGCGTGCGCAGCGCCGACGCGGTGCCAAAAATCAGGATCAGCACTGCCATGACGACGAACGTATACGGCCGCCGCAAGGCGAGGCGAACGATTCCAATCATGACGTTCTCCCACGTGAACGATGTTCCGTCGCGTCAGCCGCCGTTGGTCAGGGCCGCCTGAGCGCCTCAGGTGGCTGCATGCGGTTCGAGCGACCGGGATGCGCGATATTGCAACCGACAATCCCGAATTTAGGATTGAGTTTCCCATTCTGGAAATGCATTCTCGTCATCCCTACATGTCCAATCTGAATTTTGACGGAGTGACGGCCGCGTGAACAAGCCGGTTCCCAGGTTAGGTGCGATCGACCTCAACCTGCTGGTGGTGTTCGATGCCATCATGATGGAAAGGTCTGTGACCAGGGCCGGGCAGCGGCTGGGTCTCAGTCAGCCCGCCATCAGCCATGCCTTGACCCGCTTGCGTCACATGCTGAGGGACGAACTGTTCGTCCGCAGCCCGAACGGGATGATGCCGACGCCGCGGGCGGAACAGCTCGCCACACCCATCAGGATCGCGCTTGACGGGCTGCAACAATCGCTGGAGCCGGTTCAGTTCGAGCCGTCAAAGGCGACGACAACCTTCCGCATTGCCGTGGACAATTATGCGGCGATCGTCCTCGTTGCGCCGATCGCCGCACTTGTTGCCAGGATTGCTCCCGGGGTGACGCTGGATTTTCGGCCGAGCGGCACGCTGAACGTTCTCGATCAGCTTGATCGAAGCGAACTGCATCTGGCCATGGGCCCGTCCGGCGTCCAGGGCGAGCGATTTTCCCGCAGGCGCTTGCTGCAGGATCAATTCGTCGTCGTATACCGCAAGGGTCATCCGGCGGCGAAGGCGCGGGAGTTCTCGACGGACACACTGACGACGCTCGCCCAGCTTGAAATTTCGTCCGCTCAGTTTGGACCCGATTTTGTTGACGGCGCCCCCGCCAGATCAAAGCCCGGCTTGAAACCGGCGATGCGTGCGCCGTTTTTGTCGGCTGCGCAGATTCTGGCGACGTCGGACCTGGTATCGGTGCTTCCGCTCAATGTCGCCAGGAACATGACAAGATCTCACCAGCTTGTTTTCCGCCCATTGTCACGCTCGCCCAAGCCGGTCGAGGCCGCCATGATCTGGCTGCGACGTCTCGACAATCAGCCCGCACATGCATGGCTCCGCGATGTCATCAGCCGCGTGACCCGTGACTTCCGGGACACCTGAGCCAGCGCGACATGGCTCTTGCTAATGAACGGCGTCAGCCCAATGCATGTCTTTATAATTGAAGCCCCGCGCGAGCGTGGGCTTCACCACCATGAAGTAGGGCGAAATATCGAAGTCGCGCGGCGCATAGAGCGACGGGTGACGGATCTCGGCGATTTCCCGCCGCACCGCATGGCTCTCGACGCGAGTGATATTGGGCAAGATCGGGTAATGCACGGTGTCGAATGCTTGCGCAATCAGCGAAGAACAGATGATGCGGTTCGCATCGCCCGAGCCCAGCGCGATCGTTCGGCGACGCCGGCGATACGTTACCGGCCAGGGGAATAGATAGCGCATCAGGTCGACGACGTTCTTGAAGTCGTAGCCAAGACCAATGCGTTCGCAGGCGTAGCGGCAGACCTTTTCGCAGTCCGCTTCGCACAGGCCCACCGGCCGGCAAATACGGGTTTGACTATGCAGATATTTCGACAACGGCGCCGAGACGACACCTTCGTCGATATTGGCTTCGATGAACACGTGGGGATCGCCTTCGGTTCCAGCGTCCGCGATTGGTCCGACGTACAGCGCCGAATGCGACCAATTTGATTGCGTGAGATATTTGATGCAGCCGGAAATGTGACCTTTGCCCTCGACCAGCAAGACATCACCCGGCCGAAGGACGTCGCGCAGGCCTGTCGAATCGTCCGGGTTGAGCGGCTCACAGGGAGTGGCCGGCTCTTGCAGCCGGGCAATCAAACGTCCGACGTTGTCGAACATCCAACCCATGAGGCATCCATCCTTCCTGGTGCGTTCCCTTATGGCAGGCGGGAGACTTGCCGTTCGGTTACGCAGTTACACGCCAAGTTTAATGATGGAGAGATGGACCGGACCATTGTACGGAGGTCTTTTCGATACGTTACATTTGGTAGAGAACGGCATACCTTGGTTTATGGATCAGCCCCCTGCACTCCACTCCAGGACAGCCAATTTGAATGCGGTCTGCCGGCAGGCCGACATTATCGTGGCCGCGTTGGCATTCCCTGATGGTGAAGGCGGACTGGATCAAGCCAGGAGCCATCGTAATCGACGTCGGCATCAACCGGCTTGATGCGGACCTCGGGGAAAACCCGGAAGGCTTGTCGGGGACGTGGACTCTGACGATTATCGTGCCGTCGCGGGTGCGATCACGCCGGTGCCCGGAGGTGTCGGTCCCATGACCATCGCGTGCTTGCTGCCGAACACGTACGGCGAGGTGCGCACAGGGTGAATGACGCACTCCTCACGACGACAGCGGCGTGCCGCAAGGTAAGCCGACGGCGCGCCTACCTCCGACGAACGGCAAGGCTTGCGATCATTCTACAAAGTAGGGGCGCGGAGAACTTCACTGAATTAACTCGCCACAAGAGCTACCATCAAGAGACTAAGCGTTAGCCCAATAGACGACATCATAAGCACCGGCGCAAAAGAGTCGAAACCGATCTATGGATTGCCGCCAACTGCTTCGCGCCGGTAAGACATCGTCGGATTTGCCACCGCTTGAAAAACAATGGAGAGACGACTTAGCTGCGACTTAGCTGCGACTTAGCGAGGGCTTGCCTCCCGAAGGCGTCTCTTCCGCACATGGCACTAACCCGACTTGAGCATTCCGCCAAACGTCCGCTTTGCGCCAACACGGGACGTTGTCTCGGAGTCAGCTTTTGACCCACTGCGGACGGGCGAGTTGCCGATACGACGGACGCAATTTGGAGGAAATTTTAGCGTTTTCTGGCTGGCGGGGACCTCTGGCTGCCGCCGTTCGTCTCGATTATGCCTCACTTTGCCGCCCATTATGCGACCGGTGGTTCTCCAAGGCGTCTGACCGGGGATTGGATGGCCTACGTCACATCGAAAGCTGACCAGGTTCTGTCGGGTCGCGGCATTTCGCGCTCCGGCACGGTTCTATTGGTCATTGGGGCGTTCGCGTTGGCATCGGGAGCGGCAGCTTCGATCGGTGATTTCGATCCGGTTGGCTGGTACTCAGATTCCGCTTCTCCGAAAGGTATCGACATCTCATCGTTCGATGACCGATTCTCGGTCGGCTCGGGGCCGAATTTGCTTTCCGCTGATATCCCGTCGCGTTCCCTTGTTCGATCTTTGCCCTCAGAGCTGGAGAGCAAATTTGAGGAAGCGAAGGGCCAACTGGCCCAGGGACTACAGTCTCAATACCGGACAGTAGCCCTCATCGAGGAACCAAGCCCGTCCGAGGAACCAAGGCCGTTCGAAGAATTAAGGCCATCGAAGGTTGCTGCCGTGCCCCTACCCAAGTCTCGTCCGGTTGAGGCGTCTCGTCCGGTCGAGGCGAACCTGGAATTAAAAGACAGCCAAACTGAAAATCGCACGTTGCTGCAAAAGATTTCTGACCTGTTGCCGGCGCGCATCAGGCTTGCGTCGCTGGCTCCCGATGGCGGTCTCTTTCGCCAGGGGCCAGATCTCGCATCACTAGGCTACGACAACGTTACCGCCGTCTATGATATCTCGGCGCGTGCCGTTTACATGCCAGACGGCTCAAAACTCGAAGCGCATTCAGGATTCGGGGGTCTGATGGACAATCCGGCATATGTGGGCGAGCGAATGGTCGGTGCAACGCCGCCAAATGTGTATGATTTGAAACCACGGGAACAACTGTTTCATGGCGTCCAGGCGCTCCGCATGACCCCCGTGGGCGATAATGGCACGCTCGGGCGGTCCGGATTGCTCGTGCACAGCTATATGCTTGGACCCAAGGGTGATTCCAATGGCTGCGTGTCGATCAAAGACTATGAGAAGTTCCTGAAAGCGTTCTCAAACGGTGACATCAAGCGCCTCGTCGTTGTGCCAAACCTTAGCGATGAGAAGTCCGCGTCGCAGTCGTCGACCTCACGCTCATGACGCTGACCATCTGAAGCAATTCCGTAAGCTCTCTTCGGAGTGCAGCCGGGAATTGCCATGTTGACTGTGCGGGCGACAAACACATTACGCGCTTGTTCTTCCGCCGCAAGTTTCTCTGAACAGAAACAGCGCTCGCCTTATTTCTGCACTATTCCGAGAAACAAATGGAGGAATAGTAACGCTTTGGAGGACTGGCGGTGCCGAGGTCCGGGCTTGCGTTGTCGCTCATGGGGCTGCTTGGGTTCGTGCTCGGCGGTTGCATGCAATCGACGCTCCAACCGGCGTCGGATGCCAGTTTGACACCAAGGGACCGGCAGTTGCTGGCCCACACGCCCTATGCGCAGGCAACCGTTCCGGAAACCTATCGCCGGCACATCGTCGATTATACCCGTAAAGAAATGCCGGGTACCATTCTGGTCGATACCGACGCCCGTTATCTTTACTACGTCATGCCCGGCGGCAAGGCGATCCGCTACGGCGTTGCGGTGGGGGAAGAAGCGCTGGCTTTCTCGGGCGTCGCTACGGTTGGCCGCATGGCTGAATGGCCGGATTGGATTCCGACGGCGGAGATCCAGGCGCGGCTCGGCCCCTATCCGAAACGCATTCCCGGAGGTCCGGCTAATCCGCTGGGCGCGCGGGCGCTCTATCTCTACGAAAGCAACAAGGACACCCTGTACCGCATCCACGGCACCAACCAGCCGGAGTATATCGGCCAAGCCATATCGTCCGGCTGCATCCGCATGACCAATGAGGATGTCATCGATCTCTTTGAACGGGTGAGGACAGGCGCGACCGTCGTCGTCCTTCCGCCAGCAGGTCAGCGTGGATGGGCGGGCCCCTTCGCAGGTCGCCGCATCTGATCAACGCTCGCTGGAGGGTCGCCGTATGAACTTTCATGCGCGCGCCTCCCTGCAACACCAAAGCTATTCCAATTCCTGGGCCGCCGCTGAAAGCGGTCACGATTTGCGGTTTTGGCACGAAAGGGCCTCGACAGAACATTTCTTCGGAGTCCGCTATTGCGGGTAAAACGGACGCCGCGCTGTCCTTGATCTGATTGTTGCTGTCACGCGACACCTTCACAAGGCGATCTATTGCGCCATTTGCGACGGGATTCCGGCTGATGTTTTTTCCATAGGAATCGTCGATGATGAGCGTGCGAAAATCCGATGCGCCTGCGGGTACGGCTTGCGCGAATTCCGCGCTGCGCTCGATGTCCTGCACATGCGAACGCATATTGAATGACACGGCGTACCAGATGGCACAGTACACGAGCGGCGACAGTGCCGCCCCGAAGGCGGCTACTTCGCGAGCAAATCGGTCAAGTCATTCGCGCTCGAACAGCGAATTTCATCAATTTGCCGAGCCAGCACGACCGCGCTTACCCTTAGTGCCTCGATTTTCGATGCTTCGGGATTCTGCTTTTCGAGTTCCTGGATACGCTCGTTGAATGAGGCTAGCTCCATGCGAAGCCGCTCAATCTCCCCGGTATTCTCGACCGATCCAAGCGGCTTCCAAACCCTTTTTGCTGGCATGATGCGTCCCCTGCTATGGTCACGCCTTCGTGAACCCAATTCGTGGCTAGAAATGGAAGTTCTCTTGGCAAGGATATGACCTGCCGGAGCTCGCTCATTTCGGAAAACCGAGGTCGACAGTGTTAGGTCGGAATGTGGCACATTCGGATTTGGTGGAGATCGCCAAACGCAACGGCGACTTCAAGAAGAATTACGGCGTACTCGTCGGAGCTATTCTCTAACTTGCGCTCGATAAATGCAGCTCGGCCTAGATTGTTCTGGTGACAAGCCCAGATGGCGGCTATCGCAGGTGGGTTAGGCTTCTGGTGGCGACGGCGTGGACGCGGCGTGGAATTTCGAAGCGGCCTGTCCGGGCATATCCGGGCATAGGTGCCAACTGGGAATAAGCAGGTGAAAAGATGACCGGCGATCAATCGAGACACCTTAAAGTCGGCGACCGCGTTTGCTGGCGCGATGACAAAGCGGATGGAGGCACGATCACGGAAGGAAACTGGGCGGGTGTGACCATTAAGTGGGACAACCGCAGCGAACAGCCTTTTCTGCACAACGATATGGGCCAGGTAGTGTCGGTACCGAAACACTAGAGGGCCGCGGCGATCGGCAAGGTGCCAGCCGGCGAGCGCTGGATTCAAGAGATCAAATTCGACGGCTGCCGGGTGCCGCTGCATCTCGCCAATGAAACGGTGCTGCAGAATGAGCTGAAGGGCAAATCGACCAGGATCGTGATGGCGGCCTTCGATCTGCTCTATCTAAGCGGCTACGCCCCGCGAAAACTGCTGCCAATCGAACGCAAGACGCATCTGAAAAAGCCGATCGCCAACACCGCGATCCAGTTCAGCGAAAGTTTTGAGATCGATGGCCCGGAGATGTTCACCCACGCCTGCGGCATCGGACTTGAGGGCGTTGTCTCGAAAGTTCGCGATAGTCGCGACGTGTCCGATCACGGCAACGGTGAAAAAGACTTGCTCCGAGCGCGAGACGTTGCCGATCGCCGCGCCGCAGGTTCGAACGAGCTCAATCAGGATTTCCAATCTGGAGAATAGGCCTATCACCGATGAGCCGGCCATCGCCCGGCTGCACCAACGCGGGGCCGCGACGCTGGGTCGGCCGATCGGATGAACAACGGCTTGGCCGGTCAGAGCTTGCGCCAGCGCGGCTTGAGGCGATCGGTCGCGTAGGTGTGCGGGGGCGCTCATGTAGCCCGGGTACCTCTTCATCAGCACAAGATAGGGTCCGGCCTTGTCCAAGCCGCCGTAGAGCGTCGCCATCTCGCCGCTGTGCGGCGGCGAACCGGCTATCCAGCCGCCCCACTTGATCGCGCCGGGAACGCGGATGCGGGCGATTGCGGCTTTCTTGCGGTTTTGCGTTTTAGGTGGTGATTCGCATCGGAACCCTGCGAAGCCTAGCCGCCTGCTTCAAACAGCGTCTTTAGCAACCTTCAACGGCGACGCCTTAACCGACTTGCTGGCTGGCTTGGCCGCGAACTCCATAGGCTCTTTCGTGAAAGGATTTACACCACTGCGGGCTTCCGTAGCAGGCTTGTTCACGACGGACATCTTGACAAAGCCGGGAATGACGAACTCGCCGGATTCATTCAGCTCCTTATAGCCCACAGTCGCCATCTGCTCGATGACGGCCTTTACGTCTCCCTTGGAAACCTGCGTTCCCTCTGCAATCGCGTCAATCAACTGATTCTTGGTCATCTTGGCCATGATGGATTCCTTTTGTGAACGAATTAAAGCGCATGAGCTACGCTGGGTGCGTCACTCTGTTTAAAACGCGGCAAAGCCACGCGGCGCGCTTCTCGTTCATGCCTGTGGTCCTGAAGTCACCGGGCTTAAAACCCATCGAGGCCCAAAACGCAAGGAGCAGATCGGCGCGTGTTCCATACACGGCTTCCCAAGCGACAGGGGCAGCATGGTACTCATCATGGGCTTGCTTTGAAAGCGGCAGGATAAACCAGTCGGTTCGGACTGCAGCTTCACATGTTATGCGCAGTGCGAGGCGATGGCTTCCGGCCAGGATGCCGAATGCTATGGCAATACCCCAGCAGACGATGAAGATCCTTGGAACACCCGTGCTCGGCAAAGACCACGCTTTTGACTGGCATGCGAAGTCCTTCGCGCTCGACACATTGAAGATGCGAAGTCCTTTTACACAGAAGCCGACGGCGGGCATCACCCGCCGTTTGCGCAGACGAATGGTGCTGGCATGCGTTCCCAGCAGGATTCTTCGTCACCCGAAGCAACTGAGGCGGCCTTACGTTGTCGACATACTTGGCATGTCTCCTGTTGGCACTCAGCAGACCTGACAGTTTGGTCGAACGTCCGCTTTGCGCCTTGAAAGCCGGCTCTTGACCCGCAGCGGACCTCAGCAGTTCACCGGGCGACTTCGCGCTCGACACATTGAAGATGGTCCTCTTGATCAGCTTGTCGACAACGCTGGATCGCACGATCGGTCTAGTTCGAACCTAAAAACCTAAACGCGAATTTAATAGCCCTCCCTTGTCTCTGCCCTACGTTCAGGTCGTTGCGGTCCGCGGCGTGGAACCTGAGCAGCGCGTTCCAGCAGTGCAGCACACCATATGAGAAGAGGGATCATGTACAACGATTCTCTGTTCAATGCGTTCGCGCGGTCCTTCGAGGCTCGAAGCGAAACCGATATGTCGGTGGCGGAATATCTGGAATCGTGTCGAGGCGATCCGATGCGATATGCCAATGCGGCCGAGCGGCTGCTTGCTGCGATTGGTGAGCCTCAATTGATCGACACAGCCAAGGACCCCCGCCTTGGCCGTATTTTTCTGAACAGGACAATGCGCGCCTATCCAGCCTTCGCTGGATTCCATGGCATGGAAGAGACGATCGAGCGCATCGTGGGGTTCTTCCGGCACGCGGCTCAGGGTCTGGAAGAGCGCAAGCAGATTCTCTATCTGCTCGGGCCGGTGGGCGGCGGTAAATCGTCGCTTGCAGAGCGGCTGAAGTCGCTAATGGAAGTCCATCCAATTTACGTGCTGAAGGCCGGCGACGAACTCAGTCCGGTGTTCGAGAGTCCGCTTAGCCTGTTCGACCCGGAGTCGCTGGGTCCGATGATCGAGGAAAAGTACGGCATTCCTCGCCGCCGCCTGAATGGGTTGATGAGCCCCTGGTGTTACAAGCGGCTTGAAGCCTTCGGTGGCGATATTTCGCAATTCCGCGTCGCCAAAATCCACCCATCGCGCTTGCGGCAGATCGCGATCGCGAAGACGGAACCTGGCGACGAAAACAATCAGGACATCTCCTCGCTTGTCGGCAAGGTCGATATTCGCAAGCTGGAAACATTCGCCCAGAATGATCCGGATGCCTACAGCTATTCCGGCGGCTTGAACCGGGCAAACCAGGGCATCCTCGAATTCGTCGAGATGTTCAAGGCGCCGATCAAGATGCTGCACCCGCTGCTGACCGCGACTCAGGAAAGCAACTACATCGGCACCGAAAATATCGGTGCGATTCCCTTTACCGGCGTCGTTCTCGCGCACTCGAACGAAGCCGAATGGCAGAGCTTCAAGGCCAACAAGAATAACGAGGCGTTCATCGATCGTATCTGCGTCATCAAGGTGCCCTACTGCCTGCGGGTGACCGAGGAGCGGAAGATTTATGAGAAGCTCATTCAGGGATCGGAACTCGCGTCCGCGCCGTGTGCGCCGGCAACCCTGGAGACGCTGGCGCGCTTCTCGGTGATGTCGCGCTTGCGCAAGCATGAGAACTCGACGCCGTTCGCGAAAATGCGGGTCTATGACGGCGAGAGCCTCAAGGAATCCGATCCGAAGGCGCGCAGCGTTCAGGAATACAAGGATGCCGCCGGCGTCGACGAAGGCATGGACGGCGTCTCGACGCGCTTTGCGTTCAAGATCCTTGCCGCAACGTACAATCACGACACCGCGGAGCTTGGCGCGGATCCCGTCCATCTGATGTATGCGCTTGAGCAGTCGATCCGCCGCGAGCAGCATCCCGAGGAAATCGAAAAGCGCTACCTCGAGTTCATCAAGGCTGAACTGGTGCCGCGCTACGCCGAATTCATCGGCCACGAGATCCAGAAAGCCTATCTCGAATCCTATTCGGATTACGGCCAAAACCTGTTCGACCGCTACGTGGATTACGCCGATGCCTGGATCGAGGATCAGGACTTCAAGGACCCCGATACTGGCCAGCTACTCAACCGCGAGCTTCTCAACCAGGAACTGACCAAGATCGAGAAGCCCGCCGGCATCGCCAACCCAAAGGACTTTCGCAACGAGGTCGTCAAGTTCTCGCTGCGGTCGCGGGCCCAGCACGGCGGCAAGAACCCGTCATGGACCAGCTATGAAAAGATCCGAGAAGTCATCGAGAAGCGGATATTCTCGCAGGTCGAAGACCTGCTCCCCGTCATCTCGTTCGGATCGAAAAAGGACGGCGATACCGAAAAGAAGCACGGCGAGTTCGTCGCACGGATGTTGGAGCGCGGCTATACCGAGCGTCAGGTTCGCCGGCTCGTCGAATGGTACATGCGCGTAAAGCAAGCCGGCTGAGGCGGATGCAAAAGTGGCCATGCACATTGTCGATCG
>Ga0193699_10000316_pt1 | contig 22204 bp, 15 predicted proteins | sample L3c2metaG_FD_160095 | JGI IMG/M metagenome (GOLD analysis project Ga0193699, IMG submission 160095) | Soil microbial communities from a riparian zone of the East river system, Colorado, United States - L3c2 | ecosystem: Environmental > Terrestrial > Soil > Riparian zone | place: USA: East...
CGCATCCCGCCGATGGAGTAGGTGAAGAGCTTGTCCTCGGGGAATGCGTCGATGACGCGGCGCGTCAGGGCGCGGTGTCCCTGCCAGTGCTCGAGGAACTGCTGCGACGACATGATCGGTGCGGCGGTGGAGGGGGAGGTCGACGTCATTGTGATGCCCCGCGTTCGTGATGAAGGCCTGACTGCGCCGTGTCTGTCCTTTCGCTTCGCAGGCGACATAGCGCTCCCGGGAGCCGTCGTCAACCGGCCGCCCTGCCCGTCGACATGATCCCGGTTGCTCGCTGATCGCTGCGCTGGCACGTCACTCGCCCCTCAAAGCGTCAGGCCGACTCGCTCGCCACGTAGTGACGAGCGCTGCGAGCTCGGCTGGGTGAGAGGGCTCGTCGGCAGCGGTCTGGACTCGGCTGCAAGGCACGCAACTCGCCGGGAAGGTGCTTGGAGGTCAGTCGTGATCGAGAACCATGACGACGATCGGCTGCTGCGATCAGTTTCTCTGCAGAACGCGGAGAGCATTCGCCTCGTGCGTCAGCGTGCCGAGCGGGAGGCCGAAGCCGCGCTGCGCGAGCAGGCACACCTGCTCGATCTCACCCACGACAGCATTTACGTTTGCGATGGAACGGGCGCCATCACGTACTGGAATCGTGCGGCGGAGGAGCTGTACGGATGGACGCGAGAGCAAGCAACGGGCCGCCTGGCTCACGAGCTGCTCAACACCGTGTTCCCGCTGTCGCGGCAGCACAGCGAAGACGAAGTCGTCCGCACAGGTCGCTGGGAAGGCGAGCTCAGACAGACGAAGAAGAACGGTGCGGACGTCATCGTGGCGAGCCGGTGGTCGTTGCGGCGCGACGACGATGGCGCGCCGATCGCCGTTCTGAAAACCAACAACGACATCACGGAGCGTACGCGCGCCGAGGCGTTGCTCGCCGGCGAAAAGCGCATTCTCGAGATGGTGGCGAAAGGAGAGCCGCTCGCCCAGATCCTCGATACCTTGTGCCGACTCGTGGAAGCACAGGCACCGGCTGTACTGGCGTCCGTCCTGTTGTCGGATGGGGAGCACTTGCGGCATGGTGGTGCGCCGAGCCTTCCCAAGGCATTCACGGATGCGATTGACGGCGCCCCCATCGGACCGTCCGCCGGATCGTGCGGCACGGCGGCGTACCGCGGCCAGCAGGTGATCGTCGAGGATATCGCAACCGACCCTCTGTGGGCAAGCTACCGCGACCTGGCCTTGCCGCATTCGTTGCGCGCCTGCTGGTCCACGCCGGTCTTCTCGTCGGAAGGCGCCGTGATCGCGACCTTCGCGATGTATTATCGCGAGCCGCGCAGTCCGAGCCTGCGTGAGCAGGAGATCATTGCACAGATCACGCATCTGGCAGGAATTGCGATTGGACACAAGCTGACGCAGGACAGATTACGACGAAGTCAGTCGTATCTCGCGGAGGCGGAGAAGCTGAGCCACACGGGCAGTTGGGCCTATGACCTCGTCGGGACGCTCTTCTACTGGTCGGAGGAAAATCTCCGAATGTGGGGCTTCGATCCGCAGCATGGCCTGCCCGACTACGACGAGGTGGTGCGACGGATCCATCCGGAGGATCGTGACAGGGTGCTCCAGGGGGCCCGGACGGCGATCGCCGACCGACGAGACTACGTGGTGGAGTACCGAATCATCCCGGCCGAGGGAACCATCAGGCACCTGCGCGGGATGGGACATCCGGTCTTCGGCGCGAGTGGACAGGTGGTCGAGGTCATCGGTACGAACCTCGACGTGACGGACCGCAAGCGCGCCGAGGAGGAGCGCGAGCGACTGCGACAGCTCGAGGCCGATCTCGCGCGCATCAATCGAGTGACCACCCTGGGCGAGCTGGCGGCATCGCTCGCGCACGAGATCAGGCAACCGATCGCCGCCGCGGTCATGGACGCGAGCGCCTGCGTGCTCTGGTTGGGGCGCGACGTGCCCGATCTCGGCGAGGCATCCGCCGCTGCCGCGCAGATGGCGCGCGACGCGACGCGCGCTGCGGAGATCATCGATCACGTGCACTCTCTCTACCGACACGGCATGCCACAGCGCGAGATCGTGGACGTCAACGAGATCATTGGTGAGATGCGAATGCTGCTGAAGCACGAGGCCGGCCGTCACGGGGTCGCCATTCGGAGTGCGCTTGCCACGGGCCTGCCCAGCGTCCTGGCCGATCGCGTGCAGGTGCAGCAGGTGCTGATGAACCTCATGCTCAACGGCATCGAGGCAATGAAGGACACGGCAGGCGAACTGATGATTCGGTCGAAGCCTGCCGAGAACGGCCTGGTGCTGATCTCCGTGAGTGATTCGGGCGTCGGCCTGCCAGTGGATCAGGCCGATCGAATCTTCGATGTGTTCTTCACGACGAAGTCGCACGGGACCGGAATGGGTCTCTCGATCAGCCGGACGATCGTCGAGGCCCACGGGGGACGGCTGTGGGCCAGCGCGAATTCGGATCGGGGCACGACCTTCCACTTTACGCTGTCGAACGATCTCACCGCGCCGTCGCCTGCGGTCGTCGACGAAAAGGAGCTCGGTGCGCATCCCGACGCACCGATGGCCAGCGAGGATAGTCCGAGCCGTCCGCCATCCCCCTCGTGAGGGTCGTTCACTATCCACTCGCTGGATGACGGCGGCCTCGATCTGTCCGAGGCAGGTCTCACGTCTGCCGTCGCAGGCGTGAGACCGACGCTGACCCCTTGAAGTCGCCACCTATTTCCTTCACCTCCTGGTGCACGTGCTATACTGCCCGCCGGAGGCGTATTCCGGACTTGGGCCCGTGCGAACCTCGGAGGCAGTGCTTGATGCTCATTCACGCTCGGCGCGTCGCGGCGGCCGCGCTCGTCGCCCTGGCTGTCCCGTCTCTCGTGCCGCGCCTTGACGCGCAGGACCCAGTCCCGCCCACGACCGCCCTCCGCTTCGGCATGCTGGTGGACGGTACCGGCCGCGCGCTGCGCGACGCCGTCGTCGTCGTCGACGGTGATCGCGTCACCGCTGTCGGCACCGGCACGGCGGCCATCCCCACGGGCGCCAGGGTGATCGACCTGCGGCGCTACACGGCCCTGCCCGGGCTGATCGACGTCCATACCCACATGACCTACTACTGGGATGGACGGCCAGGCACGACCCCGTGGCAGCAGCAGGGCGCGCGCAATTCCTCGGTCACCGTCTTCCTCGCGCAGGAGAATGCACGCCGGACGCTGGAGACCGGCGTCACGACCGTGCGCGACCTCGGCTCCCGCGACTTCGGCGACGTCGCCATGCGCGAGTTGATCAACCGCGGCGCGATGGTGGGGCCGCGCATGTTCGTCGTCGGTCATGGGCTCGGCAAGCTCCGTCCCACCGCGGCGAACCCGACCCCCGTCTCGATCGTCCCGCGCGCCCGCATCGCCGACCCCGCCGACATTCCGGCCGCGATCAAGGCACAGGTCGACGGAGGCGCCGACTGGATCAAGATGTACGGCTCCACGGGCAGCGCCGCCGACGTCACCGGCAACGAAACCTTCTCCCTGGCCGAGATGCGATCCGCCGTCGACGCCGCGCATGCCCTCGGCAAGCCGATCGCCATTCATTCCTACGGTCCCGCGGGTGGGCGTGACGCGGTCGCGGCCGGCGCCGAGTCGCTCGAGCATGCCGTCGATCTCGACGACGCGACGCTCGCCGAGATGGCGAAGCAGCACACGGTCTACGTCCCGACGATCGACCATAACCGCTACTACGCCGAGTATCGCGCCCAGTTCGGGTACACCGCGGAGCAGGCCGCGGCCCTGGATGCGTACCGCCTCCGCAACATCGAGACGGCGCGCCGCGCCTTCCGGGCTGGCGTGCCCTTCGCGATGGGCTCCGACGCGGTCTTCACGATGTTCGGGCAGAACACCCGCGAGCTCGGCTGGTTCGTGAAGATCGGGATGACGCCGGCGCAGGCGCTCGCGACGGCCACGACCAACGCCGCCGCCCTCCTTGGCAAGGAGAAGGAGCTCGGCGCGATCGCACCGGGCTACTTCGCCGACATCGTGGCCGTCGAGGGGGATCCGCTCGCGGACATTACCGCGGTGACGGACCGGGTGCGCTGGGTCATGAAGGGCGGCGCTGTGGTGGTCGATCAGCGCGCGAAGCTCTCCGTGGCCGGCGAGCGGCAACGGTAGCCCGCGGGCTCAGAACCCGGGACTCCGCGCGATCAGCGTCCGCTGAATATCCGTCGTCCCCGAGTACAGAAGGTCGTTGCAGTTGGCTGTGGTGAGGCACTTGTTCCCTGGCGGTGAGGCGCCGCGGATAATCACACCCGTGCCCACTCGAAAGCCGGAAGACTCCTGTTCTAGTTCATGCCGCACCTGGGGAGGGAATGCCAGGTGTTACCTCATCGACGCCGGCGCCGCCTCGTATGAGGGAATGCCGAGCCTGGCCAGGAGCGCGCGAAAGCGCGGATCGCCGCGCATCGGATCGATGCGCGCGTCTGCCTGCAGGGTCAGCATGGTTTGGATCCCCAATCTCGGCGTGCGGTCGAACCAGTAGAACGCCGAGTCCCGCTCCCCTTCCCCGGCGTACATCAGACCGCGATAGGCCGAATACTGCTCGTTGGACGTGTCGGCGCGCGCGAACGCCTCGTGGGCCAGGTCGGTCCGTCCCATCATGGCGTAGATCTTCGCCATGCCGTGCAGCGCGCGCGGATGTCGCGGCACGATCTCCAGCGCCCGCTTCATCCATCGTACCGCCGCGCCGTACTGGCCGTTGTCGGCGTACACGAGCGACATGTTCGCGAGCACCCACGGGTTCCGGCCCACCCACGCTGAATCCGGCTCCTCGCCAATCGTCTTCTGGAAGTGACGCAGCGCGCCGGCGTGGTCGCCGGAAGCGTTGAGAAAGGTGGCGTAGTTGCTCTGGGTCTGCAGCGAGAGTGGCGCCAGCTCGGAGGCGCGCCGTTCCTCGGCCACCGATGCGGGGATTCTCCGGAGGATCATCAGCAGGACGCCGTACCACTGATGTGCAGTGGCATCGGCCGGATCCAGCGCAATGGTTCGTCGGTATTCCGCCTCCGCGCCGGCGAAGTCGTGCTCCCAGATCAGCTCCGTCGCCAGCGCGGTGTGGGCCGACGCGATCGTGCTGTCGAGCTGGAGGCTGCGGAGCGCGGCGGCCTTGGCCTTGGGAAACATCGCGTCGGCCGGCCGGTATCCGAAGTAGCCGATGCGCACGTACGCCTCGGCCAGCGCGGCGTGGGCCGCGGCGTATTCCGGATCGATCTCCGTCGCTCGGCGAAAGAGCGCGACGGCCCTGTCGTTTCCCTCCTTCGTGCGATCGTCCCAGGCGGTGAGCCCGCGCAGATACTCCTGTCGCGCCTCCGGCGAGGGAGCCCTCGATGCGTCGCGGGTGGCGCCGCCAGGAACGCTGGCGCGCGAATCCCGCCGCTGCGCGCTCGTCACGAGGAGCGTGGCGATCACCAGCGCCGCCACGACGGAGAAAGCGGCGAACGCGGCGACTCGCGACCGCGCCGTGCCGCGCGTCGTGTCGGTCTGTCCTTGGTCGTTTCTGTCCGACTGTCCGACTGTCCGACCGTCCGACCGTCGCACTGTCTGACCGTCCGACTGGCCGACCGTCTTCCCCGCCGCAACCGGCGCGTGCTCCCCCGACCGGCGGCTCAGACTGGCCGCGAGGCCTTCGATCTCGGAGTCGGGCTCCATCTCGAGCTCCTGCCGCACGAGCCGCTGATACGTGCGCGCCTGCTTCACCGCGCCGGCCCGGTCCCCCGCTGCCGCGAGCGCGAGTATGAGCTTCTTCGTGAAGCCGGCCGACAGCGGGTCGGAGTTGGCGAGGGTGCGCCGCCACGTCACGTCCCGTGAATGGTCTCCCTCGTGGGCGGATCGGTCGGCCAGGCGCTCGATGGCCGTCTGATAGTCGCGCAGCAGTCGCCCGCGTTCGGCGTCGATCCAGGACTCGAGCTCGCGACTCTCGCCGAAGTGAAATCCGTCGAGCAGCGCACCCCGGTACATGCCGGCCGCCGCGCCCCAGTCAGCGGCCCGAATCGCGTCGCCGAACTCCCAGATGTCGACGCGGAGCAGCTCGGCGTTCAGCCTGAGCTCCTGCCCCGTCGAGACGACGACGTCGCCGCCGAGCGAGCGGCGGATCGCGTAGACCGCCTGATCGAGCGCATGACGTGCCCGCTCGGCGCTGCTCTCCGACCAGAGGTACGCCTCGATGCGGTGGCGGGAGAGGCCCTGTCTCCCACCAAGCGCGAGCAACGCCAGCAGCCCCACTCGCCGCTTCTGCTGGGCGGCCAGCGGAATCGGAGCGGCGTCATTCCGCAGCGAAAGCGTTCCGAGCAGCTCGAGGACCAGCATCTGGCCGCCTGGGCGGTCCCGTGAGTTTCCGGTGAGCGTCTGGTGAGGCGCGGCCTCCATCATGGGTTTCCGCGTTCGCCGGGTCAACCGCAATTTCGCGGCGACGACGATTCGCACTCTCCGTGGAGGCACAGGATGACGCACCGAATGGCTTTCCCCCTGCTGGCATTGCTCGCGGCGACCGGCTGTAGCGGCCGGGATGCGACCAGCCCGATGAGTCCCGTCAACGCCACCGCGCTCTCACCGTCTACCGCCGCCGCCAATCGCGCATCCAACGGAGAGCGGCAGGACGACGACCGGAAGGCCTCGCCCCGAGAAGGCGCCCTTCACGCGGTAAAGGATTGCTCAGCGTATACCGGACAGGCGGGGTCGTCCTGCATCCTCACCTCCTCGAACCTGAAGCAGATCCCCGCCGGTTCCCGGGTCGTCTACGAAAAGGCGCTGGGCGCCACGTCGCTCGACACGGACATCATCCTCTACCCGCCGGGCAACGGGAACAACGCGGCGTTCGGCCACGTCGTGCTCGACCTCGTCACCCGCACCGGCGTCGCCACCTTCTCGGGAGGAACGGGAAAGTTCCGTGGCTTCCGCGCGCGTGTCGACATCTCCTACCTGGAGGGTCGCACCTGGGCATGGGACGGCCGGTACAGCTTCACCGACCTGAACGACGACGACTGAGGCTACGAGGAGCATGCCCCGCGGAAGTCACGGACGACGCAGATCATGCGTCGTCCGTGGCTCCGCGCGTCATCCCTGCCTGGGCGCGCGCGAAGCTCTCCGCCACCGCCTTCTCCTTGGCCAGGGTCACGACCGCCCCGTTCACCGTGATGCGAATGAACGGGCTGTGGTGGTAGCCGCCCACCAGGACGGCGCGCGTCTGCCGTGAGAACACCCGACCGCGACGGGAGATCTCGTAGAGATCCTCGTAGCCGGCGAGCGGCACGCGCTCCGCGAGCTCGTCGTTCTTCTGCGCGCGGCCGGCGTTCTCCTTTTCCATCTTGCGCCGGCGATTGGCGTGGTGGTGGCGGTCGTCTCGTTGGCCCATGACCAAAGGTAGCCCGCGGGCTCAGTGCCATCGCGATCCGCCGCGCCCTGCTATTCGGGTTTGACGGACGGCGGGGCGGGTCGCTTGGCCCGCGGCGTGGTCTCCGTCGGTACCGTGGGGAGCGTAGGCACTGGAGCGGTGGGCCGCGGAGGCACCGATGCCGCCACGAAGATCGAGCGGTCTGGCTCGCCACTCGCGGCGTCGGCGCTGAAGCGGAAGGCCTGTTCACCGATGCCGATGATGTCGCCCTGGATCAGCACGGCCGTGCCGTCGACCCGCACGCCGTTGACGACCACGCCGTTCGTGCTGGTATCCACCAACGAGTAACCGAGCACGCCCGGCACCACGCGCGCATGCCAGCGCGACGCCCGGAGGGAGGCGAGCACCACGTCGCAATCCGGCGCGCGGCCGATCAGGAGGCCTGCGTCGGGTACGGGGTACGTGCGGCCGTCGCTCAACGCGGTGAGCCGGCCGCCGGTCACGGCCGCCATGGCGGGAGCACGCGGAGCGGTGAGTTCAGAAAAGTCATGAGCGCCTCATTTCCGGACGGACCATGCTGTGCGCCCGAGGTGACGTGCCATCGGGTCGCCACTCCGGAGACGACGAATCGCGACAAACGTGACGGACGCCATTGCGCGGGGCGCCGGGTAAGGCGAGGTGGTTCACGCCGGCATCAGGACGTGAATGTTGCGCAGGTTGGCTCGCGCAAGCTCCAGCATCTGGCCCACGCCTCCGCCAAGCACGACCTTCGACGCGGCGAGCGCGAAGCCCTTCACCTCCTCGGCCGTGACGTGCGGGGGCATCGACAGGGCGTTGGGGTCCGTGACGAGGTCGATGAGTGCCGGCCCGGGATGCTGGAGCGCTTCGGACAGCGCCGGCTCGAGGTCCGCCGGCTGCTCCACCCGCACCGCATGGATGCCCGCCGCCTTCGCGATCGCGGCATAGTCCACCGGCGCGAAATCCGTCTGAAAGGGCGGAAAGCCGTCGACCATCATCTCGAGCTTGATCATCCCGAGCGCGGAGTTGTTGAAGGTCACGATCTTCACCGGCAGGTCGTGCATCGCGACCGTGAGGAGCTCGCCGAAGAGCATGCCGAGCCCGCCGTCGCCCGACATCGAGATCACCTGCCGCCCCGGATACGCGAGCTGTGCTCCGATGGCGTGCGGCAACGCGTTGGCCATCGAGCCGTGGAGAAACGAGCCGATGACGCGCCGCCTTCCGTTGGGCGTGATGTAGCGCGCCGCCCAGACGTTGCACATCCCGGTGTCCACCGTGAACACGGCGTCGTCGGCTGCGAGCTCGTCCAGGATGTGCGCCGCGTATTCGGGGTGGATCGGGAGGTGATGCTCGACATCGTGGGCGTACGCGTCGACGACGTGCTCGAGCTTGTTCACGTGCTCGTGAAGCATGTGGTCGAGGAACGAGCGGTCGTCCTTCTGTCGGACGAGCGGGAGCACCGCGCGGAGCGTTGCGCCGACATCGCCGTGCACGGCCAGGTCGAGCGGTGTTCTGCGGCCGAGTCGCGAGGCATCGTGATCCACCTGGATGGTGCGGGCCTGCGGAAGGAAGGTGTCGTACGGGAAGTCCGTCCCCAGCAGCAACAGCAGGTCCGCCTGGTGGCAGGCGTCATAGCAGGCTCCGTAGCCCAGCAGGCCGCTCATTCCGACGTCGTACGGATTGTCGTACTGGATCCATTCCTTGCCGCGCAGGGAGTGACCGACCGGGCTGTACACCTTGCCCGCGAGCGCCATCACGTCATCGTGGGCGCCTTGCGTGCCGGCGCCACAGAAGAGCGTCACCGTGCGCGCGGCGTTGAGTCGCTCCGCCAGCGCACGCACCTGCCCCTCGGGGGGCGCCACGATTCCTTTCTCCGTCAGGGGGACGTTGTCGCCCGTCGGGTGCTCCGCGGCGCGGCTCAGGACGTCGCCCGGCAGGACGAGCACGGACACGCCACCACGTCCCAGTGCGTACTGGATTGCGACGCGGGCGAGGCGCGGCATCTGTGAGGCCTGGCTCACGAGCTCGCAGTAGTGGCTGCACTCGATGAACAGGCGCTCGGGATGGGTCTCCTGGAAGAAGGACGTCCCGATCTGCGTCGAGACGATGTGCGAGGCGAGGGCGAGCACCGGTGCGCCGCTGCGATTGGCGTCGTAGAGACCCTGGAGCAGGTGGGTGTTGCCCGGGCCGCAGCTGCCCGCGCAGACCGCCAGTCGGCCGGTGAGCTGCGCCTCGGCCGCTGCCGCGAAGGCGCCCGCCTCCTCGTTGCGCACGAGAATCCACTCGATCCCCGGAGCTCGCCGTACGGCGTCCACGAGCGGGTTCAGGCTGTCACCGACCACGCCGTAGATGCGTTGCACACCCGCCTGTCGGAGTACCGCTGTCAGCTGTTCGGCCAGTGTTGGCTTGCTCATTTCGCGGCCGTCTCCACTCCGCTCGCGGCCTTCGCGATCAGCGCGGCCACGACGGCCGGATGCGAGACGTAGATCGCGTGGCTGCCTGGCGCCTCCGTCACCGTCGCGCCGGCGCGCTTCGCCATGATCCGCTGGGCCGGCGGTGGGATCATTCTGTCATCCGTCGCGACCAGATACCAGCTCGGCTTGCTCCGCCACGCCGGGTTGGTGATGGGGCCGGCGAGTGCGTTGACGCCCCACGGGACCTGCGACTCGGCCATGAAGGCCGCAGTCTCCGGGTTCACGTCCCCGGCGAACGACGCTGCGAACTTCGCTTTGTCGAGCAGAAGGAAGCCGTCCTGGGGCGGCAGGATCGGCGGGACCGGGGCGCCCGGCGGCGGATCCTTGATCAGTGTCGACACCGATTCGCCCTTGTCCGGCGCGAAGGCGGCGATGTAGACGAGCCCCGCTACCTTCGGATCGGTGCCGGCTTCCGTGATGACCGCACCCCCGTACGAATGGCCGACGAGAATCACCTGGCCCGGCTCGGCATCGACGATTCGGCGCGTCGCGGCAACGTCGTCCATGAGAGACGTCGTCGGATTCTGGACGATGCGCACCGTATAGCCCTGCTGCCGGAGGAGCTTGTATACCCCTTCCCAGCCCGAGCCGTCCACGAACCCTCCGTGCACGAGCACGATGGTCGGTCGTCCGTCGGAGGTCGAGCCGCGTTGCGACGGGGTGCCCTGCTTGGACCCAACCTGCGCCCCTGCTTGCGCGCCCTGAGCAATCGTGCCGGAGGCCGCATCGAGAGCCTGGTGCTTCATGGTGAGTCTCCCCTCGTGGATGGTCATGCCAGTCGCAGCAGTCGCGATCGACAGCGCGCCGATAGCTGAACGCGGGCGCAGCGCGCGGTCCGTGGGACCTCCCAGGGACGGTGGCAGGCTGCCGCACACACAATGCCGAAGCATTCCGGGCGAGCCGAGCGGCGTGCGGTGCCAGAGCTGACAGCCGACGGCCGTCGGCTCAGCCGTAGATCGGGCTTCATCGCGCTGCGTCGGCTGCGAAACCCTTCTAGCTCGGGACGCCGCGCTCCAGCGCGTCCCGCACAGCCCGCGCGAGCGCGTCCGGCGTGAACGGCTTCTTCAGCAGGGCGGTATCCGCCCGAGCCAAACCCCGTCGCGTGATCTCGTCGCCCGTGTAGCCGGTCATGTAGAGTACGCGCCGCGACGGCTCGCTGTCGCGCAGGAAATCACCGAGCTCGCCGCCGTGCAGCTCGGGCATCACGAGATCCGTCAGTATCAGGTCGATCCGAACCATCGACGTCTCGATTACGCCGAGAGCCTCCGCGCCGTTCGTCGCTTCGAGCACCTTGTAACCGAGCCGTTCGAGCATGTGGCGGACGACCGTTCGTACCGGCGCCTCGTCATCGACCACGAGGATTCGCTCCGTTCCGCGCTGTGCCCGTGAGGACTGGGATGGCTTCACCTGGACTCGAGGAGAGAGGTGTCCGCCGCCGACTCGTCGAGCATCTCGCGCACCTTGACGGCGAGCGTCTCGGGTGTGAACGGCTTCTCGATGAACGCCGCTCCCGGCTCGAGGACGTTGCTTCGGCGTGCGGCCTCACCCGTGTAGCCGGACATGAAGAGGACCCGGACCGCCGGATGCCGTTCGCGCAGCTGCTTCGCCATCTCGGAGCCGTTCAGCAGGGGCATGATCACGTCGGTGAGGATGAGATCGACGGGCGGCGTGCTCTCCTCACAGAGCCGGAGCGCCGCCGCCCCGTCCGCCGCCTCGATCACCGCGTAGCCGTGGTTCGCGAGGATACGCCGCGCTGCGGTTCGCACCGCGTCGTCATCCTCCACGATCAGAACGCACTCGTTTCCGCCGCGGATGGCCACAGCACCGGTTGCGTTGCTCGCCCGCTCGGCGAATGCCTCTACGCACGGGAGGTCGATCCTGAACGTCGTACCCTGTCCCGGCTCACTGTAGCACCGCACATAGCCGCCCGACTGCGTGACGATACCGTAGACCGTCGAGAGCCCGAGTCCCGTCCCCTTGCCGACTTCTTTGGTCGTGAAGAACGGCTCGAAGATGCGTGCCTGGGTTGCCGCGTCCATCCCGTGTCCATTGTCACTCACGGCCAGCCGGACGTACGAGCCCGGCCGCACCTCACTGGCGTGGGTTGCGACGTACGCGGCCTCGATCTCCACGTTCGCCGTTTCAATGGTCACGGTCCCGCCCGCGGGCATCGCATCGCGGGCGTTGACGACGAGGTTCATGAGGACCTGCTCGAGCTGGCCGGGATCGGCGCGCACGGATCGCAGAGACGGATCAAGCACGGTGACTAGTTTGACGTCCCCCGCCAGCAGCCGTTGGAGCATGCGCTCCAGCGCCGCCACCGTCTCGTTCACATCGAGTACACGAGGCTGCAGCAGCTGCCGGCGGCCGAACGCGAGCAACTGTTGCGTGAGGGTTGCAGCGCGGTCGGCCGCCGCGGCGATCTCCTCGATGTCGTTCCGCTTGGGGTGCGTGGCGCCGAAGTCCTCGAGGAGGAGCGCCGCGTAGCTGGTGATCACCGTGAGCAGATTGTTGAAATCGTGCGCGATGCCGCCGGCGAGCTGGCCAACAGCCTCCAGTCGCTGCGACTGCCGCACCTGCTCCTCGAGCTCCTTACGCTCCGTCACGTCCACGAGCAGGGCCACGAGGCCGCTCACGTCCCCCGTTCCATCCCGAAGTGGGGCGGTGGACAGGAGGACATCGACGAGCGTGCCATCTTTGCGGCGCCGACGCGTCTCGAATCCACTCACGCTCCGTCCGCGGAACACCTCGGCGCTCAGTTGGGTGTTTTCCGTGATGTACGCGTCGCTGACGACGGGCAGTGGTCGTCCGAGCACCTCGTCGGCCGTCCAGCCGAACAGCCGCTCCGCGGCGGGATTCCACCTCGTGACTCGGCGTTCCGTATCCAGCGCGAGAATTGCGAGCGGCGATGCCTCGAGCAGCGCGGCGACGGTCGCGTGGGCCACCCGCAGCTCCGCTTCCGCGCGCCGCCGCTCCGTGACGTCGCGGTTGACGCCGATCCACGCGACCGGTTGGCCCTGCCCATCGAGCTGCGCGACCACGGCGACGTCGGCGACACCTCGGCTCCCATCCTTCCGGCGGAAAGGCAGCTCACCCGACCAGCGGTGCTGCGCGTTGAGCGATGCCTGGATCTGCGCCTCGAGCCGGCCCTCCAGGTCGGGATCGTGCACCGTCACCGCCGGGCGACCGGTCAGCTCCGCCTTCGAGTACCCGAACAGACGGCACGCGGCCGGGTTGCAGTCGGCGATCGCGCCGCCCACGTCCATCACGAGCACGCCGTCGCCGATCGTCTCGAAGACGAGCGCCTGTCGAGTGAGCTGGACCTCTGCGCGCTTCCGCTCGGTGATGTCCTGGACCTGTGAGATGAAGTACCTGGGCGTGCCGTCGGCGTCGCGGGCCAGCGAGACCGACAGGAGCGCCCAGATCACGTGTCCCTGCCGGTGCGTATAGCGCTTCTCCATCTGGTAGCTCTGGATCTCACCCGCCAGCATACGGTGCACGGACGCGACGTCGGCGTCCACGTCGTCCGGATGCGTGATCGCCTGGAAGGTGGTGGCCAGGAGCTCGTCCTCGCCGTATCCCACGATCTGGCACATCGCGCGGTTGACGCGCAGCCACCGGCCGTCTGGGGCGATGAGCGCGATGCCGAGAGCCGCGTGCTCGAAGGCCCCGTCGATCTGGTCCCGGGCCCGCTCCCATTCGCGCCGCTCCGCCCGTTCGCGCCGAGCCGCCGGGACGGTGATCGAGAGGCCGAGCATCACGAAGGCGACGGATGACGGCAACGCCATGGGGATCCCCGCGCCGCCGTAGAGGAGTGGCGCGTGATAGACATACCCGAGTGTGAACGCGAGGCCAACGAGCGTGACCACCAGCGCGAACAGGCTCGCCAGGTCGCCGGCGAATCGTGGTCGCTTCACGAAGCTCTTCACGAAGATCGCGGGACAGACGAGCACGAACGATAGCGCGGTGAAGAACGCCATCCTGTCTGGTGGCGCGGGGCTCATTCGGTCGGAAGGCAACGCGAACAGCCACCGATCGACGCCAAAGTCTGCGCCCGAGGCATGCTCCACGACGTGCGCGACCGCCAGAACAAACGACGCGGCAACGGCACATCGAGCGAACAACCGCGCAGCACGGGACCGCGCACTCAGCGCGATCAGGCTCACACCCAGCAGCACGAACATGACGGCCGTGTTCGGCTTCATCGGGACGTAGCTGGTGCCGACGGCGGCGAGAGCGCGAGTGCCGGTGAGCCATCCGGTCAGTCCCGCCACGCCGATCGAGGCAACGGCGGCCCCGCCGAGCCTGGAGCCTTCCCGCCACTGATGCGCCGACGGTGGCTTACAGAGCATGTGCGTCCCGCGGGAGAACGAGGGTCAGTCCGGACGACCGCACGCGGCGAGCCCACGCAGCGAGTCGTTACCGCGTCACAGCGGCCCGTCCAACCCATTGGACGAGCGAAGAGCCTCGGAGGGCACCACTGCCCGCGCCCGTGGACGACGGTTGCTGACCCCGCCTGATGTGGAGATGCGCACGTCGCCATGCGGCACGGCCAATGCGCGGACGTCTGGTTCCGTCAAAGCAGCGTATCCAATCATTCCTTTCTCGCGTGAGGTAGTCCGATGAAAGCTGATGCATCGCGCGTTCGCATCGCGTCCGTACTCGCACTGCTCGCGTTCGTGGGTCCCGGAGCGCGTGCGCAGAGCTACACCGCGCACCTGACCGGTGCCCCAGCCAACACCTCGCCCGGAACTAGCGACGCGACGTTCAGCCTGGCCGGGAACAAGCTTACCGTGTCCGTACCCTTCTCCGGACTGACAGCGGGCACGACCGCGGCGCATGTTCACTGTTGCACCACGACCCCTCTCTCGGGGGATGCGGCTCCCGCGACTCCAGTGCCCTCTTTCCCCGGCTTTCCGGCGGGTGTGACCAGCGGATCGTACAGCCACACTTTCGATCTCGGCCTCGCCTCATCCTATAATCCGGCATTCGTCAAAGCGAACGGCGGAGTGGCTGGCGCGAAGGCGGCGTTCATCAAGGGCTTGAACGGCGGCAACGCGTACCTCAACATTCACACGAAGGCGTTCCCCGGTGGCGAGATCCGCGGATTCATCGTCGCCAAACACTGACTTCGGCACCGGGATGATCGGCGTCCTCGGGCTGGCTGCTGCGCAGCGTCGGGCAGCGCGCGGCACGTGATGCCCACAGCGCGGTAGTGTCGAAACGGCGCGTGGAGCGATGTTCCGCTCCACGCGCCGTTTCTCTCACCGAACGCCATCGTCATCGAAAGCAGCGTGACAATTCGCTGATGAGGTAATCGCACATGCGTATCAGCATTCTTGGTCGCGGGCCCCTCGCTGCGCCACTCGCGCGTCTGGCCGAACGCGCTGGCCACACGGTGCGCTGGGCGGCAGCGGACGCGGCGCCATCCCGCGCAGACGATGCGGCCGACCTGGCGATCCTCGCCGGCTCGCGCGCCGCAGTCGAATCGATGCTCGCGAGGATCCCTCTCTCGATCTCGCAGGACATTGTCGTGGTCGACGCGACCATTCCAACAGAGAACGACAGCCACGGAGACGGAGCAGAGGCAACAGGATCGGACGCAAACTGGATCAAGACAGCGCTGCCCCTCGCGCGCATCGTCCGCGCCTTTGCCAGCGTGCCCGCGGAAGCGCTGGCCGCAGTACTCGACCGCCCGACATCGGGGCAGCCCGCGAGCCTGGCAGTCCCGCTCGCCGGCGATGATCGTCAGGCGAAGGCGCTGGTCGGGACATTCATGCGCGAGATCGGAGTCGAACCCTTCGACCTCGGTGCGCTGGGCAGCGCCGACGTACTCGATCCTGGCGGGGCGTTGTGGGGGAAGGCATTGAGCCCGGTCGAGATGCTCGAGGCCGTTGGTTGGCTGTCTGGCGACGGGTGATGGCGCGGCGCCAGGCTCAGCCTTGATGTCCCCCAGCGAATGAACGGCGAAGGCATTCCGGAACAGCCCATCGCAGGCAAGATTGAGTGGTCACGCTCTTGTCAGCGAAAGAGTGCTGAGGCCCCAATCCGGAGCTCGCCGTGAACGACCGCGATCACCCCGCCGATCAGCCGGCGCCCCTCTCCCGACGCAACTTCCTCCAGCAGCTCAGCGTCGCCGGCGCCGCAGCCGCCGTGCCGTTCGCCGCGCCCGGTACACTCGTCGCCGAAGCAGGCGACGGCGAACCGCCCATCCCGGGCTCGGTGATGGTGACGCTGCGAATCAACGGCACCAGCCGGCGTCTCGAGATCGACCCGCGCGCCACGCTGCTCGATGCGCTGCGTGACAGTGCGCACCTCACGGGCACGAAGAAGGGCTGCGACCACGGCCAGTGCGGTGCGTGCACGGTGCACGTCAACGGACGACGCGTGAACTCCTGCCTCACCCTCGCCATCATGCACGAGGGCGACGCCATCACCACGATCGAAGGCATCGGCGCACCTGGCTCCCTGCATCCGATGCAGAAGTCCTTCGTGGCGCATGACGGCTACCAGTGCGGGTACTGCACGTCAGGCCAGATCATGTCCGCCGTCGCTCTTCTCGAGGAGCCCTGCGGCTCGTCCGACGCCGACGTCAAGGAATGCATGAGCGGCAACATCTGCCGCTGCGGCGCCTATCCCAACATCGTTGCGGCAATTCAGGACGTCCGCCGCCACGCCTGAGGACATCGACATGGAACTCTTCCAGTACACGAAGGCGACGTCGATCCCGCAGGCACAGGAGATCGCCCGCCGCTCGAAGACCGCACAGCAGGGCGCCGACGTGCGCTTCATCGCCGGCGGCACCACGCTGCTCGACCTCATGAAGCTCGACGTCGAGCGCCCCACGCGCCTCGTCGACATCAACCACCTCGGGCTCGACAAGATCGAGACGACCTCCGACGGCGGCCTCCGCATCGGAGCGCTGGCGCGCAACTCGGCTCTCGCGCACGACGCTTCGGTCATGCGTGACTACCGCGTGCTGTCGGAAGCACTCCTTTCCGGCGCATCCGGCCAGCTCCGCAACATGGCGACCACTGGCGGCAACCTGCTGCAGCGCACGCGCTGCATGTACTTCCGCGACACCGCGATGGCCTGCAACAAACGGAATCCCGGCTCCGGCTGCTCGGCCATTGGCGGCGCGAACAGGGGTCTGGCCATCCTTGGCACCAGTGCGCAGTGCATCGCCACGAACCCCTCCGACATGAACGTTGCCCTCGCCGCGCTCGAAGCGGTCGTTCACATCCAGGGCACGAACGGCGACCGCACCGTGTCGATGCAGGACTTCCACCTTCTACCGGGTGACACCCCGCAGCGCGAGACAGTGCTCGAGCCGGGCGATCTCGTCACGTACATCACGCTGCCACCTCCGAAGGCGGGCGCCAGGTCGACCTACCTCAAGCTGCGCGACCGCGCGTCGTACGAGTTCGCCCTCGCATCCGCAGCCGTGATCGTGGAGTCGTCGGGTGGCCGCTTCAACCATGTCCGCATCGCGATGGGCGGTGTCGGCACGAAGCCGTGGCGGATGCTCGAGGCCGAGCGGGCGCTCGCCGGCGTAGCGGTCAGCGAGGATGCGATCCGCAACGCGGCAGTCGTCGCGCTCCGCGACGCCAGGCCGCAGAGCAGCAACGGCTTCAAGGTGGAGCTGGCCAAACGCTGTCTCGCGCAGGCACTTCGCACTGCCACCGGGATGGTCCGCTCATGACGCGCGCAACACTCAGGCCGGCTGCGCCGAACGTGCTGGGCGGCTCGCTGCCCCGCATCGATGGCCCGCTCAAGGTCAGCGGCACCGCGGTCTATACCTCGGACATCTCGTTGCCGGGCATGCTGTACGCGGTGCCCGTGTGTGCCACCATCGCGAGCGGCAAGGTGACATCCATCGACGCGACGGCCGCACGACGGATGCCGGGCGTGCGCGCCGTGTATCATCGCGGCAACATCAAGCCGTTCTTCCGTGCCGCGCCGCCCAAGGGCTTCTCCGGAATCCTCGACGAGCGCCGTCCGCCGTTCGAAGACGACGTGATTCGCTACTGGGGCCAGTACGTCGCCGTCGCGGTCGCGCGCACGTTCGAGCAGGCGCAGGCGGCGGCAAATGCCGTGCGCGTCACATACACGACGGACAAGCACGACGTCACGCCGGCGCTCTCGCCGAGCGGCGCGATGAAGGAGAAGTCGAAGCGCGGCGACGCGGGTCAGGCATTCGCCTCCGCGGCGGTGACGGTGGACCAGACGTACACCACGCCGACCGAGACGCACAATCCCATCGAGCTGCACGCCACCGTGGCCGAGTGGGACGGCGACACGGTGACGCTGTACGAGACGTCGCAGGCGGTCGTGAACCACCGCGAGGTGCTGTACCAGATGCTCGGTGTCCCCAAGGGCAAGGTGCGCGTGGTCTCGCACTTCCTCGGCTCCGGCTTCGGCGGCAAGCTCTGGCCGTGGACGCACTCCCTCCTCGCGGCGGGTTCGGCGCGCGAGCTGCGCAAGCCGGTAAAGCTCGTCGTCAGCCGCAAGTCGATGTTCCAGAGCGTCGGACACCGGCCGATCACGTCGCAGCGCATCCGCCTCGGCGCGGACGCCACCGGCAAGCTGGTATCGCTTCAGCAGGACTACCTGAATCACACGTCCATCCTCGACGACTACGAGGAGAATTGCAGCGAGGCGACGCCATTTCTGTACAGCGTCGCGAATCTCAACGTGACGGGAGGCCTTTCGCGCAAGAACGTGGGAACCCCGACGGCGATGCGCGGACCGGGTGCGGTGCCGGGTCTCTTTGCGCTCGAGTCGGCGATGGACGAGCTGGCCGTTGCGTTGAAGATGGACCCTGTGGAGCTACGCCGGCGGAACGAGCCCGAGAAGGATGAATCGAACGGCAAGCCGTTCTCGTCGCGGCACCTCCAGGAGTGCATCACCACCGGTGCCGGGAAGTTCGGCTGGTCGTCGCGCACGCCTCAGATCGGATCGATGAAGCGCGACGGGCTCACGCTCGGCTGGGGCATGGCGACGTGCGCGTGGATTGCCGGGCGCTTTCCCGCCGAAGCGACCGTCATTCTCCAGCGCGACGGCACCGCGGTGGTGGAAACGGGGACGCAGGACATCGGCACCGGCACGTATACCGTGCTCGCGCTCGTGGCGTCCGAGGCGACCGGCATTCCGATCGAGCGCATCGACGTCCGACTCGGCGACACCATCCTTCCTCCCGGTCCCATCTCGGGCGGATCACTCGTGACGGGATCCGTGATTCCTGCCGTCACCGAGGCGGCCAAGGGCGCCATGCACGTGCTGCTCTCGGCGGCGACGAAGGGTGCGAACGCGCCGTTCAGGGGCGTGTCGCCCGATGAGCTGGAGCTCGTGATGGGTCGCGTCCAGCGCAAGGGCGCGCCTGCCAGCGGCGCGTCCGTGCGCGACGTGCTCGCCCGCGCAAACCTGAGCGACGCGCGACACACGGCCAGCTCCCCGGCGATGTTCGGGCCGGAAGCGGGCGAGTACTCGCTGCACTCGTTCGGCGCGCACTTCGCCGAGGTCACCTGGCAGCCCGAGATTGCGCGGTTGCGTGTGAACAGGGTGGTGACGGTGATCGACGGGGGGCGCATCATCAACCTGAAGCCGGCGCGGAACCAGATCGAAGGAGCGGTGGTGATGGGCGTCGGGATGGCGCTGCTCGAGGAGACGACGTACGACCAGCGGTACGGCGCGCCGATCAATGCGAACCTGGCGGACTACATGGTGGCCACCAACGCCGACGCACCGGCGATCGACGTGACGTTCCTCGACCATCCCGACACGGTCGTCAACTCGCTGGGCGCTCGCGGCGTGGGCGAGATCGGGCTTGCGGGCACTGCGGCCGCGATCACCTCGGCAGTGTATCACGCGACGGGAATACGTGTGCGTGAGCTGCCGGTGAGGATCGAGCACCTGCTCCAGACGCCGATGGTGTGAGCTTGCGGTGGGGCCACGCACCACCCTCGCCCACTCGAAAGCCGGAAGAGCCGCAATATCAACCTTCCGCGGGCCCCGGCGCCGACGGAGCGCGGGGTGTCGCGTGAGCCCGAGGCAGACCCGCCGGGGAGTACAGGGTTCCCTGCGGCCGTGACAAATCCGGTGATGTCCTCTGGACAGCCGCGGACCCATGGACAACGTTCGTGGGATGTCCTTTCCAATGGTTCGACGTCGCATGAGCGCGAGGCGGATGGTTGCACTCCGGAGCTGGGCCACGGCAGTCGTCATGGCGGTGGCCGGGAGCGGAGGGGTGGGCTGCGACCGGCCGGCACGCGCGACTCCGGCCGGCGACGCCGAGGATCGTACGTCGACCCGTCCGCGGAGCGGCACCGAACGGATGGCCGACACGCTGGCGGTGATCTCCGCGCAGTCGCTCGCGAATCCGTCGGGGAATCCGTTTCTCAACCGCGAGCGGGCCGACGCGATCCAGGCGATGATCGCCATGCAGAAGGGCTACGAGACGCTGAACAGCCGGCACCAGCTCGCGGAAGAGCGCCTCCGGGCCGGCCAGACGCGTGAAGCGATTGCCGAGCTCACTCGGCTGATGCTCGAGACGCAGCTGTCGGCGGATGCCGGGCTCACGACGGAGTCGATGACGCCGAAGACCAAGCCCGTGTTCGACCTCATGGCCATCGCCTATCTGCGCCTGGGCGAGCAGGAGAACTGCCTCGGCAATGCGGCGAACGTGTGCATCCTTCCCCTCAAGGGCGCCGCGCGGCACACCCGCCAGGAGGGCGCGCGCGGGGCGATCGCGCGCTACACCGAGCTGCTGCGTCACTTTCCCGACGACCGCGGCTCGCAGTGGCTGCTCAACATCGCGTACCTCCAGATCGGCGGGTATCCCGACCGTGTGCCCAGGCGCTACCTGATCCCGAACCTCGCGCCGCGCGCGGACGACCCATTCCCGAACTTCCCCAACGTGGCCGGCCGGGTGGGGCTCGCCGTCACCGGGCTCGCCGGTGGTCTCAGCATCGAGGACGTCAATCACGACGGCCTGCTCGACGTCTTCACCACGTCGTGGGGGCTCAGGAATCCGGTGCATGTCTTCCTGGCCGACGGCAAAGGCGGGTATACCGATGCCAGCGCGCAGTCCGGGCTCGACGGCATCGTCGGCGGGCTCAACACCGTGCACGCCGATTACGACAACGACGGCAACGTCGACATCCTGGTGCTGCGCGGGGCGTGGATGGGCGAGGCGGGCAAGTATCCGAAGTCGCTGCTGCGCGGCCGAGGTGACGGCACATTCGACGACGTCACGTTCAAGTCGGGGATTCTGTCCTTTCATCCGTCGCAGACCGCCGCCTGGGCCGATTTCAATCTCGATGGATATCTCGACCTGTTCATCGGCAACGAGTCGTACGCGAAGGCGTTCAACGGCGCGTCGCATCGGTCCGAGCTGTACCTCAACAATCGCGACGGCACCTTCACCGAAGTCTCCCACAAGGTCGGCATCGACCTCGATGAGTTCGTGAAGGGCGTCGTGTGGGGCGACGTGAACAACGACGGGCTGCCCGACCTCTACGTCTCCGTGCTCTACGGCCGCAACAAGCTCTACATCAATCGCGGCGGCAAGTCGATCGACAGCTGGCGCTTCGAGGAGCGCGCCGCGGCGGCCGGCGTCGAGCTGCCGATCGCGTCCTTCCCGACCTGGTTCTGGGATTTCGACAACGACGGGTGGGAAGACCTGCTCGTGCTGAGCTACGACGTCAACGCCAGGATGCACGAGATGGTCGCGCGGGAGTACCTCGGACTGCCGCTCGAGACGGTGGAGAATGGGAAGACCGTGGCGGTGGAGCCGTCGCGACTCTACAGGAACAACCACGACGGCACCTTCTCCGACGTGACTCGGCAAATGAGGCTGGAGGACAAGGTCATCTACGCGATGGGCAGCAACTACGGCGACCTGGACAACGACGGCTGGCTCGACTTCTACGCGGGCACGGGGAACCCGTCGTTCCAGTCGATCATCCCGAACCGGATGTTCCACAACATCGGCGGCCGGCGGTTCGAGGAGGTGACGCTGCCGGGCGGCTTCGGGCACATCCAGAAGGGCCACGCCACCGCGTTCGCCGACCTCGATCGCGACGGCGACGAGGACATCTACATGGTGCTGGGCGGCGCGTATCAGGGCGACACGTTCACGAGCGTGCTGTTCGAGAACCCGGGCTGGCCGCGCAATGCATGGATCACGCTGGAGCTGGAGGGCCGCACCGCCAATCGCTCCGCGATCGGCGCGCGGGTCGAGGTCGAAGTCGCCGACGCGAGCGGTGGGACTCGGACCGTGAGGCGCACCGTGGGCACCGGCGGCTCGTTCGGCGCGGGGCCCCTTCAACTGCATGTCGGGC
>Ga0193699_10000317_pt1 | contig 22145 bp, 22 predicted proteins | sample L3c2metaG_FD_160095 | JGI IMG/M metagenome (GOLD analysis project Ga0193699, IMG submission 160095) | Soil microbial communities from a riparian zone of the East river system, Colorado, United States - L3c2 | ecosystem: Environmental > Terrestrial > Soil > Riparian zone | place: USA: East...
TCGCCGCGTGCGCAGGCGCAGCGCGACTTCCTCTCCCACCTGCCGGTCAATCGCGAGCCAACCAGGCACGCTGCCGCGAAAGTGAGTCGCGGCGGCGCGGGCAACGAAAGCCGGACTCTGGCCAATGCGCTCGCGACGTCGAAGTCCACGAGCGATTACGCTGAGCGCGCCGAGGCTCGGTTTCGCCAGCTCGAAGATCGTCGGTGATGCGCGGTCGATGTCGCGATCGACGAAACGCATCTCCGGGCCAACGTAGCTTCTGGAATGTCCCGAGAGTTTCGCGATCCTCCGCGACCGATCGTACCAGCGAAGGCCGGGCAATCCAATGCTGCCCGGATATCTTCCCATGATGAAAGGAGCGTACGCGGGTCCGGTCACGGACGGAAAAGCCGACGTGATGGTCGAGAACGATCCTTCCTCGCGCAGACCTGCGAGTGCGGGAAGATCGCCTCGAGCGATGGCGCGGGCGAGCACATCCGGCCGCACACCATCGGCGATGATCATCACGACCTGCGAACCATCACCTGGCGGGCTTCCTGCAGACGCGCGCAACTTTATTTTCCGATGAAGAACAGAAAAGATATCCCGAAACGAAAAACGGCGAAGGTCGCGCCGACACGCTCAACACGCGCACGCACCGCCGGCGGAAAGAAGCTCAATCCAGAGGTAATGGCCTCCGCCGAGCAGCAGGCGCTCGAGGGATTGAAGCAACGAACTGAAGAAGGGCACATCAAGGCAGGCAGGACTCCGCCTTCACGACAGAGTCCGGGACGAAGAGCAGGCGACCGGATCGTTGACGATTCCATTCGCGATGTTGCCGCCGTGACCGAGGATGAGAAACTCCTACAGCAGCCCGGCCCGCGCATCGACTTCACGAGGACTGACCCGTGGCGCGTCATGCGCATCATGGGAGAGTTCATCGAAGGCTTCGACACTCTGGCTTCGGTGGACAAAGCGGTGACGATCTTCGGCTCGGCCCGGATCGGACCGGACGACCCGCACTACGTGGCAGCGATGGAGACGGCGCGCCTGCTCGCCGAGGCGGGCTTTGCCGTGATCACCGGCGCTGGACCGGGGATCATGGAAGCCGGCAACAAGGGCGCGCGGCTCGGCGGTGGACGCTCGATCGGATGCAACATCGAGCTCCCCTTCGAACAAGGCGCCAATCCCTACGTCGATACGCTCGTCAACTTCCGGTACTTCTTCGTCCGCAAGACGATGTTCATCAAGTACTCGGTTGCGTTCGTTATCTTCCCCGGCGGCTTTGGAACTCTCGACGAGCTGTTCGAGGCGTTGACGCTGATTCAGACGGGGAAGATCTACCGCTTTCCCGTCATTCTTTTTGGCCGCTATTACTGGGCGGGGTTGCTGCGCTGGCTGCAGGCGCGCGTGTTGAGCGAAGGAAAGATCTCCGAGGGTGATCTCGATCTCATGCTCGTCACCGATGATCCGACCGAGGCGGTGGCCGCGATCATCTCGGCGTACAAGTCGCTGGGGAAGACGGGCGGAGAGCAGTACGAGGATGTCGAAGAAGGAATCCGCGATGCCAAAAAAAAGTAAAAGCAATGGTGCGGGCGCGGGACGCGATCGCGGCGGCTTCAAATCGTCGCGTCATGGAAAGGCGTCCGCTGCAGGGCCCAAGGCGCAGCAGAAGCTCGCCGCCGAAGAGCGCGAAAAAGCCGGGGTCAAGCATACCGCCCACGAGGCGAGCCGGTTTCTCAAGGGACAGCGCATCGATCCGCGCCGCATTGACGGTAAGGAAACAGTCGCGGAGCTGATCGAGGGCACTTACCTCGCCTACAACGCCGCGCGTCTCCGCGAAGCGTGTCAGCTCTACACCGAGAAAATGTTGCAGCCCGATGTCACGGTCGGACTGTCGATCACCGGAGCGTTGACGCCGGCCGGACTCGGAATGTCGGCGCTCATTCCGTTGATCGAAGCCGGGTTCGTCGATTGGATCATTTCGACCGGAGCGAATCTTTACCACGATACCCATTTCGGTCTTGGCCTGGCGATGCATCGCGGCAACGCCCAGGAATCGGACGTCGTGTTGCGCGAGGAAGGAGTCGTGCGCATCTACGACATCTTCTTCGACTACGACGTGCTGCTGTCGACCGACGCGTTCTTCCGGAAGATCATCACCGGCAAGGAATTCCAGCGCCCGATGTCGAGCGCCGTGTTTCACAACCTTTGCGGCAAGTACGTTCGTGAGCGAGAAAAAGCGCTTGGCATCGGACAGAAGTCGCTGCTCTCTGCCGCGTACGCGGCGGGAGTTCCGATCTACACCTCGTCGCCGGGCGACAGCTCCATCGGAATGAACATCGCCGCGCTTGCCCTCGACGGGAACAAGCTCGTTCTCGATCCCAATCAGGACGTGAACGAGACGGCATCGATCGTTCTCGACGCCAAACGCGGAGGCGGCAAAAGCGGCGTGATGATTCTGGGCGGAGGAAGTCCGAAGAATTTCATACTGCAGACGGAGCCGCAGATCCAGGAAGTGCTGGGGATCGACGAGAAGGGACACGACTTTTTCCTTCAGATCACGGATGCGCGCCCGGACACTGGCGGCCTGTCAGGTGCTACACCGGCGGAGGCCGTGAGCTGGGGGAAAATCGACCCGGACCGGTTGCCCGACGCAGTAGTGTGCTATCTCGATTCGACGGTTGCCCTGCCGCTCCTGACGTCCTATGCCTTTGCGCGCCACGAGGTTCGTCCCTTGAAGCGGCTCTTCGACCGCCGTGAGGCGATGATGTCGAGGCTGCTGGAGGAGTACGAGAAATCCTCTGCCGGTCCGTCGGCGATCGATCACACCGACTCAAAGCTCCCGCAGCATCGTTAACCTACGGAGCAATCCGCGTTGATTCGGTCGAATCCGAGCATCAGCGTTGGGTGATTGCCTCTCTGCCCGGTCCTGCCTACCTTGAAAGTGCGGCGCCCGGCCGGTATACGGCCGGGCGTTCGATGTTTCAGGCGCCCCTGGCGCCCAAAGTACCTATCTGCAAAGGCGTCAGTCGTATGATAGAGGGCCTCAAGCAAAAGCTGGGAGAAGAGGTTGAGAAGCTTCAGCACGAGCTGAACGTCGTGCTGCCCCAGGAAATCCGAAGGGCCGTAGAAATGGGCGACCTTCGTGAGAACAGCGAGTACAAGGCAGCGCTCGAGCGCCAGCAGCTGGTGCGTGCGCGCCTGGGCCAGCTGCGCCAGCGGCTCAGCAAGCTCTCCCAGATCGACGTCACGCAGATTCCAGCCGACAAAGTCGGGCTTGGCTCGCAGGTGGTGGTGCAGGACGAGAAGACCGGCGAGCGTGAGAGCTACAGCCTGGTCTTCGGCGATTCCGTGGAGTTCGAGGAGGGCCACGTGAGCATGTCGTCGCCGATCGGAAAGACTCTAGTTGGAAGAAGCGTTGGCGACTCAGTCGTGCTCAAGCTTCCGGCAATGACCCGCCGGCTCAAGATCATCGAGCTCAAGACGATTCACGACGCGGCCTGACGTCCTGGGCGTGAAGGACGCGTCAGCCGGCCGAACGGCGACGCTTCGGACTTGTCTTGTCCCCCGCTGAGATCTCGAAACAGCATTTTGGCCGGCCGGATCTGTCGCATCGCTCGCGTACGTGTGCATCGGCAACGTTTGATACGAGCGAGGCGACGACGGAGCACACGCAGTGATCGGCTTCGACTGCTGCCGCCAACGGGCAGGCACGGCCAACGATACGATAGGAGTCGTCGCCGGATTTCTCGACTGAAGTGATCCCTCCGAGAGAGTTGAGCAGGTCCGACGCTCCCAGGACACGTTTGCGCAGCGAATCGCGAGTATCCTGCTTTGCGCCGGCGAGCCGCTTCCCGACACGCTCGAGAAACGCGGCAAGGCGCGAGCTGGACATCGTGACGTGTAGCTCCTCGACAACCGCGGCGAGCACCGGCGCATAGGCGCGCGAGAATGCTTCATCAGCGGCCGGGGTAAGCGAATAGAGCGTCGCCGGCTGGCCCGCGCCCGAATGCCTCTGGACACCAGCCTTGGCGACGCTGCCTTCGCGTTCCAGCGCCGCCAGATGGAAGCGAACGGCGTTATCGGTGAGATCGAGCCGCGCTGCGAGGTCGTCCACGGTCCAAGTGCCCTCACGCAACAGTGAGAGCAGCTGGCTGCGCGTGGTGTCGGCTGGGGGCCCTGAGCTTTGGCGGTTCGTCGATGTCATCCTGCCCTCATTTTAGCGCCTTTCACCGAATAAGTCAAAGGAAACCTTGACTTATTCACCTCTGCCCCGTAACTCTCGACGACCAACACTCGCGTCTCGTCCACTCAGTCGGAGGTTCAATGCGTCGCTTCAATACAAGAACTCTTGCTCCCCTTGCCGTCCTCGCGTTCGTCGCGGGGCTGACGGCTTTCCAACCATCTATTGTACTTGCTCAAGCCGCCGCCAAGCTCGACGATCCTACGATCGTAGCAATATTCGACGCGGCAAATACCTACGACATCGAAACCGGCTCCCTCGCTGCCAGCAGAGGCCATTCCGCCGCGGTTCGCGATTTTGGAAAGATGCTGGTACGCGACCATACGAACGTCAGAGGCCAGGGACGAGACCTGGCGAGATCGCTCAACGTTACTCCGACCCCTCCAAAGGATTTCGCACTGGCCAAGGCACACGCCAAAGCGATGCGCTCTTTGCGGAAGGCACACGGCCGCGCTTTCGACCGCGCATTCCTCCAGCACGAGGTTGATTTTCACAACGCCGTGATCGATGCGGTGACCAAGACACTGTTGCCGGCGATCCAGAATGCGCAGCTTAAGGATCTCGTTACAAAGGTCGCGCCGGCATTCGTCGCGCACCGTGACGCGGCGCAAAACCTTCTCGACAAGCAGAAATAGCAGGCCTGGAGTCGCGCACATCGAATGACAGACAACTCCGACGAACTGACTGGGCCCGACCTTGCTAAAGGCATCGAGCTCTCCAGCGTCAACCCTGGTGACCTCATCGCCGGACACGCGTTCGGGGAGCCAGTGCTGCTAGTGCACGTCGAACCCAACTGGTTTGCCGTCGGTGGGAAGTGCACGCATTACGGAGCGACTCTCGCTGAAGGTGTGCTCGTGAGCGAGACCATTCGGTGTCCGTGGCATCACGCTTGTTTTGACCTGCGTAGCGGGGCCGCAACTCACGCACCGGCGCTCAACGACCTGCCGTCCTACACGGTTGTTGTGGAGAACAACATTGTCCGTGTCGCCGGAAAACGCGACCAGAGCCGCCTACACGTCGATGACATCCGGCCGCGCTCATCGAGAGCGCCAGAAAGGGTTCTTGTCGATGAGAACCCCGTCGTGGGACCGAGCTCGGTCTTCATCATCGGCGCGAGCGCGGCGGGAATTGCGTGCGCGGAGATGCTGAGGCGCGAAGCGTACCGCGGTCCGATAACGCTCGCCGACATGGATCGCGATGCGCCTTACGACAGGCCGAATCTTTCCAAAGATTATCTAGCCGGAAACGCGCCCGAAGATTGGCTTCCTCTTCATCCAGGCGATTTCTTCGCGGATCAGAAGATCGGAATTCTACCTGGAGTCGAAGCACTGCAGATCGATCCCGCCTCGAAAACCGTGCGGCTCAACGACGGAAGCGCGCAGCACTATGGCGCCCTCCTCATCGCAACGGGCGCGAGTCCGATCCGGCTCGTCATCAAGGGAGGCGAAAGGATTCGCTACCTGCGGACGCTCGCCGACTGTCGCGACATCATCGGCACCTTGGGTGGGGCGCGGACGGCGGTAGTCATCGGTGCCAGCTTCATCGGCCTGGAGGTCGCGGCCTCGCTCATTACGCGCGGCCTAGAGGTTCACGTGGTCGCTCCCGAAACCCTTCCGCTCCAACGCGTGCTCGGCACCGAGCTCGGGGAGTTGATAAAAAACGTCCACGAACATCGTGGCGTGCGGTTCCACCTTGGGCGCACCGTGCGGGAGATGGGCGATAATGCGGTCACCCTCGATGACGGAACTCGACTCGATGCCGCTCTCGTGATCGCGGGTATTGGAGTTCGCCCCAACCTCAAACTCGCCGAAGATGCCGGGATCCAGCTCGACAACGGCATCGCCGTCAACGAATTCCTCGAGACGAGCGCCAGGGATGTATTTGCCGCGGGTGACGTCGCGCGCTGGCCCGATGCGTATTCGGATGCGCGACTGCGTGTGGAACACTGGGTGGTGGCGGAGCGCCAGGGTCAGGTCGTCGCGCGCAACATGCTCGGACACCGCGACAGATTCGACGACATCCCATTTTTTTGGAGCGCTCACTACGACAACGTCTCGATTCGGTATACCGGCCATGCTGAGCATTGGGACGAGACGAGAATCGATGGCGACCTGACGAAGCTCGACTGCGCGGTTTCTTACATGGTGAACGGCAAGCGGAGAGCGATCGCAACCATCAATCGTGATCGCCAGAGCCTCGAGACGGAGGTCGAGATGGAAAAAGAGCTCCTCCTCAAGCCACCACCAGCGGTGACTGTGGCACGATCAACGGTGTGAATCAGTGACACCGCATTTCTCTGCGTGAGAGCCAGTTCGCCGAGTTGATTCACCGCCGTTTTGCAGTCATTCACCGTTGAAACCAAACGAGATGCTTGAATTGAGTTACTCCCACTTCTAGCGTGAAGGACGGAGCGAACACTCGCTCGTTGCGCAGAGAATGTAGTTCATACAAAGGGAGTCTTATGAAGAGCGGCAATGTGTGGATTGCGGTGGCGTTGATTTCGGCCGCCGCGTGTGGAGGTAGCTCGACCACGGGCACCCAGCAGGGAAACACGCCGCCTCTTCCCGGCGGCATTTCAGTTACGAACGATGTGTACAACCCGACGACCAAGACCGTTGCGGCCGGCGCCACTGTTCAGTGGTCGTGGAATACCTGCGTCTCAGACGGTTACGCGACCCAGACTTGCTATCTCCACAGCGTGACATTTGACGACGGACAGACTTCGTCTACGCAGGATGAGGGATCGTATAGCAGATCATTCGCTACCGCCGGGACGTACAACTACCATTGTCTCGTCCACCCAACGATGACGGGAAGCATCATCGTCCAGTAGATCGACACTCATCCGATCGCGAACATGCGCCCGACGTCCTGTTTGAACTCCCGGACTCGGGCGCTCTTCGTTTGATCGTCCCAGCCCAGTAGCGGCGCGACGATATCGGCTGCGCGCGCGGCGATGCTTGCTCCGTGATCCGGCGTCTCGAAGGCCAGGTGCACTCGACGGACCAGGAGATCGGACAGATCCTGCGCCATCTCTCTCGTTACTCCGTAAACGAGGTGCGCTCCGGTGTAGGGGAGGCCGGCCGCCAACGGTTCCGACAGCGTCGCATCATCTCGTTGAAGCCGCGCGATCTCGCTGGCGCGATCGGCGCCAGGAAGCTCCACTGAATCTGTCGGCGATCGATCCGGATCCTCTCCAAGCGCGTGTTGCACGGTGTCAACGATCTCGGCGGCCATTGAGCGATATGTCGTGAGCTTTCCGCCCATGACGTTGACCACGCCGGAGCCGTCGGTCACGATGCTGTGCTCACGCGATACGGCAGTTGGATTGGACGCCGCGCCGCTCGCGAGCGGACGAATTCCCGCCCACGCGCTCACGACGTCGCCACGCTTCAACTGTGCGCGTGGAAAGTAGGCGTTGGCCGAGCGGAGCAGGTAGTCTACATCGGACGGTGACGCGTGCACGGTCTCGGGAGATTCGTCCGTCCACGTATCGGTCGTGCCGATGATTGATTGGGGTCCGGCGGGCAGGCAGAACATCACACGTCCATCGATAGGCGAGATGAGAGTGATGGCGTCGCGATTCCCAATGCGATCCCGCGGAACGCCAATGTGCGCTCCCTTGCTGCCGCGGTGGCGACGCGCGCGCTCGTCAGTGGTGAACTCGTTGGTCCAGACTCCGGTCGCATTGACGATCACGCGTGCCCGTATCTCATCGGTCTTTTCCGAGTACTGAGACTTCGTCGACGCTCCCACCGCTTTTCCGTGGTCGCGCAAGATCCCGGTTACGCGTGTGTGACTCACTACGGCAGCCCCGTTCTGCTGCGCGGCGACCGCATTGGCAACCGTCAGCCTAGCGTCATCGGTGCACGCGTCATAGTAGACGGCTCCGCCAGTGAGGCCAGTGCCTTCGAGAGAAGGTTCTCTCTCCAGAGTCTCGCGGACGTTGAGGATCGAGTGCAGGCGGGAGCGTCCGCCGGCCAGGACGTAGTAGGCAACCAGTCCCGCGCTGAGCCGCATTTTGCCGATGCGGGCGTCGCGATAGACTGGCCAGGTGAAGGCGAGCGGCTTGACGAGGTGCGGCGCGATTCGCAGCAGCGTCTGTCGCTCGCGTAGCGACTCGTAAACGAGATGAAGCTGTCCGTGCTCGAGATATCGGATCCCGCCGTGAACGAGTCGCGAAGAACGGCCCGAGGTGCCGCTCGCGAAATCATCACGTTCTACGAGAGCGACCTTCAGCCCCCGCATCGCCGCGTCACGCGCCACGCCGCAGCCGGTGATCCCGCCGCCGATCACCAGCAAGTCGAATTTTTCTCCAGAGAGTGCCGTCATTCTCTTTTCTGATATCTGGGGCGCTGCCGAATCAGCAAAGTATAAGGAATTTGACCGCAAGATTCGGATATCGCGCATCCTCACTCGCCGGCATCATTCGGCACGAACAACGACGCACACGCTTCACCAGTGAGGAGATCATGCAGTCATATCGTGTAGTAGCTGTCGGAGACAGAGTCGCAAATGCTGTCCGCCAGACGCGTCTGTCTCCACGCTACGGTCATCCAGCGCACGCGGAGGTGGCCACGGGTTACGGACCATGCCGCCAATGCCTGAGAACCTTTACCGTCGGCGCAGACCGCCGGATACTGTTCACGTACGATGCTTTCTACGGGAAAGAGGAGCTCCCTCTGCCCGGGCCGGTTTTCATCCACGAGCACGATTGCGAGCGCTACCCGGAGGACGGCGGTTTCCCGGTCGACATGCTCACCCACCGCCTGACGCTCAACGCCTACGCGCGCGGCAGGCGATTGGTCTCGCAGAGGTATGTTTCCAACGGCGTAGTCGAACCCGAGCTCCAGCGGTTATTCCAGGATGCCCAGGTAGACTACGTCCACGTGCGGGACACCGACGCGGGCTGTTATGATTTTTGTATCGAGAGGACGAGCAATGAAGGTGGTGCGGCCGAAAAAAGTACGTCGAAGGGAGGAGCCTCCCATGAATGAAGCCGTTGCCTGGGAGTCCGTGCTCCACAGAGATCCATCCGCGGATGACCGCTTTCTCTATGGCGTGACTACGACCGGCATCTATTGCCGTCCGTCGTGCCCTTCGCGGCGCCCGAAACGGGGCAACGTGGCTTTTTTCTCGTCGGTGGAAGCCGCCGAGCGCGCGGGGTTTCGCGCCTGCCAGCGGTGCACGCCGAATCGCAGCCGTGGATCTCGGGATCAGGCGGTGGATCGGGCGCGCGAATACATCGACCAGCACATTCACGATCTCAACGACGAGCGCATAACACTCGAGCTGCTCGGCGAGCAATCGGGGATGAGCCCGTATCACCTGCAGCGCAAGTTCAAGGCGCAGCTCGGGCTCACGCCCGCGCAATACATCCGCGCGCGCAAGCGAGATCGTCTGAAGGGCGAGTTGAAGCGCGGCGAGACCGTGAGCCGCGCCACCTTCGGTGCGGGTTACGGCTCGAGCAGCAGAGTCTACGGGGGCGCCGACGCAAGACTCGGCATGACACCGGCCACCTATCGCCGCGGCGGTGCCGGGGCGCAAATCGATTACGTGATCGCGCAGACTTCGCTCGGCGCACTGCTGGTTGCAGCAACGGATCGCGGCGTCTGTGCCGTGACACTCGGCGACGACGTGACGAGTCTGGAGAACGCGCTCGAGCTCGAATATCCGGCCGCAACACGCACGCGCCTCACGACTCCGTCGAGCTTGCTCGGCGTCTGGGTCACGGACGTCGTCGCCGCCGTAGATGGCGGGCGCGCCCGGCCCGACGTCCCGATCGATGTGGCGGCGTCGGCGTTCCAGTGGAAAGTGTGGCGAGAGCTGCAGAAGATTCCGTTCGGCGAGACCCGTTCATATGCGGAAATCGCCACAGCGATCGGGTCGCCGAAATCCGTGCGCGCGGTTGCGAGCGCGTGCGCCAACAACAGGGTCGCCGTCATCGTGCCGTGTCATCGCGTGATACGAACGGACGGTGGGCCTGGGGGTTATCGCTGGGGACTCGAGCGCAAGAAGCGCCTGCTCGAGAAAGAGCGTGCCATGCGCGAGAAACAGACGTCCTAGATAGATAAACGGCGCCCGTCTAAGTTCCCTGCATGGCAACATTCGGGAACGGGCGCCGCGTCGCGATAGTCGCCGGCGTGCGAACGCCGTTCGCTAAGGCTGGAACGGCGTTCCGATCAATCTCCGCGATCGACCTCGGCAAGCTCTGCGTGGCGGAGCTGCTTCAGCGGACGAACCTGGACGGTAAAGAAGTTCAGGCATTGGTGTTCGGGACGGTAATTCCTTCCGTCATCGCGCCGAACATTGCGCGCGAGGTTTCGCTGCTTCCCCTGTTCCCGAGGGGTGTGCAGGCGTACACCGTGAGCCGCGCGTGCGCATCCGCAAATCAGGCGATAACGGATGCGGCGGACCAGATCGCACTTGGCCACCTGGATGTGGCGATTGCGGGTGGATCTGAATCCCTTTCCAACATTCCGATTCTTCACGCCCAGGGATTTGCGGACGCACTCGTTCTCGCATCCAAGGCGAAATCGCTGCCGGCGCGACTGAGAGCTCTTTCGCGAATTCGCCCCAAGGATCTGGTTCCCGTGAGTCCGGCGATCGCCGAGCCATCAACGGGAGAGTCGATGGGCGAGTCGGCAGAGAAAATGGCCAAGCTCAACTCGATCGCGCGCGAGGAGCAGGATCATTTTGCGCTGCGTTCGCATCGCCTCGCCGCAGCGGGCACCGCCGACGGACGGCTGACGGCCGAGATAATGCCCGTCTACGTGCCGCCGAAATTCGAGAGCGTGCTGACGTCGGACAACGGCATTCGTGAGGACACGAGCTACGAGGCGCTCGCCGCACTCAAGCCGGTATTCGACAGAAAGTACGGCAGTGTCACGGCGGGCAATTCGTCGCCGCTCACCGACGGCGGAGCGTGCGTCCTTCTGATGAGCGAGGAAAAAGCAAAGGCGCTCGGTTATTCTCCGTTGGGGATCATCAGGTCATACGCGTACGCCGCTCTCGATCCCGGAGAGCAGCTGTTGCAGGCACCGGTTCTCGCCGCGCCCGTCGCACTCAAGCGCGCTGGGCTCACGCTCAAGGACATGGACCTCGTGGAGATGCACGAGGCTTTTGCCGCGCAGGTCCTGTCGAATCTCAAGGGCTTCGAGTCGAAGTACTGGGCCGAGCGAGCGGGTTTCTCGCAACCGGTAGGCGAGGTCGATCGAGCGAAGCTCAACGTGATGGGTGGCTCGATCGCGATCGGGCATCCGTTCGGAGCGACGGGGGCTCGTATCACTACGACACTGCTCAACGAGCTGCGGCGGCGCGGAGGACAGTTCGGGCTCATGACCGTTTGCGCTGCTGGGGGGATGGGATTCGCGATGGTTGTAGAGAGGACGCGATGAGCTCGGCTTCGGAGGTCACCATCGGCGGGCTCGTCGGAACGCGATGGAAGCCCGCTCTGTCGGTGGAAGTCACCGACGGCATTGCCGTCGTCACGTTCGATCTCCCCAACGAATCGGTCAACAAGCTCAGTCGCGCCGTGAAGGACGAATTCGTGGCGCTTGTGAGCTCGCTGGAGCGGGACAGTACTGTGCATGCGGCCGTGCTGATCAGCGGGAAGCCGGATGTCTGGATCGCCGGCGCCGACATCGAGGAGTTTCAGGAGCTCAAGACCGCGACGGACGCCGAGAGACTGAGCCGCGATGGCCAAATGCTCCTCGATTCAGTCGAGCGGCTTCGAATTCCGCTCGTCGCCGCGATCCATGGCGCGTGCCTGGGAGGAGGACTCGAGACAGCGCTGGCGTGTCGCTATCGCATTGCAACGGATCATCCAAGAACTATTCTGGGTCTTCCCGAAGTCCAGCTCGGACTGATTCCGGGAGCGGGTGGCACGCAGAGACTTCCGCGCAAGATCGGTCTCACCAACGCGCTCGACCTGATCCTCACCGGAAAGAACGTGCGCGCGAAGAAAGCGCTGCAACTGGGGATGATCGACGAGCTGGTGCATCCGTCGATACTCCGCAGCGTTGCGATTCAGCGGGCGCGCGAGGTTGCTGAGGGAAGACGAAAAAGCGAACGGCGCAAGGGCGGCTTCAAGAGCCTGCTGCTCGATTCGAATCCCGCGGGACGAACGATAGTCCTCCGCAAGGCGCGCGAGCAGACGCTGTCGAAATCGCGCGGACACTATCCTGCGCTCATTGCCGCAATCGACGTGATCGCGGCTGGATACGAGAAGGGAATAGCGTACGGCTTCCGCGAAGAATCACGGCGTTTCGGCGAAATGGCGATGACCGACGTGTCGAAGCAGCTGATCTTCCTGTTCTTCGCCACGAATGAGCTGAAAAAGGATCCGGGAGTAGACCCGGCGCAGCACCCGGATTTGCCCGTGTCGGCGTTCGAGCCGCTGCCGGTCGAGAAGATCGCGATAATCGGCGCCGGATTCATGGGAGCAGGAATCGCGTCGATCGCCATTCAACACGGCAGTCTCGTTCGGCTGAAGGACGCCGATCACGGCCGCGTCGCGAAAGGATACGCGGCCGTGCGTGACGTGCTCAAGGAGAGGCTGACCAAAAAGCAGATCACGAGAATCCAGTACAGCGACTACATGGCGCTGCTCGGCGGCACCGTCGACTACTCCGGTTTCGGCAACGTCGATCTCGTGATCGAAGCAGTGTTCGAGGATCTGGCCGTCAAGCATCAGGTGTTGCGAGAGACGGAAGCATCGATTCATCCGAGCGCGATCTTCGCCACTAATACATCTACCATTCCGATTGGACTGATCGCGCAGGCGTCGATCCGCCCGGAGCGCGTACTCGGGATGCACTTCTTCTCCCCGGTTCACAAGATGCCGCTGCTCGAGGTGATACCGACGCCGAATACGCACCCGCAGGTGACGGCGACGACGGTCGCGTACGGCAAGAAGCTCGGCAAAACGGTCATCGTCGTAAACGACGGACCGGGGTTCTATGTCAACCGCATTCTCTCGCCTTACATCAACGAGGCGGCCATTCTGCTCGACCAGGGCGTGGCGATAGACATCGTCGACAAGGCGCTCGTCGACTTCGGATTTCCCGTTGGACCAATTACGCTCATCGACGAAGTCGGTCTCGACGTCGCCACGAAAGCCGGCAAGATCATGGCGGACGCTTTTCCCGACCGAATGCGTCCCGCTAACTCGATCCAGGCTGTTGTCGCTGCCGGGCGCTACGGGCGGAAGTCCAAGAAGGGGTTCTACAGCTACGACAGTGAAGGGAAGAAGGGAGAAGTGGATCCTTCGGTGTACGCGGTGTTTCTGGCTCCCGGAAGCATTCCGGTGAACAAGTCCATTGGGCCACAATCGTCCGAGCCGGCGACCTGGTCCGAGATGCCGGCCGTCCAGATCCAGCAACGGACAGTGCTGGCGATGCTCAACGAAGCGGCGCGCTGTCTCAGTGATGGAATCATCAGATCTGCCCGCGACGGTGATGTCGGGGCGGTATTCGGGATCGGCTTCCCACCGTTTCGCGGCGGCCCCTTCCGCTACATGGATTCGCTCGGCGTGAAAATCGTGGTGCAGCGGCTCGAAGATCTCAACGCGCGCTTTCCCGGAAGGTTCGAGCCCGCGGAGCTGCTGCTCGATATGGCTCGCCGCAATCAGTACTTCTATGCGGACGAGCACGGGTGATCAACGCAGTGGCGGCCTACACGCGTTCTCGTCTTTCGGCGGCTGCGGTCATGTTCGTCGTGATGGCGTGCGCGGCACCCGCTCCGCCGCCCCCGCCAGGACCCCCGAATCCAGCCGCGTTTCTCCGCACGCGTCCGGAGCTGACTGACTATAGGGAAACATCGCACTATAGCGACGTGCGCCGCTTTCTGGACTCACTCCGCCTCCTGCGCGCTCCTCTGGCCTTCGGATCGATTGGCAGAACCAACGAGGGCCGCGAGATACCGTACGTGATCGCTTCGCGCCCGCTCGTCTCCACTCCATCGGAAGCAAAGCGACTGGGCCGGCCCATCGTGTACGTGCAGGGGAACATCCACGCCGGAGAGGTCGAGGGGAAAGACGCGCTCCTGGCGTTGGTGAGGGATCTCGTTTTCGCTGCCAAGCCGAACGCGCTCGACTCGATCGTACTCATCGCGGTACCGATCTACAACGCCGACGGCAACGAGCGCTTCGCGCCACAATCAGTGAACCGCACCGAGCAGAACGGGCCGGAGATGGTGGGCATCCGAGCCAACGCACAGAGCCTCGATCTGAATCGCGACTACGTGAAAGCCGAGGCACCGGAGACACGCGCCTCGCTGGCGATGTTCAATGCGTGGGATCCGGACGTGTTCGTCGATCTGCATACGACGGACGGGAGCTTTCACGGCTACGCGCTGACTTATTCTCCCTCGCTGAGTCCAGCCGCGGTATTCGGAGGAGTCTACGCGCGCGACTCACTGCTCCCGGTTCTCCGCGAGAGAATGCGCGTTCGCGACGGTTTCGAGGTATTCGATTACGGGAATTTTGTCAGTGATGGACGCGGTCTCGTATCGGATACCACGGTACCGGAAGGCTGGGAGACCTACGATTCGCGGCCGCGCTTCGGAACCAACTATTATGGTATTCGCGGCCGCATCGCGATCCTGAGCGAAGCGTATTCGCATGATCCGCTCGAGCGGCGGATCGGCTCGACTTACGCATTCGTAAAGGAGATCCTGTCGCTGGTGGGCGAGAAGGGCGCGGCGATCAAATCGCTGACCGCGCGTGCGGACAGCCAGCCCCTCGCCTGGGGACGCGCGCCCGACTCGCTCCAGTTAGTCGCGGTTCGCTCAGAGGTGGTAGCGACACCTCGCATGATGGACGTGATCAAGGAGGACGTGGAGAAAACCGGAGACTCGTCTCTCACTCAGTCCGGCGTCCCACGCGGTGAGCGCCGGACCGGCCGCTACAGAACGGTTCGGATGCCTGTCTACGACCGGTTTACATCGACGCTGGACCGAACTCCTCCGGCGGCTTATGTCCTCCCACCTGAAGACACGGCGGTAGTGACTCTGCTTCGCCTGCACGGAATCCGGGTCGATCGCGCCGACACTCTCTGGAGAGCGCGGGGAGAATCCTTCGTTATCGACTCTATCATCACCGCCCAGCGTCCGTTTCAGGGCCACCACGAAGTGCGGCTCAAGGGCCGTTGGGAGCGAGGCCCGCAGACACTGCCTCCGAAGTCCTTCATCGTGTCGACGGCGCAGCCGCGCGGGGCGCTCATCGTCTATCTCCTGGAACCGGAGAGCGACGACGGCGTCACGACCTGGAATCTGTTCGACAAAGAGCTCCAAAAAGGTGGACGCTTCCCCGTGAAAAGGATCTTTGACCTTTCGCGCCGCGGTCGCGCCGCTACTCGTCGCTCATCTTCTTCCACTCTACCGCAACCTGAGAATTAATGCTCCGCAGCGCACTACTCTATCTCTCGGGCCAGCAGCAAATATTCCGCTTCGTTCGCAACAACAAGCTCGCCAAGAACATGGCAAACCGGTTTGTCGCCGGTGAGACGCTCGATTCCGCTCTCGCCGCTGTCGCCAAACTGAACGCCCGCGGCATTACAGCGTCGCTCGATCTCCTCGGAGAGAGTGTCCACAACGAAGAAGAGGCGCGCGTATCCGGGAAAGCCTACGTCACAATGCTGGACCGGATCTATGAGCGGAAAGCCGATGCGAACGTTTCGGTCAAGCTGACCGCGATGGGACTCGACATCTCGGAGGACCTCTGCGTCGCGATCATGCACAAGATCCTGCAGCGGGCGCGCGAGTATCAGACATTCGTGCGGATCGACATGGAATCGAGCGAGTACACCCAGCGCACGCTCGACTTGTTCGAGCACCGGCTTTTTGCGGCGTATCGGGAAAACGTAGGAATTGTTCTTCAGAGCTATTTGTACCGCACCTTCGCCGACGTAGAGCGCGCAAATCTGCTGAAGGCGCGCGTGAGGCTGTGCAAGGGCGCCTACAAGGAGCCGGAGGCAGTCGCGTATCCGAACAAGAAGGATGTCGATGCCAACTACGTTCGGTGCATGCACGAGCTGATGCTGAAGGGCAACTATCCGGGAATCGCCACGCACGATGAAGCGATCATCAAGGAAGCGAAGCGATTCGCGAAGGAGAATCAAATCGCACCGAGCCGCTTCGAGTTTCAGATGCTCTACGGAGTGCGACGCGATCTTCAGGATCAGCTTGTGCGCGAAGGCTATCGGATGCGGGTGTATGTTCCGTTCGGAACACAGTGGTATCCGTACTTGATGCGCAGGCTCGCGGAGCGCCCCGCCAACGTGGCATTCCTCACTGGAAGTGTCTTCAAGGAGATGGTCGGCCGTCGCCGGCGCTAGCATGGGACGATTCATACCCCCTGACCCTTCGAAGGGCGATCCGAATACGATCGGGGGCTACATGGCCGTGCACGATCGTCCCGCTGCGTTCGAAGGCAGCGATGGCGCGTCCTACAGCGTCGAGATCGTCACCGACTTGAGCGATGTGAAGGATCGGCCGTTCGGTGCATATCTCCTGTTCGTGCGCTGGCGCGAGGGTGACCCCGTCGCGAGCGGACATCTGGAAACGGATTTCCTGGCCTTCGCCTCCACCGAGGACGAGGCACGCAAGACGGTCGGGGCAATGCTGCTGAACGACGTGAAGCTTCGCCTGGATCAACTGATCGCGGCAAGAAAAGCAGAGCTTCTGCCCTGGTGGGATGCGATGCGCCAGGAGGGCACCAGTTGACGCGCACCGAGGGCGTCGTGTTGAAGGGAACGGGCGGCGTATGGCACGTTCGCGCCGACTCGGGTGAAACGCACGAAGCGTCTTTGCGGGGGAGACTCAAGCAGGAGCGCGGAGAAAGCAGGAAGCTGGCCGTCGGCGACCGGGTGGTGCTGGAGATAGATGAGCGGGGCGTCCACTGGGCCATCGATGAAATTCTGCCCCGACATTCCAAGCTCGCGCGACGCGAACCGGGCGCGGGACAGGGCGAGCGCATCGTCGCCGCCAATGTCGATCAGGTCGTCGTCGTGTTCTCGGCGGCAAAACCGGAGCCGCACCGCAGGATGCTCGACCGGTTTCTAGTGATCGCAGAGGGAAATTCCCTTCAGTCGCGCATTGTCATCAACAAGATCGAGCTAGTCGACAAGGAGGAGACCGAGCGCGCGTTTGCCGACTACGTCGCGGCTGGGTATCCGCTGCACCTGACCAGCGTAAAGCAGCGCGTCGGACTGGAAGAGCTCCACGACGTCCTCGCGGGAAAGACCTCAGTGCTGACAGGCCCGTCCGGGGTCGGTAAATCTTCGCTGATGAACGCCATGTACCCGGGACTCGATCTACGCGTCGGTGAGATCAGCGAATCCGTGAACAAGGGCCGGCACACTACAGTCGGCGCGTTGCTGCACCCATTGCCTGATGCCGGCTACGTCGTGGATACAGCCGGACTGCGCGAGGTCGGGATGTGGGGCCTCGCCTCGGAACATCTCGACGAATGCTTTCGGGAATTTCGTCCGCACATCACCGAATGCAAATTCGGCAACTGCACTCACAGGGTCGAGCCGGGATGCGGAGTCCGGCGCGCGGTAGATAACGGATCGATCAGCGCCGAGCGTTACGACAGCTATTTGAAGCTGCGGGAAGAGATCGAGGACTCGGAGAAAAAGTGGGCGCCGTACTCCGCTGCATCCAAGCCTAAGAAACGCCGCTGAACTTAATGCGCGCCTGTGGATCGCTCGTTAAGCTCCGCGGATTCGTCGTTAAGCTCTAAGGTCCAGTCGACCTGGATGTCGCTCCTCAACGAGTCTCGCACTGAACAGTACTTCGTCGCCGACAGCTCGATTGCGCGCAGCGCCTTGTCCTTCTCTATGCCTTTGCCCGCGATTCTGAAGTTGAGCGTGATGTGCTTGTACCGGCGGGGGACCGTATCGACGCGCTCACCGACGACATCTATCGCAAGCGACTCGATTGGCGTGCGCTGTTTCGCGAGAATGTCGATCACATCGTAGGAGACACACGTGGCGAGCGCGGTGAGCAGCGTCTCGGGCGGACTCTGACCCGTTTCGCCTTCACCGTCGATGCGGGCCGTCGGTCCATTCGGACGTCCCGCATCGAAACGGTGTGCACCAACCCATTCGACGTGTATTCGCGACGGCTTCGCCGGCGTTTTAGCGCGCGCCGGCGCTGTCACTTCTCCGGACCCTTCTCGATTGGAGCGCGCACCGCATTTCCCCACTCCGTCCAACTGCCATCGTAGTTTCTCACGCGATCGTAGCCGAGGAGGTAGGTGAGCACGAACCAGGTGTGGGAAGATCTCTCGCCAATGCGGCAGTAGGCAACGATGTCGTCGCTCTTCTTGAGACCTTTCTCCTGTTCGTAGATGGCTCGCAGCGAGGCTGCATCTTTGAAGCTTCCATCTGGATTTGCCGCGCGCGCCCATGGAACACTGCGCGCTCCCTTGATGTGGCCGCCGCGAAGTGTTCCCTCCTGCGGGTAGTCAGGCATGTGCGTCCGCTGGCCCGTGTATTCCTCCGGCGAGCGTACGTCGATCAAAGGTCTCCCAATGGCTGAATGCTCCCTCACCTGCTGGAAGAAGGCGCGAATCTTTTCATCCGCCCTGGGCGGCGCCTTGTAGTTGGTGCTCTTGTAGCGCGGAACGTCGGTGTTGAAGGGACGGTGCTCCTGCTCCCACTTGATGCGTCCGCCATCCAACAGCTTGGCGTTGGTGAACCCGAATAACTGGAATACCCAGAAAGCGTAAGCCGCCCACCAGTTGTTCTTGTCGCCATAGAACACGACGGTGGTGTTCTCGTCGATGCCCTTCTCGCGCAGAAGCTTCTCGAATTGCTCCGACGAGACGTAATCGCGAAGCACCGGATCGTTGAGATCCTGGTGCCAGTCCACCTTCTGTGCTCCCGGAATGTGTCCGGTATCGTAGAGGAGAACGTCTTCGTCGCTCTCGATGATTCTGATGGTCGGATCGTCCAGATGCTCGGCCAGCCAGTCCGTGCTCACGAGAACTTCAGGGTGCACGTAACCCTTGCCGGCGATGCCGGGATCGACGGCGGATGCGTTTGTTGTGATTGTCGCCCCCATGGTTCACTCCTGAAAAGGAGAGCTTCTAGCATAATCAGTTGGAATTCACGGCGGTGCAAGTAGAGGAGCACGTAAGCAGGTGTATCTTTGCTGAATGAGTGACAGGAACCAGCCGCAGATGGAGCCGTACTCTCGTCACGTGCTGGTGTGCACGGGGGATTTCTGCTCTCCCGACCGTCGCGGACGCCAGCTGTATTCACTGCTCGCCGAGCTCCTGCAAAGGGAAGATCTGCTCTTCGGCCCACGGCGCGTGAAACGCGGCGAGACCCCGTGTCTCGGCGTGTGCAGCAATGGGCCGATCATCGTCGTGTATCCGGAAGGCATCTGGTATGCGCAGGTTACATCCGCGCTGCTCGAGCGAATCGTCGTCGAGCACCTCAAGGGTGGAAAGCCCGTGGATGAAGCGGTTTTTCACCGCCTCTAATGGCTTCAGGACCTGCCCTTGCTTTAACTTTCAAGCCATTCAGCATCAAATAAGTGACACCATCACCATTCAATCCACGCAGACTCGCACTCGGGGCTGCGAAGAAACTGATCTTCGAGAACGAAGATCCGGAGACCGCGCTCGAGCGCATCGCCGGACTCAGCTCGCTCGACGATAGCGGCAGCCACGGCCCGGGGAGCCACTCCATGTCACGCACGCGCACGACCATTCTTGAGAACCTCGACGAGATGTATCGCGAAGCATTCGAGCGCGCGAAGGCAACCGGCGACCAGACGCAGATGGCTACGCTCGATTTCGCGTATCGAAGAGAGCAGCTGTACTTCGAGATCCTGCTTGACGTTCGCGACGCGATCGAGCGTCGCTAGATTGGCCGTCGAGATCGCCCGGGGCCCCGGCTATGAATAGCCTCTGGGGCTGGGTCGGATTCAACGTCGTAGTCCTCGCGATCCTCGCGCTGGACCTCGGCGTCCTCCATCGAAGATCCGAGAAGGTCTCGCTCAAGGAAGCGTCGGTCTGGAGCGCGGTATGGGTTGGGCTCTCGCTCTGCTTCGCGTTCGCCGTTTATTGGAACATGGGGAAGGAGTCCGGACTCGAGTTCCTTACCGGCTACCTGATCGAATACGCGCTTTCGGTCGACAACATTTTCGTATTCGTGTTGATCTTCTCCTACTTCAACGTTCCGGAGAAGTATCAGCATCGAGTGCTTTTTTGGGGAATCATCGGCGCCCTCGTCCTGCGCGGCGTCATGATCGTGGCCGGCTCGGCGCTCGTCACCCGGTTTTCATGGACGCTCTACTTGTTCGGGGCGTTCCTCGTGTTCACCGGAGTCAGGATGGCGCTGCAGAAGGATGAAACAGCGTACAATCCGGAGCACGATCCGGTTCTCCGACTCTCCCGCCGGCTCATTCCGGTGACTGCCGATTACCGAGGCGACAAGTTCTTCGTTCGACAGCCGGATGCGTCTGGGAGAATGCGGTATGCCGCAACGCCGCTTTTCATAGTCCTGCTGATCGTCGACACGACCGACGTCATCTTCGCCACCGATTCAATCCCGGCGATATTTGCAGTGACGCGCGATCCGTTCATCGTGTACACGTCCAACATCTGCGCCGTACTCGGCTTGCGGCAGCTCTACTTCCTGCTCGCGAGCGTGGTGGACAAGTTCGTGTATCTGAAGCTTGGACTGTCACTTGTACTGATTTTTATCGGTGCAAAGATGTTGCTCGAGCCCTTCGTCCACATTCCGATCGTCGGATCGCTTGGCGTGGTCGGCGCCGTCCTCGGAGCCTCGATTCTGGCTTCCCTCAGATGGCCGCGCCCAGGGCACTAAAGCCCAGCTGCGGGGTTACCCATCATGCGGGAACTCCGTCCTATCTCGTATTCGCCTACCTATCCATACACATCAGGGATTCAGCATGAGAGCCACTCTACGTCTGGTGAGCGCGTCGGCGCTCGTCCTAGCTCCATTTACTTTTGCCCACGCGCAGGATGCCGGGAAGAACCTGGCGCTTGATTTTCGCACGACCGTCGCGGTGCAGGGCGCGCCTGATAGCGGCGTCATCACGGGGCACGCAGTCGGTACGGCGGACAAGATGCGCCTGGACGTAACGATGAAGGGTGCAGGCGCCCACATCAGCCCGCTGCCTTCGGACAGTACAGTGACGATGATCGTGACCGACAGCGGCAAGACCATCACCTACATCGATTCCAAAAAGAGCCAGTATCTGCGGGTCCGCCCGGCCGAAATGATTGCGCAGGCGCAACTGATGGGCGGCATGAAGATGGATTTTTCCGGAACCAACGCCAAAGTCGACAGCCTCGGCGCGGGCCCGGCGATTCTCGGACATCCGACGCTGCACTATCGCGTTGCCACAGGAATGACGATGACGATCAGTGCGATGGGTCAGGAGCAGACAGTCAAGATCTCCAGCACGACAGACACGTACTACGCCACCGACATCACGGGCAGGCTCAACCCGTTCGCGAGTCTCAGCGGCGGCGACATGGCGAATATGTTCGGCAGCACGAACAAGGAGTTCGCCGACAAGATGAAGGCCGTGCAGCAAAAACTTCCGAAGGGAGTGCCTCTTCGTGCGTTGAGCTCGGCGATCATCGTGTCACAGGGAAATACGCGCGTCACCAACAGCGCGGCAGAAGTTACCGGCATCAAGTGGGTGGATGCCGATCCGAAGGCGTTCGAGATTCCGGCGACGTATACCGCGGCGCAGCTGCCGGGAATGGGCGGGTCTTCGAGCGGAGCGATTCCGCCGAAGTAACGGGAGGCGGGAAGCGGGAAGCGGGTAGCGGGTAGCCCGCTCAGAACTTCACGATTTCTTCGTAGGCACGCTTGAAGTCGTCGACCTGCGGCAGGATCGCATCTTCCAGCTGCGGAGCGTATCCGACGAA
>Ga0193699_10000318_pt1 | contig 22142 bp, 24 predicted proteins | sample L3c2metaG_FD_160095 | JGI IMG/M metagenome (GOLD analysis project Ga0193699, IMG submission 160095) | Soil microbial communities from a riparian zone of the East river system, Colorado, United States - L3c2 | ecosystem: Environmental > Terrestrial > Soil > Riparian zone | place: USA: East...
GCCGCTTGCGGTCTACATGGACAGCCTGACGCGCGACCAAGGCGCCGACTGGGTGCGCGTACCCTTCAAGGGCGGCGGCGAGGCGACCAACGCGATCCTCAGCGGCACGACGCCGATCGGCCTGATTGGTTTGGGCAACGTGCTGCCGCAGATCCAGGCGGGCAAGATGACGGCGCTGGCGCTGACCAACAACATCCGCACGCCGCAACTGCCCAACACGCCGACCTTCGCCGATATCGGCTACAAGGGCGCGCCGTCGCAGACCTGGTACGGGCTGTTCGCGCCCGCCGGCACGCCGAAGGCCATCATCGACAAGCTCAACGCCGAAGTGGTGCGGGTGGTGAACAATCCGGAGTTCAAGGAGAAGTTCATCATCAGCCGCAGCATGGTGCCGGCGATCAACACGCCGGATGAGTTCGCCAAGCAGATCGTCGAGGAGCGCGCCGGCGCCAAGGAAGTGTTCAAGCAATCCGGGCTGGAGCCGCAGTAGCTCCCGCGCGCCCGCCTCATCCGGTCGTCCCCGCGAAAGCGGGGACCCAGCCCTGGATTCCCGCTCCCTGCTTCGCCAAAGCGAAGCCGCTTTGGCTTCGCGGCGGCGAGTGCGCGGGAATGAGCGGGAATAACCCCTGTGAATAGCCGGGAAAAGCACGCGAATCCGGGCTTTTGCGGCAGCGAGCGCGTTACGCCGTAAAAAGCCGCCCATTGGCGGCCTATGATAGGCAGGCCGAATCGATAGTTCCGAGTTCCAAACGCCGCGTCAAACGCGGCGGGAAAATCATGCGCTTTACGCCCCAGTTTCTCGACGAGTTGAAGGCGCGGCTTCCGGTCTCGGAAGTCGTCGGCCGCCGCGTGAAATTGCAGCGCTCAGGCCGCGAACTGAAGGGCCTGTCGCCGTTCAACAAAGAAAAGACCGCCTCCTTTTTCGTCAATGACCAGAAGGAAGCCTGGTTCGATTTCTCTTCGGGCAAGAACGGCAGCATCTTCGATTTCGTCATGCTGACCGAAGGCGTCACCTTTCCGGAAGCGGTCGAGCGCCTGGCGCAGATGGCCGGCGTGGCGCTGCCGAAAGTTTCGCACGAAGACCAGCAGCGCGACGCGCGGCGCAAGACGCTGCACGACGTCATGGAACTCGCCGCGAAATTCTTCGAGACGACGCTGGCCTCGCGGGTCGGCGCCAAGGCGCGGGGCTATCTCGCCGACCGCAGCCTCGATCCGGCGACGCAGCTCAAATTTCGTCTCGGCTTTGCTTCCTCGGAACGCTTCGCGCTGAAGGAACATCTCGGCTCGCACGGCATTCCGGTCGAGGACATGGTCGAAGCAGGACTGTTGATCGCGGGCGGCGACATTCCGGTGCCGTTCGATCGCTTCCGCGACCGCGTGATGTTTCCCATCACTGACATTCGCGGCCGCGTCATCGCCTTCGGCGGACGCGCGATGGATAAGGACGCGCCGGCGAAATATCTCAACTCGCCGGAAACGCCGCTCTTCCATAAAGGCCACACGCTCTACAACATCGCCGCGGCGCGCCAGGCGTCGCATGACGGCGCGCCCATCGTCGTGGTCGAAGGCTATGTCGACGTCATCGCCATGGTGACCGCGGGCTATGCCGCCGCGGTGGCGCCGCTCGGCACCGCGCTGACCGAGGAGCAGCTCGCGCTGCTGTGGAAGATGGCCGACGAGCCGGTGCTGTGTTTCGACGGCGACGGCGCCGGCATGCGCGCGGCGTTTCGCGCGGTCGATCTGGCGATGCCGCGCTTGAAGCCCGGCAAGAGCCTGAAGTTTGCGCTGCTGCCGCAAGGCCAGGACCCCGACGACCTGCTGCGCTCGGCCGGCCGCGACGCGGTGGTTGAGGTGATCGAGGCGGCAAAGCCACTCGCGTCGATGCTGTGGACGCGCGAGACCGAAGGCCATTCGTTCGATACGCCGGAGCGCCGCGCCGCGCTCGAAGCGCGCATCAACGAAGTCACCACCGGCATCGCCGACGAGTCGGTGCGCAAATATTACCGGCAGGATTTCCAGGAGCGGTTGCGCGCGTTTTTTGCGCCCGCGCAAAATCAGCGCGGCAATTTTCAGCAACGCGGGCAGGGGCAGGGTCAGCCGAACTGGCGCGAGCGCCAGCAAGCCGGCGCCGCCGGCCCGTCGCGCTTCGGCAACAACTTTGGCGCCAAGCGTCCCGAAGTCGGCTCCCACAACACGCCCTATGTCGTCGTCAGCCAGCAGATGGCCTCGAGCCCGCTGCATCGCGGCGCCCGCACCGCAGTGCCGCTGCGCGAGGCACTGATTTTGCAGGCTGCCCTCAATCATCCTTGGTTGCTGCACGACCACATGGAGGAACTGGCCTCGCTCGAGTTCCGTTATCCCGATGCCGAACGGCTCAAGGCCGCCTTGATCGACATCGCCGCCCACGCGGCGGCGGCCGATTCAGCGGCTATTCGCGAGGAACTCAGCGCCCGCGACCTCACCGACGTGACCAAACGCATCGAAGCGGCCATCACCACCGCCTCGGTCTGGGGCGCGCGCCCCGATGCGGCGCCGGAGGACGTTTTGGTGACCTGGCAGCAGCTCGTTGCCTTGCATCGCCAATGGCATTCACTAACTAAGGAGCTCAAAGACGCAGAACGGGCACTCGGCCAAGACTCGAGCGAAGCCAATTATTTACGGCTGCGCGACGTCAAAGCCCGCCTCGAACGGGTGGATGGCACGGAGGCCCTGATCGAGGGTTTTGGGGCCTCGTCCGGGCGGGGCGCACGCAGTCTTTAGAGGATGCCTAAACAGGCTTGACTCTATAGCGTCTAAGGCGGCACGGGATTACCGGACCGGCGGGGAAAATTGGGTCGTTCCCGGCGGTACTTTTCAGGGTTAATCGGAGCTTAAGCGGGTTCCGGCGACACTGGTGACCTGATTCGAGGGCTACGCCATGCCGGCGCGGCCCTTTTTGGCCATGGGCAAGGGCTCTTTTGGGGCTTCTTTGGGCCTAATGGCTGGGTAAAGCGTTGGACTAAGGGACCGCGGCACCGCGGATAAGCGAGATGGCCAAAAAGGTCCAGGAAAAGTCCCAAGAGAAGTTCGAGGAGAAGTCGATGGCGGCGAAGGTAATGGCGACCAAGGCAAAGGTAGTGCAGGGCAAAGACGAAGCCCCGGAGAAGGATGCCGAAAGCGCGCCCGATCAGCCCTTGCCGTTGCTCGACCTCTCCGATGCCGCCGTCAAGAAGATGATCAAGGCCGCCAAGAAGCGCGGCTACGTCACCCATGACCAGATCAACGCCGTGCTGCCGTCCGAGGAAGTGACCTCGGACCAGATCGAAGACGTCTTCGCCATGATCAGCGAGATGGGCATCAACGTCGTCGAGAACGAGGACGCCGACTCGGAAGACGGTGAGGCGGAAAAAGCCACCGACGACGCCGATGACGACGACGATGACGATACCGGCCGCGAGGTCGTCGAGACCAAGCAGAAGGCGCTCGCCACCACCGAGAAGAAAGAGCCGTCCGAACGCACCGACGATCCGGTGCGCATGTATCTGCGCGAGATGGGTTCGGTCGAGCTGCTGTCGCGCGAGGGCGAAATCGCCATCGCCAAGCGCATCGAGGCCGGCCGCGAGGCGATGATCGCAGGCCTCTGCGAAAGCCCGCTGACGTTCCAGGCCGTCATCATCTGGCGCGACGAACTCAACGAAGGCAAAGTTTTCCTGCGCGACATCATCGACCTCGAGGCGACTTACGCCGGTCCCGATGCCAAGCAGATGCAGACGCCGGTGATCATCGGTCCCGACGGCAAGCCGGTGCCGCAGGCCGTCGGCACGCCGGTGCCGGGCGCGCCGCATCTTCAGGTCGTGCAGCCCGCCGCCGCTCCCACCGCGCCGCCGCAGGCCACGCCGTTCAAGGCGCCGGGCGATGCCGAAGGCGGCGAGGAGGCCAAGGATCCCTCCGCCGACGGCGACTACGACGATGACGACATGGAGAATTCGCTCTCCATGGCCGCGATCGAGGCCGAGCTGAAGCCGAAAGTCGTCGAGACCTTCGACAACATCGCCGACGCCTTCAAGCGGCTGCGCCGCCTGCAGGAGCAGGACATCGAATTCCGCCTGAAGAACACTTCGCTGTCGCCGGCGCAGGAGCGCAAATACAAGAAGCTCAAGGAAGAGATCATCGGCGAAGTGAAGTCGCTGCGCCTCAACCAGGCGCGCATCGATTCGCTGGTCGAGCAGCTCTACGACATCAACAAGCGCCTCGTGTCGAACGAAGGCCGGCTGATGCGGCTGTCGGAAAGCTACGGCGTCACGCGCGACGATTTCCTTAAAAACTACATGGGCTCGGAGCTCGATCCGCGCTGGCTCAACCGCATTTCCAAGCTGTCTGCCAAGGGCTGGAAGAATCTGGTCGCCAAGGAGAAGGACAAGATCAAGGAAATCCGCGGCCTCGTGCACGAGCTTGCCGGGCAGACGGGCGTTGAGATTTCCGAATTCCGCAAGATCGTGCAGATGGTGCAGAAGGGTGAGCGCGAAGCCCGCCAGGCCAAGAAGGAAATGGTCGAAGCCAACCTGCGCCTCGTCATCTCGATCGCCAAGAAATACACCAACCGTGGCCTGCAGTTCCTCGACCTCATCCAGGAAGGCAATATCGGCCTGATGAAGGCGGTCGATAAGTTCGAATACCGCCGCGGCTACAAGTTCTCGACCTATGCGACGTGGTGGATCCGCCAGGCGATCACGCGCTCGATCGCCGATCAGGCGCGCACCATCCGTATTCCGGTGCACATGATCGAGACCATCAACAAGATCGTACGCACCTCGCGCCAGATGCTCAACGAAATCGGCCGCGAGCCGACGCCGGAAGAACTCGCCGAGAAGCTCGGCATGCCACTGGAGAAGGTGCGCAAGGTTCTCAAGATCGCCAAGGAGCCGCTGTCGCTCGAAACGCCCATCGGCGACGAGGAGGATTCGCACCTCGGCGATTTCATCGAGGACAAGAACGCCATCCTGCCGATCGACGCCGCGATCCAGTCGAACCTGCGCGAGACGACGACGCGCGTGCTCGCTTCGCTGACGCCGCGCGAGGAACGCGTGCTGCGCATGCGCTTCGGCATCGGCATGAACACCGACCACACGCTGGAAGAAGTCGGCCAGCAGTTCTCGGTGACGCGCGAACGTATCCGTCAGATCGAGGCCAAGGCGCTCAGGAAGTTGAAGCACCCGTCGCGCAGTCGCAAATTGCGGTCGTTCCTGGACAACTGACACTGGCCACCACCGGTCATCCCCGCGAACGCGGGGATCCAGCGCTTGAATCAAAACGGCGGGCCAAAAGCCCGCCGTTAGTTTTGGCGCCTTGCCTTGATTGTCTCAAGGAGTTTTAAAACTTCGCGAATCTGGAGCGGAGACAGGCGAAGGCTTCCCAAATTTTCCGAATGAGATTGCAGCCATGTGAGGGCCTCTTCAATCTCCAGTTCAGACTCAAACTCCCCACGAGCACCACTGAGGCTGATGGCAACAGCGCGTGAGAGCCCAAGTGAGATAAAACTAATCGTTGTCTTATTTGATGCCCCAATTTCAAGATACAACTCAACGTCGGGTATTCGGCTTACAGAAATATCCCCGCGAGCTGACAAGGCGTGCTCCAAAAGGGTTTTGTAACAGCCGAAGAGTCTAATGGTTTGAAATCGTATTGCCTCCTCAACTACCTCTAGCGTATTGCGAATATATTTTCGTAAATTGGGGGATCGTCCGCGCTCTCGCTCGTTTCTAAGACCTTCGTTTATAATTCGAGGCAACGAATAGCCAAGCATCCATTTACGAGCGAGTACGGCGTGGAATCTATGGAGATTCTTTGATGTATCTACGCCCAATATAATTTCATGACATAGCTTTAGGATGGATGCGTAAGAATGAAAGGCGCCCGGATCATTTGGCAGAAGCGGGATCATCGCATTAGCTTGATCGGTCTTTAGCGCTTTGCTGATGTGCTCGTAAAGTTTCTCTTGCCTGTGAGCGGAAACATTGTGTGTGCGGCTAATCACTGACGATGGAAGCGAGATGCTTTTGTTCGCGTCGACTAGCTGCCCCTCAACTCAACTTTGGCCGCCTCGTCGAGGGACAATCGCGAAAGTGTGTCTTCTAGTTTGCCATTCTTCAAGTCGGTAAATAAGCGGACGAAGGCGCTTTCTAATTCAATTTTTTTACTTTTTGATCCAGTTGTGCCTTTGCCCTGAATCATATTCATTAATTGTCCGGCAGAGGTTGTGATGGTTGTTGGATTGCGGGGGCGATCTCAACGTCCCGGGGCTTCTGAACGAGTTGCTCGCCCCATTCGTCGTAGTCGATTAGAAAAATATTGCCTTGAAATTCGCGACGTAATCTTCCCGCCCGCCCTGCAAGATTCCAAAAATCTGCCGGCTTTAACGGCGTGTTTTGTCCTTTAGTCGGCTTGAGCATGAAAATATTCTTTGCGGGTAAGTTTACACCTTGTAAAAGAGTGCTTGTGCAAACCAGATAACGAAGTGCCCCGTCCGCAAAAGCGAACTCAACCTCCTGTCTAAGATTTGTTGGAATGTTTGCGTAGTGAAATCCTACGCCGTGCAAGACGCATTCTGAAAGAATGTAAGAAGGATGTACGGACTCTTTTGCCAGTTTTGAAAGAGCAAGGCATCGGCTGTTTGGGGTGTGCTTTTTCAGCTGCTTCACCAGCAACAGCGCTATATCTTCAGCTTCGTCGGCACCATTCGCGTAAATTAGATTTGGTTGATCTCTGCACAGCAGCAATGGCAGGTGCGCCAGTTTCTCTATTCTGGTTCGAAGTTTGAACTGGTTAGGTACTTCACTTATCGGCAAGGGCGGGCCGGTTCGTCGTGCTGAGCTTATTGAAACAGCCCCTGACGACGTGCGCTTAAGAATTAAGAAATTTTGTGAAACAGTAGGATCACGTGTGGCTTGAGGAAGGATATCAGGACGACGAAATAAGCGGCCAAAGCAGTCCAGATTCCTTGTTGTCGGGCTGGCAAAGAGCACCTGCATGTCCGGATTGCGCTCTAGGATTTGCTCAACGACGCTTTGCAAGAGGATGCCGCGCGCTCCTTCCGAAATCGAGTGCGCTTCATCCACAACTAGTTTTTTGACGGAAAAATCGAGTCGCGCTTGCATCGTGAGATGAAGTCTTTCTTGAGTCATTACGTAAATAGCGTTGGAGGGTAGTGGTAAACCCTGTTTCGGTGGGACGGTAATTATTTCCGGAGCTCGTTTCTTGTGTTGGACAAAAATCGCTGCAAGATCTGAAGATACCTGTGTGATTAAAGCGCGCGTTGGAACAACGTAAGCGACGCTTTGTGACTCAGCGTCAAAAAGCGAAGTCAGGTAAAGTTCTAAGACGAATGAGTTCCCAACTGATGTAGGGGCTGACAGTGCGACAGATGCTCCTGTGTTCAGCGTTTTCCAAAGCTCGTTCTGGAAATTTGTCAGCACTCGCGGTTGGTTACCTAGGGTTATTGTTTGATTTTTGGCGTGTGCCAACTCATCGAGCGCAAGAGCCCATGGAAGTGTAGAAAACGCCTTTGCTACAGGCCTGCGAGTTTCGAGTGCGGGAAAATTTCCGAGGCGGGTAAGGACCACGCGTAAGGCACTGTCGAAAGGTAGATTGCTATCGGGGAAGCATTCAAAAATCTAAGTAGATAGACGGAGCGCCCCGATACGATGCTCCAGGTCGGACGAGCATGCTAAAATTGCAGCGGCAGACATCGCCTTGGCTGCAGTTGCTTCGGAAACGCCGAGGGCGTTTCTTAAAGCAAGTTCTTGTAATAGCCACGCCCTCTCTATCGATTTGGCGGCCCGTCGAAAAGGTGTGCTTTCCCAAATAGCGTCGGCTAATTCTTGAATCATTTCCAGCCGATCTTAGATTGAAATCGATCCCTGAGATCCTGCACCGAAGGGACTGGTAGAAAAAATAATTCAATAAGTTGGTTCTTAATCCCTGCCGATTTTAAAGCCTTCGCAAAACGAGGCGCCAATTCTTGCAGCTTTTCTCTCGCAAGTTCTCCAAACTGCTGTTCATTGGTGTTAGCATTTATACTTTTATAGGCGTCAAAATCAAAACCGACCAAACAAGTCATCACGTTGACTCGCCGATTGTAGTTTTCATGCTCAAATGGATTAAGGAAGCTAACCAGAAGTGATTTTTCCTTTTCAGAAAGCCCAGTCGTACTTAGATGACGGGACACAAGTGCCAGTTCGTACTCAGTGCTTTCGGGCTGAATGGCCTTCTTGATTGATTTTACTGCTGATGCGATGGCCCGATCGACGTCTGCATACAATTTGGCCTCACCCCAATACGTGCATAGGGTATTTGTTTCCGGCAAATAGCCCACATGAATGCCGTCAGTGCCATGGGAAGCAACGTCTCGATTGGTTTTTAAGGGTAGCTTCGCCAACAGCTGCGGCGCTTTGAGTATCCATTCTGTCAGAATGAAAAGAAGTAGCTCCCCGGCTTCGCCGTTCTTATTCGCTTGTTTTTGCGCCCTGACATACTGATCTATTGCTTCGCGTTGTAGACGCTCACATTTTATTCGGTAGTCGTCAGGCGATAATTTTCCGTATTGCGCTTTCACCTCCTCGATCTGACTTCGATGAAGAGCAAACGGCGTCATGTAATCTAGAATCACAGCCACCATTTCCCATATGGTCGACCTTCCTTGAGCTAAAGCTGGAAAATGAAGTCGTAGCGTTACTCCTTCGTGTTCGCATTTCACGGTGTGGAGTAGCTCTCTAATTCTTATTGATAGTTTTGAGTAATCGCGCTGAAGCGCGGCCACAAAACTTTCGATGTCTATTTGATCGAGGGTTTCGGACATGGATGGCGACTCGGTAGAGGACCGCCAATGGTATACTGAAAGTTGCGGCAGTTATTTATATTCGACTATGAATATAGTCACATTGCGGTCCTGCGACAAACGACTTTGTCTCCCTCGGTGATCTTCCAGAACGGCCAGACGAAGGCCGCGCCCGCGGCGAGCACGCTAGGCCGCCATGCTTCGAGACGCGTTGCTGCGCAACGCTCCTCAGCATGAGGCCGAGAAAACAAAAACGGCGGGCCAAAGCCCGCCGTTTTCTATTTGCTCACGAGTACCTCTTCTTTGAGGTCGTCAACACTAGGCGTCATTCCTGCCAAATAACTGACGCTCAGTTCACTTCCCCTCCACAAACCTACTGAACTTCTCGGCATAGTCTGGATGCCAGCGTGACAGCGGCGGGCGGTTCTCGATGATGTCGGCCATAGCCCAGGCCATACGCTTTTCATCGAGGGCGCGCGACACGTCATTGTCCGGACAGAGAATGTAGAAGTCCCCGGCCTCTAGCCTTTGCAGCATGAAGTCGACGGTCTCTTCCGGCGTCCATGCGCCGGCCGGTTTGTCGGCGCGGCCCTTGGCGGTGAGGCCGGTGAACACGAAGCCCGGAATGAGCAGATGCGCGCTCACCCTGCACGCGGGCGTGTTGCGCAGTTCATGCTGTAGTGCCTCGGTGAAGGCCTTCAGCCCGGCTTTGGCGACGTTGTAGGCCGGGTCGCCCGGCGGCGTGGTGATGCCCTGCTTGGAGCCGGTGTTGATGATGAGGCCGTCGCGCTCGCGCGCGATCATGCCGGGCGCGAACACCTGCGTGCCGTGGATCACGCCCCACAGGTTGACGCCGAGGACGCGCTGCCAGTTGTCAAGCGGACCGAACATCGCGCTGCCGGGCTGGATGCCGGCATTGTTCATCAGCACATCAATGCCGCCGAAGCGCTGAACGACTGTGGCCTCCAGCGCTACGACCTGATCGCGCCGCGAGACGTCGGTTTCTTGAGTGACGATGTCGGCGCCGGGCACGGCCTGCGTGATTGTCTTCGCCGCCGCGACGAGCTTGTCGGCGCCGAGGTCCGCGATGCACACCTTCATCTTGAGGCGCGCGAAGGCGGTGGCGGCGGCGAGGCCAATGCCGGCTGCGCCGCCTGTCACGACGGCAACGGCATCGGGCTTCAAGGCGGAGTGGGGCATAGCTGTCTCCTGTTGTGGCGTTCCGTCTTTTTCAAAGAACTTGATCTCAATTCTGCCACGTAAAAACTCCGCCCCGGAATGAACCGGGACGGAGTTTATCAGTACGCCGTTAAGTCTTATTCGATGACCTCGACGATGCGACGGGACCGCGGTTCAACCAGCACCGGCCGGTCGTTTACATAGGTGTAGCGGTACCCCTTGACCTTATATTCGGCGGGAACGTCGTAGTATGTCACGCCACGCTCCGGCAGCACCGCACCTACCCGGACATCGCCCTCATAGCGGTAGGCCGTCGGGTGTTGGCGCACAACGTATTCGCGGAACCGGGGACGATCTTCGACACCGAGAATGCCACCGACCGTACCGGCTGCGGCGCCGACAGTTCCGCCGACGACTGCTCCAAGCGGACCGGCCGCTCGGTCACCCGCGGCCGCTCCTTCTTCCGCACCCCGAACAGTACCCTGTGCCTGCGCCGCCAGTGGCAGCGCTAAAGTTGCGAGGACGATCATGGGAACAATTTTCATCTTCATGAACTCTCTCCCTAATTTTGGACAGTTCCGGCACAAAGGCCGGACCAGTAATTAAAACGCTTGAAAGGGAGCAGCGTTCCGCTCTGAAACATTACACCGCAAAGCCGTCGGATTAAAAAAAGTGGCGGCTTTGCGGTAAAAGTTTGCGCGGCAATTCTTCCGCGCATCTTGTCATTGTAACTTGGAAATGCAGTCGAAAGGTTTTGTAAAAATGAGTTGAAAGACAAATGAAAAAAATCGCTCGCAAGGAAATGCAAAGCGGTCTCCACTCAAAGAACGCGTACCAGCTTCGTGCAAAGGTTCGCGGCACGCGCCGAGAGAGCCAACGGCCAGGTTTCTAGTTGTTTCTGTTGCTGTGCCATTTGGCGCTTAATCCGTAAGATTCCCGCACTTCACCTCTCGATTTCAGTTTGATGCCGTGTTCATGCGCGACTCTGTGTATCGCGGACACGCGGCGCTTAAGCCGCGCGGCGATACGAAGCGGCGACATGCCCGCTTCCGCGAGGTTCTTCAGTTCCTGAATATCTTCTGGTGACCATGTAACCATGGATCAGGAAAATTCCGAAAAACGCTGCGACACGCGGTGACGATGGCGACGCCCACGCGCCGGAGACGGCTGTGCAGCGCCAGTGGCCTCAATTGTTAGCGCTCGCGTTCAGCTGTTAGCGCTCGCGCTCAGCGATTGTCGTCCGGTTTTTCATTGGGACTACCGTCCCCGCCACCGTTTCCGAAGCCGTTGTTTCCAGAAGACGAAGCAATGGCAGTGGAATTTAGCGATGTGGACAGCAGCAGCGTTAGTGCCGGTGGCGTCACAATGGCGAATTTGCCGCATGTTGCGAGAAATTTTCGACGATCTTCACTCGCCGAATCGGGGACTGGAAGATTTTCAGAATGGGGCACTTTAAGTCCTCCTTATTTAATTTTAATTGACCCCAATTAAATGTTTGGTTATATCTTATTTAATGTCAAGTCAATTTAAATCGCGGTGCTATTATTTAATGTCGCGTGGCGGCTGAGGCGCTGTCAGCGGTAAAAAAAGCCACTCCTCGCGAAGGGTGAACCATTGCTCAATTGCCGAATTTTTTTGCTCATTGCGATCGTTTTTTTTGCGGCTTCGGCTTCGGTCGACGCCACCCCCAGGCACAAGCATCGCGTCAACCTCGCGACGATCGTCTGCGATGATCGCGGCTGTTCGGATCAACGGTCAGGCACGCGCGCGCAGATTTCGCGCATCGCCGACGCTCGCGCACAGATTTCGCCCGTCGCCGACGCTAATGGCAACGATGCCACCGTCGTCGGTGGGCGGCCTGCCGGCTGCCCGCGCGCGTTTTGCGGCTGTGAAGCATCGCGTTACGTGTTTGGCGAGATGCGCCCAGAACTCTATCTTGCTTCCAACTGGATCCGGAAATTCCCGCGCGCCTCGCCGGCGTCCGGAATGGCCGCGGTGCGCAGTCATCATGTGATGGTGTTGATCAGCCATGTCGGCGGCAATGACTGGCTGGTGCATGACGGCAACTCCGGCGGAGGCCTGACCCGCCGGCACGTGCAGTCAATCCGCGGGCACGTCATCGTCGATCCGCGAGGATCGCGTTCGGCGCAGCGTTGAGTTGGCGGGCCAAAAGCCCGCCGTTTTTATTGCCGGAACCGCAAACCTTTGTATGGTCGTCCGATCCCCATTGCGTACCGGACGCTTACCTACGGATATCGGACTCTAACCTACGTACAATTTAAATGGTCGGGGTCGGCCAATATAGTCGCGTTGTAATGAAGAAGAATGGCTTGCCGGGCGGAACACATGGCGCGCCCCGAGCACCACCCCAACCCAAAGGCTACAGGAGGCGACGATGCTGACGAGTTCCCGACAATTTCGGACCACCTCGAATCGTTGTGACGTCTGTGACGGAAAATTCGGTCTGGTGCGGTACTACTCCTGGCGAACGGTCCTATGTTCAAAGAGGTGCCGTGAACGCCACAAACAGCGCCGGGCCAACGACCTCAAATGGCTCTGCCAGACCACCTGACAAGGCGCTGCCCTCAGGGGTCATGAACCGGCCGGCTGCCGGCCGGTTCCCCGCTCACCAAGCCTGACCCCGCCTGGCACGTCAGGAGAAAATTCCCGCTTGCGCGGGAATAAGCGGGTGTGGTGGTGTGCACCCATGATGACAACCACGATCGCCCGAATCCTCCCCGCCTTCGCTCTGTTCCTCGCCTTCGCCGCCCCGGCCTCCGCCGCCAAATGCGGCGGCGACTTCAACACCTTCGTCGCCGCGATGTCGCGCGACGCGGCCTCAGCCGGCGTGTCGCCGTCGGTCATCTCGTCCGCCTTGTCCGGCGTCACGGTCGACCAGAACGTGCTGGCCTTCGACCGGCGTCAGCGCGGCATGTTCCACGCCAAGAGCTTCGAGGAATACGCCCGCACCCGCGTCATCGCGCCGCGCATCAAGCGCGCCCAGGCGTTGATGCAGAAACACGCGCAATTGCTGTCGCGCATCGAGCAGCGTTTCGGCGTACCGAAAGAACTCGTGATGGCGATCTGGACGCTGGAAACCGACAATGGCGGCGGCGACATGGGCAAGCTGCCGGTGGTGCGCACGCTCGCCTCGCTGGCCTGGGATTGCCGCCGCACCGAATTGTTTCAGGGCGAACTGATCGCGGCGCTGCAGATCGTGCAGCGCGGCGACCTGCCGTTGCGCGACATGGTCGGCGCTTATGCCGGCGAGATCGGCCAGACCCAGTTCCTGCCGTCGTCTTACGTCAAATACGGCGTCGACTTCGACGGCAACGGCCATGTCGACCTGCGCCATTCGGTGCCGGACGTCTTGGCCTCGACCGCCAATCTGCTGCACACCGCCGGCTGGCAGACCGGCGCGCCCTACGGCGCGGGCACGGCGAATTTCGAAGGCGCGATGCGCGAATGGAACCGCTCGGAGATCTACCGCAAGACCATGGTGCTGATGGCGCAGCGGATTGCGGGGCAGTAGCGCCGCCGCGAACGCGGTGCGCTCCCTCTCCCCAGCGGGGAGAGGGGGTCTAACTCTCTCGTTAGTTCGTAACCCCTCACCCGGATTGCACCCGAACTCGGGCTTGCCCGAGTTCGGCAAATTAATTGCCCGAAGTCGGATAAATCCGACTTCGGGTGCAATCCGACCTCTCCCTATGGGAGAGGTGAAGAGTAGCGCCTACTCCATCCCCTCGACAATGCGCACGTCGCGCACCGCGCCGTTGCCGAGCACCTTCACCGCCGCCTGATAGGCGGGCGAGTCATGCGCAGCCTTGGCCTTTTCCAGGCTCTCGAATTCGGTGACGACGACGCGCTGCATCACGCCGGATTCGTAGGCCGCGGCCGCCGTGCCGCGGGCGAGATATTTGGCGCCGAACGGCGCGGTCGCCGGCGAGGCAAGCTTGGCGTAGGCGGCAAGTTTGTCGGGGTCGCTGACTTCGCGATAGAAGGTGATCCAATAGGCTTTGGCCATGGTCGCTCCGGCGGTTTGTGGGTTTAGTCGCGTGGTTGGACGCGCATCCTAGCGGCGGAAGCGGGCGGGGCAAGCCGTACACCACCAAAGCTGTCCGCGAATTCGGTGCGCTCCCTCTCCCCATTGGGGAGAGGGTTGGGGTGAGGGGGCCTAGATCCCTCGATAAACTTTAACCCCTCACCCGGCGCACGTCGTGCGCCGACCTCTCCCCATGGGAGAGGTGAAGCAAGCGATGCTTTGCGTCTCGGCCCCCTCAATTCCCCTTGGCGGCCTGAGCGACCAGCACCGGCGTTTCGCGCCACAGCGCCGGAAACGCCGTCTTCAGGTTATCGACCTTCGGCAGGTCGTTGATGGCGATGTAGGGCTGCGTCGGATGCCTGGTGGCGTAGTCCTGGTGATAATCCTCGGCGGCAAAGAACGCGGCCTTCATGGTGCCGGTCTTGGTCACGATCGGCTTCTTGAAGACATGCGCCTGGTCGAGCTGCGCGACGTAGGCTTGCGCGGTTTTAAGCTGCGCGTCGCTCTGCGGGAAAATCTCCGAGCGATATTGCGTGCCGGAATCCGGGCCCTGCCGGTTGAGCTGCGTCGGGTCGTGCGCGACCGAGAAGTAGATCTGCAAAATCTGGCCGTAGGAAATCTGGCGCGGGTCGAAGCTCACCTTCACCGCTTCGGCGTGGCCGGTGCGGCCCGTGCTCACCGAACGATAGTCGGCGTCGGTCTGCGCGCCGCCGGCATAGCCGGAGACGGCGTTGGTGACGCCCTTGGTGTGCTGAAAGACGGCCTGCACGCCCCAGAAGCAGCCGCCGGCGAGCACCGCGGTCTCGAGGCCGCTCGCAAGTTCGGGATTTTGCGCCGGCGCTTCCGCGGCGGGCGCGGGGATGACGACGGCGGTCTCGGCGCGTGTGGTTAAAGGTGCGAAAGCAAAGGCTGCGGCGATGAAGAGGGCTGCGGAGCGGTGCATGGCGTTTGTTCTCCCGAACGGTTCGCTCTCGGTATACGGACGAACCCACGCTGCGGCATTACACAAAGATGCACGTTTGCGTGAGAGCGGCGTTATGTCGAGCAGGCGCAATTCGCTGGGCGCGGCCGCGGGGTTCGCGTCGTTGGCGCGCATGCCTAGCGATGGAGGCGGCGAGGGCAAGGCAGCGCCAGATTTCCACTTGTAAGAGAATGAGCGGAAGGCCGATACTGCGTTCGTTTATTTCGAGAGGGCGGGGGGGCGCCACTCATGCCGACGATATCCTGGTTTTACGGCATCGCCATTCGCATGTATTTTCTCGACCATCCACCACCGCATTTTCAAGCGGTATATGGCGAGCACGAAGCCAATATTGCGATTGCGACCGGCGAGGTCATCGCCGGCCATTTGCCGCGCACGGCCGCGCGTTTGGTCAAGCAATGGACGCTCGCCCACCAGGCTGAATTGCAGGTGAATTGGGATCGCGGGCGTGGTAAAATGCCACTCGAACGCATCGCAGGGCTCGACGATGATCAAGGTTTCCAAGATTAGCTGGCTAGGCGACCACCGTCTCAAGTTTCGCTTCACCGACGACAGCGTCGGTCAATTTGATTTTGCCGCGCTGGTGAATGAGCCAGGCCCGATGGTCGAGCCATTGCGCGACGTCGCTTATTTCAAGCGCGTTTTTCTCGAGTTCGGTGCGCCAACTTGGCCTAACGGCTTCGATATCGCGCCGGACTGGCTGCACCGCGAAATGATCGCGTCCGGCACGCTGACGCGCACTGCGGCGGAGTGAGCGCCTACAGGGTGATGGGGCGTAGCGGAAAATAAGCCTTGACTCTCCTCCCATACTAGTCATATAGTCCTTATACCAACCCCACGCGAGAGGCGTTCTGCAGGACGTTAGGAACGCGGGGTGGGGCGGCCCTGCTGTCGCGGTTCGTCACCGCGCCACCGGGAGGCCCTGGGTCACCGTCCGCTCCTACTACGGGGAGCTGCCTTGAATGGCTGCACGGGTGGCGATGAAGGCGGCGAAAGCTGCCGGATGAAGGAGGGCACAGTCCTCTGTCGCGCACACGGAAGTTACGGTCCCGGGGACACAAAAAGCCGCGGTGAAGCGCCGGAAGGCGACGCGCTCGCGAATGAGCGCGACCCGTCGAAGCCGAAAGGCGGCGACGGGGGACCAAGCGGTGGCGCCTTTCGGCGCTTCACCCTCTCGCACTTTTCGCGGGAGGGGCCTTGTCCCGCCGAAGCCCGAGAGGGCGAAGGCGGATTCGCAAAGCCCGGCGCCGTTTCGGCGCGCGGCAGCGATCGCGCATGCCCCCCAACATCCCTCAATCATTTTTCCGGAGAACGCCCGAATGCGGCAATCGAACAAGCAACCGAATACGCCCGAGCCCGACGACGATCCGGTGCCGGTCGACATCGATGAATTTCGCAACAAACTCGCGCGGCGTATCAGCCGGCTCGTCGCGAATGAAAAAGAATACTGGCGCGGCTGCAAGGAGCGCGCGTGCCGGCGTCAGCGCGCCTGCGCCGCGCCGCATGGCCGCTGCAGCAACGCGCCGCCTGTGCGGCCCGATCCGGACGGCCGGTGCACGGCGCGCGTCATGGCGCAAGTCCAGCGCGTGTTGCGTGAGTATCTGGCGAGGGAGGAGGGGGAGTGAGGGATATTCTTACCGTCATTCCGGGACGGCCCGCAGGGCCGGGCCCGGAATCCATAACCCCGGTCCGCGATTATGGATTCCGGGCTCGCCGCCCTAGCGCGTCGCAGACGCGCGTAAACGCGCTTAAGGCGGCGCCCCGGAATGACAAAATCAACCTACTTCACCCTCATGTTCTTTTCCGGCTTGGCGCCAACGCGGGTGATGCTTTGAATGTCGAGCGGCGAGCGGCCGGATTTCTCCGCGATCTCGCGGTCCTGCTCGATGATGAAGCCGCGGGCCGGTTCGTCCTTGTCGAGGCCGCCGAGGATCTCGGCCGGCACGCGCCGGTTGGAGCGCTGCGAGCCGTCCTCATAGATGACGTCGAAGAAAACGAATTCGCCCTTGGGATTGGTCCCCGGTTTTTTCGCCATGACACTCGTCCTGCTGGTTCGAATTTTTCGTCATTCCGGGACGCGCCACCCAAGCCGGCTATAGCCGACTTGGGCACTTCAAGTGACCGATCTCGGGTAAACCCGAGATCGGTGGCGCGGACCCGGAATCCAGAAGCATATTCCGAGGGTCGATCTGGATTCCGGGTTCGCACGCTCACGCGTGCACCCCGGAATGACGGGGTTACGGTTTCGCGCTCAAGTACAAAAAGAAAAAACCCCGCGCAAGCGCGGGGTTTCTCCAGTAGCGGTAGCTCAGACGGCCTGAAGGTTCGCGGCAGCGGACTTGCCGCTGCGCGGATCGGCCTGCACGTCGAACGAAAGCTTCTGGCCTTCGTTGAGGTTGCTCATGCCAGCGCGCTCGACAGCCGAGATGTGAACGAACACATCCGGTCCGCCGCCGTCTTGCACGATGAAGCCGAAGCCTTTTTGGCTGTTGAAGAACTTAACGGTACCTGTGGCCATAGTGGCCTCCTTTGGAAAACGCAGTGTTGCGTCTATGCCCCACGCAAATTATTCGCGTGGGCCTCATATCCGGATTTTTGCGAGTTCTTGGGGATAAGGCCCATGAGGGACCGAAAACGGCAAGGCCGGCTAAATCTCGAACGAGGGTTATATAGGAGTGTACGGGGTGTTTGGCAATCAGGTGTGGTATCGCGCCGCTGCAGCGCAGCAAACGGTTAATGAAAGGTTACCAAACGGGGTCGCAAAGGTGGCGGCGGGCCCGTTTGACGCGATGTTGTGCGCGGCAGGCTCAATTTGAAATCATAGGCATGCAATTGCGACAGCCACGCAACAAATCGCATGAGTCCAGCGCATGGATCGCATGCTCACTTCGCCCTACTGCCGCAGGCGAATCCGGGTATATTGCACTGCAACAACAAGAATAAACTTTAGAGGGAAACGCCTCGGGTACCAGGGCCTGCATTCAAAGGACCGATCCGATGGCTACCACGCACTCCGCGCTCACTTTCACCGTCGCACCCGCCGTCAAGACCGGGCCCGGCCTCTTCAGCCGGCTGTACGCCAGCCTGATGGCCGCCCGCCTGCGCCAGGCCGAGCGCGAAGTGGCGCGCTACCTCGCCGATACCGGCGGCAAATTCACCGACGAAGCCGAGCGCGAAATCGAGCGCCGCTTCCTGTCCAACCAGTCGCGCTGGTAACGGCGCCCACAAGATTCACGCCCACGAAAACTCACTCAAAGGAAACAGACCAATGTCCACTCTTCGCATGCCAGCCTCGCACCTTCCTGAAGCTTCGATCGTTCCGAGCTTCGGCCGCCTCCTCGGCTTCATCACCGCCGCGTTGGATGTTTTCGCCGAAGCGCAGCAAATGGCGCGGGCCGCGAACAAGCGTCATCCGTTCTTCGCCGAGTAAGCGCTACTCTCCTTCGACCACGCGCATGTCGCGCTCGATATTGCCGGTGCCGAGCACCTTGAGTGCTTCCTGATAGGCCGGCGTATCGTGCGCGGCGACCGCCTGGTCGAGGCTCTCGAATTCGACGAGCACGACGCGCTCGTTCATACCGGCCTCGTAGGTCTTGGCCGGCTTGTTGCGGATCAGGAAACGGCCGCCGGCGGCGGCGAGCGCGGGGCCCGCAAGTTTCGCATAGGCCTGCCAGGCCTCCAGATTTTTCACCGACCGATACGTCACGACCCAATAGGCTTTCGGCATGATTCTCTCCCTGTTTTATTTTCTGATGAAACGCCGGCGCGAACGCTAGTTCGCGATCGCATCTCTTAGTAAGGTCCGCGCATCTTCGCTGCCGTCGAGCATCCGGTAAGCGCGCCGCGTCACTTTCCAGCCGTCATCGGTGCGTTTGAGATCCCAGCGGTTCACGCCGAGCCGGTGGATGCGATAGCCGCTCGAGATGCCGTGGCCGGACAACTCGACCGGCTTGGCTTCATGGTTCGGGCACAGCACCTGCAAATAGGAAATCGCCACCGCGGTATCGCCGTGGAGCGTCACGCGCGGCAGGCCGGCGAAATGGCACAGCCCGCCGGCGATCGCGGCCTGGTGTTCCGGTGTCTTCACCACCGCGCCCACCTTGTCGTTGCCGGTCGCGGTCTTGGTGCCGAGGTCGATGACGCCGTCCTCGGCGAAGGCGTTGACGTAGTAGCTCTCGGTGCCGGTGTCCGCGGCGGGCGGATGGCTGGCGATCAGATGATAGATCGCTAGTTTGTCCTCGACCGCGCGGAGGCGGTCTTCCAGCGTGCCGTTGGCAGGCGTGCTCATAGCGTGTCCCCCGCGTGTTTACGTGTTTTGGCGACGTTACACTGCGCCTTTGTCGCTGACGATGCGCCTAAAACGACATTTCACGACACGAAAATCGGAGGCGGAACTCTTTGCCTGGGTCGCTGTTAATCGTGCGCGGTAACACTAAGAAGCCAAACGTGATGGAACGCATGCGCCTTAACCCAATGGCGTCACAAAGTCGCCCCACTTGGCCGCGACAAGCCGCACATCCCCAAAATCTGGAGCCGACATGATACGCAGAATTTGCCTTGCCTCGATTTTGGTCGCGCTTGTTTCCGCGTCGGCCGCTTCCGCAAAAGACGAGCGTGTTGCCGGGCTCGACGCCAACGGCAATCTCGACTCGCTGATCGCCCGGCACGCCTCCGCCAATAATGTGCCGGAGGAGATGGTCCGCCGTATCATCAAGCGTGAAAGTGGCGGCCGCGCCCACGTCATCAGCAAGGGCAATTACGGCTTGATGCAGATCCGCCTCGGCACCGCCCGCGGCATGGGTTATCGCGGCACCGCCGCCGGCCTGCTCGATGCCGATACCAACATGACCTATGCGGTGAAATATCTCGCGGGTGCCTATCGCGCCGCCGGCGGCAATGCGGGCCAGACCGTGCGCTATTACGCCGCCGGTTATTATTATGCCGCCAAGCGCAAAGGCCTGCTGGACAAGAGCAACGATAATCCGCTCGACGCCTTCGCCAACTCCATGACCAGAACCGAGAGGAAGGCCGAAACGCGAACCGCGTCGGCACTTTCGGTGGCTGAGACTGCCGGGCCCGGCAGCATGAATTTCAAATAGGATCGGCACGCGCGGAAAATTCCGGCGCTAGCGTTGTGAAGTCTCTGCCCGGCCGGCGGACCGTTGGTTCGCCGGCGGCGCGGCGGTCGCAGCCTGCCGGCTCGATGCTGTGCCGAAGATCGCTTCAAAAAGATTGAACGGCGGCGTCGATGGCGCTGGTGGCGCAGGTTTGACCACCTTGGCGCGGCGCACCCGGCGCACCGCCTTCCGCCGGTTTTCAACATTCGATTTCACGCGCTCCGGTACCTTGATCACCGGCGGAATGTCTTCGGGCGCGATGGCCGGCAGTTCGGCCGACGAGCTCGCTCCGATGTCGATCGGGATCGTCGCGGCCGGCGCCTCGATGATCGTGCCGGTGATGTCCTCCGGCTCGGCGTCGCTACGCTCGACCGGCAGACCGGCGACGTTGACTTCATCGGGCACTGGATCGCGAACCGGGTCGTCACGCAAATCCCGTAAGTGGCTCAGTTCATCGGCGCGCAGGAGGGCGGCGCGAATAAGGAGTTGCCGCCATTCCGGATGGTCGTCGATTTGCTGCAGTGGACCGCGGGCCGAAAACTTCGCAGCCGTCATGCTGCTGCGCGAGCCGCCCGGCGTGCCGAGCGACAAGACCAAGATTGCGATGGCCAGAGATACGCCGCCTACTGTGATGATTCGAAGAATCGGCAGCATGGCCGATCAATAACTGAGTCGGTCTATTCACAAAACAAATTGTGCGCGGCCAAAGATGCAATCGCGCACACGCATGGCGAGTCCCGTGTCGCCGTGCGGCTCCTGCGAGTCCCAGGGCCGGCCGGAGCAGGGGGCCGTGACAGCGCAGTCCCCGATTGCTAGGAACGCTTCACAGAAAACTCGCGGGGAAGCGCCATGTTCAAGAAGCCGAATTGTCCTGTCATCGCCATCGAGGAGCACTATTGGGACCCGGAGCTGATCAAGACCTATGTCGGCGCCGAAGGCAGCCGCGGCGGCGATATGGAAAAGAAGCTGTTCGACCTCGGCGCGCTGCGCCTGAAGGAGATGGACGCGGCCGGCATCGATATCCAGGTGCTGTCACACGGCGCGCCGTCGGCCCAGAAGCTTCCGATCGAGACCGCCGCCAAGCTGGCCGCAGAGGTCAATGACCGGCTGGCCAAAGTCTGCGCCGCCAACCCGAGCCGCTTCGCCGCTTTCGCCGCGCTGCCCACCATCGATCCGAAGGCCGCCGCCGACGAGCTCGAGCGCTGCGTCACCAAGCACGGCTTCAAGGGCGCCATGCTGCACGGCATGACCAACAATGAATTCCTCGACCTCAAGAAATACTGGCCGATCTACGAGCGTGCCGAAAAGCTGGACGTGCCGATTTATTTCCATCCGTCGCAGCCGCACCAAACGGTGACCGATATCTACTATCAGGATTACGCCAAGGACTTCCCACTCGTCGTGCGGCCGGGCTGGGGCTACACGGTCGAGACCGCGACCCAGGCGATCCGGCTGGTGCTCTCGGGCGTTTTCGAGAAACACCCGAACCTCAAGATCATCCTCGGTCATCTTGGCGAGACGCTGCCGTTCCTGATGTGGCGCATCGATGCGGCGCTCAAGCGGCCCGGGCAGAAGCCGATGAGTTTCCGCGATATTTTCTGCAAGAATTTCTACATCACCACCAGCGGCTTCTTTTCCAATCCGGCGCTGTTGTGCTGCGTGATGGAAATGGGCGTCGACCACATCCTGTTCGCGGTCGACTGGCCCTTCGTGGAAAATCCGCCGGCAACGGAATGGATGAAAGACATTCCGCTATCCGACGAAGACAAGGCGAAAATTCTGAGCGGCAACAGCAAGCGGCTATTGCGGCTGTGACCGCGTGCGCATGATCCCGAAAAGCGAGTGCCGGTTTTCGGATTAGATCATGCGAATGTTACAGGGTTTTGCCGGTAATAATCGGCGTCGTCCTTGGACTGCGTCCATTCCGAATTGTTGCGCCATTTGACGTGGCGCGACACCATGTCGGTGCCGTAGCGGACACGGAACAGCAAGGTGCGGCCGGGGCCGTTC
>Ga0193699_10000319_pt1 | contig 22107 bp, 31 predicted proteins | sample L3c2metaG_FD_160095 | JGI IMG/M metagenome (GOLD analysis project Ga0193699, IMG submission 160095) | Soil microbial communities from a riparian zone of the East river system, Colorado, United States - L3c2 | ecosystem: Environmental > Terrestrial > Soil > Riparian zone | place: USA: East...
GGAGCCGACGTCTGCCCACTACCCGACGACCTCGACGTATCAGCAGCCGACCCAATAGACCCTGTTACCTGCAGCCCTCCAAGCGGAACGCCAGTCACATCCGTCAACGGCCAAACCGGTGTAGTAGTACTCACCGCAGCTGATGTCGGGGCGGCCGACGACCTGCTAGTAGTCCACCTAGCCGGACCCGAAACAATCACCGGACCCAAAACCCTTTCAGCAGCTACAGCTTTCGGGAACACCGTCGCACTCATCAACACCGCAACATGGACGCTTCCCAACGCCACCACCAGCGCGATCGTCATCAACCGGTCCGCGACCGTAGACCCCAACACCAGCAGCGACCTAGCCCAATTCAACTACAAAGCCATCCGCGCCGGATGGTTCAACGAATGGGGCGGTCCACGCGTCCGCGTCCCCACCCTCGCCAACCTCGGCTACTCAGACGTAGCCCTGAAGCTGTTTGAGCAAGACGCGGGCGGCGCGGATGGTCTGCAAGTCTTCGCACCAACCGACGGTGCAACACCATCCGTTCGCACACGCGGCGGTGTCCTGTACGCAAACAACATCCTCGAATCGGCGTGGACACCAGTAGTCGTCAACAGCCCACAAACGGCATCAAAATACACGTCACAAGTAGACGGAACGGCAGGCTACAACTCACTACAAGTGCGCATCACCAACGGCGGAAAAACAGCCGAATACCGTGGACGACTCAACTCCGTGATAACCGGGGGTGTCACCGATGAAATCTTTGCCACCACACCACCCACCTCAATAGCCCTAGGGACACTCGGCAACGTGTCATCCGTGCCGCTACGCAACCGTGGCTTCATGGCCCAAGGGTCCGGCGGCGGCATCCGCATCAACGTATCCACCACAGGGGCCATGCAACTGATAGGAACAGCGAACACTCAACCATTCATCAACTTCGACGACTGCTCATATTCACTGGAGCTATAGAAAAAGGGACGCCCCCCACGACAAGAGGCGCCCCAACAAACACTGCACATCAAACAGCAGGCTCTATCATAATCGAACCCGGGTTGCCGTCCTTCACCCAGATCTCCGCTTCCCGCTGAGAATCGAAAACTTTAGGATCACCGCCAGCTGAAGGAATCCACTTCGCCACATATTTAGTACGACGAGGAGAAGCTATCCTCTGCTGACCATCCGGCCCAACCACTGTTTGGGCTCTCGCCCTCGCACCCCCACAAGACCCACAAGCCATCACACACCACCCTCATATAGGGCCGTCTCGCGGCGCAAAGCACGAACAGCGACAGCGAACCTGTCAGACAACATCGCAGACATTTCTTCACGCTCAAACGGCGAAACAATCGACGGATCGTCGAAGTCTTTAGCCATACGCCGATAGAGGGCGCTCACACGGCGCCTAATCGTTTCCTTATCCGAATCCGGTATGTCAGCTGCACCAACACCCCGACCGCCCGCAACAGCGAATATGCCGCGTGGAACAGCGCGAAGCTCACCATCAACCACATCAGCGAAAGGAAGTTTGTATGCGCCCTTCGTGGAAGGGTCGGCGTCTTCATCCTGATACAAAAACGCGCGCCGGAACCTGTTGACGTCCAAATCGTCCCCACCTGCCCAATTAAACACCCTTTGCACAGCAGCGGTCGAATCCCACTCCCGTTCGCGATCAGCAAACGGCAACGACACATCACCCACCACCCGGAACTGGAAAGCCATCAACTCAGGCTCAGCCTCTACATGGGGAATGTTGATTGATTTGATTTCAGCGTCTTCAAAAGCGGGGATATCAACGATTGTTGCGGCCATAAGTTTGCCGGTGACAGGCTCAATGTCAGCAGATATATGCCGAACAAAGCCATTCTCAATCTTGCGAATAACGTCCGCCGTTGCCGAATCAAATACATCAAAACGGCCTTCACCCCAAAGATTGCCACTATCAACCCAGACGCGGTCGATAGATCCAATGGAAATTGCTCCAGCATGACCCCCCCAATCCGCCGGGGCATATCGCAAGGGGAGCGGCAGTGGCCTCACCTTAGGAGTTGACCCCATGGCTATTTTGCGACCTACAGCGTCCGGCTTGTTGAGGGGCGCTATAAGCGCTCGCCAATGCACCTCAGTCATTTCGCACTCCAAATCTAAAACTCAAACGGCACCGACAATTTACAGTTTCGTTAACCGGGCCGAATGGGTCATGTGGGTACCGCAACGGAAAACCCCCCACATTAAACACATCGTTCACCGATACGGTTGTGTTATCAACCAAAGCGTGTGTTAGACGTGTTTTCTCATCTTCCCGTGCAATCCATGTCTTAACCACAGATTTCGTTCCGCCATCAGAGAACCACCGAGCGGCCGAAAACAGCCCACCGTTCACCGCAGTAGCTCCCCCATTCGCCGCCATCACACCCAGCATGGGCAGCCAAAGAGGATTAACAGCAGACAAAAGGACCTCAGCTGCCACACCAGCCGCGATACCCTCAAAGATCAAAGACTGCGTTCTAACCGGAATATGCTGCGACTCGACAATGGGCGACAAATCCTGCCCCACAAACGTTGCAGCAGCATCCGCAATAAACCGCTCAGACGTAACACGAGCTTCTTGCATAGTCTGCAAAAACACTTGACTAATCGCAGGAACAATCAGCACAGCCACCAACCGGTTCCACTCATCCGAAGGCCACACCAACCAATCCGGATTCTCAGGATCAGCAAACACCGTGTCCTTAATGCGCTTCAAAAACTTCCGAAACGCCTCAAGGACCGCAGCGAAAACGGTCGCTTCAGCCTCGTCAATTTCCACGGCCCACCCAAGCCCTCAAACCATCCGCGCTATAACGCTTACGCCCACCAAAAATATCGCCCACATAGTCAACGACACTGCTAAACAACACAGGATCAACAGAGCCTTCATACTTTGGCTTCACTCTCTTCACAGACTCTTCCAACACAGACGCATCAGCGGCGAAAGACACATGCCGTTCCAAAGCATCCACCGCCTCAAGCTGCGACCGGTTACTGCGCCCACTATGCGTGGCAAGCCACTGACCTGCCGTATACACCAGGTCGCGGGCCAAAAGATCAGCTATAGCGAACTGAGCAGGATCTTGGCTACGGTCCAACTGTGCGGGAACGGTGCGCTCAGAATCAACGCGAACAGGATCAATAACATCGTCACGTTCCATACCACCAATGTCGTCCCCACCATCCACATGCTCATAGCCTGCTGCCTCGCGGACCTCATTCAAGCTGATGACGCCAGCTGCACGCAGCTCAATTGCCTCAGGTGTCCGGTCCGGCCTAGACACCAGATCCGTGAAGTCCGGCTGAACCACAAACTCTGCACCCATCACAGGCTTAACCACACGTTCCGTCAACGCATCACAAATCGTCTGCGCCAAAGGGGAAATGTCGAACTTCAAGTCCTCCTCCGACAGCTGCCAACCCGTCCAGTGGTTTACCTTTCCGATACCGGTGACCATCTCTGTCGGCAACGGTTGGCCAGTCGCATAACGGCGAATTTCAGTGTCACGAAGATCTGCAGCATTCTCATCCAACTCAGACCAAAATCTGATCGGGTCTCTAATTTTGTCGATAACATCTCCAGATCCCCAGACGATGGTGGGGGAATGCTGGGCTGCGCTGTTCGGGTCACGTTTCGCGGCTGCCATGGCCATATGGAGATCTTTTTTGAACTGGTCTTCTGCGGTAACATTGTCGCCGGCTGCGGTGGGGGTGGGGAGGTTCAACTCCAACGGGAGGAACCACACACCTGCACCAACAATGCGAGAGACCGCAGCGGTGCGGATACTGGCATCCAAGTTCATGATCTTGTCGAGCGAGGAAATACCACCACGGGTGGGTGAGTCGGCTTCCCAAAACTTGTGGGGGTGGGGCTGCCATAGGCGGAAGTTGTAGATGTCTTGGACGTCGTAGGTGGCGTCAACGCCTGTAATGGGGTGTGTGAACCGCAACGTTTTGCGGTTGAAGTTCACTTGATCTGCGGGAACAATCAACCATTCGTCTTTACCATCATCGCCTTTAACTACAAACGTATATGTTTCGCCAGCAATGGTTAAATGCTGTGCATATCGTGCTAGTGCTGACGAATGGTAACAGATGCCACCGAACAGTGTTTCGAGCATAGCAAGGGAACGATCATCGGTCATCAGCTCATTACCGTCAGGAGTAACCCGAGCGATCTGCAACCTGACCTTCGACAACGCAGAAGACCGATACGACACAACAAGCCGCATCTCCGGCACAACATCGTAAAACTCCCACGCCTTCTGCTGCCACGAATTACCGCCACCAGCAACCTGGGCCAACGGAGAAGACAGCGAAGCGGAAGCCAAAGAAATGGATGCATACTGCGAACCTGAAGAGTGCACACGCGGAGGTTTTGGTTTCTTCTTCCGCAACGCATCCATAAAAGCCATGTGCACCCCTTTTAGTTAGCTACGAGTACTGTACCGCCCACATGTGTATCTAGTCACCAGCCCATTCACGGCGCCCACTATCAAGCCACTGCGACACAAGGCCCGTGACCTCAGAAGCCAGCAAGATCATCGTGCAAATAACAAACCATGCGGTATCACCATAAAAATATCCGGGCACCACAACCACGGGCGCAACCCACACCGACGCGCACCACTGGCATGTCACCAACTTCGTGAACCAGCGCTGCAACCTCGGATATTTACCGAAGTTGTTTACCCGCCTCAACCAAAAACCGTCCGTCAACGCATCCAAAGTGACTAGCCTCGTCCCGCGCATCACCGAGAAAACGACCAATAACCCAATACCAAACGACATGACGACCCCTTTGACCTGCATAAACGCCCTCAGCTTGCCTGAGAGGCGATGAAACGGCCTACCCTATGGGAAGGGAAGGCAAATCTGGCAAACCAACCGATGTGCTGATCCGTGAAGACCTCGTTTGAGGCGCCAAAAACCGAACCGCATGGACCATCGCATCAATACGGTTAGGAGACCACCCACAGCCCGGCTCCCACTGCACCATCTCGTCTTCCAGCTCAGGCAGAGGCCGGGCATGGGAAATACGTTTCATCCCAGCGGCGGTTTGTTCATACAGCGCCACCACTGGGTGCGCGCGGTCCGCTTTGGACTGCTTGGTAGGGGAAGGTTTGAGCAGGGGCACCATTTGGTCGACCCGACCAGCATTCGCCATAGACTCCCAAGCGCTCTTAATGCCGTGCGCAATGTTGTCACCCCCATACGCTGCTTCGTACACGATTGTCCCCGCACCTGCACGCGATGCTGCAAGACACACCTGTTCGTATCTGTGTTGTGGAGCACCACCGCATGTGTCATCAGCGAGTATGTGAATCACCCCGGCCCTATCGACTGCCGCTGTGACGATCCCTGTCGCATCGCCATCCGCTGAACCCGATGGGTCAACGGAAACGATGGTGCGCATAAGTGCAGGTAGTGGCGTGGTTGATTGCACGGCTTCGATAAGGTCCCGGTTCCACAAAGCGAACTCGGCGTCCATAAGCAGCTCGCCGTACAGCTCTTGCCGACCAATCCGGGTACCTTCATACCGTCGACGTAGCTCATCCAATGCTGCCGGGGAAAGGTTCGCCGCATTATCGAAGGTTGAGCCCCGCACCACGACTACAGATCCATCGTCACGGTCCACAAGTTCCTTGATAAGAGGTGTAGGTCTAGGTGTGGTGGTGACCAGTAGTTCGGGGTGCTCACCGATACGCAACGCGGGAAGCAAAGCTTCATACCACAGTTCTTGGGCCTTCTGAAAAGCGGCCAGCTCATCCAACCAAGCCCACGACAAGTTAGCGCCACGAATACGGTCCGGTTTGTCTGCGCTGTAGCCGATGATCTCTGACTTATTAGGGAGGTATACGTGCAGGTCAGACTTGTTGTATCTGTACTCAAGCGTCGACTTCTCGATCTTGTAAAACTGGCCCGTTAACACCTTCTCGATGGCCGCCATGGGAACGTCTTTTGTGTCCCTCCACACGGGGGCGACAACAGCACCCGACGTACCAGGTCCCGAGATGGCTTTATGGCATGCCCACTCCGCACCACCCCGAGTCTTACCGAACCCACGACCAGCCAAAACCAGCCAAATAGACCAAGCGACACCCGTGGGCGGCAACTGATTAGGCCGGGCTAGCTTCACCCAACGATGCCAACCGTCCTGTTCCATCGCAGCTTTAGCGCGCCTCGCCTCCAGCAACTGTTCAATGAGGAACGCGCGCTTCTCCAACTCGGAGCGGCTAGGCATCTATCTGCTTCACTTCTTCAGCCTCAACGTCAATGACGTTGACCAGTTCAGACTTGATTTTCAGCAGCTCGGCCTCAAGCGCATCGTTGGTGATGGTGTGCTGCACCTTCACAGCCGCGTTGATGCCCTTAATTTTGATGAGGGAGTCCAGATACCGGTGAGCACCGTTTAGGGCCTCTATGGACGTCCTAGGCTTCTTAGACTCGTTGTCGTCAGCCAACCTCATATACCGCTCAAGGACACCCTCGATGTACTCGAGTTCTTCAACCCGATACATGTCATCAATGGTCACACCCTCGGGGAGGTCTTGGCCTTGGTTGTATTCGTATACGTGGGTGAGGGCGCGCTTGTACGCATCATGCGCAGCCTGCCTGGTGATGCCTAGGGCTCCGGCGATTTTGGCGAACGACCAGCGTTTTTGTCTACGGAGTTCGTAGATTTCTGACTGGTGTTCGGTGATTTCTCTCCCCATGTCCGAAATTGTGTCAAGGTTTCGTCAAAGTGGCAACTGTTGAGTGTATTGTGTGGGTTAAACGTGTTGGGGGTGTTGTATGGCTGGTTGGTCTTTGGCTCCGAATGTGGCGCAGGTCAATAGGGATGTGCGGTCTTCTGGGTTTTTGTCTGATTTGGGAACGATTGGGGATACTCGCCATTTGGAGGGTGCGGGTGATCATACGCCGTATTCGACTCATGTTGGGAAATACGGGTATCCCACGCAGGAGCAGGTGCATGCTCAGGATATTGGCGGGTCAGATTTTTATCTTGATTTGATTGAGACGTTTATTCGCCGGTCGTGGCGTCGTGGTGAGCTTGCTGGGTTGAAGTATTTTAATGCGCTGAATCGTCATTGGAATATTCAGTCGTGGGCGTCTTGGGAGATGGCTAAGGCTGGGACGTTGCAGTCTTCGTATTCTCCGGATCATCATGTGCATTTGTCGTTTGAGAATGGTGGTGTGGATGGTGATTTGGTTGCGCGGTTTGAGGTTTGGCTGAATAACGGGCAGTCGTTTGGTTCTGGTGTTGTTGGTGTTGGTGAGCTGGAGGATGAGATGGGTGTTTCGCAGGGTGTTGTTGCTGTTGGTGATGTGGCGACGGTGTTTGGTGTTCCTGAGGTGACGGATGATCGTTGGGTGAAGTTGACGTTTGCTTCAGATTTTGGGGCTGTGAAGCTTCGTGTGGCGATCCATTTTGGTTCTGGTTGGGATTTGCGGGAGTTGGTGGTGAAGGATACTGATAATCGGGTGAATGCTGGTTTCAATTTGCCTAAGGGTGCGAATAAGGTGAGTGTTGTGCGGCAGGATGGGAAGACGGTTCCTGTGAGCTGGTTTGTGGAGTACAAGTAACGGTGGCTTGTTGGCCTCTCACCTCTGCCGGTGGGGGGCCTTTTCCGTGTGGTGGATGTGCGAAGGCCCCTGCCGTCTTCCCTCGGCAGGGGCCTTGTTCATGTGAGGTTACTCGTTTGTTCCGTTATTCTTCCCATCTTTTGAAGTCTGCTGTTTTGGTGGTGGTGTGTTTGAAGGCTTCTTTTATGACGCGTTTGTGTAGGCGTTTGGCTTCTCTGGTGTTTTTGGCTTCGACGGTGAACTCAATGTCATACGTGTCGTGTAGTGGGTGGATGATTACTTCTAGGTTTTCTATTTGGTTGTGTGGGGCGAGTAGGTCGTAGACGTCTTGGCCTAGCTGGACTCGGCTGCGGAGGGGATGTCCGGTGTATTGGGCTTTGAAGTGGTATTTCATAGCATTTTTTCGTGAACTGGAATGTTCATTTCATTTCCTTAGCTGCGGTCAAGTCACGTAGGCCGCTGTTGCCTCCGTGGTAGGTAAATGTATAGGTGTGTCCTTCTTGCAGCGCATCCCATATTTTGAGGCGTTTCCCAACCGAGAATTTGCCGCACTGTTTGGTGCGAACTTCACGATCCGACAGGCTCCCTTTGTATGAAATGGGGGTTTTCTCTACCACGGTGCATGTGGCTGTTTTGTTTGGGCTGCGCGAGTCCCGGTAGTCCAGGACGACACCCATGACGAGCAATGCACCGACGCCTACTAGGAAAAGGGTGCAGAGCGAGTAGACTATCTTGTCTATTCTGTCCATTATTCCCATTCCTTAGGTGATGGTGTATTTCTGGATGATGGGCTTGGGTTCACCTAACTTCGCGAAAGCCTCTTCTACCTCGGCTTTGTAGTGGGCTAGGGCTTCCGGCGGGTTTTCGGCGGTTATGCCCAAGCCGACGACTATGCGGCCAGTAGTTAGTTCCACATCGAGGTCAAAAGTCAGGGTGTAGATGTCGATGGCCCATAGTTCGTCGGCAAGCTGGTCGGTGAACTCGTCTAGCGCTTCGCCTGTGTATTTGAGGATAATTTCGCCCTCAACGGTGTAGTCCGGCATTATTCCCATTCCTTATAGGTGTATTTGACTGGTTTGTGTAGTAGGTAGTGGATGAGCCATATGGGTGACCATAGAAAGCATGTGATTGAGGTGAGGATTCCGTGCGTCCAAATGGCCCAGGTGGGAAACGGGTTTGGACTGATGGTGGTGTGTGGTGCCCACCTGGCCCAGTTTTCGGGCTGATATTTGGGTGGTTCAGATGAGGATGTTTGGCGCGATGGTTTCGACATGCCGCTTATCCTTTTGGTTGGTGTCGAATATGCGCCAGTAGTCGATGTCGGCTAGTAGCTGGTTGACGTCTAGGTCTCCTTCGCGGTCAAGGTAGATGAGTGGTGCGGGGGCGTCTTGGTCTTTGTGGAAGGCCAGGTTGTGGAAGCTGTACCCTTCGGGCATTTCGTCTTGGATGGCTGCTTCTAGTTCGGCTTCCACGTTTTTTAGGTTGTATTGGTTGGCCCAGATTCCGAGTTCGGCTTGGACCCATTCGGTGATGTTTCGCTGACCGGTGGCCGCAAGCCAGGTTCCGATGATCATGTTTGCTCCTTGGGTTGCAATTAACATGACCGTACCATTGCGGCACCATTGTGGCAATGGTAGGTTAGTGCCATGAGCGAAAACGAAAAGCCCACAGCAAAATACAAGCAAGTCACCGTCCACCTACGCCAAGAAGACCTAGACCAGCTAGACGAATGGGCGGCCGAAGCCACCACCACACGCAGCGCCATGCTGCGCAAAATGGTCGACGAACGCCAAGCCAACAAAAAATAGGAGCATTCAATGGCACTTCTTCCCGAACAAACCGGTAAACTTCTTGCCCCGCTATCACCCAGCCGCATACAGCAAGACGACAAAGGAATGGCCCACCTGGCCGCGTGGGATGTACGACGCTGGCTTATCCGAATCTTCGGACCAGCAGGGTGGAAAATCGAAACCCTGAGCTGTGAACTGATATTCGAGAAGGCCACACAAACCAAAGCTAAGCGCGACGCTTGGTATGTGGGCTACAGGGTCCACAGCCGTCTGACGATCAAAGGTCACGATGGGAAGGATCTGACACTCTTTGAGGACGGAGCTGTTGGTGACGCCACGCTACCCAGGCTTGGCGACGCCCACGATATGGCCATGAAAACAGCCCTAAGCCAGTCGTTGAAGCGGTGCGCCGTAAACCTGGGTGACCAGTTCGGGCTAAGCCTCTACAACAACGGTTCGCCTGATGCCGTCGTTGGTAAATATCTGGCCGACCCGCTAGTCAAGGAAGTGAAGGCTTCCGAGAAGGTTGAGGGCGATACCGAGGCAAAGGCTGCCGAGGAGCAAGACGCTAAGCCTCCTGTGCGTGACCCTGACGTTGAGCCGGCTAGTAAGCCTGCGGTCAAGGAGCCTGTCCCTATAGAGGACTTGGATCGCATTTCGGCGTTGTGTACACGGCTGGATGGGGCTGATTCGCTGGCCGCTTTGGCGATTGTTGCTCAGGAGATTGCTCAGCTTAGGCCCGCTCCGTCGTCTAATGATTTGAAGGTTCTTACGGAGGTGTGGAAGGAGCGCAAGGTCGCTTTGTCGTAGCTAAGGGTTGGGATTGGGCCGGCTCCTTGTTTTGGGGGTCGGCTTTTCCCATACCTATTGACGGCATTGCCGCAACGTTGCTACACTGTTGTCACAACGTTCTAGGGAGCATCGAAATGGACCTCACCAAACTCACCAAACTAGAAGAGATTCACTACCCCGTCGAGGTCATCTACTTCAGCCAAGACGGCATGAAAGAAGGATGGGTCGACGTGTGCGAACACTGCGACGCCCTCGACGACAAATACGGTGCCCTGTGGCCATGCGAAACCATGCAAGACGCCTACTACGAATACGAACAGGACAATGCATGATCGACGAATACGAATGGCAACTAGAACCCTGGGAATGGCTAGAACAAGAATCCGGAGACAACGATGACTAAACCTAAACGTTTCGCCTATCTGCAAGAACTCCGCGCGCATCTTGACCAGCTCGGATACCCGCAACACATCATCAACCAGCAACTACAGGAGCACCCGTGGAGCAGTCAGTTCGCGACACCATCGAAACGTACAGCGACCAGTACTGGGATTACCGCAAAACTTGCCTAGGAGCATCAGAGATTAGCGCCCTTATCGGCGCTAACCCTTGGAGCGGGCCGGAGGATGTGTGGGCGGACAAGCGAGGGGCTGGCCGTCCACAACCTGACTCCAGTATCAACACACCGATTTGGTGGGGACATCAGGAGGAACCCCACATCATCAAGGCCGCCCTATGGGAACTGGCAGGAGATTTTCCACCGGCAACCGTCATTCCCGGTAAGACGTGGGTAATAGACGATTTCATGGCTTCACCTGACGCAGTATTTTGTGATTCGAAGAAGCTTATTAGTGGGAAGACGGCAATCATAGAAGCGAAAGTGGTCGGGATACGTTCCGGTTATCTATGGCGGTACGGACCTCCTCATCATGTTCTAGCCCAGGTGCATGCACAGATGACTGTCACTGGCTCGACTATGGCTCATGTTGCGGCTCGCATCGCTGGAGCCCCTGTGAAGGTGTGGAGCGTCAAGAGGGACGAGATGGCATGCAAGGGGATCTTGAAAGTGGTGAAAGCGTTTTGGTCTTATGAAGAGATGCCGCCCCACTGGGAGATGATCACGGACGCAGCGTTCGTACACACCCTGGGAAACAACGCCGATGTTTTGGAGGAATTGTGAAAGAGGAGGCGTTTCGTCAGCAGGTGCGCAAAATAGCCCGCATGTACGGGTGGACGCTCATGTACCACACGCACTCAAGCGTGAGAAGCGATCCGGGTTTCCCGGATGAGGTGCTTTTGAACAAAACTCAGAAGCGTGTACTTTTCATCGAGTTCAAGTCCGAGAAGGGCCGTGTACGTCCGGCGCAAAAGGAGTGGATCGAGGCGTTGCAGTTGTGCGGCCAGGAGGCGGCGATCTGGCGTCCGTCGGACATGGAGCAGATCGTTAAGGTTCTCGGTCCTAGCCATCTTTGTCTCTACACTGGTGCCCCTTTCGCTTTCACTGCTCACCCCGGGACTGAAACAACTAGCGAAGGTTGGGTTTTCGGCTCCGAGGAACAAGAAGTTGGTACCCCAGGCTAGGGTAAAGGCATTCTAGGTCCTCTACGGCCCTGTGAGACTGTTTCCGCAGCTCACAGGGCCTATTTCTTTACACCACTTCGAATCTTGCCCGGATAACAAGCTCGTCCAGGTTGGTGAAAGTGAAAGGAGATCCCTGAACAAGGACAGAGTTCGTTCCAGAGGCGTCATCGCCGATACGCACAGACAAAGGAAGCGCGTTGTTCGTCAAAATGGTCTGCCCACTGAACCACGGTGCGGCAACAGCAGAAACGTCTTTCATCGACGTAAAGTTCATCGAATGGTTCAGTGCGATCGTGTTTGTACCAAAGAACGGGACAGCTCCTGCAGGAAGCCCCACACGCCATTGAAGGGCAGTAAAAGTCGAAGTCGTGCCGAAACGGAATGCAACAATGACATCCAGGGTTTTGCCGTTCAGCAGATAGCGGCTGTCATTCAAACCGTTACCTAGCGTGAAGTTTGCTGTGGTGGGAACATATGTCAACCACTGCGCGGCGGAGTGAGCAGCTATAATAGTGCCTCCGCTGACGGTGATTCCCGCACCAGCGGTGACGGTGCATACGGGCTCTGCGGTGGCTTGGCCACACAAGCACGGTTCAGCCATGGGTTCAACTCCTAGTTGTTGTTCGAATCAAATCTTACGAGGAATGAAAGTTCGTCGCCCGTAGCGAAGGTGATGGGAGTGCCTTGCTGCACAGTGGTGTTAGTGCCAGCCAGGTCATCGCCGAAGCGGAACGCGATGTTGCCGCCCGCGATGGGTATAACTCCGCCGTCTAGGTATACGGATGCTGAGGTGTCAAAAACCGACCATCTACCCAAGCCCTCATGGCCCACGGTGATGGAGTTGGCGCCCAATCTGGGTGTCCACGGTAGAACTACCGCAAATTGCGCAGCTGACCATGTCGATGTGGAACCGAACTTGAAGGACATAATCAGGTCAACCGTGTATCCCACACGAAGGTATCTAGCCGAGTAAGTTCCGTTGCCGAGCGTGAAGTTTACTAACTGAAATTGGCCTATAGCTGCACCCATGGTCATCGGCCGCCAAGCCAAAGCATCCACAGCTGTCACAACAGGATTAAGCGCGTCACCGCTGACAATGATTCCAAGATCATCGCCCACACCACCGCTTAAAATGGGTGGGGCACCGGCAAGCTGTTGCGCACATCCACATACAGGCATTTTGTTCTCCTAAGGTGCTAGCTGTACGGTGTTGCCGTCGGCGATGCGGACGGCTTGCAGGATAGCGCCGGCACCAGTTCCGACTATCTGTAGGCGGTAAGAGGTGCCAAATGACATGCTTCGTCCTTGCTCGTTTTTGAGGGCTTCTACCTCGGTTCGCAGGTTGTGGACTTCTCTCACTAAAGCTTCGAAACCATCTATTGGTAGGGCCACTTTAATCATCCTCCGGTATACCAAGGGTCCCGAAACTTACAGCTATTTTCTCTTGCCCTTCAGGGGTCCAGGTGACTTTCATTTCGTCTAGCCGCATCGGATATCTGCCCGGTTGGCAGAACTGTTCGGCGGGTACTTGGACGTCGTATCTGAGACCGCACATAAGTTCAGGTATAGCGATTTGTGTGGTGTAGTCAATGGTGTATCCGGTTGACTGTATTTCGGTGTTGGATGTCAGTGAAGACCCGGATGGGATGACTAGGGTTGGTGACAGGTCGCGTTTCTGACTGAAGAGTTGCAGCGTCAATGCCTGTATTTGTGGGTCGTCAGTTATGCCCTGGTATCTGACGGTGGGCCAGTCGACGCCGCCGTAGTAGGCGGCATCTACGGGGAATGGCCCAGCGGAGAATCGGACGCCTTCGCCCATGCCTACTACACGGGTCGCGAAGTCGGTTCCGTCTTGCACTAGTTCCATTTCGCCCATTATTTCGGTGGCATCAATGACGAATGGTGAATTAATGTTGGGGGCTGTTTCTCCCCAAACGAATGTGTACCTGCCCATAGTGGTGTAGCTGAATCCGGCGGCTACCAGCTCTGCCCACTTTTGTGCAACTGTGTACTGAAATCCGTCGTATTCAACAGTTATTGTGGTGGAGGCGAATCCCAAGAAGTTCACATAATCCAACAGGCCGGGGTCGGGTCTGCCTGGGGTTCCGTCGAAGAACTCTTGCGCCAAGTTGATGGCGATACTGGTCGCATTGTTAGTGAGTGTGTAGTTTGTGCCTATACGTCGCCGTGTAGTCCACCCTGTGATATCCCAGGCTATTAGCTGGAAAGTTTCCGAAACTCGGCTTTCCTTGGTGATGACAATAGGCCCACACCACACCAGGATGCCATCTCTATACAACCACAGTTCGTAGGCCCAAGGCTTCACCGGAGCGGACATGAAACTGCAGTTCGTAGGGCATCGGGTGAACTCGACGCGCGCCGTGGAAGTTCCAGACAAGATGCGATTAAATTCCAGAGACGTGATCTCAACAACTTCACCAACAACGACGGGTGTTGTTCCCTGTCCAGTTCCCTCATCTCCCCCAACCTGTCGGGCAATGAGAGCCGAATAGTTTTCAGCGCAACCTATAGCCATGACCGCTCCCCTAGCATTGGGCGTCCTGGCGACGCATCACATCTAGCGTAACTGTTCCATCGCGCGCATCACTGTCGGTCGTGATGTAGATGTCCAGACACATTTGCGATCCGCAGACGAGCGTCGGCCAATCAAATGGCGCCAAACCCCGCGTGTATACGGGTAGAGGGCATAGGCCGAGCCCACCCGCTTCGACGCGAAACAGCTTTCGTTGCACCCAATCCGCTACTCCTTGTGTAGCCCTTGGCCACAACGGCGCGAAAAGCTCGATGCACACATCGCACGGATCAGATTCGCTACCGCATGGGGCATCTGGCGTCACCCGGCGAAGCTGGAAAGCTATAGGGCCCTCAAAATTTTCAATGGATTGTGGGTCCAGGGTGTTCCCCGTTGGCGCCATTTGTCCGGGTTGGTAAGTAAGCCGTGGGACTAGATCTAGCCATTGGCTGATCCCAGATGTATCAATGGGTATGGAGTAAAAGTTGTATTGCGTGTACGTGGTTCTGGGGTCCGGTACGCCAATGCATGGGATCGGAAGTTCGGGGCCAGCCGGAACTGTTGTTGTGGCGCATCCGGACGGCGGGATCGGGGTGCATATGACCGCATCGGGTTGAGCTATCAGCGGGTCGCATAGTTCAGTAATGTCGTAGGGCTCGAAGGGATCTGTAGTTCCCATATAGAACGGAGCAAGAGGGGTATCAATAATGTTGACGGCCGGGCTATACCAGCCAGGATCACCGGCTGTGAAGGTGATTTCCGCGTCACAGATGACAAGACCACATTCATCGCCCGGCTCAAACGTCGACTCGTGTGAAGCGGAGATGACATTGGGGCCTTGCGTGACACCTACGCGGTATAGCGACGTCAAATAGAGAGGCACGTCTTCTGGAGTCAGTGGGCAGCAGGTGAGCATGCAGAGCGTTTCAGAGGCGCAACCCACGCCTGACGATCCGGAAAATATGTCCGATACTGGAAGGCAGTCAGACCCACGCAGTACCCTTGCCAGCCATCCCATCGCATAGCTCATCGCGCAATCTGAAGCAGCTACCGCCTGAACGGTGATGCTCAACTGCCGAGATGTTCGGCGGCGGGAGCCGACCACGGCCCCGTTGCGGGCAAGTTCGTCTACGCGCCGCACCGCTGTATCGCCCAGACCGTCAATATTGCGAATGTAGAAGCCCGCGACCTGTCCGGACTCGGGAATGTCCGCGTCGTACCAAGGGGCGTTATCGGCCGCTGGGGTTGTATAAGGTTCGTGCTCAAACGCCGTAATGAGAGTCGGACAATCCTCGCACTGAGAACCCGGAATGCCCAAAGACACCGTGTATGCGGACAGGCGAGCCTCATTGACTATCTCTGTGCCCGCATAGGAAAGCCATCCAGTAAACATCTATACCCCTACCGTTAGAAGCCGGCGAACGATTGCGTTGGCTGCCGCATCCCCGTCACCGCCGCCTTGCACGGTCACGTTGATGACCGGAGCGAAGTTTCGGCTCTTATTCGTCACATTGCTCGTATTGCTGCTCGACGAAGGTATGACCCGCGATGTTCCCACCCCACGAAGGCCAGCCAAGTTTGGGCTAGCTACGTCGAAGGCAGAAGAGTTGAATCTTCCAGTAGCACCTATACCGATCTCGTTGGCTACGTTTTGCATAACTTTCGCCGCCGCCTTGGCAGATGTGCCGGCTTGGCTGACTATCCCGCTAGCGAAGTCCTGCACAAGCACCTTTCCCGACTCATCCGTATACCCGGAACCCGACATGGGCCCCTCTTTGGGCGGCGAGTGTGGGAAGAAGTTTTTAATTCCGGACACGATGGCCCCGGCCGATTTCGTGACTGAACCCAGCTGGGAAAGCATTCCAGACGCCAGGCTACTTATCATCGTTTTACCCGCTTGGAAAAGTGCTGCGGGTAGAGCGTTGATCGAGTTGGTTATTGACGCTTTGATGCTACTTATGGCATTTACCGCTGCGGTGCGCCCATTGTTCAGGGCTTGCACAGCCGCCGTCATCGCCGCCTGGAAAGCCTGCTGAACCGCGCCACCGAGCCCAGAAAGAGCCTGCCCGGCTTGGGACGGTAGACCGCTGAGTTGAGTAGTCACGTTCGAAACAAAACCGCCGACGTCGATGCCGATCTGGTCCCATTTCTCACGCAGCTTATTAGTGAAGTCAACAACCGATTTCACTATCTCTACTAGCTTCTTCGGCAACTCAACGAGCGCGGTGATAAGCAGCCCGACAGCGAGGGCGGCCAAGCCCAACGCGGCAATAAGGAGGAACAGGGCGGTTCCGATTCCCCTTATCCCCTGCTGAACTAGAGGATTTTGAAGAGTCTCAGCCATTTTGTTCAAAGATTCAATAAACGTATCAAGCTGGCCCTTATCTTCGTCGGAAGGGATCAAAGCCGTGAAGCCTTCCAAGAAGGCTGTACCAACAATTTTCGTTATGTTGAATATGCTTTTTATGATCTCGAACAGCTGCTTGGCGAAAACTACAGCCTTGTTGAACGAGGTTTCCAAAGCGCCCGATTCAACGAACTGGCCAAGTTTAACTATTATGCTGTCAAGTTTGCTGATGATCTCCGGCAAAATTTCTCGGCCAAGTTTAGCGCCGACGTTGATGATGCCTACGATTGCTTTACCGGCCGCAGGAGCCAGCCGGGCTACTTCTTTGACAACCTCGGTGATGTTGTCAAAGAAGGTGACTAGAAGCTGGTTTCCTTCCTGCGAGTTGAAAAATTGGACCGCTTTCACCAGTACGCCATTGATGGTTTGGGCCACCTCAACCAAGGCTTCCTTAGCTATAGGAAGGACTGTGGTAGCAAGTTCCCTAAGCGGATCAGCCAAACCAAAGAACAGGGCTTCTTGTGCCGCCTTCTGTATTTCCAGGAGGACAGGCTTGAAGTCGTTGAAAACATTCAGGACACTTTTCGCTGAAGGCGATAGACGCTTCAGTGCCTCTTCGTCGCCCTCGAGTGCGTCTTGGAAGTCTCGGAAGCCCACAAAAAGTGCTGCCGCGACCAGACCCAAAGCTCCTAGCGGTGCGGCGAGAGCGACAGCCAAAGGCAAAAGGGTGATGATCGCACTCGACAAAGCGACAATGGCGCCCGCAGCAGCTGGTAGTCCGATAGCGATCGTCGCGCCAGCTGCCGCCAAGCCGATTAGGCCCTGCGCCAGGCTCGCTGTGATCTTCCCAGATATTTCCTGCAAGCCAGACAGGCCGTTTGAGAGCGAGTCCGACAGGAACTGGGCCAGCTTCGTGCCGGCATCTGTTCCAAGTTTCCCTATTTTTTTCAAAAACGAAGAGGTGTCTTTGTCTACATCTTTGTCGATATCGACTTTGACTTTAAGGGTTGCCGGCCGCGATCTGTCTACGCGGCGGCGAGCCGTGGCCACATCGTCGTCTACGTCTTTAGTATCGGCTTTGACCTTGATGGTGGCAGTGCGCTTTTCCGCAGCTTTGACGGCACTGTCGACGCCTTTGCTGAACTTGTCGGTGTTAGCTACCACGTCGATGGTGGCCACAATCTTTTTCAGTATCGGGGTCAGCTTCCTTTGAAGGTCAGCCCCGAACTTGGATAGATCAGCGCGGATTTCAACATCAGCGTCAGCTACTACGGTAGCCATGTTCACCTACCCCACGGATTTTTTGACCCGAAAATTGTTCTGTTGAGTTTATAGATTTCGGATTCTTCGCTGCAGTTGCTGGCTTGCCATCCGTAGACAGCGGCCAAAAGGTCGTGTGTTGAAAGGTTAGCGACTGCTAGCCCCTGTTTGGCTGCCCATGCGTGGAAAGGCAGCCAGTAGGCCAGGGCGATGCTGGCTAGCCGTGATGATGCGAAAAGTGTCATGCCGAGTGCGGACTGTGAAATCTTTTCGGCTAGAACCCACAGTCCTAGTCCGGTTAGCGGAAAATCAGGGTTATAGAGGTCTTCTACGATTTTGTGTTGGCTCACAGAATCCATGGGGTATGCAACCACGCTTAGCCACCCTTCCTGGTCTTCTGCTGTTTGAGCGGCGGCCAGAGCAGACAATATTGCTTGTTGGTCTGCTACGTCGTATGTGTACACGCTTCCTGAATAATGCACCTGGACTGGCCATCCACTTGGGTACATTATCCCGCTTTTGGGGCTGAAATCTTCTTTTGTGTCTCTTCTAGACGACCCATTACCTGCTCTTTGTAGTACTCCATGAGGGCGTGAATGCAAGGGATTAGTTCACCAACCAGGTCAATTTTTGGCTTTGACCCGCGCATCCGCCGGTCGATCAGTTCAACGTCGTGAGTGTCGAAGAATGCGCTAATGATTTTGATGAGGTCTATGGAAGTGGGGTCCACTTCCATTTTGCGTGCGTCCGCTTGCAGAGCGATGAATTCGTAGTCATTTGGGCAGTGCGCAACGTATGTGTCTCCACCCAAGTCAACTTCTATCAGCTCAGTTTGGGTTGGTTCAATGTCCGCTACTTTGAACTCCAGCTTTTTCATGACTGCTCCTAGATTCTTCCGATTACTGATATCAGTGCGTCGCGCATGTAGTGCTGACCCCGTTGTCCACGGACACTACGTACACGGATGATGTGGCCCAATCCGCGAGGTTGGAAGACGAGAAAAGGTTTGCTCTTTGGCCTAATGACTTGCCCTGTAGGCCCGTAGATTCCCGTTCCCTGTTCGGGGTAAAGCCCATAACCTGTGTTAGTTGAAACTTTAACGGATGCGGAGTCCCCGCGAAATGCTAGACGCCCCACGGTGATGCTGCGCCTAAGTCGTCCTGTGTCTACTGGGCTGTTGCGTTGGGCCTGCTGGCGGACCTGCTCTCCTAGGCTCCTGACGAAACTCGAGACGTCTCCACGCAAGAGTTTCTGGATGCCTGTGGAACTGATCCGTACCGCCATCAGTTTTCCCTTTTGACCTTTGGGCGTCTTTCCTGGATCTTTATGTCTTCTTTGGGTGCTTCTGGCGCCATATCTATGCGTTGCAGCATTCCTGCACGAACGGCGGCATCGACCAGAGCTCCGGGTTCAAATGAGATTTCTTCACCTGGAAATCCACGAAACATCCCGTTCTTGCGCAATATACGGTAGATAGCCATAACGACACATTACAGTGCGCCGAGCTCCAGCACCACGTCCAGAGCGGCCCCCACGCAGCCGCCAGAAGGACCGATGATCTGAACTGAGCCCAGGGTGTACCTCTTGCCTCCCATTGCGGCACAGCACAGCACAGCCCGCTGCAGGGAAGCTACGTCTTCGGCGATCGAATCAGCCTCAGCAGTCGTAGTTTCGCAGGTCGGCTCAGAGGAAATACAGCGATAGACACCTAGCTGTAGCCGAACCTTCCACGGCCCAACAGGGCACTTGGATACGTCTGTTTGCTGCCAGTCAGCCGACATGAACCTGACCCAGGCCATGCCCTGGCCGTCTTCGCATATGCAGTCGCAGCCAGTCATGGGCGGAAGCCCGTCGGATACAACGACGCAGCATTGACACACCGGGTTGCCGTCTGTCACCAACTGGGTGCATAGGCAATCCAGTAAAGCGCTCAGTAGAGGTGTGACGTTATTAGCCATAACTACATCTTACGGCCATGTAGGCGTTCGGAGAACGGGTTGCATGTCAGGTGACCAAACCAACGACGGCTGACGCTGCGCTGTCGGGTTAACGGCGACAACCCACGCATCTACCTCAGGAAGCCCAGTAAGGCCACTGCGCAAAAAATCCACATCGTTGATCAACTGGATACGTTCACCTTGACGAGTTATTTCCTGAACCCGCGCAGGCAGACGGCATGGCCCCTGCTCACAGGATTTGACGATCTCGGCAGCCAAGGCAGCAACAGCGCGCTGTCCACCGACAGGAACTGGCAGGCCCTTTTCGTAGGTGACGCTGAAAGTATCGACTTCGGTATCTGGTGAACCCAAGTCTTGGCATTGGGGCCAGCAATCTGCACCATCAGCAATGTCAGTACGGACAAGCTGATAGCCGTCATCAATGCGATATGAGTCCTCGTCAACCACAACGCCATCAATTTTCACCTCAGTCACAGAAGCAACCGGGCCTTCCAAGGCTATTTCGCAGACATAACAGCATCCGCACTTAGATTCCTCGCAGCCGCACGCCACGTTGATCCACACACCTTGAATCGTTTGTGTGGGGAAAAAGTCGAAAGATCCGCATTTACGGCCGCATGGGCGAACAGTGACAGGACACGTTCCGTAGATTCCTGCCGTCAAGCGCCACAAAAGCTCGGTGGCGGCAGCCATGGCATGCACCTGCACGGGAGTGCGGTCCACGGGGTCTACAGGGATGCCATAGCTGCACGCCTCATCTACCGGCCAGGGTCCACAAGGCTCTGCCATGTCACTGCCCGTCAGACGGCTTGCTATAGGCGGGGCTGGAGTCCCACCCAAGAAGCATGCCTAGCCTAGGCCACTTTTGCTCCAGTCCACGCACCAACGCGTGATACGCGGCGGCAACGATGATGGAAACCACAGGAGTGAGTGTGGCTTCGTCGATTCCTGCAAGTTTCGTGCCCACTACCCCCACGATGAGCCCCACCAGAAGTGGGGTCACCGTGCGAACCACAGAGGCACTGTAGTCACTTAGGGACATGGGACGCTCACCACTAGGTAGCCCTCTTCCATGGCCAGGTTGCTGTAACGGACAGCAACCGTGTAGCTGCCAGCCAGCGCATAGGTGTGCGTGAGTTCCACCGCCGTCACCAGGACTTCAGGCGCAGATCCGTCACCCCAGTTGATGGACATGGGGCGTCCACCTACAGCAGTTCCAGTGATACCGATTTCGAGACCGTCGGCGTCACAGGAGCTCAGCGTGAAAACTGGCGCTGCCGGGTTCGACAGCGGAATGCACTCACATGTAGCGGTAGGAGGAGCGACCTGAACAACTTCGTCGTAGAACTGCGAGCGAGAGTCAAGCGCGGTCATTAGAGGGCCAGCAACGAGCGTAGAAGCGTTCAGGCGCACATCATATGGGCCGGTGCCCCATGCATTGCCGGAGATGGTGTGACCGGTCCATTCCTCCGAGTGGACCTGGTTGCCCAGTTCCAAGTCACCGCGTGCCCAGTTCGTGACGTAAGGCAACAGGAAGTAGTTCCAAGCTCCTGGCGCACCAGGAGTACACACATCTGTTCCGGCGACAGATTCCCAGCCCTCGATAGCGACACCTTCACGAAGGGAAACCTCGGGAATGTGCTGGTAGCCGGTGATGTTGCCCAGCTCATCAATCGCCTGCAACCAGTTTGGGTTCAGGGCAGTGAACAGGTTCGGGTATTTTTTGGTGAAGTTCGCAACGACTTCAAACCCACGGTCAAGCTTCGGCGCGGGGATGAAGAAACACTGCTTGCCATTTGCGTTCACTGGGGCGATCTCTTCGCCGTCCTCAATGTCCGCGTTGATGGACACCGTTTCAAAACAGTCCACCACCAGGGTGGAACAAGGGCCGAAGATAGGACGCCCACACGAGTCGACCCGCGTAAAGCGCAGGACTTCCACGTTATAGGCGCCTACACATTTGACAACCATTAGGAGTCCTTCCGCTTCTTGCTGGCCTTGGGTTCGGTCTTCTCTTCAGCCGGGTTCAGGTCAACTTTTGCAGCCAGCTCATCTGGCACCACAAAGTAGGGTCCGTCTCCGAAAGTTTCCAGCTTCACATCGGCGACATTGTCTGCCGCCGCGATCAATAGTTGGGCAACCCTGGAAAGCTCTTCGGAGCTTTGGTCGGGTCGGATGATTACAGTCATTACGGCTCCAAGTCCACTAGTACAGCTGCTACGGGGCAGTCTGGGATGA
>Ga0193699_10000320_pt1 | contig 22012 bp, 39 predicted proteins | sample L3c2metaG_FD_160095 | JGI IMG/M metagenome (GOLD analysis project Ga0193699, IMG submission 160095) | Soil microbial communities from a riparian zone of the East river system, Colorado, United States - L3c2 | ecosystem: Environmental > Terrestrial > Soil > Riparian zone | place: USA: East...
CCGCCCCCGAGCTGATCGAGGACTGGATCGACACCGTGTCCAAGGCGCCCGAGTTCCCGGCCGAGATCGACGTGGGCATCCACATCCGGGTCATGCTGTGCCTGCACCCGCGCGCGCCGGCCGACGTGCTGGTGCTCGATGGGCTCGGGCGGGTGGCGTGCGAGGTGTCGGGCTGCGCCCGGTCGGTCGAGATCGGCGGCAGCCAGATCCCCGCCGAGGTGTGGAAGACGCTGCACGCCCGGGGCTGGCGCTTGGTCGACGAGGCGGGATCCAAGGTGCTGGTCTGTCCGCTGCACGCGCCGGCGGGGACGACCTCTTGAGGATCGCGATCGTCGGCTCGCGAGGTTACCAGCCCTTGGCCCGCGTGGTCGAATACGTGGGCAGGCTTCCGGCCAACACCTGCGTCGTGAGCGGCGGCGCGCCCGGCGTGGACCAGACGGCCGAGTGGGCGGCCGTCGCGATGGGCTTCAGCGTCTTCTCCTTTGCACCCGACTGGACCCGGTACGGCAAGAGCGCTGGGATGATCCGCAACGCGAAAATCGTCGAGCATTGCGACGAGCTGGTGGCGTTCTGGGACGGCGCCTCCCGCGGGACGGCGCACTCGATCGATCTCGCCCGAAAGGCGGTGCAAAAAGGTCACGGTGATCGGGTGAATGACTCGCTGAGCTGCTGTATTACTACTGGTAAAGAGACTCTCCGCTTTACTAGGGGTAATGTGCTAACATCTTGGGTATGGCAATTGCTCAATCTCGACTGACAGCACAGGGGCAGATCTCGGTACCGGCGGAGGTGCGGCGCAAGCTCGGCCTCGCGCCCGGCTCGGTGATCGAGTGGCAGGAAGTGGACGGCGCCTTCATGGTCCGCAAGGGCGGCGGGGTGACGTTCGATGACATCCACAAGATGCTGTTTCCGGACGGCCCGCCATCTCCACCGGCGACGGTCGAGCAGATGAACGAGGCCATCCGTGAGCACGCGAGGCGCAAGCATGCGCGCCGCTGACTCGAACGTCGTTATCCGGCTGCTGGTCAAGGACAAGGCCAACGAGGTCGCCCTGGCCGAAGGCTGCCTTGCGGCAGGGATCTGGCTGTCGCACATCGTGCTGGTCGAAACCGCCTGGGTGCTGGAGAGCTTCTACGGCCGATCGGCGGCACAGGCCGTCGAGGCGATCGAGCTTCTGCTCGGTCATGCGCAGATCACGGTGGAGGCTCCGGATCTGGTGAGAGCCGCCGTCGCGCTGGCGAAGGCCCACAAGGGCATCGACTTCGCTGACGGCCTCATCCTGGAAAGCGCCCGCCGGGCCGGGATGGCGCCGCTCGCGACCTTCGATCGCAAGTTCGGCCGCCTCGACGGGACCGAGTGGCTGCTCAAGGGCCGATGAGCAAGCGCCGCGCATCGAAACAGTCGGTTAGAGCGGCTCGCCCACGCCCGTGGGACCGACCGAAAAATCCGGCCAGCAGGGTCCGCAAGTGACAACAACGGACCCGAGCGCCCCCCGGCTGGCGGCATCAGCCAACGGATTTTTTACGGGTCGATTTTGCATCCCGGCAGACACGATCTAGACGCCAAAAAAAACGCAGCCAAATTGTCCAGGGAGTTCGCAAACATGCCCACGCCGTACCGGGTGACACTGAAAAACGCTATTGACGGCTGTAGACCCGCGATGTCATACCATTTGCCGACGCGACGCCAGTTTCCGCTGCGGGGGGGAAGTACACGCGGCGAAAAAGGACGTTCACACCGCGTGCAGCGACACCATCCAGGTTGGGCCGGAAGCTCGGCCGGCCGGGATGACACGCGGGGGAGACTGTCCTATTCCCAATTTCGTGGAGGCGCGAATGTCGATGGCTGTCAGCGTGGTGAAGAAGTCCGGAACGAAGACTGTGGCTCCGCTGCTGACCGTCCAGGAGGCGGCTGCCGCGATGAGCATCGGGCCCAAGGCGGTGGTCAGGCTCATAGACGCCGACTACCTGCACGCCATCGATGTGGGGGCTGGTCGCAGATCGCGGCGCGTGTTGCGGATAGCGCCCGAGGAGATCGCGCGCTTCCAACGCGCCAACAGCACGCACAAGCCGGACAACGAGACCGAATAGGCCGGTCGGCGGGCGTGACGGTGGGGGCTTAGATGGCGGCTCGCAAGAACAGCCAGGGCCGGTGGCAGGCGCAATTCGTGACGCCCCCGAACGCGCGCGGCCAGAAGGCTCGCCTGTTCGTGATCTGCCCGCCCAGCAACAACACCAAGGAGTTCTGCCAGCAGCTGATGCGGCAGGCGGTTGAGCGCCACCTTGCTGGCGTTGCCGCGAGCAAGCTGACGTTCGAGGACTTCTTCGAGACGGTCTTTTTGCCCGAGTACCCGGCCAGCCGCAACCTGGACGACTCCACTGTCGAGGCATACCGGTACCTGGTAGGTCAGATCGCGTGCCGACACATCGGCACAACACCCATAGCAAACGTTGATGGCGGCGTGGTGGCGAGGCTGCTGGAACGCCTGCGGGATCAGTCTAAAATTGACGGCGCGGTAAGCAAGGAAGAGGGGCGGGCGCGCGCGCGCGCGCGCTGCAATCCAAGTGCCAAGATCCGGGATTATCCACAGTCACTGTCGATAAAGCGCTCCTGATCCTCGACTACGTCTTGGCCTGGGCAAAGACGTGCGGCTTGGATCCGAGCACGCGCCTGCAGGCGGTGGTCGAGCAGTATTTCGCCGCGCGGCCCGAGCTGGCGGCGTCGAGTGTGGCGCTCTACCGCTATCACCTGCGCCGGCACGTGCTCCCGCATCTCGGCAAGCTGGCCGTTAGCAAAGTCACCGACGGAGCGCGCAGCGATCTGCGCCGCACTCTCGCCACCGCGGGCCGGCGCACGGCGGTTTACGTCGAGGGCGCGCTCAAGCGCGACGGCTCACTGAAACAGCCGTGGGAAATTGCGCGCGACAGGCGGCGCGGCAGCACTGTTGTCAACGAGGGCAAGCGGTATAGCCCGCAGACGTTGCGCAACATGGTCGTGAACATCAAAGCGGTCCTGCGCTGGGCGAACGAGCGCAAGCACATCACCGAGCTGCCGGTGATCGAGATCCCGAAGGTGCCCAAGCCCCGCATGCCGCCCCCCTACTCGCGCGACGAGGCATGCGCCCTCATCGCGGCCGCGCAGACCGAGCAGCGGCGGTTGATTTACATCTTCAGCTACGACGCTGGCGCGCGAAAGAGTGAGCTTTTGGGCCTGCAGTGGGAGCAGATCGACTGGGAGCGCCACGTGCTCAAGTTCGACCGCCAGCGCCGGCGCGGCAAGCTCAAGCACTGCAAGGGCGGCAAAGAGCGCGAGGTGCCGATGTCGGCGCCGCTGGAGCTGGCGCTCAAGCGCGAGCGGATCGCGCACGCGGCCCTGTCGGCGTTCGTGTTCTGCCAGCCTGATGGCAGGCCCTACGAAGAGCACCACCTGCGAACGTTCGAGGAGCGGGACGCGCGGGCGGCTGGGCTGCGCAAGGTCAGGTGGCACCACAAGCGGCACACGTTTGCGAATCTGGTTACCGATGGAGGGACATCACCATGGGGATTACAGCTGCTGCTCGGGCACTCGGACATCAGGACGACGCAAGCGTACGTCCACGCCACCCACCAACCGATGGGCAGCGTCCTCGACCAAAGCCCCGGCAAGCAGCGCGATCCGATCAGGCGGTGACGCCGACGGTGCCCGACATCTTTCGGGCGATAGTGTCGTGCCTCGGCTGCGGCGCGGTGGTGGCGTTCGGGGCGCCGGTCGTCCACCCGCTGACCGCGGTGGAGGGGTTGCTCACCGCGGGCCTGCTGCTCGGCGCCGGGGTTGATCTGATCGGCGCCGAGACCAGGCACCGCGAGCAGTGCGGCTTCGCGGCGTTCCGCTACGACGTGCAGGAGGTGGCGCGCGCCGAGCTGGCGGCTCTGGCGCCGTGGCTGGGGATCGGGACATGACGGCGCACCCGTTCCAGGCGAGGCTCGTCTGCGAGACGTGCGGGCAGGTGCTGGCGGTCGGGCCCGCCGTCACGGGCGAGGACGATTTCCTGGCGGGGTACGGGTTAGGGCTTTTGGTCGAGCGCGGCGACGTCGTTGGGCGCCACCAAGCCTCTGGCTGCGCGTTTCGGGAGCTGTCGTTCCAGACGCTGGAGCCCGTCATCGAGCCCGGTGCCGAGGCCCGACAATGAGCCCCGCAATTTCCGGAAACCGGCAGCCCGCGCGTCCCTCCAAACACGCGACGCGGGCTGCCGGCGTCCGCTCTGTGGGGTCACCCCGCAAGGTCTGCAAGGTCCAGAGCGGACGCCAACGGGCCGGCGCCCTGCAAGCGGGCTGCAAGTCCTCAATCTCTGCTGTACCGTTCCAATTGCGTTTACCCCTTGTTTTCTCGATCGGGGCGAGAGGATTTGAACCTCCGACCCCCTGTCCCCCAGGTACATGGGCGGCATTACAATTTTTCCGAAGAAAATGCGGATTCATCAATGGTTACCAGATACATAGCCCAACTTGTTGGAGTGGCCAAAAGAGCCGTTTTAGACCCCAGAAGGTCCCGAAAGGACCACGGCGTGCAAGCGGGCTGCAAGTACCGACAACCCTAATCGGCACCGAATGGGCAGCGAATTTAGACCCCGTCCCCCCCGCCGCCTGGTGCCATTCGGCGGGTGAGTTTCCAGGAACCGCGCGAGGTCTCCGATGACCGCTCGGCGTGATCTCAACCAGCTCGCCAACGTGTTCGCCGAGGCGTTCACGGCGGCCAAGCTGACCGACCCCGACCGGCCGCTGGAGCGGGCGCTCGAAACCGTCTTCGCGGTCTCTGACGAATGCCAGCGGCTGGCCGCCGGCGAAGTGCTGCCCGAGACGCCTGCGGCGCGCCCCAGGAAGTCGAAGTACAGCAGCACCACCCGGCACTCGGCCCGGCTCTGGCTGCCCCTCATCGAGCGGGTGGCGCACGAGCACGGCCTGTTCCTCAAGGACCTGACCGGGCCGTCCACGATCCGCGCGATCTCGTGCGTGCGCCAAGAGGCGATGTGGCTGCTGACCCGCCGGGAGCACGTGGCCCAGGAGGTGGTCGCTGCGGCGCTGGGCCGCCGGGATCACTCCTGCGTTTTCTACGGCGCCCGAAAGTTCGAGGCGCGGCTGGCCGGGGATCCCGCGCTGGCGGCCCGCATGGGCGTGGCCAGGAAGGCGGCGGCGTGATGGACCTAGTTCAAGTCACGCGGCGGGATCTCGGCGGTCTCGGGCCTGTCGACGCCGAGATGGCCACACCAGTCGCCTGTCGACACCGCCTTCTCGACCAACAACTCGACAGGGAACTTCTCGGCGAGCCGAAAGAGCGCTGTCAGCCAGTCCCGGACCGACGCTCGCTCCAGGGCCAAGGCCGGCCCGCCCAGGTATCGAAGCATCTCGTCGACGGCCCTGATGGCCGCCGATGGCGCAAACGGATCGCTCTTCATTTTTCATTCTCCAGAGAGTGGTCCGCGCCCCGCCAAGGGCACGCGACATCGACGACCTTTAGGACCGCCGACAGGCACCAGCAGAGCACCGTTGGCCGGGGCGGTCAAACGGCGGGACAGCCTTCCAAAGCCGATGCGGGAGGGGCGTGATGGCTGGCGGCGACACGCCGGGCAGCGACCTCGTCGATGCGCTGGACGGCCGCGACCAGGCCCGCGCCCAGCTGGCGGCGATCCGCCACGCGCTGGACGGCACCGGCCACGTCGCGCCCGGCGACTACGCTTGGAGCCCCGAGCTGGAGCGCGTGCGGAAGATGCGCCGCCTGCTGAACCTGCCCGAGGTTGATCGCGATCGTCGACCAGCTGATCACGGAGGTTGGGTGATGCCCCTCGTGCCTCTCACCATCGAGGAGCGGGCCACTGCGGCCAAGAACAAGCTGCGGCCGTACGAGTGGGCGGCGCTGCGCGATGTCGTGGCGGCCTGGCTCAACCGGCAGCGCGTGCTCGGCCTGATTTCGGACGAGGGCGTGCGGGTCGTCGAGCGGCTGATGCGGGAGATTGGGTGATGGACGACTACATCGTCACCGTCTGCGCCGCCTGCCTAACCGCCTGCTGCTGGCACGGCGAGTTGATGTGCTGGGATTCAAGGGGCGCCCGCACGAAGGACCTGCGCGCCAGTGAGCTGCTGAAGCTCGGCGCGGAGCACCCGAGCAACTTCAGCCGCGCGAAGCTGCTGAAGGTCTGCGGCAGCGTGCAGGAGGTGGCGCCTTGACCTTCCGCGAGTTCGCCGCCCTGAACCGCCAGCGCTGCGAGGCCGCCGACGGGTTCGATCGTCGCCTCGACACAACCTCTCTCGCTCACTGGGCGCTCGGCATCGCCGAGGAAGCCGGTGAGGTGGCCGGCGTCGTCTACGCGATGGACCACCGGCCCCAGAAGGGCAAGACCATGCAGGACCTGGCCGACGAGATCGCCGACGTCGTGTCGTACTGCGATCTGCTGGCCCAGCGCATCGGCCGCAACCTCGACGACGTCCTGCGCGACAAGTGGAACCGGGTGTCAGTCAGGGTCGGCAGCCCGCTGCGACTGCCGGAGGAGGGGTGATGGGGAAACAATACTACCCACCTCGGGCGGTCACTTTCCCCGTCGAGGTCTCGCTCCAAGCGCACGCCGACCTGAAGCGACTCGTCGACATGGGGTTGTTCGGGTTCACGGTCGGCGACTGCGCGGCGCGGTTCATCGACCAGGCCCTGCAGCAGAAGGCCGTCGAGGGATGGCTTGCGATGCCGGCTTTTGTTGAGACTAAACCGAGGACGGCGCCAAGGAAGGGCAAGCCTGATTTCGTCGCCGAGCTGACCGCTGAGCTGACCAAGAAGAACCCGCTGTTCCCGGCGATGGTGGCGGCGGCAAAGAAGCGGAGGGCGCGGTAGATGGCGCCTTCAACATCGTACGGCGAGCTGCTGAAGGACCCGCGGTGGCAGCGCCGGCGGCTGGAGATTCTGGAGCGGGACAACTGGACGTGCCAGGCGTGCACCTCGACCGACAAGACGTTGCACGTCCACCACAAGTTCTATCTCAGCGGGAAGACCCCCTGGGAGTATGAGAACGACAACCTCGTCACGCTCTGTCTTGACTGTCACGAGCAGGCGACCAATTCGATGGCGCTGCTTCGCGTAGGGCTGGCGCGGCTGGGTCCCGAGCACCACGAACAGCTCAGGGGCTACGTCGACGCACTCGTCTCTTATGCGACAGGATCGAAGCTGGAACTTCAATCGCCGCGGTCGAGCGAAGACCCTGTCTTTCGGTATCTCAACGGCGTTTCGGACGCAATGGGATGGGACAATGTCAACTGCCTGACCGTGTGCCTTGACCGTCGCCCAGAAGCCAGCCCTCTTCTGATTACGTCGTCGGAGATCCAAGACAGGAAGATGGACGAGTGGCGCGAACTCGACCGCAACGAGACCGAGGTCTACGCCAAGGCCAAAGCGTGGGACGAAGAGCATGGGGGAAATCAGTAGATGGCGCGCACCAGGCTGATCACCGCACAGGCCCTCTCGGACGAGGACGTGGCGACCATGTCCCCGCTGGCGCGCTTGGTCTGGGCGTACCTGCCCTGCTTCGCCGACAAAGCTGGTCGCCTCCGGGACTCCGCCTTCACGCTGAAGTCGCTCATGTTGCCGGCTGACCACGTCGACATGGAGGCGCTCCTCGTCGAGCTCGCCGACCGGCGACACATCATCAGGTATCAGGTCGAAGACGGCAGAAAGTTTATTCAAATCCGCAACTTCAGCAAATATCAGAGCCCGCACAAGAACGAGACCGACAGCAATATCCCAGCGCCAGTCGAGGAATTTCACGAGTGTGCGGCGGTATTCGTCGGGCCAGTCGAGGATTTTCACGAGTTACAAAACACTTTGCCGCCACGCGTAGGGTCTAATGATCCGGATCCGGTATCTGATCCGGTATCTGATCCGGTATCTGATCCGGTATGTAATCCGGTGAAAGAGAGCGCCGAGACGGCTTCGCCGTCATCGCCGCCGGTGCTGGTGTTCCCGACTGTCGGGAAGGCTCGATCCTGGCCCCTGACCTCGGAGCTGATCCGGCTTTGGGAGTCGCTCTACCCGTCGCTCGACATCACGGGCGAAAGCCGGAAGGCCCTCGCATGGGTGCTTGCGAAACCCGTTCATCGAAAGACCTTCGGCGGGATGGAGACCTTCCTCGTGAACTGGTTTTCGCGCGCTCAAAACAGCGGCAACAGGTCCGCCCGAGGCTCTCCTGCCGAAAAGCCCCGCGACCCCCGCTTCGGATCCATCCCGGCCCACGGCCCCGAATTCAAATACCCGGAAGGACCCCAACGCCTGTGAGGAGGTGACGAACGTGACGACGACGACAGCAACCGAGGACGCCGGCCAGCTCACCGGCGGCCCCAGTCCGATCCGGATGCCGGGCGAGACCTTCGGGGAATTCGCGCAACGCCTGAACGCCTGGCTTGAGACCCCCCGCGGGATGGATTACGCGGCGGCCGAGCAGCGGCATCGAACGGCCGAGATCGCCCGCTACCACGCCGAGCGCAAGCTCCGCCTGGCGGGCGACATGGGGATCCCCGAGCGGTTCCGCTACATGGGCGATCTGGCGAACGTCCCGATCGACACGGCCGCCATGCGGGTGGTCAAGCGCCCACCCGGCGAGATGCTGGTTCTCTCGGGGGGGACGGGTTGCGGCAAGACCGCCGCCGCGTGCTGGTGGCTGTATCAATCCCCGGGCGACAGCGACAAGCCGCAGTCGCTTTTCATCACCGGCGCGCGACTGTCGCGGATGTCGCGGTTTGACGAGGAAGCGATGGCGGCGGTGTTCGGGGCGCACCGCCTGGTGATCGACGATCTGGCGATGGAGTACGCCGACGAGAAGGGGTTTTTCCGCTCGCTGCTCGACGAGATCGTCAACGAGCGCTACGCCAACCAGCGCCAGACGCTGATCACGACCAACGTCGACGTCGACACGTTCAAGACCCGATGCGGGGAGCGGATCACCGATCGGATTCGAGAGGCGGGGCAGTTCGTGTCTCTGAGCAACCCCAGCCTGCGGGGGCAAGGGTGATGCTGCAACTTGAGCCGCGCACGCCGCCCCATAACCTGGAAGCCGAGCGCGCCACGCTCGGCAGCGTCCTGATGCAGCCGACCGCGCTCGACGAGCTGTCCGAGATGAAGGTCGACGACTTCTTCCTGCCGGCGCACCGCGAGATCTTCGAAGCGATGCTCGAGGTCACCCGGCGCGGCAGCGTGCTCGACGTCATCACGCTGGCCGACGAGCTCAAGCCGATCCTGACCCGGCTCGAAGGAGGGGAGACCTACCTGCTCCAGCTGGCCAACGCGGTGGCGACCGGCGACAGTATTCGGCACTACGCCCGAATCGTCGCGAACAAGGCGATCCAGCGCCGACTGATCGTGGCGTGCACCGCGATTGCCTCGCAGGCGCAGGGCGACTTCTTCGACGTCGTCGAGCTGCTGACCGACGCGCGCGCCCAGCTGGCCGCGATCGAGCTGCCGTCGGGAACCACCGGGCCGGTCCGCATCAGCGACGAGCTTTACGAGGCGCTGTCGGAGATTGAGCGGCGCGCAGCCAACCCGGAGCGCCACTTCGTGTTGACCGGCATCCAGGCCTTCGATCGCGAGATCAGCGGCCTTTGCGCCGAGACGCTGATCCTGATCGCGGGCCGTCCGAGCAAGGGGAAGTCCGCCCTGCTTCTCAACTTCGCCCAGCGAGCGGCGCGCAACAACATCCCGACGCTGGTGTTCTCGCTGGAGATGGGCCGGCTCCTGCTGATCTTCCGGGCGCTGGCGTTCGAGGCGCTGGTCAACGGCCGGTCGATCATCTCGGGCCAGGTGAGCGGACCGGAATGGATTCGGCTGCAGTCTGCGGCCTCGCGGCTGTCCACCGACAATCTCTCGATCGACGATCGCTCTGGCCTGTCGCGGTTCGCCATCGCGGCCGAGGCCAGGCGCTGGCGCGCAGCAAACCCATCGGCCCAGGCTCTGGTCCTCGTCGACTACCTCAGCCTGGTGAAGCGGACCGGCGATGTCAGAGAGCAGCAAGAAGAGCTCGGCGAGATCACGGCCGACATGAAGAAGCTCGCGAAAGAGCTGAAGCTGCCGGTGGTGCTGGCCGCGCAACTCAACCGCGACAGTGAGAAAGAAAACCGGCGCCCGCAGCTCAAAGATCTGCGCGGCTCTGGCGCGATCGAGCAGGACGCCGACGTCGTGATCTTCCCCTGGTGGCAGGGAGAGGCGCCGCGCTACGGCCGCCACCCGGCGAGCCTGATCGTCGGCAAGAACCGCAACGGGCCGACGGCTGACATCGAGGTCGACTGGCTGCCCGAGTACACGATGTTCACCGACCGGGAAGATCTGCCTGAGCCCCAGCAACGGAGCTTGCTGTGAACGCGCGCGACGTCGCGTACGGCCAGATCCGCGCCGCGCTGGCGGTGGTGCTGCAGGCCAGCAAGACGCTGGACGAAGACCACAACGTGCGCGGCAAGGGCGCCGATCTGACCCAGCCCGAATGGCGCCACATCACGGCGCATCTCCACGATGTGACCGCTTCGCTCGAACGGGCCGGCCTCAGTTGCGTGCTGGCCATGAACATCCTGACCGATTCCGAAATGGAGGATCCCAAATGCCAATGACGTGCGCGTTTGAAAGCTGCGGCCGCCCTTCACACACAATGGGACTGTGTCAAAGCCACTACGTACAGCAGCATCGAGGCCAGACGCTCCGGCCACTATTCTCACCGCGTGCGAAACGTCGGAACGCGCGATGTGTGTGCGAGTTCCCCGGTTGCGGCAGGAAGCACTTGGCGAAGGGCTTGTGCAAATGCCATTACAGGCAACAGAAGTCCGGGACGATACTTCACCCGCTGGGCCTCAGGCCGGTCGTCGTGGATCCAAACGATTCGCTGACCGCCATCGTCCCCTTAACGCAGGGATATTCAGCATTGATCGACGCCGCAGATGGGGAGGCTGTCGGTCAGCACAACTGGTCAGTCCTGATCCCAAGCGATGGCCGAACTAGGTATGCCAGCACCACGTGCTCGGGCCCATCTGGGCGGAGAAACGGAAGCATGTCTCTTCATCGCTTTCTCTGGAAGCACTGGGGCTTGCCGACAGCGGAACAGATTGACCACCGAAACACGAACGGCCTCGATTGCCGACGGAACAATCTGAGGGCGGCGAGTTTCGCCGGAAACAACCAAAACAAGGCCCGCTACCGAAACAACACGAGCGGCTTCAAGGGCGTCGTCCTGCACAAGGCAACGGGCAAATGGGCCGCCCAGATACAAGCTGACGGCGTCAGGAAACACTTGGGCCTGTTCAACGACGCAGCCGATGCAGCCGCCGTGTACGCCGCCGCCGCCACGCTTTTCCACGGCGACTTCGCCAGAACCGAATAGAGCAAACAAATGGAGAACCCCATGCCAACTCTGCTGCTTCCCGTGCCCCTCAAAGACGACGAGCGCCTGACCGTCGCCGCGAAACTATCGGATGCGCTGACCGCGCTCGACGGCGAGAAGGGAAAGAAAAAGGCCGCCACCGCCGACTTCAACGCGGAAATAAAGACGCTCGACGCCTTGATTCACAGTTTGAACGGGTCGCTCATCACCGGCACCGTCGAGCGCGAGATCGAGATCGAGGAGAGGACCGACCTATTTCGCGGCGTGGTGGTGACGTATCGGCTCGACACCGGGCTGGCGGTCAAGGAGCGGCCGCTTGATCCGGAGGAGCGGCAGATGAAGCTCGGCGAGACGGTGGTGCCCGGCCCCAGCGGCGTCGTGCACAACATGGCCGACGAGCGGGCCCGCCGGGCCGAAGAGCAGAACGCCGCCGCGACGCCCGAGGAGGCCGAGGCCCTGCGCGACCAGCGACTGGCCCAGGAAGCGGCCGAGCGCGGCGATGGCCCGCCCCCCGAGGTGCCACCGCTGCTGCCCGAGGTCGGCGACATCATCGACGTGCGGGCGACCGAAGGCGGGACCTGGATGGAGACCCAGGTTACCGTGCGCACCGAGCTGTCGTTCCAGGCTGCGGTCGACATCCGCGACGACGAAGAGGCGCCCATCTTCGACCTGAGCCAGCACGGCGTGTCGTGGCGCTGGCCCCTCGAACACCCGAGCTGGGATGACGTCAAGGCCGAGTCCGCCGAGCGCGCGCGGCAGGAGGAACTCGCGCGGATCGCGGCGGACCAGGCGCGCGACGCCGGCCCGAAAACCTTGCTCAAGAGACCGCCGCGCAAGCCGCCGGCCGCTGAGCCGCCCGCCAAGGTAAAGAAGTCCCCAAAGAACGGGCGGCGCGTTTCGGTGCATGACCAAGAACCGCCGGCCCCACCGGCAGACGACGACTGGGCCTGATGGCTACCCCCGCGTACGAGGGCTGGGCGATCGTGGAACTTTTCGGCCACGTTCGCCTGGCCGGCAAGGTGAGCCAGGCCGAGCAGTACGGGACGACCATGCTTCGGCTGGACGTACCCGACGTCGACGGCCACCCCGGATTCACCTCGTTCAAGGGCGGCAGCGCGCTTTACTCGGTGACCCCTACGACGGAGGAGATAGCGATCGGCGTGATCCGACGGCTGCGACCCGAGCCGGTCAGCACGTACGACGTCGACCTGCGGGCCAGGCTGCCAGCCGCGCCGCCGCCGGAGGGGTTGACCGTCGACGCTGACGGAACCGTTGACGCCGACGACCGTGAGGCGGAGGAGGCTTTCTGATGGGCCCCTATGTCCATCGCCACTGTCGCTGCCTGTCGGACCACCTGTGCTGCTGCGACGTGATCCCGCCCGAGAGGCTGAGCATCGGCGAGATCACCTTCGGGCTGGTGTTCGGGATCGCGTGGGTGGTCGCGTTCCTGGCCTGCGTGCTGCCGGGGTATTGAATGGCGCGCACGATGCCACGCCAGAAGCCCGGCGAGTCGGAGCAGGACGTCCAAACGCCGGGAGAGTTTCTCGCTCCTGTTCAAGTGCGGTTCGGGCCGATAGGCCTCGACCTGGCGGCCAACGGCGACAACCACGTCTGCCCGCTGTGGCTTGGGCCCGGCAGCCCGCTGGCCGGCGGCGAGGACGCGCTAGCGCCGGCCCTCAGTTGGGCCGGGACGCCACTGCGCTGGCTCAACCCTCCCTTTGGTGACATCGAGCCCTGGGCGCGCAAGTGCGCCGAGGAACGCCATCACGCGTTCATTGCGCTGCTGACGCCGGCGTCGGTGGGGTCGAACTGGTTCACGGCGCACGTGCACGGCAAAGCGCTGGTGCTGGCCCTGAGCCCGCGTTTGACGTTCGTCTCGCATTCGCAGAGTTACCCGAAGGATCTGATCTTGTCCGTGTTCGGTCCGCTGGTGTGCCCGGGGTTTGATCTGTGGAGATGGCGATGACCTGCGCCCGTTGCGGCGATCCCGGCACCACGCCGCTCGACATCCACAAGGGCGAGACCTTGATCGCGACCGCGTATCTTTGCCCGCCCTGCATCGCGCTGGTGCTGCAGCAGCACGCCGAATACCGCCGGCAATACGAGGAGCTGATCGCTGCTGGGGTCGAGCGCCAGTTGGCGAACCGGATCATGAATGTCCGGGTCGAGCAGGATCACGCGGCCGGGAGACTGCGGCCGTGACCATTGCGGAATGTGTACGCGGTGTCGAGGCCACACACGCGATCATCGTCGGCTGCTTTGTCCTCTACGGATTTCTCACTCTCGTGGAGAAGCTATTTCTCGCCGCGCGGTTCTTCTGGAGGCGCCGATGAACGTGTTCGAGGCCCTGCGCGCGCGCTACCCCGCGCCGGCGTGGGCGTTCCTTGAGGAGGTCCGCAACGGGACCGGCTTCGGCCGCGTGACCCGAACTGCCGATGCCCTGGCGATGAGCCTCTACCCGTCGCGCGGTCTGCTGCTGCACGGTTTCGAGGTGAAGGTCTCCCGGTCGGACTGGGTGCGCGAGCTGGAGGCCCCCGAGAAGGCCGAGGAGATCGCCAAGTATTGCCACTTCTGGTGGCTGGTGGTGGGCGACGGCGCGATCGTGAAAGACGGGGAGCTGCCGGCGACCTGGGGGCTGCTGACGCAGGCCGGCGACAAGCTGGTGCACAAGAAGGAGCCGCTGCTCAACAAGGAGGCACTGCCGCCAACGCATCGGTTTCTGGGGGCCATCTTGCGCAAGTTCGGGGCGACCTCCACCGACAACGCCCGGATCGAGCGGGCGCGTGCGGAGGGCCACGACGCTGGCTGGAAGGCCGCCCAGGACCAGGCGCGCACCCACACGGCTGACGGGCGCGCCCAGCAGTCCTTCGACGATCTGCGCGCCCGGCTCGAAGCCTTCGAGAAAGAGTCGGGCATCGCGATCAACCAGTGGGGTTCCCGCGGCAACATCGGCGAGGCCGTCCGGATCCTGACCAACGATTACAGCAGTCCGGTGCTTGGCATCGAGCGGCTGGCGCGCGACGCGGCGGAGATCGCCAAGCAGGCCGAGCAGGCACTGGCCCAGGTGAAGGCGGCCCTGCCCCAGCGTGCACCGCCGGAGAGCGGAACCGGGTGAGGTTGTTGGCCCTGGTGCGCGACGACACCCCGGTGCCGGCGCTGCTGACGGAGCGACCCAAGCCGCGCCAGATCGTCTTCACGGCCTTCTTCGCCTTCTACGTGCCGATCTGCCCGCCGGGCCCGGATCGCCGCCGTAGCCGCCGCCGGCGCCGCCTCAGGCCCCGCCAGTTGGAGATCCCGCCCATCCAGCGCCTGTTCGCAGCCTTCCTCGCCTTTTACCTGGCGACCTGCGAGCGGCGCAAGCGGCGCCGCTGCCGGCGCCGGCGCCACGTCAAGTCCACCCAGATGCGGCTGCCCCTGCGCAAGAACCGCCGCCGCGCCAAACCGTTCTGCCTCGGGACCGGCAAGCTCACGCCCCGCGAGCTGGACGAGGTCCGGCGTCGCGAGCAGCGGGCCGCGCTCCGCCTGCGGCGCCACCTACCCGTTATCGAGGCGCAGCGCCCCCGCACCCGCGCCGACTGTCTGGGCCACGCGCACCCGTGCATGTGGGTCGGTTGCCGCCACCACCTCTACCTCGACGTCAACCCGGAGAACGGCTCGATCAAGCTGAACTTCCCCGGCGTGCCGCTCGAAAAGCTGACCGAGACCTGCTCGCTTGACGTGGCGGACAAGGGCGGCGAGACGCTCGACGTGGTGGGCGAGCTGATGAACATCACGATGGAGCGGGTCCGTCAGATCGAGGTCGATGCGGTGCCCAAGCTCGGGGACGGCCTGCGGTGGGAAGACAGCGATCTGTACCGATGACCGAGCCCTACGCCACCTGCGAATGCGGCGAGCCCCTGCCCTGCGAGCTGCACACCGTCAGCCATGACCAGTCGGTCGCGTTCGCGGCGCTGCGGCGCCTCAGCGTCACCCAGCGCGGCCTCGTGCTGTGCTGGTTCTGCCCGTGGTGTCACCGGTACCTGCCGCCCGGCGAGTCGCGCGGCGACTGCGAGACGGCCAAATGCATCGGCAAGGCGAAGGCTCCTGATGGCCGACAGTGAGGGCAAGCCGATCCCGGTCGGCGACGAGATCACGGTCAAGGTCGACACCGCCGCCATCGCGCACGACGTGTTGCTGGCCACCCTGACCCGCGAGGTGCACCGGCTGGCCGGCCTGGTCGCGCGCGTCGAGCAGCTGGCGCTGCAGGCCATCCTGCGCGCCAACCAGACGGTGCGAGAGCCGAAAAATTGAGACGGCGAGCAGGCTGGGCGCAGATCAGGGCCATGCTGCTTACCATCCTGGTTGTGCTCCTGGTCGTTTCGCTGTTCGGGGGGGTCTGGGGAAACCGAGGCGGCCGCACCTACGGCTACGTGGGCTGGAGCCCCTTCGCCGTCGTGATGGTGGTGCTGCTGCTCTTGTTCCTGACCGGCAATCTTGGCCGGAGCTGGGGCAGCTGGGGCGGGTACCGAGGCCCCGTCATTCTCCACGATCGCCGGTAGGCCCGATGGGGCTGCCGGGGCGGAACGGGGTTCAGCTGGCCGTCTGGCTCGACGGCGAGGTGGGGCTGCGCTTCCGCCGGTACTGCGAGCGGCAGGGGATCCGCAAGCGGGTTGCGGCCCAGGAGGCCATCGCCCTTTACCTCGACGCGAAATTTCCCCGGGCTGGTGCCCTGGATGCTGCCGACGGAACCCCCTCCATGTTTCCGCTGGCGGCCCCGGGTCGTGAGTTCGATTCTCGCGACGGGGACCCCGAGAAGTGATCTGGGCGCTGGAATCGTCGCCGCCTGGAATCGCGGACGCGCTGCGCAAGGTGGTCCGTTGGCTGGCGATCCCCCGCAGCATCAGGCGGCGGGCCCCGACCGACCAGCCCGAGGAACGCCCTACTTCGGGCCCACCATCACCTTGAACGCCCGACTGTCCGAGCGCATCTTGCTGGCCATGGCGGCCGTCGTCATGTCGGCGGACGGCACGAACGAGACGATGCCGTCCCGGTCGCGGACGATCTGGTAGCCGCCCGGCAAGATCTCGCCTGGCGACTTCATGTCGCCCAGCCAGTTGTACGGGCCGTGCGCGCCGGCGACCCAGTAGGCCGGCAGCACGAAGTCGGAGACCTCCAGGACTTGCGACTCGCCCATGATGTCGACGATCACCTCGTACTTGCCGCGCTGGCACGGATCCCCGCCCTCGTACGAGAGCCGGTAGCCTGGGCGGGCCGGGTGGTCGACCCACAGGTTGCAGCCGATGTTGAGCCGCATCTCGATCACCTCATGGCTGAGGGTCTGGACCCAGTCGGGGTTATTTCGGTGCAGGACCCTGCCGGTGCTGAGCATGTCGTGATCGCCGAGCGCGCCCTCGCGGATCTCGTCGACCACCACCAGCAGGTAGTAGCTGCCGAGCGGCAGGTGGGTGACGTCGGTGTAGTAGACCACCGGCCACGGCTCGAAGCCGTAGGCGGGCGCCAGGTGCTCGCGCATCTGCTTGTCGACCGCGGCGACCGCGAACAGCACCTCTTTCGAGGCGACATCGGATCTGTCCAACACGGCGAACTGCATTTGTTTCACCTCACGTCCTGGTCGGTAATGGCCGGCTCGGCGTCGGTCGGGTCGGCGGCCCGGCGCTGCAACTCTTCCAGCTCGGCATCGAGCAGGACCATCACCGCCTGCTGGTTGCGCCGCCAGTGCTCGATCCGGCCGTCGAGGTTCTGGAAGAAGGTCCGCTCGCGCTCTTCGAGATCGTCCCAGAAGTCCTTGCGCTGGTCGCCCAGGCCCCGCTTGAACGCGGCGACGTCGATCCGGAGCGACCGGTCGAACTCCTTGATCTCCTCATCCAACTCGGCCAGCTTCTGGCGCAGGGCGGACAGGCGCGGGCCCTCTGCGGTCATGGGCCGTCCGCGAACCGGTAGCCGCGCGTCCTGGCGTAGGTCTGGGCCCGGTTGGCCTTCACGCTGCTGAGCGTGTCGCTCGGCGAGGCGACCGATTGTCGGAACGCGACCGTCTGCACCTGCCGGACCGCGCACGCGACCGCGTCCTCCAGCGTTCGGCGGCCCAGGTCCATGAGGTCGGCCTCCCAGCCGTCCCCGCGGCGCGCGACGATGGTCTCGACGGTCGGCACGAGGCTGACCGCCATGTCGTGGATCTTCGGCACGGCGCAGTCGATTACGGCCGACAGCACGTTGTTGGTGTTCGGGGTGGCGGTGGTGGCGCAGCTGGCGCCAAGCGCCATCAGACCGCCGAGGGCGAGCAGCAGGCGGAGAGTTTTCATACACCCACGGTGGCGGATCTAGAACTGGTCTCCAGTTCCGGGCGGGCGTGATCTTGAGGACCGGCGGCGCGGCCCTGATCATGGGGTCATGCCGCACCAGATAAAGTTCCGCCTGGCGCGGACGGTCGCGCTGGCCTCGCTGCCTGACGCCGATCCCCGTACCACCCCGCCCGATCCGGTCGGCGCCCAGGTCGACCAGTCGCAGGCGGGTGAGATGGCGACCCAGCTGGAGTACGGCTCGCCCGGCGAGCTGCCGCGCGGCCATTCGGTCTACCTGCGCTTTACCAACGGCGCCGGCGGCGCCGAGGTGATCGGGCCCACCTGCGATTTCCAGAGCTGGGCCTACGATCCGGGCAGCCTGAAATGGGTCTCGCAGCTCAAAGAGCTGGCCGCGCCGTCGAGTCAGATCTACGACTCGGTGCTGCTCGGCACCCTGTTCGTTGCGCTGTCCAACCCCCTGACCGTCGGGGCCGCGACCCACGTCGAGGTCTGGATCACCGACCGGTACGCGCTCTGATGGGCGCCTCGGGCTACAGACGGGCCGGGTACGCGCCCATCGCGGCGGCAAGCGGCGGAGGGACGGCGACGGCACCCACGGTTCCGGCCGACGCGGCCGCGTTCTTCGATGCGCTCACCATCACCGCCCCTGCCCTCACCTCGGCCGCCACCGTTGACCTGAGCCTCGCTGGCTGCCCTGGGCACTACGCCGTGATCAACGGCGCCACCGGGCCGATCACCTCTTTTGGCACCGCCCCCGCTGGGACCGAGCGGATCCTGCGGTTCGCGTCGACACCCACGATCACACACAATGCCGCGAGCCTCATCCTGCCCGGCGCCGTAAACATCGTCGCCGCCGCAGGTGACGTGATGTTCTTGCATTCGCTCGGCTCCGGGAACTGGCGATGCACGAGCTACACGCGCGGGGCCTCGATGCCGGCCCTGGTGACCGATCTGGCCAGCACGGCGGCGGGTAAGGGTCTGTCGCTGCTCGGCCTGCAGGACGCAGGCGGCCTCATCGTCGCGACTCAGGGCGAAGCCGCGTTTGCCGAACTCGCCACCAACATCGCGGCCAACGTGGTCAGCATCGCGGCCAACGCGACCGCGATCGGACTCCGGCCGTTGACCACCGACCTGGCGTCGACTGCGCACCTCAAGGGCGCTTCGACGATCGGCGTTGAGGCCGGCGCGACCAACGTTGAGGCCGCAATTGCTGCGGCTGTCTCGTCGATCGCGACCCTCAGAACTGACCTCGATATCTTTCGGGCTAAACAGGGTTACCTTGCCGAGACATTCCCGCGCGCGCTGGCGCCCTCCCCAGCCGGACTGCCTGTTTCCGGGACGATCTACTGGAGCGCGATCCCTTTGAGGGCCGGCGACGTCGTAGGTATTCTGGGCACAATCATCAGCTTAGCGGGCGCGGGCGTGAGCGTCTCGAAGCTCGGTCTTTTCCACCCCACGACCGGCGCCCTGCTGGCTGTGACGGCCGATCAAGGGACCTCCTGGCAGTCCACCGGCATCAAGGATATCGCAGTGGTGACGCCCTACACGGTGCCCACTACCGATTTCTACTACGCCGCGTTTTTGGTTGTGGCAAGCACGTCTCCGGGTGTCGCTCGCAGTGGCATCGCCACCGCAAATGCGCTCTTGGCGGCCGGAATCAACGGCGGCCGTTCTCCGTTCTTCAGTCAAACGGGCCAGACGGTTTTCAGCGATCCGGCGACGTTCGGCCCCGGGACAGGGCCGGGCGTGATCTGGATGTACGCTCGATGAGTGTACATCCTCCGCCGGCGCTCATGGCGTTGCTGACGATCGGGGGGCAGACCGCCGAGATGGCGCTGGCCTGCGCGGCTGTGCTGCGCCGCTTCGACCCCGTCGCGGCGCTCGCCACCGCGCCCGCCGCCGGCGCGCCGGGCACGATGTCGTAGCCAAATGCTCATCTCCAACCGCGACGCCGACGCCTTCTTGACCCAGGGTGATCTCGGCCCGCCCCTTCGCCAGACGCTCTACGGCTCCGACGGAACCACGCCGCTGGATCTCACTGACGCGACGGTGACTCTGGAGATCCAAAGGGCCGACCTGTCTGGCGTGGTGTTCGGCGGATCCTGCACGGTCCTGCCCGAGCCGGCAGTCGGGATCGTGGAGTACGCCTGGCAAGCGGGCGACTCCGGTGTGCCTGGTCTTTACAAGTTCAAGTTCCGGATCGAGGTCGACTCGCTGACGATGCACTGGCCCAACAACGGAACCTTCGTGCTGTGGATAGATCCCGCCCTGGTATCCGAGCCCGCGCCGCCCCCCGCCGGCTCACCCGTTACGAGCGATCCATCGCTTGCCCCGGGCCTCGCGCTACCGATCGGGTATCGGGTCCAGATGCTGGACGGCAGCGCCGCGTGGGACAAGTTCGGGCCGGGCGACACGGACTGGTCGGCGCTCGCCGATCTGAACGCCGTCCAGGCAACCGCCGCCATCCTGGGGCCTGGCCTCGGGATGGCCCTGGCGCAGATCCAGGGCGGAAACATCCTGGTGCCGGACGTCGACGTGGCGATAGGCGTGCCGGTGACGCCGGCCGGGATCCAGCGGCGCTTGGTGTTCACGATCCCGGCGGCGGCGACCGGAGAGCACACCATCACGCTGCTGGCCGCGAACGCCGAGATCGGATCGCAGATCACCATGGTGGTGGGGGAGGTGGTCGCGCCCGGCTCGATCTACTCCGTGATCGACGAGGCCAGCGGCGAGCTGATGGCTGGCGGGCCGGCCGACGTCGATGGCCTTGGCGGCTGGCCCGCGTTCAACAATTTCAACGGCCGATCCTTCGTCGCTGTTCGGAGCTTTGTTTTCGACGGAACCAACTGGATCAACGGAGGGCCGCTCAACGCGAGTTTGGCGGTTCAGGTGACCTACGGCGGGGTTCGCTTTTCGCTCGGAGGGATCGATGTTGGCCTGTAACGGGGTGGCAGCGGGACAACGGTGTCAGCGAACGTGGATCGCGGCCGCCGGGCCGGCAGTGATGCCGTAGTTCGAACGCGCGAAAAGCCGCCGCGCGCTCCCCTCGACGTCACCCCGTACCTGCACCTGGTGCCCAAGGTGGCGCGCATCCTCGGCCGTCGCCTGCCGCCCCACGTGGCGCGCGATGATCTGATCTCGGCCGGCAACCTCGGCCTCGTCGAGGCGTCGAGGAGCTTCGACCCCGCGCGCGGCAAGAGTTTCGAAACCTTCGCCTCGTACCGGATCCGGGGCGCGATGCTGGACGACATCCGGAGCCGGGATCCGATGTCGCGCGATCTGCGCAGCCAGTCGAACAAGATCGCGCGCGCCACCGCTGGCCTCGAACTGCAGCTCGGCCGCGTGCCGGATCAGCAGGAGGTAGCCGGGCGACTCGGGATCGGGGTCAGCGCTCTGCACGCGCGCCGCCAGACGATGATCGCATCGGCCGTGATGGGCATCGACGACGCGAACCACCTGCCCGACCACCTCGTTGACCGGCACGCGATCGATCCGTTCGAGGATCTCGCGCGGCGCGAGGAGCTTGGCCACCTGGCGGCCGGCATCGCGGAGCTGCCCGAGCGGATGCAGATGGTTCTGACCCTGTACTACTTCGACGATCTGAACCTGCGCCAGATCGGCGTCGCGATGGGCGTGACCGAATCGCGGATCTGCCAGATCCACAGGGAGGCGATCGGGCGCCTGCGCGCAGGCGCCGTCTAGAGAAGTTCAGATCGGGCGCGAACTCCGCCACAAAGGAGAGGTGAAGCTCTCCATCGACCTGCTCAAGCCGGACCCGCTGAACGCCCGCCGAATCAGCGACGGCGCGCTGGGCGGTTTAGCCGTCTCGGCCGAAACCTTCGGCGATCTGTCGGGGATCACCTGGAACGAACAGCTCGGCTTGCTGGTCGCCGGCCACCAGCGGATGCGCGTGCTGCGCACGGCCGGCGCCGCGCAGTGGGTACGCGAGGGAGACGGCGGCTACATCGTCCACCCGAAGACCAAGGAGAGGTTCCGGATCCGGGTCGTGAAGTGGGACGAGACCACCCACCGGATGGCGGAGCTGACCGCCAACAACCAGCACATCCAGGGCGAGTACGAGGACGAGATGGCTGCGGCGCAGTTGGAGGCGCTGGAGCACGACGATCGGTTCTCGGGGCTTCTCCTTGAAGCGCTCGCCGAACAGCTCGCGGCCGACGAGGAAGATACAGGCGGCGGAAATCCCGACAGCGGCGCCGGCAGCCTGGCGGAACGGTTCTTGGTGCCCCCGTTCAGCGTGCTGGACGCCCGACAAGGCTACTGGCAAGACCGCAAGCGCGCGTGGTTGGCACTGGGAATCAAGTCGGAATTGGGTCGCGGGGGG
>Ga0193699_10000321_pt1 | contig 21909 bp, 17 predicted proteins | sample L3c2metaG_FD_160095 | JGI IMG/M metagenome (GOLD analysis project Ga0193699, IMG submission 160095) | Soil microbial communities from a riparian zone of the East river system, Colorado, United States - L3c2 | ecosystem: Environmental > Terrestrial > Soil > Riparian zone | place: USA: East...
AATGCCTGCGCACGCGCTCGGCGGGATCGAGGCTTTCGAGTGGGTCACAGTGATCAAACATCTCAATTCCGATCGATCAGAGCATTCGAAACCAGCGCGCGATATTCAGCAACGTCGCGAGCGCGGCGGCGACATAGGTGTAGGCGGCGGCCTTGAGCACGCTGCGTGCCGCGGGCATGTCCTGTTCGGAAAGATAGCGGCGCCCCTCCAGAACAGGAAGCGCCTTGCCGAAGCTGGCGTCGAACTCCACGGGCAGCGTCAGGACATGCACCACCACGCCGATGCCCAGCAGCGCGATGCCGGCCAGAACCTCGATAGCCACAACGGCCGGCGATCTGAAAATCGCGAACATCACCGGCGCCAACAGGAACACGCCGAAAGCGACCCGCTCGACCCATTTGAGGTGACCCACCATTTCGACGCGCCGCCTGAATCCTGGTTCGCCTCGGGCATCCTGGATCGCGTGCGAAACCTCATGGGCGGCAATCGCCACCGCCGCGATCGAACGGCCGTCATGATGCTGCGGCAGAAGCCGGACCGAACGGGCGACCGGATCGTAGTGATCACCTTCGCCCGTTACCTCGACCTTGACGTCGGGCAGATTGGCCTCGTCGAGCAGATGCCGGGCTAGTTCACCGCCGGTACCGGGCAGGTCCGGGCGCTCGACGCCGTGCTTCTTCAAGACGTGTTTGATCCAAAAGCTCGGGCCAAACACGAGCGCAACCAGCAAAACAAGTCCCACCGGTATGAGAAGCATCGCTTACGCCAGCCAGCGCTTCCGGCGCCGGTAATGCTTGCCGTCGCGGAAGCTCTTGCGGCGGCCCTCTGAAATGCCGAGGTAGAATTCCTTGACGTCTTCATTCTCAGACAAAGATTTGGCGTCGCCGTCCATCACCACGCGGCCGTTTTCGAGAATGTAGCCGTAGCGCGCGTAGCGTAGCGCCATATTGGTGTTCTGCTCGGCCAGCAGGAACGACACGCCCTCGCTCTCGTTCAGGCCTTTGACGATTTCGAAAATTTCCTCGACGATCTGCGGCGCCAGCCCCATCGACGGCTCGTCGAGCAGGATCATCTTCGGCCGCGACATCAGCGCGCGGCCAACCGCGCACATCTGCTGCTCACCGCCGGAGGTATAACCCGCCAGCGAATTCTTGCGCTCGGCAAGTTTTGGGAAATAGCCATAGACCATCTCCATATCGTGCTTGATCGCGGCGCGGCCATCGCGCCGCGTGAAGGCGCCGGTCAGCAGATTTTCTTCGATCGAGAGATGGCCGAAGCACTGCCGCCCCTCCATCACCTGGATGCAGCCGCGCCGCACCAGTTCGTTGGGCGAGCGGTTGTGCACCTCCTCGCCGTCGAAGATGATCGAGCCCTTGGTGACGTCGCCCCGCTCGGCGTGCAGCAGATTGGAGATGGCTTTCAGCGTCGTGGTCTTGCCTGCGCCGTTGGCGCCGAGCAACGCGACGATGCCGCCTTTCGGCACGTCGAGCGAAACGCCCTTCAGCACCAAAATGATCTGGTCGTAGATCACTTCGATATTGTTGACGGTGAGAATCTTCTCGACCGCAGGCGCGGCAACGGACGAACTCGTCGTCATTGAAACAGCCGTCATCGCGGGCTCCGTGCTTCCCTCGCCCCGCGCAGCGGGGAGAGGGTGGCGAGTGCCGAGTTCACGAGGCGCGAGCCGGGTGAGGGGCAATCGAAAACGCCCCTCACCCGACTTCCTCGCCATAGCAAGTCGAAGACGCGCGTAAACGCGCTTAGGGCTCGGAAGTCACCCTCTCCCCGCAAGAGCGGGGAGAGGGAAGAAAGCTAAGACGCCTTGTCGCAAGCCTCGGTGCGCTTCGGCCAGTTGCCGTTCTTGTCGGTGTAGTCCTTGGCCGCCGCGGTGAGCAGTGGGCTCACTTTGTCAGCCATCGGCTTGATATCGCCGCTGACCTTGGCCCACTTCGTCCCGTCCCATTCCTGCATGAAGGTAGAGAAGTGGCCGTTGTGGTCGGCGCAGGACAATTTGACCGGACCGGCGAAGCCGGCCAGACCCATTTCCTTGAACCGGGCCTCCGTGATGTTCAGCGTCTCGAGTCCGCGGCGGACGTCTTCGCCGTTGACGGCCTTCTTGCCGGTCAGCTTCTGCGCGTTGCGGATCGCTTCGGCGATCAGCATCGAGTTATAGATGCCGCGGTTGTACAGCACCTTGCCGATGTGGCTTTTGTCGGTCTGGGTAAGGTTCTTGTCGGTGACGTGTTTCTTGATGTCCTGGATCGCCTGGAAGTTGTCGCCGACGGCGTGCCAGTTGAGCGACTTCAAGCCCTTCGATGCCGGGCCCGCCGACGCCGCATCCTCTTCGTTCATCCACCAGATGGAAATGAACTTATCCATCGGATAGCTGACCTTGGCGGCTTCCTTGACCGCGGTCGGCTGCATCGCGCCCCAGCCGTACATCACCATGTAGTCGGGCTTGTCGCGGCGGACGTTGAGCCACTGCGACGACTGGTTCTGCATTTCGGTGGCGGGGACGGGATAGAGCTTCAGGGTGAAGCCGTAGTCCTTCGACAATTGCTCAAGCAGCGGGATCGGCTCCTTGCCGTAGCCGGCATCGAGATAAATGAAACCCAGCGTCTTGCCCTTGAGCTTGTCGAGGCCGCCTTCCTTGCCACCGATATAGGACAGGATCATCGACATGCCGTCCCAATAGGTGGCCGGCGGATTGAATATCCAGGGGAAGGTGTCGCCAATCGCCGACGCCGACAGGCCGTAGGCCATCGACAGTACGGGAACCTTGTCGACCGACGCGCGCGGGATCAGCGGCAGCGTGATGCCGGTCGACCACGGGTTCACCACAACGGGCTTTTTGCCCTTCACCGCCTCGTAGCACTCAAGGCCTTTCTTGGTGTCGTAGCCGGTCTCGCATTCCTCGATCGCGATCTTGACGCCGCCGATGCCGCCATCGCGTTGATTGAGCATCTCGAGATAGTCATGCATGCCCTCGGCGATATAGATGCCCGAGCCCGAGAACGGGCCGGTGCGGTACGTGAACAGCGGCACGTAATTCGAATCCTGCGCCGCAGCCGGCACGGCGGCTCCGGTCATCGCGGTCGCGATGACCACGGCGCCGGCGAGAATAGACGCTTTCGCTCGCATGTTTTACCTCCCAGGTGATGCGCCTTTGCGGCGCATTTGACCGCTAGTTTGAACTCTTAGTAGGGGAATGGCCAGACCCTCAGTTTCTGCTTGGTAATCTGCCATAGCCGCGCCAGCCCCAGCGGCTCGATGATCAGAACCAGCACGATCAGCGCGCCGACGCTCATGAACGTCAGGTGCTCGACGGTGGCAGGCAAAATGTTGATGCCGAGCGCGTGCAATACAATTTTCATGACGATCGGCAGCCCATAGATCAGCGCGGCGCCGAAGAACGAACCAGTCAGGCTGCCTAGGCCGCCGATGATGACCATGAACAGAATGGTGAACGACTGGTCGATGTTGAACACGCCCGGCTCGGCGCTGCCGTACCAGAAGAACACCATCAGTGCGCCGGCGACTCCGCAGTAGTAAGACGAGATGGCGAAGGCCAGGAGCTTGGTGCGGTAGAGCGGGATGCCGATCAGTTCGGCCGCGAGGTCCATGTCGCGCACCGCCATCCACATCCGGCCGATGCGGCCATGCACCAGGTTCGAGGCGAACCAGGTCAGGAGCGTGACGATGGCGAGGATGACGAGATAGCGCAGTTGCGGCGTCGCGTTGGGACCGGTCACCGGATAGGAGAACAGTGTGCGCGTCGGCACTTCAATGGCGCCCGAGGTGTTGTAGTTGGTCAGCCACTGGATGCGGATGAAGGACCAATCGAGAAAGAACTGCGAGGCGAGCGTCGCCACCGTGAGATAGAAGCCTTTGATGCGCAGGGACGGCAGGCCGAATAGGATCCCCAGCGCGGTGGCGAAAAATCCCGACACGAAGATCCAGATGATGACATTGACGCCGGGATAGAGCGTGGTGAGCTTGTAGCAGGCGAAGGCGCCGACCCCCATGAAGCCGCCGGTGCCGAGCGACAGCAGGCCCGTGTAACCTGTGAGGATGTTCAGCCCGATCGAGGCCAGCGCCAGGATCAGCAGCGGGATCATCACCACGCTGATGAAGAAGTCGGAGGCCGTGAGCGGAATGCCTACGAAGGCGACGAGGAGGATCAATGCGAGGCCGATGCGGTCTTGCAGAATCGGAAACACGGCCTGGTCGGCCTGGTAGGTCGTCTTGAATTGCCCGGCCTCTCTGTAGAACATTTTATATCCGCTCGATGATTTTTTCGCCGAACAGGCCCTGCGGCCGGAACAACAGGAAAATGAGGGCGATGACGTAAGCGAGCCAGCTTTCGATGCCGCTGCCGAGCAGCGGACCCCAATAGAATTCACCGATTTTTTCCCCGATGCCGATGATCAGGCCGCCGATGATGGCGCCGGGGATCGAGGTGAAGCCGCCGAGGATCAGCACCGGCAGGGCTTTGAGCGCGATGATCTGCAGCGAGAACGACACTTCCGAACGCGCGCCCCACATGATGCCGGTGACCAAAGCGACGATGCCGGCGGCAAACCAGACCACCACCCAGATTTGTTCGAGCGAAATGCCGACCGACAGCGCCGCCTTGTGGCTGTCGGCGACGGCGCGCAAGGCGCGGCCGATGCGGGTTTTTTGGAAGAACACCGCGAGCACGATGACCATCAGCGAGACGATCACGGCGGCGGCGATGTCGATCTTCTGCAGGCTGACGAAGCCGCCGAACATCTTGATGTCGTAGGCGCCGCTCGGCAGATACAGTTCGGACGCGATCATCTTCTTCGGATTGCCGCCGAACACCAACTCGCCGAAGCCAATGAGGAAGTACGTCAGGCCGAACGTCGCCATGAACAGAATAATGTCGGGCTGGTTGACCAGCGGCCGCAGCATCAGGCGCTCGACCAGGAAGGCCAGGCCATACATCACGACGATGGTCATGCCGAGGGCGACGAAGGCCGGAATGCCGAGTTCGTAGAGGCCGACCAGTGTCAGCGCCGCGAACACCACCATGATGCCCTGCGCGAAATTGAAAACGCCGGAGGCCTTGAAGATCAGCACGAAACCGAGCGCGATCAGCGAATACAAGACGCCGGAGACGAGCCCTTCCCACAACGTCTGCACCAGCAGGTCGGGCGCACTGCCCATCTGTAAGAATGGATCGATGAGGATTTTGTAGAGAATTTCCATGTCAGTGCGCGACCCCGAGATAGGCGTCGATCACGGACTGGTTGCCTTTGACCTCATCCGGCGTGCCGTCGGCGATCTTGACGCCGTGGTCGAGCACGACCACGCGGTCGGACAGATCCATGACCACGCCCATATCGTGCTCGATCAGCACGATGGTGGTGCCGTAGTGATCGTTGACGTCGAGTACGAAGCGCGACATGTCCTCTTTCTCTTCGAGGTTCATGCCGGCCATCGGCTCGTCGAGCAGCAGCAGTTCGGGTTCCATGGCGAGCGCGCGGCCAAGCTCGACGCGCTTCTGCAAGCCGTAAGGCAACCGGCCAACCGGCGTGCGGCGGATTTCCTGGATCTTGAGGAAGTCGATGATCTCTTCGACGCGGTGGCGGTGCTCGACTTCTTCCTTCATCGCCGGACCGAAGCGCAGCAACTGCCAGAACAGGTTCTTATTCATGCGCAGCGTCCGGCCGGCCACGATGTTGTCGAGCGAGGTCATGCCGCGGAACAGCGCGACATTCTGGAAGGTGCGGGCAATGCCGCCTTTGGCCGCGTCGTGCGGGCGCATCTTGCTGCGGGTCTCGCCCTTGAAGGTGATACGGCCCTGCTGCGGATGATAAAAGCCGTTGATGATGTTGAGCATCGACGTCTTGCCGGCGCCGTTCGGGCCGATGATGGCGCGGATTTCGCCTTTGCGGATATCGAAGGAGACGTCGCTGACCGCCTTCACGCCGCCGAAGGCCAGCGAGACATTCTCCACCGCGAGGAGCACATCGCCGCTCGCGACCTCGGCGCTACTCATGCCGCCTTCCCCAATGCGGGCGTCGGCACGATGGCCATATCGCGAATCTTCACCCGCGCGCTGATGGTGCCTTTGCGGCCGTCCTCGAAGGTCACTTCGGTCGAGATGTCGGCTTCATTGGAGCCGTCATAGAGCGCCTTGATCAGCGCCGCGTAGCGGTCGGCGATGAAGCCGCGGCGGACTTTCTGCGTGCGCGTCAACTCGCCGTCGTCGGCGTCGAGCTCCTTGTGCAAGATCAGGAAGCGCTTGATCTGCACGCCGGCCAGCATCTTATCGGCGGCGAGCGAGCGGTTCACCTCTACGACATGCTTCTCGATCATGTCGTAGACCAGCGGATGACCGGCGAGCTCCTGATACGAGGCATAGACCACGTTGTTGCGCTCGGCCCAGCTTCCGACCGCGGTCAGATCGATGTTGATCATTACCGCGACGAAATCGCGCTTGTCACCATAGGCGACCGCTTCGCGGATGTTGGGATAGAACTTGAGCTTGTTCTCGATATATTTCGGCGGGAAAAGCGTGCCGTCGTTAAGTTTGCCGACGTCCTTGGCGCGATCGATGATCTTGAGGTGGCCGGTCTTCTCGTCGAAATAACCGGCGTCGCCGGTCATGACGTAGCCGTCCGGCGTCATCGCCTCGGCGGTCTTGGCCGCGTCCTTGAAATAGCCGGAGAACATGCCCGGCGACTTGAACAGCACTTCGCCATTGTCCGCGATGCGGATGTCGACGTTCGAACACGCCGGCCCCACGGTGTCGGAATAGATTTCGCCGTCCGGCTGCGCGGTGATGTAGAGGAAGGCTTCGGTCTGACCGTAGAGCTGTTTGAAGTTCAGCCCCATCGAGCGATAAAACGCGAACAGATCGGGCCCGATCGCTTCGCCGGCGGTATAGGCGACACGCACGCGCGAGAAGCCGAGCGTGTTCTTGAGCGGGCCATAGATCAGAATATTGCCGAGCGCATAAAGCAGCCGGCCGGTCAGCGGCACGGATTGGCCGTTGAGGATGCGCTCGCCGTAGCGCCGCGCGACGCCGAGGAAATAGTGGAACAGCTTGCGCTTGAGAAGGCCTGCGTCCTCCATGCGGATCATCACGCGCGTCAACAGCACTTCGAGCGTGCGCGGCGGCGCGAAGTAGAAGGTCGGCCCGATCTCGCGCAGATCGGACATCGCGGTGTCGGCGCTCTCCGGACAGGCCATGCAAAAGCCCGACACTAGGCCTTGCGCATAATTAAGATAATGATCGCCGACCCACGCCAGCGGCAGATAGGCCAGCGCGACATCGTTCTCAGTGAGTCTGTCGAAGGCGACCGTATCGGCCGCCGCTGTGACCGAACGTTCGCCGGTCAGCACGACGCCCTTCGAGGTGCCGGTGGTGCCGGAGGTGTAGAGAATGATCGACGGGTCGGACCCTTTGATGGCGGCGATCTCCGCGTCGAGCCAGGCGCCAAGCGCGGGATCGTCGACCAGCGCCTTGCGGCCATCGGCGATGACGTCCTCCATCGAGGTCAAATGGCTGTGGTCGTAGTCGCGCAAGCCGCGCGTCTCGTCGTAGACCATGCGCTCGAGCTTCGGCAGGCGATCCTTGACCGACTGGATCTTGTCGATCTGTTCCTGGTCCTCGACGGCGGCAAAGCGCACGTCGGCATGGGCCAGCACGAAGGACAGCTCTTCGGCCACGGCGTCGGCGTAGACCGGCACGGGGATCGCGCCGAGCGTCTGCGCCGCCATTACCGACCAGTAGAGCTTCGGCCGGTTGGAGCCGACGATGGCGACGGTCTCGCCGCGTTTGACGCCAAGCCGGTGCAGGCCGACCGCATAGGCCCGCACGATCTCAAGGACCTCGGCCCAGGTCCAGGTTTGCCAGACGCCGAGATCCTTGTGCCGCATCGACGGCCGCGCCCCATAAATTTGGGCGTTGCGAATCAACAGCTTAGGGAACGTATCCGCCGCGGCGGAATCGACCGGCACAGCCTGCTCCTCCCTTTGGCCGCGCGCCGCCCAGGCAGCTGGCGACGCACCCCCTCGCCGCCTCTTACGGGCGGTCTTGATATCGCGTTATCTCGATATGAAAACACCGATCAGAGCGGGTCAAGCCTTAGGCGACCTTGGGCGACCCGGTACTTGGTCGCATAGGGGCTGAACTATTCAGCCGCCTTGAGGAATGGCGTGGCGGCGCTGCTGAATTGCTCGCGCAACGCGGCTTCTTCGGCCTTGGCGGCGACCAGATGGCGCTGTTTGACGGGACCGAAGCCGCGAATCTTTTCCGGTATGGAGGCCAGCGCCACGGCGGTGTGGTGATTGGCGGTGGTCAATTCCGCAGTCATGGTCTCGAGCAGCGCCAGATAGTCGGCGATTAGCTTGCGCTCGAGGCGGCGCTCGGCGGTATAGCCGAACGGATCGAGCGGCGTGCCGCGCAGGAATTTGAACTTCGCCAGCATGCGGAACGCGCTGAGCATCCACGGGCCGAACGACATCTTCTTCGGTTCGCCGGTGCGCGGATCGCGCTTGGCCAGCATCGGCGGCGCCAGATGGAATTCGAACCGCAGATTGTCGCCGGAGAAAGTGGATTTCACGCGCTCGACAAACGAGGTGTCGGTGTAAAGCCGCGCGACTTCGTACTCATCCTTGTAGGCCATCAGCTTGAACAGGTAACGAGCCACCGCTTCCGACAGCCCCGATTGGCCGGGCGTGCGCACGGCCTCCACGGCCTGCACCTTGTCGACCCAGGCGCGATAGCGCCGCGCATAGCGCTTGCTCTGATAGGCGGTGAGGAATTCGACGCGGCGCTCGACCGTTTCGCCGAATGACTGCGACAGCCGCAGCGAGTCGTTGGCTTCCTGCGGGCGCGGCGCGACCAGCGCTTCGAGCGCGGCCAGATCGATCGCAGCCCTACGGCCATACCGGAATGCGGCGATGTTCATCGGCACCGCCTCGCCGTTCATCTCGATCGCCTTCTCGACCGCTTCCGCCGTTAGCGGCAGCGCGCCGACCTGATAGGCGTAGCCGAGCATGAACATGTTGCCGCCGATGGAATTGCCGAGCAGCGCGGTCGCCAGGCGGCTGGCATCGACGAAATTGGTGCGGCCGGCGCCGGCGGCCGTAACGATGGCGCGCTTGAGCCGTTCGGTCGGCAGCGAATAGTCGGCGTTACGGGCGAAGTCGCCCGGCAGGAATTCGGCGGTGTTGACGATGACCCGGCTGGTGCCCGGCTTGATGGCGCCGAGCACCTTCTTGGTGCCGACCACGACGATGTCGCCGCCAAGCACCAGATCGGCGCCGGCCGCGGCCACGCGGATGGCGTGAATGTCGTCCGGCGTATTGGCGATGCGGATGTGGCTGTAGACCGCGCCACCCTTCTGCGCGAGCCCGGCCATGTCGATGACGCCGACGCCCTTGCCCTCCAAATGCGCCGCCATGCTGACGATGCCGCCGATGGTGACGATGCCGGTGCCGCCGATGCCGGTGACGATGATGCTGTAGGGATGATTGATCAGCGGCACGCTTGGCGCCGGCAGATCCGGCCAGTCGCTCGGCGGAACGACACTCTCGCCTTTTTTGAGTTGCGCGCCGTGCACCGTGACGAAGGACGGGCAGAAGCCGTTGACGCAGGAATAATCCTTGTTGCAACTCGACTGGTCGATGGTGCGCTTACGGCCCCATTCGGTCGCCAGCGGCTGCACCGAAACGCAATTCGATTTCACGCCACAATCGCCGCAGCCTTCGCAAACCAGATCGTTGATGACGACGCGCTTGGCCGGATCGGGAAACGTGCCGCGCTTGCGGCGGCGGCGCTTTTCGGCGGCGCAGGTCTGGTCGTAGATCAGCACTGAGACGCCCGGCACCGTGATCATCTCGCGCTGGACGGCGTCGAGTTGTTCGCGGTGATGGACGGTGAGGCCGCGCGGCCAGTCAGTGTCTTTCGGGTATTTCCACGGCTCGTCGGTGACGACGACGACGCGGGTGGCGCCTTCGGCGGCGACCTGGCGGGCAATCTGATCGACCGTGAGCCCGCCATCATTGGCCTGGCCGCCGGTCATCGCCACCGCGTCGTTGAAGAGGATTTTGTAAGTCATCTTCACGCCGGAGGCGATCGCGGCGCGGATGGCCATGTTGCCGGAGTGGTTATAAGTGCCGTCGCCGAGATTCTGGAATACGTGCTCGGTATTCGAGAACGGCGCCTCGCCGATCCAGTTGGCGCCCTCGCCGCCCATCTGGGTGTAGCCCAGCGTCTCGCGGTCCATCCATTGCGCCATGTAGTGGCAGCCGATGCCGGCATAGGCGCGGCTGCCTTCCGGCACGCGGGTCGATGTGTTGTGCGGGCAGCCCGAGCAGAAATAGGGAATGCGCGTGCCAACATCCAAGGTCTCGCTCAGCGCGCGCTGCGCCGCTTTCAGCCGCGCGACGTTGGCGCTGAGTTCCTCATTGGCGCCGAAACGCAGCAGCCGTTCGCCGATGCAGACCGCGACGTCGTTGGGATCGAGCGCGCCCTTGACCGGGAACAGCCAATTGCCCTGCTCGTCCTTCTTGCCGATGCAGACCGGCTGATTGGCCGTGCCGTAGAGTTCTTCGCGCACCTGCACTTCGATCAGCGAACGCTTTTCCTCGACCACAATGATGAGTTCGAGGCCCTGCGCGAACTCCAGCAGTTCCTGGCGTGGGACCGGCCAGACGCAGCCGAGCTTGAACAGACGGATGCCGAGATCGTTGCACTTCAACTCGTCGATGCCGAGTTCGTCGAGCGCCTGGCGCACGTCGAGATAGGGCTTGCCGGTGGTGATGATGCCGATCTTTGGCGCGCGGCCGCCGGAGGTGACGAGCTTGTTGAGCTTGTTGGCGCGCACGAAAGCCAGCATGGCGTCGCGCTTGTAATCGTGCAGGCGCGCTTCCTGACCGAGGATGGTATCGGCGAGGCGAATGTTGAGTCCGCCGAGCGGCATCTGGAAATCGGTGGGCGTAACGATCTGCACCCGGTCAAGACGGCCGTCGACGACGCCGGTCGACTCCACCGTCTCATGCATGCATTTGAGCGCGGTCCAGGTGCTGGTGTAGCGCGACATCGCCCAGCCATAGAGCGCGTAGTCGATAATCTCCTGCACGCCGGCCGGATTGAGGATCGGCATCATCACGTCGACGAAATGGAATTCGGACTGATGCGCGGTGGTGGAGGATTCCGCGGTGTGATCGTCGCCCATCAGCGCGAGTACGCCGCCGTTCTTCGACGTGCCGGCGAAATTGGCGTGGCGGAACACGTCGCCAGAGCGGTCGACGCCCGGGCCCTTGCCGTACCACATGCCGAACACGCCATCGAACTTGCCCTCGCCGCGAAGCTCCGCCTGCTGGGTACCCCACAGGGCGGTAGCTGCCAGTTCTTCGTTGATACCGGGCTGGAATTTGATGTCGGCGGCCGAGAGCGGACGGGCAGCGCGCATGAATTGCTGGTCGAGGCCGCCGAGCGGCGAGCCGCGATAGCCGGTGAGATAGCCGCCGGTGTTCAACCCGGCCTGACGGTCGCGCTCTTTCTGCATCAGGCAGGCGCGGATCAACGCCTGATAGCCGGTCACGAGCACATGCGACTGGTTCAAGTCGTATTTATCGTCGAGGCTGACAGGTCGGAGCGTCATGAAAGGACCTTGGCAACGCGGCAGTTCGAGAATTGCGCCCGTGCCTTGTCATATAGCCTGTTGCGACGCGGCGCAAAGTGGCTCGAAGCGGAATAAATGCTGACACCACAAAGGCCTGTGGTCAATTTCGTTATCGGTCGGCAGATGAGAAGGAAGTTTCCCGCGCGAAGCGTTTCGCGCATTTTGGCGCACTGCAGCAGAGATAGCAGCCCCACGATTGGGTGGGTGGTCAAAATTTGTGCGGTGTGTAGAAGGGTCCGCCAGCCGGATCCCTTCCAATGTTGCAAACTCCCTCCGCCTCAATCGAGAGCAAAGCATCGTGGGTCGTCGCCCTCGTCGCGCTGTTCGTCATGCTGATGGCCTTCGGAGCCGCCTGGATCACGGCTGTGGCGCTCAAGGACATCGCCGCTGAGGTCGACGGCGTCCGCGCCGTCCCGGCTCTGGCGAGTGCCTTAGCCTGGCTCGGCTCCGGCATCGGCGGCATTATGATGGGCCGCATCGCCGACCGAATCGGCGCGCGCTGGACCGTGATCTGCGGCGCGCTGATGATCGGCGTCGGTCTTGCGGTCTCCACGCTGGGGCCGCCCTGGCCGCTGTGGATCGGCCACGGCCTGTTCATCGGCCTGATCGGGCTCGCCGGCATCAACGCACCGCTCTACATCTACGTCAGCCGCTGGTTCGACAAACGGCGCGGCTCGGCGCTGGCGCTGATCTCGAGCGGCAGCTACCTCGCCGGCGCGATCTGGCCGCCGATGTTCGAGCGCGTCATCGCCAACTTCGGCTGGCGGCAGGCGATGCTGTGGTACGCGATCGCCGAAATCGTCGTGATCGTGCCGCTGGCGCTGATCTATTTCAGCCACCCGCCGGAAGTCATTCATCCGCCAGTGGCGACGAATGGCACAGCGGTCAAAGCGCGCGTGCTCGGCCTGCCGTCGAATGTCGTGTTCGGGCTGATGTGTTGCGCCGCGGTGCTGTGCTGCATTCCGATGGCGATGCCACAAGGTCACCTCGTCGCGTTCTGTAGCGACCTCGGCATCAGCCGCACCGTCAGCGCGGTGATGCTGTCGGTGCTGCTCGGCACCGCGTTCCTGAGCCGGCAGATCTGGGGCGCCATCTCCGACAAGATCGGCGGCCTCGCCACCGTGCTGATCGGCTCGGCCTGGCAGGCCGCGGCGATGATGGCGTTTCTGTTCACGCAAGACGAAGTTGGGCTGTTCACCGTGTCGGCCGCGTTCGGGATCGGGTTCTCCGGCATCATTCCGGCCTATGTGCTGGCATTGCGTGATTTGTTTCCGGCGCGAGAAGCCTCCTGGCGCATTCCCACGCTGTTGCTGTTCAGCGGCATCGGCATGGCGAGCGGCGGCTGGCTCGCCGGCTTGCTCTACGATCATTTCGGTCACTACGCGCCGGCCTTCGCCTTCGGCGTTGGCACCAATATTCTCAACATCCTGTTGATCGGCTGGCTTGTCATGCGCCAGCGCTCGCGGGCGCGCGCCGCGCTCGCCTAGTTATTGCGCGGCGCGATGGCGCGCACGCCGGCCAGAACGCCGAGCGCGATCAAAGCCGGAAACAGCGCCAGCCAACTGCCGCTCGCAACCAGCGCCGACGCGCCCGCCCAACCGATCGACGAGAAGGCTTCGGCAAACGTCGCGACCCGCGAGGAGGTCTGGCGGCGGCGGAATTGGCTGCGCTTGGCTTGGACGCGGAAGCAAAGCTGGATATGCGTGGCCGAGGCCGCGGCGATCAAGACGCCAACACCGCACACTATAGCTGCCGCTAGCGACGCAAAGGCGAGCGCGGCCACCAAGGGCGCAAACACAAAGGCAGTGCTGCCGATAACCGCCTCGACTTTCGCCCAGACGATGCGACGGGCGGTGACCGGCGCGGTCGCAACTAAATCCGGCGCGTCCTCGCCCGAGATAGACAGCCAGGCCAGGCCGCCGGCCAGTTGCCCGGCCGCCATCACGATCACCGGCACCACAACGACCAGCGCCGTGCCGCTTTCGCGGAAGCTGAGCCACAGCATCAGCGCGGGCGGCAGCAGATAGAGGATCTGCATCAGCGTCTGCGACACCAGCCAGGGATCGCGAATGAGCAGCGTCCATTCCTTGTGCCGCAACACGCTGCCGGGCGACCGGCCACGGAAGCCGCGCGAGCGGTGTTGCCGGACCACGGTATTCGATATGCCGGCCGCCGCCGTGGCGTGCTCGCCGAAACGGACCGAGAAGGCGGCAATCGCCGCGCCAAGGATCGCGACGCTCAACGCTGCCACTATCGCCAGCGCACCAGCATCGCCCAGCGCGGCGCGCGCCGGCCACCACCAGATGCTGCCGGCGTCGGGTGCGTTGGCGATGAGCCATTCCGATTGCAGCGGTGCAATGCGCGACAGGCTGCCATAGGACAAGATCGCCACGACTTGCAGGCCGATCACGAACGACGCGCCGATCACCGCCGCGACGATCTGTGCGATCAGCCGCGTGCGCTTGGGGCCAATCATGCGGAACAGCGCGACCGTCAGCGCTACCGCGAAGGCGGCGGCAACCGCACCCATTGCCGCGACGACGCCATAGGCCGCCAGCCATTGCCCGCCGCCAAGCACAGCCAGCACATTGATGAAGGGAGACGCCAGCAGCATGGCGATCAAAGCTACCGAACCGGCGATGCGGGCGATGCGGACCGAAAAGACCTTCCGCGCACTGACCGGCGACGCCAGAATGAGATCGAGATCGGAGCGCGTGTAGAAGGCGCGCGTCACCGACTCCATCGCCTGCGACAGCAGCAACGACCACGACAGCAAAAGGCAACCCGTCACCACGATGAGTGTCGCCTTGTCGGCGGCGGCCGCGGCGTAAGGGCCGACCATCGGCCAGGCCAGCAAATGCATGAAAACGGCGAACACAATCAGCGCGATGGTGACGGTGCGCGCGCGGTGGCGCCGCCCCGCCGTCATCAGCGACAGCCAGTCGCGCCAGCTCAGGCGCAACTCGTGGCCGGCCAGCCAGGTCAATGTGCCGGGACTGCTCACTCGGCTGCGACCGGTTCAGCGACCAGCGTGAGAAACGTGTCTTCGAGACTGGTGGCCCCCTGGCCGGTCTTGTGGCGCAATTCGTCGAGCGTGCCTTCGGCTATCAACCGGCCATGCGCGATGACGCCGATGCGGTCGGCCATGCGTTCGGCGACCTCGAGAATGTGCGTCGTCATAATGACGGTGCCGCCGGCGCGCACCCGCTCCTTGAGCACGTTCTTCACCTGGCGCGCCGAGCCGGCATCGAGCCCGGTCAGCGGTTCGTCGAGGATGATGAGCTTGGGGTCGTGCACCAGCGCGCCGGCCAGCGCCACTTTCTGCCGCATGCCTTTTGAAAATCCTTCGCAGCGCTCGTGGACGTGCGGCGCCAGCCCGAGCCAGTCGAGCAACTCGTTGGCGCTGCGTTCGGCAGCAGCCGCATCGATGCGCCAGAGGCCGGCTACGAACTCGAGATATTCGAACGGCGTCAACTTGTCGTAGATCATCGGCTCGTCCGACAGCCATGCCGTGATCTGCTTGGCCGCCACCGGATCGGCCAAGGCATCGATGCCGTCGATCGCGATGGAGCCCGCGTCCGGCCGCAACAGGCCCGCGACCATGCGCAGCGTCGTGGTCTTGCCGGCGCCGTTGGGTCCGAGCAGCGAATAAAATTCGCCGCCATAAATCGTGAGGTCGAGATGATCGACCGCGGGCCGGTCGTAGCGCTTGCACAGGCCGCGCGTTCCGAGAGCGATAGGGCGATTGGGCTGGATCATCCCTGCTCTGTACAAGAGACAGGTTTCAGCGGTGTAAACCGGACCGCGCAATCGCCTTGGTTAAGCGCGCGGAAACCATGTTGGCCGCTAGGCCTTATATTCTGCGCGTGATCTATGCCGAAAACCGGTTCCCACTTTTCGGGATCACGCGCGCGACAACATCCTGAACATCTCCTCGCCATACATTTTCTTGGAGTCATTCAGCAGCGGCTGCACGGCTTCGACGAAAGCGGCATGCTCCTTGACGTTGAGTTCCACGACCTCGCAGCCGGCGTCCAGGATCGCCTTGAGCGACTGCTTGTGCTCTTCGATCGCCATGTCGCGTTGCGCCGCGACCGCCTCGGTCACCGCCTTCTGCATGGCTTGTTGAATATCCGTCGGCCAGGAGTCGAACGAGGTACGATGGAAGAAGATCGGCCGCGAAATGTAAAAGTGTGAACTCAGCGTGTGATATTTGTGAAACTTGTGCACGCCATAGGTGACCGTATTGGCCAACGGATTTTCCTGCGCATCGAGCGTGCCGTCGACCACCATCTTGATCGCTTCGCTCAAGTCCATGCGCATCGCCACGGCGCCGAGCAACTCGAAGGTGCGGCGCTGAATCTCGCTCGGCAGCACGCGGATCTTCATACCCGTCATGTCGGCCGGCATGTGGACCGGGCGCAGCTTGTTGGAGATGTGGCGGAAGCCGTTCTCGAACCAGCCCAAGATGCGATAGTTGATGCGCTCCTCGGTCTTGCGCACGAGATAGGCGCCGAGTTCGCCGTCCATCGCACCGCGCGCCTGCGCATTGTTGGCGAACAGAAACGGCAGATCGACGAAACCCAATTCCGGCACGCGGTCCGTTAAATAGCTCGACGATTGGTAGCCGAGCGTGAGCAGACCGTGCTCGACCAGCCACAGAATGTCCTCGCCCTTGAAGCCGAGGTCCATGATGTTCCAGACGTATTTGACGTCGACGCGGTCGCCGAATTGCGCTTCCAGTTTATCGCCGATGAACTTCAGCGATTTGCTGAAGCTGGTGGTCGGCGGGCCATAGCCGCCCATGCGAATCTGGATCGGCTTGGAAACATTCGTCGGCATTTTCACGTCCTGAAATGGGGCACTGGCGAGAACGCGAACCATATCCGCGTCGGTTCGAGAGTGAAATGGCCCGGCGAATAGGCTATAAGGCGGCAACAGTTTTCCTGGAGGAGACCCGAGCCATGAATAAACCGACCAAAATGGCCGACATGCGGCCGGCGAACATCTCGCCTGAAGAATGGGCCGCGCGGGTCGATCTCGCCGCCGTCTACCGGCTGACCGCGCATTACGGCTGGGACGACGTGATCTACAACCACTCGTCGATGCGGGTGCCGGGCGAGCCGCGCATGTTCCTGATGAAGCGGCATGAACTGCTCTACACGGAAGTCACCGCGTCAAACCTCGCCAAGGTATCGATGGACGAGGACCTCGACGAGAAGTCCGGCGTCAACCGCCCCGGTTTCACGCTGCATGGCGGCGTGCTGCAAGCGCGCGACGACGTGAACTGCGCGGTGCACGTCCACACCAATGGCGGCATGGCGATCGGCGCCCTCAAAGGCGGCCTGCGCATGCTGTCGCAGCACTCGATCCGCTTCTACAAGCGCATCGGCTATCACGCCTACGAAGGCATCACCGAGGATTTCGCCGAGCGCGAGCGCATCAACAAGGACCTCGGCAAGAACCGCGCGATGATCCTCAACCACCACGGCCTGCTCACCGTCGGCAAGACGGCGCGCGAGAGCTTCGTGCTGATGAAGACCTTGCTCGATGCCGTCGACGTGCAGTTGAAGCTGGAAGCGACCAAAGGCGACCTGGTCGAAATTCCGGAAGCGATCTGCGCCAAGACCGCCGAGCAGTTCCAACATCACGACAGCGGCCGCGGCAGCGCCGACTGGTCGGCCTATCTGCGCGTGCTCGATGGCATCGATCCGAGCTATCGGAGCTAATTCTTCTATCCCTCCCCTGAAAGGGGAGGGTCGGCGAGTGAAGCGAGCCGGGGTGGGGTTTAGGTTGCTAATCCCCCACCCGATCGGCTTCGCCGATCACCCCCCCCTTCGGGGAAGGGATTAAGGCGCGTTCCTTCTTCCCTCGCCCGGACCCCACTGCCAGAAATCGCGGCCTTCCTCGCGCATGAAGCGCGCCAGCACCATCATGTGCACTTCGGACGCGCCGTCGACCAGCCGCGCCGCGCGCGCGGCGCGGTAGATCCACTCGACCACGGTGTCCTTGGAAAATCCGCGCGCGCCCTGAAGCTGGATCGCGACGTCCGCTGCCTTGTGCAGCGTGTCGGCGACGTGGACCTTGGCCATCGACACTTCCTTGCGGGCGCGGCCGCCTTGATCGAGCATCCAGGCCGCGTGCATGGTAAGCAGCCGGCCGATCTGGATCTGCTGCGCGACTTCGCCCAATTTGATCTGCACGCTTTCGCGGTCGGCAAGCTTCACGCCGAAGCCTTCGCGGCGATTGACATATTCCTGCGCGATCTCCAGACAGCGTTTGGCCCAGCCGGTCCAGCGCATGCAATGCGTGAGGCGCGCCGGACCAAGCCGCATCTGCATCAGCTTGAGTGCGTCGCCCTCGCCCATCAGCACGTTCTCTTCCGGCACTTCGAGGCCGGTGAATTCCAGCTCACAGTGGCCGCCATGCTCTTCCGGCCCGAGAATTCCGATGCGGCGCACGATGCGCCAACCAGGCTGATCCTTGTGAAACAGGAACGCCGTGAGCCCGCGCCGCTTGTCGTCCGAAGTGCGCGCGACGACGATGAAATGCGCCGCGCCGTCGGCGCCGGTGATGAACCACTTGCGGCCGGTGATGACGTATTTGTTGCCTTTCTTCTCGGCCTTGGTGCGGATCATGGTCGGGTCGGAGCCGCCGCCCGGCGAAGGCTCGGTCATGGCAAAAGCGGAGCGTACGTCGCCGTCGACGATCGGCTTGAGCCATTTATCCTTCTGTGCCTGCGTGCCGACGAGCTTGAGGATATTCATGTTGCCGTCGTCGGGTGCCATGCAGTTGATGGCGAGCGGACCGAACAGCGAGCGCGCCGCTTCCTCGTAGATCGCGGCCCAAGCCACCATCGGCAGATCCATGCCGCCATATTCCTTGGGCGATTGCGGCGCCCACAGCCCGGCTTTTTTTGCCTTGGCGCGCACGATCTTGAGCCGGTCTTCCGGAATGTTCTCGTGCTCGGAGAAATTCACCGGATCGGCTTCGAGCGGCAGTACGTGCTCCTCGATGAAGGCGCGCGTCTTCAACCGCAGCGCTTCGATGTCGGGCGAGAGTGTGAAGTCCATGTTGCCTACCCCTTGACCTGCACAACCTGCCCGCCGTCGACCACGATGGTGGCGCCGGTGATGTAGCTGCCTGCGTCCGACGCCAGCAGCAGCAGCGCGCCGTCGAGGTCGCCGGCTTTGCCGAAGCGGCCCATCGGAATCTCGCGCTTGAGCGCGACGCCCGCTTCGCTCTCGAGATATTTGTCGTTGATCTCGGTGACGAACCACCCCGGCGCGATGGCGTTGACGCGCACACCCTTGAAGGCAAGCTCTACCGACAGTGCCTTGGTGGTTTGGATCACCGCGGCCTTGGCCACAGCGTAAGCGGCCACGCCTTTGGCGACGCCGAGACCGAGCACCGACGCGATATTGATGATGGCGCCCGGCTTCTTGGCCGCGAGCATGCGGCGGGCCGCCTCCTGCGCCCAGTAAAACACCGCGTCGAGATCGGTCGACAGCACGCGCCGCCATTCCTCCGGCGTCACCTCAACCGCGCGCACCGACTGCTGCGCCACGCCGGCGTTGTTGACGAGGATCGTGACGGTGCCAAACGCCTTTTCCGCCTCGTCGAAGGCGCGGACCATGTCGTCGCGTTTGTTGACGTCGGCGGCAATCGCAATGGTCTTGGCGCCCGATTTCTCCAGTTCGGCCTTGAAGGCTTCCAGTCGATCGGCGCGCCGCGCCACCAGCGCCACCGCGGCGCCGTTGTCGGCGAGCGCGCGGGCGAATTGCTGGCCCAGGCCGCTGGACGCGCCTGTCACCAGCGCGACGCGGCCGGACAGATTGAATATCTCGGCGGCTTTCATGAGCGTCTCCCTACCGCCCATAAAGCGCATGCGGCAGGGCGGTCGCAAGCCCCGGCACGAACCACAGCACCACCAGCGCGAAAAGCTGGATCAGCACGAAGGGGATGATGCCGACATAGATGTGCCGGGTGGTGATCTCGGGCGGCGCGACGCTGCGCAGGAAGAACAGCGTCGGCCCGAGCGGCGGGTGCATGTAGGAGGTCTGCAGGTTCACCGCGATCATGATGCCGAGCCAGACCGGATCGACGCCCGGCATCTTCAGCAGCGCCGGCGCGACGATCGGCACCACGACGAAGATGATCTCGAAGGCGTCCATCACGAAGCCGAGCAGAAAAATCGCCAGCATCACCGCCAGCACCGCGCCGTTGGTGCCGCCCGGCAGATTGGTCAACACGCGATTGACCATGTCGTCGCCGCCGAGCGCGCGGAACACCAGGCTAAACAGCGTGGCGCCGATCAGGATCAAAAAAATCATGCTGGTGATCTGCGTGGTCTTTTCCACCACCGGCCTCATCACGCTGCGTAGGTCCGTCTTGAACGCCGCCAGCAGAATGGCGCCGACGGCGCCGATCGAGGCCGCTTCGGTCGGTGTGGCGATGCCGAACAAAATCGAGCCGAGCACGGCGAGGATCAACGCGACCGGCGCGACCAACACCTGCGCGAGCTTGCGTGCCAGCGCCAAACCGCGCGGCGCCTTCGGATCGGGCGGCATGGCCGGCGCGGCGGCGGGCCGGAAGATCGCGACGGCGATGACGAAGGCGAGATACATCGCAACCAGTGCGAGGCCAGGCAGCAGCGCACCGGCAAACAGATCGCTGACGTTGACGCTGTCCGGGGCGAAGATGCCTTGCGACAGTTGCGCCGCCTGATAGGAATTACCGAGCTGATCGCCGAGCAGCACCAGCACGGTCGCGGGCGGGAAAATCTGCGCCAAAGTCGCCGTCGCCGCGACCGTGCCGGCGGCGAGGCGCTTGTCGTAGCCGTAGCGCAGCATGGTCGGCAGCACGATCAGGCCCATCGTCACCGTGGTGGCGCCAACCACGCCTTTCGCCGCCGCCAGCAGCGTGCCGACCAGGATCACCGCGATACCGAGCCCGCCGCGCAGCGTGCCAAACAGCCGGCCCATCGTCTCCAGCAATTCCTCGGCGACGCGCGAGCGCTCCAGCATCACACCCATGAAGATGAACAGCGGGATCGCCAGCAGCGTCGGATTGGTCATCACGCCGAAAATGCGCTGCGGCAGCGCGCCGATAATGGCGAAGTTCATGACGCCAATCGCGTGGCCGCACACCGCGAAGACGAGCGATAGGCCAGCGAGCGTCAGCGCCACCGGATAGCCGGCCATCAGGGTGGAGCACACCGCGACGACCATCAGAATGGCAATGATTTCGGCGAGCGACATCAGCGCGTCCCGGCCAGTACGCGCCAGGCGCGGATCGCCTGGGCGATACCTTGCAGCGCCATCATCGCGGCAAACAGCGGGATCAGCGTCTTGAGCGCGAACACCAGCGGCAGGCCGCTCGATTCCTGCGAACGCTCCAGCACCGCCCAAGACCGCCCGGCATAAGGCAGCGATAGCCACAGCAGCGTCAGCGCGAACGGCAGCAACAACAGCACCGCTCCGAGGAGATCGATTTTCGCTCGCGTGCGCGGGGAAGCATCGGCGTAGAAGATGTCGACCCGGACATGACCGCCGGTGCGCAGCGTCCAGGCCGCCGCCAGCAGAAACAGCGCGGCATGGCCGTAGATCACCGCTTCGGTTAGCCAGATCGAGCCGACCCCGAACAGGTAACGCGCCAGCACCAGCGCGAACTGCAGGACCACGATGACCAGCGCCAGCCACGCTACGGTGCGCCCAATAGCGGTGTTCAGGCGGTCGGCGATGGTGGTGAGCGTCGCAAGCATGCCGTCATTGTGTCATGGCGCACGGTTGAGCGCCAAACGCTGGCACGATAGCTGCATTTTCAAACCGGATTTTGATAGGTTGGCGCCATGACCAAGATCGACGACGAAACCGGCCTGCGGCTCGCTTTTGCGGTTGCGGACCGTGCGCACAAGAACGGCAATCATCCATTCGGCTGCGTCCTGGTCGGGCCTGAGGGCAAAGTTCTTCTCGAAGCCGAGAACGGCTATAAGCCGGACCGCGACATGACCGCCCACGCCGAGCGGCTGCTGGCCACCGCGGCTTCGAAGAAGTTCAAGCCGAAGGAACTCCTGACGTGCACGATGTACACGTCAGCTGAGCCCTGCGCGATGTGTTCAGGCGCGGTCTATTGGGTCGGGATTGGCCGCGTGGTGTACGGCCTGTCGGAAAGCCGGCTGAAGGCGATCACCAGCAACCACGAGGAAAATCCCACGCTCGACCTGCCCTGCCGCACGGTCTTC
>Ga0193699_10000322_pt1 | contig 21904 bp, 25 predicted proteins | sample L3c2metaG_FD_160095 | JGI IMG/M metagenome (GOLD analysis project Ga0193699, IMG submission 160095) | Soil microbial communities from a riparian zone of the East river system, Colorado, United States - L3c2 | ecosystem: Environmental > Terrestrial > Soil > Riparian zone | place: USA: East...
GCTAAACTATTCGCTTCGTTGAGGGAAAGGGCGATGAATTTTCAACTCATCCTCGCCGTCGCATTCGGCGGCGCAATCGGCTCGGTTGCGCGTTATCTGGTCGGTCACGGCTCGGCAAAGCTCTTCGGACTTGCGTTCCCGTGGGGAACTTTGATCATCAATATCGCGGGGTCGTTCCTGATCGGTGTCTTTGCGGAATCATTTGCCCTTCGATGGGACGCGCCGCAAGCGGTGCGGGTGTTTCTTACGGTCGGTATTTGCGGAGGATTTACGACGTTTTCGACATTCTCGCTGGATGCATACCTGCTACTGGAACGCGGGGAGTTGTGGCCGGCAGCCGCTTACATGATCGGATCTGTGGTCTTGTCTATCGGGGCGCTACTTGCCGGGCTGCATCTGATGCGCGCGGCTTTGTAGATCAGGACTCTGCGCATTAGCCGCGCCGCCCTCAGGCGGCGCTCGACTTTGGCGGCTCCCAGCGCTGCGCGGCTTCGTCGTCAGAACTCCGCGCCTCGACCCAGCGCGCGCCCTGCGGGGTTTCTTCTTTTTTCCAGAAAGGTGCCTGGGTCTTCAGGTAGTCCATGATGAACTCGCAGGCGGCAAAGGCCTCGCTGCGATGGGATCCGGTGACAACGACGAGCACGATCTGATCGGTAGGCTTCAGCTCGCCGACGCGGTGAATCACGAGCACGTCCATGACCTTCCAGCGGCTCTTGGCCTCGGCGACGATTTTCTCCAGCGCCTTCTCGGTCATGCCGGGATAGTGCTCCAGCGTCATCTTCGTCACCGCGGTGCCGTCGTTCGCGTCACGGCACACGCCGATAAAGCTCGCCACCGCGCCTATCTTCGGGTTGTTCCGCCGGAGCGCCGCAATCTCGGCGCCCGCGTCGAAATCCTTCGTCTGGATGCGCACCGGCATCTCAGCCTCCCGTCACCGGAGGGAAGAACGCGATTTCGTCGCCCGGATTCACCGCGGTCGTCGGCTGCGCCATTTCCTGGTTGACGGCGACGCGCAGGGCCTTCCCCTGAGCCAGCGCCGTTTGCCAAGCACCCCCTCGGGCCATAAGCAGCGTGCGCAAGCCCGCGACCGTGGACACCGCGGGCGAGATTTCGAGATCTTCGCCGGGCTTGCCCAGCTGCTCGCGCAAGCTCGCCAGATAGAGGATCTTGACCTTCATCGATACAGCTCCGAATACGGCATGAACTTCACGGAGTCTCCGGCGCGGATCGGATGGTCCGCAGGATTATCGACCAAGCCGTCCGCCCAGGCCGTGGACATCAGCACCGCCGAGTCCTGGGTGGGATAAAGATCGAGTCCCCCGCGAGCGTTCCATTTTACGCGCAGGAATTCGCGCCGGAGGTCCGGCTCGGGCCAGTCGAAATCCGCGCGCACGGGAATCGCGTGGACGTGCACGTCGGCGATCCCTTGAGTCCTGAGCAGAAACGGCCGGACGAATATGAGAAAGGTCACGAAGCTCGACACGGGATTTCCCGGCAGCCCGATGAAATTCGCCTTGCCCACCCGCCCGAACGCGAGCGGGCGGCCCGGCTTCATGGCGATCTTCCACATGAGCAGCTCGCCTTCGGCTTCGACTGCGGGCTTCACGAAATCCGCATCCCCCACCGAGACACCGCCGCTGGTGACGATCACGTCGCATTCCGTTGCGGCGCGGCGCAGCACTTTCCGCGTCGCATCGAGCGAATCGGGAACGATCCCGTAGTCGCGGGTCTCGCATCCGAAAATCCCCGCGAGACCATTGAGGGTGAAGCGGTTCGAGTTGTAGATGCGCCCCGGCGGCAGCGGCTCGCCGGGCATCACCAGCTCGTCCCCCGTAAAAAACAATCCGAGACGCACCTTCCGGCAGACGGGAAGCGAAGCGATCCCGACGGAAGCGGCAAGCCCGGTGTCCTGGGGGCGCAGGCGAATTCCCGCGGGGAGAACCTCTCCGCCCGTGCGAATATCGCTGCCGGTGAGGCGGATCCATTCTCCCCGCTCGGGAATTTTTTTGACGACCACCACGTCGCCTTCGGCGACGCAGTGTTCCTGCATCACGATGGCATCCGCGCCGACGGGAATCGGCGCGCCGGTGAAAATGCGTGCCGCGGTCCCGGGAGCGAGCGGCTCGCCCGTCGAGCCTGCCTGGATTCTCTGGGTCACCTTCAGCCGCGTGTCCGGCCGCTGGAGATCGGCGATACGCACCGCGTAGCCGTCCATCGCGCTGTTATCCATCGGCGGCACGTTCATCGTCGAGCGCTGGGCGGCTGCGAGCACCCGGCCCGTGGCCGATAGGGTCGGCACCGTCTCGGTTTCGGCGACCGGGCGCGCGCCTGCGAGCAGCTGCTCGAGCGCTTCGTCCACGTTGAGCAGGCCCTTGTTCATCTGAATCCGTTGTAGCTCAGGATGAAGTTTCCGATGCCCTCGAGATCGTTCAGATCAAATCTCGGCAACTTGGTTTCAAGCACCGTATCGGAGGCGATGGCCACGATATGCCCGTCCTCCGGATGCAGCAGCGGCTTGCCGTTTTCCCGGCGCCAGACTTCGAGCTTGGGCAGAGGATGGCGCTTGTGTCCCTCGACCAGGAGCAGGTCGCAGGGCGAGACGCGCCTTATCTGTTCTTCGAGCGTGGGTTCCGGCTCGCCGCGCAGCTCGTGCATGATGACCCAGCGTTTTTCGGATACGACCACCACCTCGCTGCAGCCCGCATCCCGGTGGCGATAGGAGTCTTTTCCTGGATGGTCGACGTCGAAGCTGTGGTGCGCGTGCTTGATGAGCGAAACCTTCAGGCCGTGCTTCACGAAGCGCGGGATGAGCTGCTCGATCAAGGTGGTCTTGCCGCTTCCAGACCATCCGGCGAATCCGAATATTTTCATGCAGAACCATTGTATCAGGGCGTCATTCCCGATCGGATATAACGAGGAGATGCCTCACTTCGCGTTCGGAAAGAACAGCTGCTCGCCGCCGATCTTGTAGCCGGCGATGGCCTCCTGGCCTTCCGGGGAGATCACCCAGTCGACGAACGCCTGGCCCAGGTCTTTCTTGACGTTCGGATGCTTCAGCGGGCTCACGAGCATGATCCCGTACTGGTTGAACAGGCGCCGGTCGCCCTCGACTGCGATGGACAACTCGCCGCGGTTCTTGAAGGACAGCCACGTCCCGCGGTCGGAAAGAATGTAGGCATTCATCGCGCCGGCCGTGTTGAGGGCCGGCCCCATGCCCTGGCCCGTATCGCGGTACCAGGACCCCTTGTCTTTTGCCACGTCTATTCCTGCCAGCTTCCACAGATCGAGTTCGGCGATGTGCGTGCCACTGTTGTCGCCGCGCGAAACGAACGGCGCGTTCGCCGCCTTGATCTTCCTCAGTCCCTCCAGGATGTCCTTGCCGCCCGAGATTTTCGCCGGATCCGACTTCGGGCCGATCAGGACGAAATCGTTGTACATGACGTCGAAGCGCCGGACACCGTGGCCCTCGGCGAGAAATTTCTCCTCGGCCGACCGGGCGTGCACGAACACCACGTCCGCATCGCCGCGGCGCGCGAGATCGAGCGCCTGCCCAGTGCCCAGGGCGACCACGCGCACCTGGATCCCGGTTTTTGTCTGGAAAACCGGCAACAGGTAACCGAACAGCCCCGACTGCTCGGTGGAAGTAGTCGAGGCGACGACGATGAATTTTTCCTGCGCGAGCGCCGGCGAGGCGGCGAGCAGCGCAACTGACAGCAGTCTCCGGATCAAGTCCAGGGCAGCTCTCCCTTGATGAATGCAGCGGCTTGCGCCGACTGTGGCTTGGAAAAGAACTGCTCGACCGGCGCGCGCTCGACAAGCCGCCCCTTGTCGATGAACAGGATCTCATCGCCGAGCCGGCGCGCCTGCCCGAGATTGTGCGTCGCCATCACCACCTTCGTGCCGGCGGCATCGAAGGCCTTGATCACGGACTCGATCTCGCGCGTCGCGCTCGGGTCGAGGCTCGCCGTGGGCTCGTCGAGGAACAGCACCTCCGGATGCAGCGCCCAGGCCCGCGCGAGCGCCAGGCGCTGCTGCTCGCCCCCGGAGAGCACGCGAGCCGACCTGCGCCCGAGGTGCGAAAGGCCGACGCTTTCGAGCGATTCGCGCACCAGCGCCCCGCGTTGCGGCTCCGGGATTCCCGCGATCTTCAGCGCGTAGGCGACGTTGGCGTAGGCGGAGCGGCGCAGCATCACCGGACGCTGGAACACCATGGCCTGCTTCCTCGGGGCGCCCGTACGCTCGGGCGAGGTCCAGTCGATGCGGCCCGAAGAAGGACTCAGCAGGCCGTGCATCAAGCGCATCAGCACGCTCTTTCCCGCGCCATTGGCCCCGAGGATGATCGTGCTCGGCCCCGTCTCGATCTCGAGCGAGACCCGGTCGATGATGGTTCGGCCTCCGGCGGCGAACGACACGTCGGCAAGACGCAGCGGAAGGATAGCGCCGTTTCTCATCCGTAGCGCCGCTGCGCCAGCTCCTTGGTCAGATACGCCGCTGCGTTCACGGCGATGACGATCGCAATCAGGATCATCCCCAACCCGAGCGCAAGCGGCAGATCGCCCTTGCTGGTCTCGAGCGCGATGGTGGTGGTCATCACGCGCGTCACCCCGTCGATGTTTCCGCCGACGATCATCACCGCGCCGACTTCGGCCGCGGCGCGCCCGAATCCGGCGAGGATCGTGGTCAGCAGCGAAAACCGCGTGTCCCAGAGCAGCGTCAGCGCCGCATTCATGCGGCGCGCGCCGAGCGAGCGCAGCTGCTCCTCGTATTCGCGCCACGCGTCCTCGATCGCCTGGCGCGAAAGCGCGGCGACGATAGGGAGGATCAGAATCGATTGCGCAAAGACCATCGCCGATGGTGTGAAAAGGATTCCTAGCGCGCCCAGAGGACCTGCACGCGAAAGCAAAAGGTATACGAGCAGCCCCACCACGACCGGCGGCAAGCCCATGAGCGCGTTCAAAAACACGATCACCGTCTGGCGGCCCGGGAACCTGCCGACGGCGATGGCGGCGCCCAGCGGCAGGCCGAACAGCGCGGCGATCGCGACCGCCGACAGGCTGACGCGCAGGCTGAGAAGAACGATCTCGACAAGCTTGGAGTCGAGACCGGCCAGCAGCGCGAGCGCGGCGCTCAGGGCTTCCAACATGCCCGGCTCATGAATTGACCGTTCTCCAATCAGTGCTTATCGATGTTTACGAGGTTTACCCGCGCACCAAGCCACACGAGTATGGTGCCGGCAACCATGCCTATCAAATAGCCGTACGGCAGCCCGACCGCTATCAATCCTACGAGCGCGGCGATGGGGAAGTCCAAGCGCGAACCAGCCGTGTCACGGATGAGCCAAATTAGCGAGAGAGCCTCAAAGAGGAGCAGCACGCCAAGTATGGGCAACGGAAACGCTCGCGCTATGTGATCGAACCCTGATCCGAAGAGAAGCCCCAGCGCGACGAAAATCAGTCCGTAAATGACGACCGACCCGCCGGTACGGCCGCCAAATGCGTAGTGGCCTGCCATGCCACCGGAGCCATGGCACGTCGGTATGCCGCCCAGCCACGGACTGACCAGATTCATAGCAGCGTACGTGATACCAATTTTACGGATAGTCAGATTGCGCTCGGGAAAGAGGTCGTGCGCCAGCTGTCGCGTGGCAAGAACAGAGTTGCCCAGCGAAAGGGGGATCTGGGGCAGAGCGAGCAGCACAAACCCGGTAGCTATGTCCGACAATTGCGGTACATGAGGAGAAGGCAGGTGCAACCCCACGCTTGCTGCCAGTGCGCTTGGGTCGAGTCTGTACGCCGCAATTGCGAGTCCAAGAGCGACCACCGGCAAAGCAGCCGGCAGGCGGCGATTCCCCAACAGCAGCACGACGATAACAAACGCGAGGCCGGCTAGGAGGTAACCCGTCATGCCCTCCGCACGGACATAGTTCTGCAAGGAGATCGAAGCGAGTTGCAGACCCAGCCCAAACTGGATGCCGCGCACCACGCTTTTGGGAACGACGCGCGCCAGCCACGTGAGCGCGCCCGATGACGCGAGTACCAGCATCGTGAGGCCGATTGCGATTCCCGCGCCGTACAGAATCTCTGGCGCAGTCTGCTGGGCAATGACAATAGCGGCCATCGCCTTGAGGGGCTGGACCGGCATCGGCATTCGGTACGCGAGGCCAGTCAGGATTTGCATGGCGCCGAACATGATCAGCACGCTTGCGCCATCGAGGTGGCATGCGAGAGCAACGCCAATTATGAGCGGCACGTCCGTACCCATGTCACCGAACGCACCAGATAGTTCATTGCGATCGAAGCGGATCGCGGGACGGGTACTGGCGAACGTCGGTTCTTGACGTGAGGGTAGCAAGGGCTTCATGACGTCAGCGGTGGTTCGCTCCGCTCGTAATATTTGTATGGATATAACGCGGCGCGACGATTCTAAGCGAGGCGCGTCGAAGATGCAAAGCGAAGCTACTTACCGCGGCGCGCAGGGATCAGGCGGGAAAGATGTTTCAGATCGGGAGCAACTGCGCGTGCAGCCTTCCCTTCCATGAGCCGGTAGCGGCGCAGGACCTGGTTGCCGAGGTCGGTGATGCGGGCGCCTCCGCCGCTGCGCCCGCCGGTCAGAGTTTCGATCAGCGGCCGGCGAAAGGCGCCGTTGATTGCCTCGACGAGCAGCCAGGCGCGCCGGTACGACATTTTCATCTCGCGCGCAGCCGCCGAGATCGATCCCGTGCGTGCGATGGCGGCGAGGAGATCGGCTTTGCCCGGGCCGATGGCGACTACGGCGCCGATCAGGATGCGGATCTTAGGGACGAGTCGTGCCGATTTCATTCTCTGGTCTGGAAAATTGGCGGGTTCAGGTCAGGGTCAGTATAGTCCAGCACTATGAGCGAGCGTGCGCAGTCCAGGCCCTCCCCGGTGTCCATTTCCGAGGCGTTCCGCTATTGGCTGAAGCTCGGCTTCATCAGCTTCGGCGGTCCGGCCGGGCAGATCGCGATGATGCACCAGGATCTGGTGGAGCGGAAACGCTGGATTTCCGAGAAACGCTTCCTGCACGCGCTCAACTACTGCATGCTGCTGCCGGGCCCGGAGGCGCAGCAGCTCGCCACCTACATCGGCTGGATGATGCACCGGACCTGGGGCGGGGTGATATCGGGCGGCCTTTTCGTCCTGCCGTCGCTGTTCATCCTGATTGCGCTGACGTGGATCTACCTCGCGTTCGGCAACGTACCGCTGGTCGCCGGGTTGTTCTACGGCATCAAGCCGGCGGTCACCGCGATCGTTCTGTTCGCCGCGTACCGCATCGGCTCGCGCGCACTCAAGAATGCGGCGCTGTGGGCCATCAGCCTTGCGGCGTTCCTGGCGATCTTTGCGTTCAACGTACCGTTTCCCTACATCGTCTTCGGCGCGGGGATCATCGGCTACGTCGGCGGACGCGTTGCCCCGGACAAGTTCATGACCGGGGACCATGGCGCCGCCCAGAAACGATATGGCGCGGCGCTGATCGACGACGACACGCCGACGCCGGCGCACGCGCTGTTCCGCTGGGCGCATTTTGCCCTGGTCCTCGCGATTTTCCTCGCGATCTGGACCGCAGCACTCGGTACGCTCTTCGCGCTATTCGGCTGGGACAGCGCGCTCGCGCAAATGGGATGGTTCTTCACCAAGGCGGCGCTCCTCACTTTCGGCGGCGCCTACGCGGTGCTGCCCTACGTATACCAGGGCGCGGTCGAGCACTACCAGTGGCTGACCGCAACGCAAATGATCGACGGGCTCGCGCTGGGAGAAACGACGCCGGGACCGCTGATCATGGTGGTCGCCTTCGTCGGCTTTGTCGGCGCCTGGACCAAGGCGGCGCTCGGCCCGGAGGCGCTGGCGCTCGCCGGGTGCGCAGGTGCTGCGGTGGCGACCTTCTTCACCTTCCTGCCCTCTTTCCTGTTCATTCTCCTCGGCGGTCCGCTGGTGGAATCCACGCACGGCAACCTGCAATTCACCGCCCCGCTCACCGGGATCACCGCCGCGGTGGTCGGGGTGATTCTCAACCTCGCGGTGTTCTTCGCCTGGCACGTGTTCTGGCCGGAAGGTTTCTCGGGCCGGTTCGAGTGGTTCTCGCTGCTCGTCGGCCTCGCGGCGATCGGTGCGCTGTGGCGCTACAGGAGCGGGATGATTCCGGTGATCCTCGGGTGCGGCGCGGCCGGACTGATCTACCGGCTCATCACGGCCTGAACGCGGGCGCCGCAGCAAATAAAAAGGGCGCCGGGGCGCCCTTCTCCTTCTGTTGGAGCCGGCTAGCTCTTCTGGATCACCCCGCAGGCGACTCGCGCCCCGGCGTTGCCGGTCGGCTGGGTCTGGTAGTCGTCCGGCTGCGCATGCACGATAAGGCCCCTGCCGATGATGCCGGTCGGACCTTCGGTCACGGTGATGACGTCGAGCTCAATCGAGAGCGTCGCGTTGCCGTAGTCGTCGGCCTTGAGCGCAAACATGTCACCGGCGTGCCGCTCCGGCGTCGACGGATGCGCGTGCGGCTTGCCGAGCGGGTTGAAATGCCCTCCGGCGCTCATGCCGTCTCCCGAGCTGCAATCGCCCTTCTCGTGGATGTGAAAGCCGTGCTCCTGATTGGGCTTGAGGCCGCTGATGTTCGCCACCAGCCGGACCTTGTCGCCCCTCTGGGTGAAGGTCGCCGTGCCGTTTACGCCGCTGTCCTTGTTCGGCTGCAATGTCGCTCTTGCGGTCGCCGGGCCGCCGCCAGTCATCGATTCCATAGTCCCGCATCCGGCGAGCAGGCCGGTGATTCCCGCTGCTGCAATCGCAAATCTCATCGCTCTCCCTTCGCGCGGCGTTTTCGGCCGGGCGCGCCCATTTCTACGCCGTTATTTCTTGCCCGCCATCGAGGCTGGCGCTCGGATTCCCTTGTTCTTGCGATAGTTGGCTACCGCCTTGTCCTGGTACTTGTTCAGCAAATCGGCGTCCTGCTTCGCCGCTTCGTCCGCTTTCGCTTTGGCCTCCGCGGCCTTGGCCGGATCCGCCGGAGCGGCGGGGAGCTTCGCCCAGACCGCGCCCGCGGTCGCGGCCATTGCGATTGTCATGATCAGGATACGAACATTCATGGCGCTCCCCTCCTCAATGCTGAGCCTGCGGCGCGTCGGCCTGGCCCATCGCCGTCCCGGCCTTGACCTTCCCGGACTTCACGTCGTTATACCAGTACTCGTGGTGCTCCCTGGCCCAGGTTTCATCGACATATCCGTTGCGCATCGCCTCGTACGCCCCCTCCAGGCCGATCGTGCCTAGGTAGATATGGCCCAGAGAAATGGCCATCACGGCGCCGGACGCAACCATGTGCACCACGTTTGCCTCGATCATGACCGCGCGCACCTGGTCGAAATTGGGGAACAGGAGCACCAGCCCCGATGCACTCGCGAGCAGGCTCAACACCACCACCCCGATCCAGAACCAGACCTTCTCGCCCGCGTTGAATCTGCCGGAGGGAACGTGCTCGCCGGAGATCATTCCGCCCAGATTCGCGAACCACTTGAAATCGTAAAGGCGCGGGAGGTTGTCCTTGATGAACATGACGATGAACATCAGCAGGCTCACGATGAACACCGGCCCGACGAAATTGTGCAGATGTTTCGAAAGCTGCGCGAGCCAGGCGAACAGCGTGTAGCCGATCACCGGCAGCAGCACGTATTTCCCGACCATCATGACGAGGCCGCTGACACCGAGGATGGAAAAGCTGATCGCGACCACCCAGTGCGTGTAGCGCTCGAACGGGGTGAAGCGCTCGATCAGCCGGCCGGTAGGCGCGCCATGGATCTTGATGCTGCCGCGCAACTTGTAGAACACACCAATGAGGACAACGACCGCGGCGAACAGCCAGCCGGCGATAGGCGTGATCCAGCCGTTCTTCAGCTGTCGCCATGTCTCCCCGTAAGTCTGGACCAGGACGCCGGTCTCGCGGCCCTTGACCGAGGTGTACTCCTCCTTGCCGGAGCGCACCTCGCGCCACACGGGAGCGTTGTTGCCGGGCTGCGACTGCGCGCGCTGCTGCTGGGTTTCACCCTGCTGCGCGACCGACGTGCCGCTCAAAGGGAGAGCAAGGGCGAACGCGAGCGCGAGAAAACGCCCCCAAACCGCAACGGGTTTCATGAATCGCCCTCCTCTAGTCCGCCCGCGTGTATTCGTTCTGAGCGAGGTTGCGGGCCTTGACTGCGCGTTCCCAACCCGTTTTGTCGCCCTTGTCCCACTTGGAGCCGGGGTAGGGGTTTGCTACAGGATCGTTTTCCCAAGGCTTCGTGTCGGGCTTGCCCTGGTACTTGCCCTGCTTGTAGACAGTCACCTGGTCCCGCTCGCCGCAGGCGCCGAGGCCGGCGGCAAACAGGACGGCGGCGCCCGCAATTATGAGCCTGCGGGCCCTCGTCATGACTTCGCTCCCGCCGGCGCCTTTTGCTGCGGGTTGTCAGACTTGCCGTAGGCGGTGCCCCAGCCCCAGACTTCGGAGCCCTTGCCGCGCTTGAACACGCGCTGGCGGTAGATATCGGCGATCACATCTCCGTCCCCGCCGAGCAGCGCCTTGGTCGAGCACATCTCGGCGCAGGCCGGGAGCTTGCCTTGCGCGAGCCGGTTCGATCCGTACTTTGCGAATTCTTCCTTCGACATGTCTTTTTCCGGACCTCCCGCGCAGAAGGTGCACTTGTCCATCTTGCCGCGCAGGCCGAACGCGCCCGCTTGCGGGAACTGCGGCGCTCCGAACGGGCAGGCATAAAAACAGTAGCCGCAGCCGATGCACAGGTCCTTGTCGTGCAGCACCACGCCCTCGTCGGTGCGGTAGAAGCAATCCACAGGGCACACCGCCATGCACGGCGCGTCCGAGCAGTGCATGCATGCGACCGAGATCGATTTCTCCGCGCCGACGACGCCGTCGTTGATGGTCACGACGCGGCGGCGATTCACACCCCAGGGCACTTCGTTCTCATTTTTGCAGGCGGTCACGCAGCCGTTGCACTCGATGCAGCGCTCGGCGTCGCACAGGAATTTCATTCTCGCCATGGTTGTCTCCTCGTCCCTCTCGCTATGCCATCCGCTCGATCTGGCAGACCGTAGTTTTGCTTTCCTGCATCATCGTGACGCGGTCGTAGCCGTAGGTCGTCGCCGTGTTGACCGCCTCGCCGCGCACGATCGGCGCGGCGCCGTCCGGGTAGTAGGGCAGCATGTCCTTGCCCTGCCACCAGCCCGAGAAGTGGAACGGGATGAACGCATGATCGGGCCCGATCCCCTCGGTGATCTTCGCCGTGACCTTGAGCCGGGCGCCCGTCGGGGTCTTGACCCAGACCTGCTCGCCGTTGCGGATACCGCGGTCGGCCGCCGCCTTGGGGTTGATCTCGACGAAGTTCTCCTGCATCAGCTCGGCGAGCCAGGGGTTGGAGCGCGTCTCCTCACCGCCACCCTCATATTCGACCAGCCGCCCCGAGGTAAGGATGATCGGGAAATCCTTGCCGATGTTCTTGTTCTTGTCCTGCACCGACTTGAACAGGGTCGGCAGGCGCCAGAGCACCTTGACGTCGTCGTGGGTCGGGTACTTCTCGAACAGGTACGGCCGCGTGCTGTAGAGCGGCTCGCGGTGTTGCGGGATCGCGTCTGGGAAGTTCCACACCACGGCACGCGCCTTGGCGTTGCCCCAAGGATGGCAGCCGTGGTTCTTCATGGTGACGCGGATGATGCCGCCGGAGAGGTCGGTCGCCCAACTCTTGCCCTCGGCCTCCTTCTTCTCCTCGTCGGTGAGCTCATCCCACCATCCGAGCTTCTTCAGGAGCACGTGGTCAAACTGCGGATGACCGGTGGTGATGTCCGCGCCCTTGGGGTGCGAACCGTCCTCGGCGAGCAGGTTGACCCCATCCTTCTCCATGCCGAAGATCGCGCGGAAATTGCCGCCGCCGTCCATCATGTGCTTGGAGGTGTCGTAGAGGTTGGGCGTGCCCGGATGCTTCAAGGCCGCGTTGCCGTAGCAGGGCCACGGCAGCCCGAAGTAGTCGCCGGTGAGATCGTAGCCCGTCTTCGCGTCCTTGCCCCCCTTGGCGCGCAGCGTCTTCACGTCGAAGACCTGCATGTTTCGCATGTGCGCTTGCAGGCGCTCGGGAGACTGGCCGGTGTAGCCGATGGTCCACGCACCGCGGTTGATCTCGCTCCTGAGCGTGTCCTCCATAGACGGCTCGTCGTAGCCCCCCTTCGCCTTGACGACACGCAGGTTCTGCTTGCCGTCTTTCTTGCCGAGGAACTGGTCCTCGAAGCCGAGCTTCCTGGCGAGGGCCAGCATGATCGCCTGGTCAGAGCGCGACTCGAACAAGGGATCGATCACCTTCTCGCGCCACTGGAGCGAGCGGTTCGACGCCGTCACTGAGCCCTCGGTTTCGAATTGCGTCGCTGCGGGCAGCAGATACACGCCGCGCCCGGCCTTCTCCTGCACTCCCTCGACCGGCATCACCGCCATCGCCGCCGTCGCCGACGGATACGGGTCGACGACGACCAGCAGATCGAGCATCTTCATCGCCTTGACCATTTCGAGGCCGCGGGTCTGCGAGTTCGGCGCGTGACCCCAGAAGAACATCGCGCGGATGTTCGAATCCTGGTCGATGTTCTCGTTCTTCTCCATCACGCCGTCGATCCAGCGCGAAACGGTTATGCCTGGCTTGGCCATCATGCCCGGCGCGAAGCGGTCTTGGAGCCATTTCAGATCCACGTTCCACACCCGGGCCCAATGCGTCCAAGAGCCGGGCACTCCCACCGGGTAATACCCAGGCAGCGTGTCGGGGTTGGGACCGACGTCGGTTGCTCCCTGTACGTTGTCATGACCGCGGTAAATGTTGCAGCCGCCGCCCGAGCGTCCGACGTTACCGAGCGCGAGCATCAGAATGTTGCTCGCGCGCACGACGGCGTTCCCGGTGGTATGTTGCGTCTGACCCATCGCCCAGATGATGAACCCCGGCCGGTTCTCGGCCAGCGTCTTGGCAACGTTGAAGACTTCCGCCTCCGAAACCCCCGTGACGTCAGTCACCTTGTCCGGTGTCCACTTCTTCATCACGTCTTCTTTGACCTGGTCCATCCCGTAGACGCGGGCCTTGATGTACGCCTTGTCTTCCCAGCCGTTTTTAAAGACGTGGTGAAGGATCCCGAAGATGAACGCAATATCGCTACCCGAACGGATGCGCACGTAGGTATCGGCCTTCGCGGCGGTGCGCGTGAAGCGCGGGTCGGCGACGATCACCTTGCAGCCGTTCTCCTTGGCATGCAGCGTGTGCAGCATCGAAACCGGGTGCGCCTCGGCGGCGTTTGAGCCGAGAAAGAGCAGGCTCTTCGAAAACTGCTCGTCGTTGTAGGAGTTGGTCATCGCCCCGTAGCCCCAGGTCTGGGCCGTGCCGGAGACCGTGGTCGAGTGGCAGATGCGCGCCTGGTGGTCGCAGTTGTTGCTGCCCCACAGCGAGACCCATTTGCGCAGCAGCATAGACTGCTCGTTGTTGTGCTTCGAAGAGCCGACGATGTAGGCGGCGTCCGGCCCGGATTCCTTGCGGATCGCGAGCATCCTGTCCCCGATTTCGTTGATCGCCGTTTCCCAGGAAATGCGCTGATATTTCCCGTTCACCAGCTTCATCGGGTATTTCAGGCGGTGCGAGTGCTCGGTCATGCCGTGCTCGCGCACCGAAGCGCCCTTGGCGCAGTGCGCGCCGAGGTTGAGCGGAGAATCGAACACCGGCTCCTGCCGCACCCATACGCCGTTCTGCACCACGGCGTCGATGGCGCAGCCCACCGAGCAGTGCGTGCACACCGAGCGCTTGACCTCGATCTTGCCCGCCGATTCGTCGGCCGCGTCGGCCTTGCCGATCATGTTGAACGGCAACTGGCTCGCGAATGCGCCCGCTCCGGCGGCCACGCCGGAGCGCTTCAGGAACGTGCGGCGGTCGAGCGTCTTCGCCAGCATCCCGGAGAGGCTGCGCGACAGTCGGCTGGAAGAAAGATGAGCGGGGGCTCCAGCGGATTTCCTGGTCAGCATCATGGTCACGCCTCCTCGGGTCAGACTTTTGCGGTGTTGTAGTAGCTGCGGACGTGCGCGGTGTCCTGATATCCCTTGCCGCGACGCTTGTCGTTGCTTGCCGCTGCCTTGGGCTCGTCTGCGGTGAGCGCCCGGCCGGCTATCGCGGCTGCGGTTGCGGCGCCGCCGACGCCCGCTGCGATGAGGAAGTTCCTGCGGCTGAGTTTTGACCTTGTGAGGTTCTTCATATGGAGTCTCCTTCCTGCCGTCAACACCTGAAATATGCCGCTTATTGCACGGGAAACATTAAAACACCTTCAGGGCTTCGGATTCAACCAGAAAAAAGGCCAAGGCGAAGTGGGCGACGTGCTTGTAGAAATTGGCCTTTTCACTTTTCGATATTGCATCGCAAAAACCGGGGAAAGAACGGGCGATGTATCGGTCGAAAAACCCCTGTTGCTTTTGCAGTGCAGCATCCTCAGAGCCCAATGAAATCAGGTGCCGCATAACATCGAACAGCCCCGCCATGTGGTCCTCGGGCTCGTGCGCCCCTTCTGATCGTGCCAGGCCCAACCCGACCAGCTCGCCCCGCAGCCGCGCGAGGATCTTCTCCCGGCCCGTCTCGGCGAGGTAGTAGCTCGCGTAGGGCGTCACCTCGGCTTTGCCGGTGCCGATGAACAGCTGGTCGTACTCGAGGCGAGCCGCTTCGGCCTCCATCACGCGCGCCGCGGCGGCGAGCTTGTTCCAGGCGTCCGCGAGAGCGGACTGTTCCGCCCCGCTTGCGATCTCGCCGGTCTCGCCGATGGTTGCAAGCAGCGCGGCATCCGGGCCGGAATAGAAAAGCCGCGCAAGCAGCGCGTAGTAACCGGCGCGCGCCTTGTCCTCGGGTACTTCGGGCGCCTGGAACTTCAGCGGCGTCACCGTCGCGCTCACGGCTTTACGTCTGAGATGTTGATCTCGTCCTTGTTTTCCATCATGTCCACTACGCGGCAGTCGCCACACATCTGCAGGCGCCGCAGTTTCGACCCGGTCGCCCCGGCGCCTGCGAACATCGAGTGCCCGGTGAGCTTGCCGAGCATGTTGTCCACCATCTGGCGCGTGCCGAAAGGCTTGCCGCAGCGCACGCAGTTGAACGGTTCCGCCTCGTTGAGCATGACTTCCTGCTTCGCCTGCGGCGTAAGCAGCAGGCGCGGGGCGAGCGTGATCGCGTTCTCGGGGCAGGTCTTCTCGCACAATCCGCACTGCACGCAGTTGCGCTCGATGAATTTGAGCATCGGCTGGTCGCGCCCGTCGACGAGCGCCGATTCCGGGCAGGCGCCTACGCAAGCCATGCACAGCGTGCAGGTCTGCTTGTTGACGAGCACCTGCCCATAAGGGGCACCGGCGCCGAGCCTGATTTCCTCCTGCGGCTTGGGCGCCTGCTTCGCGAGGTGGTCGACCGCGAATTCGAGCGTGGTGCGCTTTTCGGGCGAAAGGTTGTAGGTCGCGGGCTTGGCGGCCGTTGCCGCGGGAGCGAGCGCCCAGATCTCCTTCTCGAGCACCGCGTGCTCGTCGGTCGCGAGAAACCGGAAATGCGCCCCGCCGTAGCCGAGCTCGTTCGCGATGGTCTCGGCGAAACCCATCTGCCTTTTCACGGCGTCGCCGTATTCAGCCGCTTCCTTCGGCGCCGCGAGCACCACGACCTGGCCCGCGCCATAGGCGAGCGACGCGAGCAGCACATCCATCCCGATCGAGGCGGGATGGTGGATCTCGATCGGAATCACGCGCGCGGGCAGCCCGCGTCCGCGGCGGGCGAGCTTCGCGATAAGCGCGCGGCTTTCGCCGGCGTTGTGCAGGAGCAGGCAGGCGTCCTTGCCACCCGCCTGCGCGTACACGGAAAGCACCCGCTTCAGCCGCGCCCCGAGATCCGGCACGCGAGGATAGACGTAAGTCATCGCGCCCGAGGGACACACCGTCGCGCAACCGCCGCACCCCATGCACAGGTGCGGATCGACCTTCACGTGGTCGCCGTCCGGCGCGATCGCGCCGGTCGAGCACACGTCGAGGCACTGGTTGCAGCCGACCTTCGAGGATCGGCTGTGCACGCAGATCTTTTCGTTGTAGGCGAAGAAGCGCGGCTTTTCGAATTCGCCCACCATCTGGCCGAGCTGCCCGGCCGCGAGCGCCTGCTCGAGCGGATCGGCGCCCGGCGCGAGGTAGCCCTGCGGCGGCTGCGCGGTGCGTATCAGCGGCTGCGCCGATAAATCGAGCACCATGTCGAAGCGCTCGCTTCGCCCGCGCTCGGCGCGCTCGAAGTCGATCGCGCGGATCGCGCCGCAGGCCTTCACGCACTCGCGGTGCGCCTTGCACTTGTCCATGTCGATCTGGTAGGAAAAATCGATCGCCTGCTCCGGGCACGCGTGGATGCAGGCATTGCAGCGCGTGCAGACTTCCAGGTCGATCGGGTTGTCCTGCTCCCAGGCGACCTCGAATTCGCCCAGATGGCCCTTCACGGACGTCACCTTGCCCGACCACACCGGGTAGCGTCGATCCGCGGGCAGCTCGCCCCCCTTGCCCGGAGCGACCAGGACATTGACCTCGAGCTGCTCGCCGAGCTTGTCCGCCCAGGCAATCGCGGCCTCCGCCGGCCCGATGATGAGGAGTTGCCCGCCCGACTGGTAGTTCACCACCGGAACGGCTTCGGGCTCGGGCAGTTCGGCGAGCGCCAGCAGCGCGGCGATCTTGGGCGTCGCCCGGGCACCCTCCTTCGACCAGCCCGCGTGTTCGCGGATGTTGATGAACTTCAGCTGCGTCGCCGCGCCCGCTTCGCGCGCCAGATCCGAGAACAGCGACGCCTCCTGCGTGCAGGCGACGACGCACGCCTCGTCCTTCAGCGACTCCTGGAAGCTGCCGACTTCCTTGCGGCACAGCTCGGTGTGCATCTGGACCGGCTGCTTGAGCCCGAGCGCGGCCGCCAGCGCCTTGGCGTCGAGCGCCATGGTCTTGTTGCAGTTGCAGATCTTCAAAGTGCGGTCGTCGAGCGACATTTCAGGCCTTGTCTTTCTGGTCTGTCTGTCCGGCGGGTGCGGCGGGCGGCGCGTTCGCCTGTGTCTCGCGTCGCCCCTCGGGTTTTTCGAGCGCCTCGGGCGGAGGTTCGGCGGCGGGCGTCTCCACCGCGCCCTGCGCGTCCTTCTTCTCCTCGTCGTCGAAAAGGAGGCCCTTCGCGTGCTCGAGGGTCTTCAGCATCGCCAGAGGAATCGGTTCGCCTTTGGTGAAGTCTTCGCAGTACGCCTCGAACCGTTCGAAGTTCTCGAAGTGCGGATCGCTGAAAAGTTTCTTCAGCGCCGAGCGCCTCAGGTTCTCGTCCACGCCGAGCCTCAGGAATTCAGTGTATTCGGAAGCCAGGCCTTTGAGCGATTCAAGCGGCGGCAACTCGCGCGGCGCGCTCGCGTCCGGCGGCGCGGCGGCGCCCTCGTTCGAAACCACCGGAGCCGCGGGCGCGGGCGGCGACGGCGGCATCGTCTCGCCCGGCTTCTCAGCAGTCTTGCGTGCTTCGTTCTTGCGCCGCGACCAGCGCGAGACGAAATTCTCGTCGTCGTCAGCGATCATCGCGCTTCGCGCCCTTGAACGACGGCGGCCGGGAGCGCTTCTTCGGCTCCGGCTTGTAATTTCGCTCGACGTACTCCGCGAGCCACCCGATCCATTGCGGCGGCATCGGCACGCCGTCGACGCGCGCGCCGGCGTCCATCAGGCGCGCCGCCTCGTTGTAGCTCACTGTGACCGCTTTCGGCACGCCCGCGCCTTCCTCTTCGAGCCAGTTGACGAACACAAACGGGTTCTTCGAGCTGAGATTGAGGTAATAACCTTCCGCCTCGTCGCGGAAGAGCTCCAGCTTGAAGCCGGGATGCAGCCATTGCGCCCGCGATTCGTCGTCGACCAGCGCACGCGGCTGCGCGCCGGGCCCGCTCGAGTCGGGCACGACGCCGATCGCCTCCCACTTCTCGGACTCCCAGCGGTTGTTTTCCAGCGGCGTGCGTTCCATCACCACCGCTACGGCGAGGCTGGTCTGAGACATTTTTCCGGCTATACTCATCAGTCCAGCCAAATTATGGACTGCATTTCATGAGGCGGCTACGCCAATGACGGACCGGGTCATTCCAATCGCAGACGCCCGCAGGGCAAAACCCCTTCCTTGGGGAGGGGAATTGGGTTCTCCCGCGCGCTCAGGCGAGGACACGCTCGGCCGCAGGCTGCACGACCTGCGCATCTCGGTCACCGACCGCTGCAACTTCCGCTGCATCTACTGCATGCCGCGCGACGTGTTCGGCCCCGACTACGCGTTTCTCGCGAAGAGCGAATTGCTGAGCTTCGAGGAGATCGCGCGGCTGGCGCGCGCCTTTCGCGGCCACGGCGTGGAGAAAGTCCGCCTCACGGGCGGCGAGCCGCTCTTGCGCAGGAACCTCGAGCGCCTGATCGAGATGCTCGCCGATATCCCGGGCCTGGACCTCACGCTCACCACCAACGGCTCGGTCCTCGCGAAAAAAGCTCGAGCGCTGAAGGCGGCGGGGCTGCAGCGCGTCACCGTGAGCCTCGACTCCCTGGACGAAGCGGTGTTCCGCAGGATGAATGACGCCGACTTCCCGGTCTCCGAAGTGCTGAACGGCATCGATGCGGCGGCCGCCGCGGGTCTTGCGCCGATCAAGATCAACATGGTGGTGAAGCGCGGCGCGAACGAGGATTCCGTCGTCCCGATGGCGCGCTACTTCAAAGGCAGCGGCCACATCGTGCGCTTCATCGAGTACATGGACGTCGGCGCGACCAACGGCTGGCGCATGGACGACGTGCTGCCCTCGGCCGAGATCGTCCGCATGGTCGGCGCGAAGATGCCCCTCGAACAGATCGAGCCCAATTACCCGGGTGAAGTGGCGGAGCGCTGGCGCTACCGGGACGGGTCGGGGGAGATCGGCGTGATCTCCTCGGTGACGCAGGCTTTCTGTCGCACCTGCACACGCGCGCGCCTTTCCACCGAGGGCATGCTGTACACGTGTCTTTTCGCCGCGGCGGGCTACGACCTGCGCGCCATGCTGCGCGGCGGCTCTTCCGACGAGGAGATCTCGGACGCGATCGCGCGCATCTGGCAGGCGCGCACCGACCGCTATTCCGAGATCCGCACCGCGGAGACCGCCAAATTGCGCAAGATCGAGATGTCCTACATAGGCGGATGAATACGCCGCACCGTCTAAAGCTCACCCACGCCTCGAAACCCCTCACCTTCGAAGTCGAGGCGATCAACGAGCGCGGCGAGGCGGTGCCGACGCCGATCGCGGGCGAGCATCCGCTCACGCTCTACATCGACAAGCGCGAGATCGTCACGCTGATGACCCTCGGACAGGCACCCGAGGCGCTTGCCATCGGCTACCTGCGCAACCAACGCCTGGTGAAATCCATCGACGAAATCGCCGCGGTACAGGTGGACTGGGAAACAGCGTCGGTTGCGATCACGACGCGCACGCCCATCGAAGGGCTCGAGAAAAAAATGGAGAAACGCACCGTCACCACCGGCTGCGGCCAGGGCACGGTATTCGGCGACCTGATGGAAGAAATCGATTCGATCAAGCTGCGCGAGGACGTGACCCTCACCGAAGATGCACTGCACGCCCTGCTCGACGCGATACGCCGCCACGAGGCCGTCTACAAGGAAGCGGGCGCCGTTCACGGTTGCTCGCTGGCGAGCAACACCGCCGGAGGCGTCGATATCCTCTACTTCGTCGAGGACGTCGGCAGGCACAACGCCGTGGATGCGATCGCCGGACAGATGTGGCTCGACGGCGTCGACGGCTCTGACAAGATCTTCTACACCACCGGGCGCCTCACCTCCGAGATGGTGATCAAGGCCGCGCAGATGCGCTTCCCGTTTCTCGTTTCCCGCTCGGGCCTCACCAAGATGGGCCACGAAATCGCCAGCAAGGTCGGCATCACCATGATCGGCCGCGCGGCAGGCGGCAAGCACTACCTGCTCTTCACCGGCAGGCACCGCTTCAGGAAGACCGTCGCGCCTACGTTGGTGGCGTAGCGGCGGGCGCGCCGTGCTGTCCTCGGTCACCGGATTGATCCTCGCGGGCGGCAAAGGCAGCCGCATGGGCGGGGTGGACAAGGGGCTGCAGGCGTTCCGCGGCAAGCGCCTGGTCGATCATGTGCACGAACGCTTCGCGCCGCAGGTCGGCGGCATCATCATCAACGCCAACCAGAACCACGAGGAGTACAAGACTTTCGGCGTGCGCGTGGTGAGCGACGCGATCGGAGGGTTCGCAGGGCCGCTAGCGGGGCTTCACGCGGGACTGTCGGTTTCGAAGCGTCCCTTTCTCGCTTCAGTCCCCTGCGATTCGCCTTTCCTGCCACCGGATCTCGTCGAGCGGCTGTACCAGCGGCTCGACGAATCCGGCGCCGAGCTTGCCGTGGCGAAAACGGGCGACCAGCCGCACCCGGTGTTTTCGCTCATGCGGCGCGGCGTGCTCGATCACCTCGCCGATTTCCTGAAAAACGGCGGCCGCAAAATCGACGCATGGTATGCGACGCTCAACGTCGTCGAGGTCGGCTTCGACGACGAGGCGGAGGCCTTTTCCAACATCAACACGCGCGAAGAGCTGCACACCTGGGAAAACGTGCCTCCGACCTGAGCCGTGATGTCGTCACGCAATCCGGATCAGGGAATGTCCGTGAGAGCTTCGTTTGAAAAAGGACTTTCGTTGCCCAAGGTATCAAAGTCCGTCACTGCGAAGTAGTAGCGGCTTCCGCCGGCGAGTCCGGTAACGGTATAGGTCGTAACATTACCCGCGCTGATCCCTTGGCCGGGGGACTGGAGATACGTTCGCGGGGCGGTGCCGTAATAAACGCGGTACCCGCTAAGATTCGGGAATGTCACGGGATCCCACCCCAGGGTGACGCTGTTGGAAGGTGGCGTAGGTAGAGTCGTAACGCTCACACTTGTAGAATTGGGCGAGACGTTGCCGGCCGCGTCGCGAGCCGCCACGGTGTAGCTGTAGGTCGTTGCAGCGGACAAACCCGTATCGGCATAACTCGTTGTGGTGGGCGTCGCTATCTGCGCGCCATTGCGGCGGACGATATAGCCGGTCACCCTGACGTTGTCGGTTGAAGCATTCCACGAGAGGTTGGCTCCGGTCGAGCCCGCCGCCGCGCCCGTGAGGCCGGCGGGCGTGGACGGTGGCGTCGTGTCAGCCGTCGTGACGCTCGCGCTTGTCGAATTGGGCGAGACGTTGCCGGCTGCGTCGCGTGCCGCCACGGTGTAGCTGTAGGTCGTTCCGGCGGACAAACCCGTATCGGCATAACTCGTTGCGGCGGGCGTCGCAACCTGCGCACCATTCCGGCGGACGATATACCCGGTCACCCCGACGTTGTCGGTTGAAGCATTCCACGAGAGGTTGGCTCCGGTCGAACCGACGGCCGCGCCCGTGAGACCGGCGGGCGTAGACGGTGGCGTCGTGTCGGCCGCGCTCGCGGTCGTGACGCTCACGCTCGCCGAATTGGGTGAGACGTTGCCGGCTGCGTCGCGAGCCGCCACGGTGTAGCTGTAGGTCGTTGCAGCGGACAAACCCGTATCCGCATAACTCGTTGTTGCGGGCGTCGCGACCTGCACGCCATTCCGGCGCACGATATACCCGGTCACCCCGACGTTGTCGGTTGAAGCATTCCACGAGAGGTTGGCTCCGGTCGAGCCGACGCCCGCGCCCGTGAGGCCGGCGGGCGTAGACGGTGGCGTCGCGTCAGCCGCGCTCGCGGTCGTGACGCTCAGGCTCGTCGAATTGGGTGAGACGTTGCCGGCCGCGTCGCGTGCCGCGACGGTGTAGCTGTAGGTCGTGCCGGGGGACAAACCCGCATCCGCATAACTCGTTGTTGCGGG
>Ga0193699_10000323_pt1 | contig 21868 bp, 16 predicted proteins | sample L3c2metaG_FD_160095 | JGI IMG/M metagenome (GOLD analysis project Ga0193699, IMG submission 160095) | Soil microbial communities from a riparian zone of the East river system, Colorado, United States - L3c2 | ecosystem: Environmental > Terrestrial > Soil > Riparian zone | place: USA: East...
GGACATTTGCCGACAGGGCCAGTGCTCCGACTTTGGAAGCAGCCGTCTCGGATTCAAGACGAACGCGCGCACGAATTTCTTCCAGTACACGTTCGACGCGAGCGGAACCGCACAGTTCAACGTGACTACTGCCGTCTCTTCGAAGACGACATTCGGCGCACAGTATTTCCGCAGCATTTTCGCACGCAACGGGGCCTTCTCCTCGATCCTGCCACCGGGCGCTACGACGGTAACAGCGGGAGCGGTGCCCGGCGCGGACGAAGCCTCGACCTACAAAGTCAACGCCGGCACCTTCATGGAGCAGACCTTCGCACTTCGTGACAGACTCTTCGTCACGGGCGGCTTCAGGGTCGACAACAACAGCACATTCGGAACGAAGACCTCTTCCGCGTTCTACCCGAAGGGCAGCGTTTCCTGGGTCATTTCGGAGGAACCGTTCTTCCCGAAATACGGATTCCTCAGCCAGCTCCGGCTGCGGACCGCGTTCGGCCAATCGGGGAACTCTCCGGGGTCCAACGACGCTTTGCCGTTCTTCGTCGCCGCGAACGCCAACATCGCAGATCAAGGCACCGCGGCAATCACATTCAACGCAATAGGAAACCCGGATCTGAAGCCTGAGCGCGCCGCGGAGGTCGAAGCCGGACTGGACCTAGACATGTTCGATAACCGCGCCACGGTGACTCTGACCGGCTACAAGAAGAAGACCCGCGATGCTCTGATCCAGCGGGTTCTTCCTCCTTCGGCGGGCGTCTCGGCGTCCCGGTTCGAGAATCTTGGCTCGGTACAGAACAGCGGATTCGAGGCCAGTCTTCGGGCTCAAGTTCTACAAAACCGCTGGGTCGGGCTGGACGGACTGTTCAACTACGCGATCAACAACAACAAGCTCCTGAAGCTCGGCGGCGTGCCGCCTATCGTTGGCTTGGACATCCGCGAGGTGGAGAATTACCCGCTGTTCGGGTTGTGGCAGCGCCGGATCCTCAGCTTCAAGGACATCAACAGCGACGGAATCCTGACCGCAAACGAAATCGTCGTCAGTGATTCAGCATTGTTCATCGGGCGTACGTCACCGCACGTTGAAATGAGCTTCACGCCGGGCCTCGATTTCTGGGGCAACAAGTTCCGGCTTACCGCCCAGTTCGACCACAAGGCCGGGTATTGGATCAAGAATTCCAACGAGCGCATCCGCTGCAACCAGCGCTTGAATTGCAGCGGACTCGCCAATCCGGAGGCTCCGCTCTGGGAGCAGGCGCGCGTAGTGGCATTGCGCGACCATCCCTCGAGAACCGAGGGAGGATACTGGGAGAAGGGCGATTACACGAAGCTACGTGAAGTCGCGCTCACCTTCACTGCGCCTGACACGTGGCTGCAGCACCGCTTTACGCCGGGCAACAGGCTGAGCATCACGTTGGCCGGTCGTAACCTCAAGACGTGGACCCAGTACACGGGAATCGATCCGGAAGCGGTCACGGCGCCAGGTGGCTCACCGGCGAGCGCTGAAGTGCAGGATGGGTTCCAGGCTGCTGCACCGCCACGCTACGTAACACTCCGTTTCAACCTTGGCTTCTGACGCGCTTAGCGCTTACCTACAGGATAAACAATGGCAAACGTGAAATATCGAGCGCGCCTCAAAGGAGCTTTCGCGCTTCTCTTGACGACCGTGATTCTTGCGGCGTGCAATAAGGACAAGATTCTCAACGTAACTGATCCTGACATCATCAATCCTGCCAACGTGAACTCGGTGGAAGGAGCAGAGGCACTCCGCATCGGAGCGCTGTCGAGGCTTTCAGACATGACCGCGGGCCTCATCCCGGGCGGAGGTTCACTCGGAGAGGGCCTGTTCTTTTTCAGTGGCGTCGTAGCGGACGAGTGGCGCTCTACCGACACATTCGTCCAACGAGACGAGGCCGATTCTCGTGCAATCACCGAGGCCAATACGGCGATGACGCTCGAGGCGCGGAGCGTCAACAGGACGCGTGTCGCCGCAATTCAGGCAATTCCGATTATCAAGCAGTGGAAGCCCAACAACGTTTCGGACGCCGGCCAGATGTACTGGCTGCGTGGGTATTCGGAGCTGTCGCTGGCGGAGAATTTCTGCAACGGCAACCCAATCAGCGAGTTGGACGCCAGTAACAACATTATATATGGCGAGCCTGAGACCAACGTGCAGATCTACAAGCGGGCCATCGCCAGCTTCGACACCGCAGTGACGAACGCTCCGCCGGTGGGAGCTGTAAATCACGACAGCCGCGCGGACACGGTTATCTGGATGTCCGCTGTCGAGAAAGCGAGAGCTCAGCTCGACCTCGGCGACTACGCGGCAGCTGGGACCACGATCAATGCCGCCGCCGTTCCCGACAATTTCAATTTCAAGATTTCCTACTCCCAGGCGACCGCACAGGACAACCAGATCTGGGCGCTCAACAACAGCGCCGGACGCTGGATGGTCGCGAACAACGAAGGGCCGCTGGGATTGAATCCCGCGTTTGCGAACGATCCACGGGTCCCGATTTGCATCGGCGGAACGGGAACGGCGGCCGCGCCCGGGCAGTTCGGATGCAAGAATTTCGACCCGAACCAGACGCGCGCCATTTCGTTCGACAACAACTTTGGCGCGGGGACCTTTCTCGTCCAGCTTGTCTTCCCAACGCGTGAGGCAGATGTCTCGGTCGTCACGGGAGCGGAAGCACGCCTGATAGAAGCAGAAGTAGCGCTTCGTAGTGGGGATCCTGTCACGTTCATGGCGAAGCTCAATTTCCTGCGCGCAAACTTCCCCACGTTCAAGCAACCCTCGAACCCCTGCTCCGCGATCCTGCCGCAGGTAACTGGCTGCCCGACCGTTCCGGCCGGCGGCTCGTTGCCGGCGCTCGCAGATCCAGGCACCCAGGTCGGTCGCGAAGATCTTCTTTTCCGTGAGCGCGCTTTCTGGCTGTGGGCAACCGCGCATCGCCTGGCGGATCTGCGCAGGCTCGTTCGTCCGATTTCGGACGGCGGCTTTGGACGCGCGGAGAACAGCATTTTCCCGAACGGCCCGTACTATAAGGGTGGCACGTACGGCACTGACAAGTTCCTGCGCATCCCCCAGGCGGAGCAGAACAATCCGCAATTCCACGGCTGCCTGGACTTTAACGCGTAAAGGCTTGCTGGAGATGTGAAAGAGGGGAGTCGGCAAAACGACTCCCCTCTTTTTTTTGCTTTGTTTGTGGAACCGCTCGCTAAAATCAGCTCACTCGATCCGTGTCCAGATCAACATCGTGCCGCACTCGGCTCGATAGGTCGCGTACTGAATGGGAGTCTCGTCCCGGCTCGCGTAGTACTCGATGCCCTGGATCGTCGACGGTGGAATCGAGTTGATGTTGAAGAGGGCCTCCCCAACGTCCGACGAGAAGACGCGCACGTTATCCACGTAGACCTGCGAGTAGCAGGCACGCGGAGCGCCCTTCCGCCTGTCCATCGCGTCGCCGCCACGTCCCGGTCCGCCGGTCCAGCGTGAGCTCGCGACCGAGCTTTCTGCCCCATATCGGTTGATTCGAATTCCGGGCAGCCTCGAGACAATCTCTCCAAGCTGACGATCCCTGTTCTTCTCGAAGTCCGTCCGGGTCAGGAAGGCCCCGCCGCCATGCGCCTTACGGTCCTCGAATTCGAGGAATTTCCCATACTGCCTCGACGTCCCCCGCACATTGACGGTATCGAGCGACACGGCAACCGGAAGCAATGCGAAATCAGCAGCGAGCGTATCCTTTCCCGAGAAGCGTGCGTTGATCGCGATCGCGTTGAATCCTACCCGACGGATATTGATCCGAAAGAGGCCCTTCGGGATGTCCTTGAACAGGAATCGGCCGAGTGAGTCGGTGCGCGCGAAGAGGTTGAGCGCGGGGATGTTGATTTCCGCACCAGCCAAGGGTGGAGACGGGTCGCCATCGGCCACAACGGTGCCGAGGAGTACCGATTGTGCCGCGCTGACGGAAGCGAGACATGGTAGCGCGAACATGATGGCCACGCGAACCAGGTGCATTCCTACAGACTAGGACGTGGTCGCGTATTGTGCAAGAACGGCCGCGCGACGAAGCGGTGAATGACAAAAAAGAGCCGGCTGTCGATGACAGCCGGCTCTTTAGTGCTGCGCCGTCAGCGTGTCGCTATTTGACGATAAGCGTCCCCGTGGCGCTGGATCCAGGGGTGTTGCTGACAAAGGTATAGGTCCCGGGAGTGGTGAAGAGTCTCGACTGAGCGTCCTTGCCAAACGCGTTCGTTCCCGTGGGTATGCTGCACAGCCGCGGATTCGTGGCGGTGACCGGTGGCGGGTCTCCGATGTTTCCGGTGTTGGCGGCCGGAACTGTCGAGCCCTGTGGGGCAGTTGGGGCGGCGCCAGCGGCGGTGGGGTCAGCGAACACGACATCGAAGCAATCTGTGCTGTTCGGAGTGGTCGTCGTGGTAAAGGTCTGCGTAAACACGGCGGTTCCGAAAACGCCCCATGTGACAACAGCACCAGGCGTCGTTGTGTTGGGCCTTCCTTCAATCACTGCCTGCGTCGCCGAAACGGTAACCGTCGGCGGGAAGAAGATGATGCCGTTTCCAGACGTCGCCGTGGTGACCGATACCGTTGCGGTGACTGGGTCGGTAATCGTGATCGGGAATGTCGCGGTCTTGACCACGCCGCCGACCGAAGTGCTCGCGGTAATCGTGGCAGTGCCCGGCTTCACTCCGGTGACAATGCCTGTAGCGCCAACTGTGGCGATGGACGGATCGCTGGTAAAGAATCCAGGCCGGCCAAGTCCCGAGGCGTTGGTGGTCGCCCGCTGCGTCGCAACCGTCGTACCGCCTGCGTCGATGTAGTTGACGGTCAAGGTATCGTTTGATCCAGCGCCGTTGGTGGAGCGCGAGGACGTCAGCGTCACGCTGGACACCGCGGGCGGCGTCACGCCTGTCGCCAGAACCGTGACCGGAGTCGTGTCGGCAAGACTGACTGAAGGAACGCTGGTGCCACCCGGGATGTTCTGAAGAGTCCCGATGATGCTGGTGGTTCCCGCCTTCGCCAGAGCAGTCACTACACCGTCGTTGGTCACGGTAGCCACGGTCGGATCGGTAGACCTGTACGTGATGGTTCCGGTATAGGTCACCGGGTTGCCCGGTGTCAACGGATTGCAGTTGACTCCGCCGCAGTTTCCGTCGTACGCGGTGATAGTCAGGGTCTGCGTGCCGCCCTGAGCTAGCGTCGCCGATTGTGGCTCGACTCTGACGTAATAGAACTGGGACTGGTTCAGGATGTCCGTCATCTTGTCGTTTGCGCACGCGACAAGTAGTGCCGCAACACCAAGCAAACAAAGAGTTTTCATGTGTCTTTTCCTGAGCGTGGGAAACTGGTAGGGTCCGGCGACCCAATATGATCGGGCTCCAGCGTTTGATAGTCAAGACGACAGCGAGCAGTAATGCGGAGAACGCCTGCGAACGACGCTTTTTTGCCCGCCGGGAGGGCCATCTTGGCTTGCGACTTGCCCCGCTGGAGGGCATAACATTATCTCAGATAATCGATTATGGCAGACACATCCCACCCACCGATCCTCGTCGTCGACGATAACCCGGATAACGCCCACATCATTCGCGATTATCTCGAGTCCCGAGGATATCCGATCACCGTCGCCTACAATGGCGACGACGCGTTGAAGGCGTTCGAACAGGTAAAGCCGGCGCTCGTTCTCCTCGACGTCATGATGCCGGGCAGGGATGGGTGGCAGGTGTGCCGCGACATGAAGCAGCACCCCACCCTTGGCCGGAACGTGCGCGTGGTCATGGTCACCGCGCTCGACGACTGGGTGAACAAGCGTCAGGCACTCCAAACAGGGGCCGACGATTTCGTCGAGAAGCCGTTCGAGCTTGCCAAGCTCGCGTCAACCGTGGAGCGAAACATCAAGCTCCTCACTCCCGCTGCCGCTCGCTGAGAGTGGACTACCATCAGCTCCTGCGTGATTCGCTGACGCGACTGCCAACGGTAGCCGCGACAATCGACAGCATACGCAAAGCAGTGCAGGACCGCGGCGAGCTCGTTGTCCTGTATTTCAACTTTGACCACTACTCGAAGGTCGAAGAAGTCTACGGGTGGGAAAAGCTCGATAGCGTCCTCGAAACGACCGGCGAAGCGATGCGCGAATTCCTCGCCAAGAGCGCTCTTGCTACGTCGAAGCTGATGGTAGCCTTCCCGAACGACGACGACTTCGTGTTCTTCCACGTGCCGCAAGAGGATACGCCCGCGGCGACCGAAGCGGAGATCACCGAGCTGACCGCTGGCCTCAAGGAAGCGGTCTCGTCCGAAATCGAACGGGTGCATGGCGAGGATATCGCCGCGCTGTTCGACATATTCGTCGGACGGTCGCTCGTCGTCTACAACCCGAAGCTGCGCCTCGAGCGGCAGATCTACCGCGGGATCCGTGAAGCCGCCAACGCCTCCAAGAGCCTCGAGCACCGCGAAGAGGCGAAGAAGCTCGGCGATTTGCGCGAGACGCTGCGCAACCGCGGGCTCTACATCGAGTACCATCCGATCGTCGTCACCGACACGGAGAAGGTCTTCGGGTACGAGGCGCTGGCGCGTGGGACCATGCGCAGCATGCGCAGCCCGGAGGTGATGTTCGAGATCGCCGCGCAATCGGATCTGATCTGGGACCTGAGCCGCCTGTGCCGGGAGCGCGCGATCGAAGGGATGGGCAAACTGCTCAAGGACGGCGAGCTGCTGTTCATGAACGTGGACCCGGCGGACTTCGCCGATCCGTCATTCGATGTGAAGACGCTCAACGTCAAAGACCCAACGCGCGTCGTCATCGAGATTACCGAGAGAACCGCGATCAAGGACTACCCGAAGTTCCGCGGGCGGCTGAAGGAGTTTCGGGATCACGGTTACCGCTTCGCCGTGGACGACGCGGGCAGCGGCTACGCGGGGCTTGGCTCGATAGCGAACCTCGAGCCGGATTTCATCAAGCTCGATATGTCTCTGATCAACTGCATCGATCAGAATTTCATCAAGCAGAACCTGGTCGAGACCATGGTTCGGTTCGCGAATGAGCACGGCGCGATGGTCATCGCAGAAGGCGTGGAGCGCAAGGAAGAGTACGACATGGTGAAATCACTCGGTGTCCATCTCGTGCAGGGCTTCTTCGTTCACAAGCCGAGCACGACTGCGGTGGGCTATCGACCGCCGATCCATCCCGCGCCAGCGCCGGTCATCACCGGGGAAGCAAAGCGCTAACGAGCGCAAAAGACCGCTCCGCTGCTCCAAGACCTTTCTGAACCATCGCGCGCGCGGCGGCGCCAGCCGCATCGCGAGCGGGAACCGATCCGAGCCACTCAGCAAGTCGAAGGGACAAGTCCGCGACTGCTGTGACGACCGCCCCACCTCCAGCTGCAATGAGCAACCCAGCGTCGCGACTCTTTTCATGACGAGGCCCGAACAAGACGGGAGCGCCAAAGGCAGCGGGCTCGAGCACTGAATGCAGTCCTGCCGGCTGGAAGCCGCCTCCGACGTAGGCGACATCACCGAGCGAGTAGAGATCGCCGAGAATCCCGTAACGATCCACGAGAATCACGTCGGCATCCGGCGCAGCGTCGTCTTCAACGTGCTTGAGCCTGAGCGCCTTACTCTGAGCCCACGCTTCGATCGAGCGAACATGGGAATCGGTTACTTCGTGTGGGGCGATGACAAGGCGCGCATCGGGAATCTTGTCGCGGATCTTGCTCCACGCCGGAAGGAGATTCTCTTCGTCGGTTGGCCAAGTCGAGCCGGCAACCAGTGTGGGCCGCGCCGAGCGCAGCGATTGCACGAGTGGAGACGCCGGCCGTCGCGCACGCGACCAAACCTGATCGTACCGCGTGTCACCGGTGACGCTGATCCTGTCGCTCTGGACTCCTTGCTCACCCAGCCGCATTGCATCCTGTTCGTCGATCGCGCCGACACGCTCGATCGAACGATAGGCGTCACCGAGTATCGCTCGTCCCCACAGTCCGCGCCGGCCGGATGATTCAGGGAGAGTGGCACTGATCACTCCGACTGGTACCCGCGCCGCGGCGGCGCGCTCGGTGAGCGCCGGCCAGACATCGAGCTTGCTGAACACGAGTGCACTCGGCCGCAGCGCCGAGATTATCGCATCGCCATCGTCGAACGTGTCGAAGGGGAGGTAGTCGACAAAGTCTGCTCCCAATGAGCCGGCAAATCTTTCGGCGCTCGGGGAGTAGAAGGTATAGGCGATCTGCACATCGGGACGTCGCGAGCGAAGGAGCTCGATGACGGGAAGAGCCTGGAGTCCTTCCCCGACCGAAGGCGCGTGGAACCAGACGAGGGGGCGGGAAGGGTCGCGGTTGCGCGCCCCCCACTCTTCGTACCGTTTGACAATGTCGCGCCGGGCGCTCAACCCGCGGCGAAACTTGGAATCTCCGGCAGGCACTGCTCGGGCGAGCGCGTTCGCAATCGCGCCCGCGAGAGCATAGGGAACTCGAAGCAGCGAATTCACGGCAAGGAATTCACAGCGGGCGTTGTTCCGGAACCTAGGGCGTCGGCTTCTTGCTGTTCGCGAGCGCGGAATCGATCGCGCTGCGCAGATTCTCGATTGGCTGGGTGCCGACGAGGAGCTGGTTGCCGATTATGAAGCTGGGAGTGGAAGAGGCACCCGCCACTCGCGCTCGATCCTGATCGGCCATGATCAACGCCGTCATCTTTCGCGACTGAACGCACTGCCGCCAGCGTGCGACATCGACACCCGCCCCGCGAGCGAGCGACTCGAAGAACGGAGCCGGCGCCGGCAGTGTCTCCCATTTCGCCTGGTTGGCGAAGAGAGCGTCGTGCATCTCCCAGAACTTTCCCTGCGCGCCGGCGCACATTGCCGCTTCTGCCGCCGGCAATGCGTATGCGTGCTGGGCGAGCGGAAAGTTGACGTAGGCGAGTCGGATCTTGCCCGTCCGCACGAATTGGTCGCGCAGCTTTGCGTACGTCTCTTGGTGCCACTGCCGGCAGAACGGACACTGGAAGTCACTCACTTCTATCACCCACACCGGCGCCGTCGGGCTTCCCTGGATTCTGGCGAGGTCCGCCTTCACGCCGTCCGAATCCTTCTGAATCGCCGGGACTGCGACCGTCGGCGTATCACTTCGCGTTGTGGTAGTGCTTTCCGCGCTCTTATTAGTTCCGTTGGCGCGGGCGCAAGCAAGCACAAGCGTAAGCGCGCTGAGGGCGCGGACGCGGTTGACTTGAGAGGGAATCATCTGCTAAATAGACCTCCTGCCAAACCATGAAATCAAGGGAGAGTAGATCTTTACCCCTGCCCTGATGGGCTTTTCCTCGACTGCGTCGCTGATCACGGTGTTGCGCGCGGCCTCCCTCTTCCTCCTTCAAGGCTTCCAGATCCCGGCCCCGATGGGGGTCTTGAACGACTTTGCCGGTGTGATCAACCCCGAGGCAGAGGCGCGCATCGAGCGCATCGCCGAAGATGTGCGGGCGAAGTCGAGGGGCGAGATCGCCGTCGTCACCCTTCCCGATATCGGAACGCGCGACGTCCAGGAAATCGCGCTCCAGATCGGGCGCCAGTGGAAGGTCGGCAAGATTGGGGATCCCGGCGACCCGACGAGAAATGCGGGCGCGGTGATCCTTCTCATTCCGAAAGAGACAAGCAGGGACGGTCGCGGGCACTGCTTCATCGCAACGGGTCGCGGAGCCGAAGGATTCATCACCGATGCTGACGCAGGCGACATCTGCCGCGAGGCTACACCGGCATTCGCGGCGCGTGACTACAGCACGGGACTCGAGCTCGTCACGCTCAGGACCGCCGAGCGATTCGCCCAGGAATTCAACTTCTCGATCGACACGGCGATCGTTCCGCCAGCTGTAGCTGCGCCAAGCTACGACTACGGGTCGCGTGGTAGCGGCGGCGGAATTCCGCCGTTCGTCTGGTTCATCATCTTCCTCGTCGTTCTGTCGATTCTGAGCAGCGGACGGCGGGGAGGGCGAAGGGGCTGCGGCGGCTGCCTCCCGATCTTCATTCCGACCGGAGGATTCGGTGGTTTCGGTGGCGGCGGACGTAGCGGATGGGGTGGTGGTGGCTGGGGCGGAGGCGGAGGAGGTGGCGGAGGCTTCGGCGGATTTGGCGGTGGGGGCGGTTTCGGAGGAGGCGGCGGTGGATCGAGCTGGTGACGAAAAGGACTTGGAGCCATGATGAAACTTGAGGAACTCGTAAAGCAGCTCGAGCTCGCATACGGCAACGGACTGCGCTCGGTAGTGCTTTTCGGCTCGGCGGTCGCGGGCGAGCACAACCCGAAGAAATCGGATTACAACGTCCTGGTGATTGTCGACGCGCTCCCGCTGGAGAGACTTCGTGCGGTAGCAGCGGTATCGAAGGCGTGGGCGGAGGGAGGCAATCCGCCACCACTCACCTTCACGAGTGACGAGTGGCACTCATCGGCCGACATCTTCCCGATGGAGTACGCGGACATCCTGGAGCGTCATCGCGTGCTGTTCGGAGATCCCCCGTTCGACGGAATCAAGGTGTCTCCGTCGGATTTGCGTCTGCAAGTCGAGCAGCAGACGATGGGGAAGCTGCTGCAGCTGCGTCAGGCGACGATGGGAGCCGGCGGGGACTCTCGACTACAGCTCGAGGTGCTGGAGAAGAGTCTCAGCACCATCATGGTGATCTTTCGGGGCATCTCGAGGCTGCATGGACAGATACCTTCGCAGGACTACGAAGAGCTTGTAAAGCAGCTCGCGCAGCGCGCCGGTTTTTCACCGGACCCCTTCGTCAAGGTGATTCGTCACGTTCGCGGCACCTCGAAGATTCCACGGGAGGGTGCCGCGAAGATACTGGAAGGTTATCTGGACGCGATGGAACGGCTGGTGGCTTATCTGGACGAGTTTCGGGGGTAGATTATTGTCTGTTCGGACGGACAGCGTGTCGTCAATCAAAACTGAGGATCGGAAAAAATGAAGCTACGCACGGGGCTATGGCTTTCCCCAATGATTCTGGCGTTGGTGGGTTGCGGATATAACCGCATACAGCAGTACGACGAGAACGCGCAGCAGGCCAAGCAGCAGATCTCGGTGCAGCTGCAGCGTCGCGCCGATCTGGTGCCGAATCTCGTCAATACCGTCAAGGGTTACGCGCAGCACGAGGAAGCGGTGTTCACCCAGGTGGCGACCGCGCGTGGCGCTTTGACCGGAGCGATTCAAGGCGGTGATCCGACGCAAATGGCGGCGGCGAACGCCCAGCTCACTGGCGCGCTCGGCCGGCTCATCGCAGTGGCGGAAGCGTACCCGAATCTCAAGGCGGATCAGAGCTTCCTTCGGCTCCAGGACGAGCTCGCCGGCACCGAGAATCGGATCGCGACAGCGCGGAACGACTACAATCAGGCGGTTCAGACCTACAACACCTATATCCGGACCTTTCCGCAGGCCCTCACGGCGAAAGTGACCGGAGCCAAGCCGCGGACCTATTACGAAGCAGCGCCCGGGTCCGAGACGGCGCCGACTGTGGATTTCGGGACCAAGCCAGCCCCGGCTGGTACGCCTGCACCGGCTAGTCCGCGCTGACCGTAGAGATGAGTCGCAAGAATAAAAGACGCCGGTGAAAGCCGGCGTTTTCTTTGTCAGGAGCACCTAAACGGCGGCAAATGTACGTAACTCGTCGGTGGGCACCGCTCTTGACACTCATTGTGACCATCCGTAATTATTCCAAATAGAAAACACGCAGGGACCCCACCACCTTGCGCGGGCTCGCTGCGCCTGTGCTGCAAGCCCACATCCCATCAACGTCGGAGACAGGCATGAGAACAATTCGGTTTTTCCTTTACTCCCTGCTAATGCTGGGGCTTGTTAGCGCCAGCGCCTTCGCGCAGACGCGACGCATCAGCGGTCGCGTCACTGTAGAAGGAAGCAATGAGCCGCTCGTAGCGGCGAGTGTCGGTGTCGTCGGAACGCCTTACGGCACCTACACCGATGATCAGGGCCGCTTCACCGTGAACGCCCCGGATGGTCCGGTCACTCTTCGCGTTCGCCGCATCGGCTACACGCAGAAGACGATCCCCGTCGGACCGGGTGATGCAGAGGTGAACGTCGGGCTGGCTCGCGACGTCCTGCAGCTGGAGACGCAGGTCGTCACAGGTCAGGCCACCAGCGTATCGAGCCGCAACATCGCGAACGCGGTGACGGTCGTCACCAGTGACAAGCTGAACCGCGCGCCCGCGAGCGCGCTGGATTACGCGCTGCAAGGAAAAGTTCCTGGCGCAGTGATCACACAGAACTCTGGCGCTCCCGGCGGCGGCACGCAGATCCAACTGCGCGGCGTCACCTCGATCAACGCCAGCTCGAGCCCGTTGTATGTCATCGACGGCGTCGTCGTGAACAACACCGCCATTTCGAACGGCCTCAACTCGATCTCGGGCGCGGCCGGCGGCAATCTGGCTTCGAACCAGGATCAGCAGGTCAACCGTATCGCAGACATCAACCCACAAGACATCGAAACGATCGAAGTCCTGAAGGGAGCGTCGGCGGGCGCGATCTACGGATCCAGAGGGTCGAACGGTGTAATCGTGATCACGACCAAGCGTGGCACCGCCGGCAAGCCGATCGTTGGCTTCACTCAGCGGTTCGGTACCCAGGCAATCAGCAACAAGCTCGGGTCACGCTGCTTCGGCTCGGGTCAGGAGTACGCTGATTGGACGGGAGACACCGCCGTCGTTAAAATCGCCGCGGATATCGCGCTCTACAACGCCGCCCCGACCAAGTGCAACGATTACGAACAGCAGCTGTACGGCCGCAAGGATCTTTCGTACGAGACCGACATGTCGGTACGTGGCGGCACGTCGACTGGTGGCACGACCTATTTCCTGGCGGGCACGGTCCGTCACGACGCCGGCATTCAGGTCAACACGCAGTACAACAAGCAGTCGCTGCGCGCCAACGTTAGCCAGCAGGTTGGCAGCAACCTCAGCTTCCGTGTCAACACCGAGCTGCTCCACACCCTCACCGAGCGCGGCCTGAGCGGCAACGACAACAATGGTGTCGCGCCGTACACGATCATCTCTTCCACGCCGTCGTTCTTTAGTTTCACGCCGACGGACGGGATCTATCCACAGAATCCGTACCTCCCGGTACACTCGAATATTCTTCAGGATGCTGCGCTGATTCGCACTCCCGAGAACGTGTATCGTTTGCTCGGCAGCGCGGTCGCCGACTGGACCGTCTACACGAGTCAGAAGCAGACCCTGAACTTCTCGCTGCTCGGAGGCGTCGACTCGTATTCACTCGCGAGCAAGATCTATTCGCCGCCGGCCCTGTTCTTCGAGCCGCTTGATGATGGGCTCCCGGGAACGGTCTTCAACACGCAGGGAAACGTCGTCACGGCGAACCTGAACGGTACGCTCATTCACAAGTTTTTTGCCTCACCATTTACCGCGACGACTTCAATCGGATTGCGGCAGGGGCGTCAGAATCAACAAATTGCGACTGCCACGGGTCGCGGCCTTCCGCCGGGAATGACCGACGTGAGCTCCGCGCTTCAGTCGTTCCTGAACGAGTATCAGCAGATCGACAAGTCGCTGTCTTACTTCGGGCAGGAAGAGTTCCTCACCCTCGGTGAGCGGCTGCTCGTTACCGCTGGTGTGAATGCGGAGCGGTCGAGCGTCAACGGAGACGACAAGAAGTTCTACGCGTATCCGAAGTTCTCGGCGTCGTACAACGTTCCGTATCTCCCGCCATACGCCGACAACATCAAGGTGCGCGTCGCCTATGGCCGGGCCGGCAATCTTCCGCCTTACGGCTACAAGTACACGGCACTGATCACCACCACCGACGACAACGTCATCGGTGGCACACCGTCGAGCACGCTCGGCCTGGCCAACATCCGGCCCGAGACTTCGACTGAGCTCGAGGGCGGCTTCGACGTGGCGCTCCTGAATTCACGGGCGCAGATCTCCGTCACGCAATTCCGCAAGCAGGTGGATGATCTGATCCTGAACGCGGCGATCTCGCCGTCGACGGGCTTCACCAACAAGATCATCCAGTCGGGCAACCAGCTGGTGAACCACGGCACCGAGATCGGACTGAATCTCAACATCATCCAGACGCCCCGGTTCAGCTGGATCTCGAACACGACCTACTCACACACGAAGGGTAAGGTCACCCAGCTGTCCGTGCCGGCGTTCCTGACGCCAGGCTCTTTCTCCACGACCTATGGACGTGGCCGCATCGAGCAAGGCAAGTCACCGACGCAGGTATACGTTCAGATCGGCTGCAACATTCCGCTTACCTCGGCGGGCCGTTGCAACGACAAGAAGTACGGCAGCTACGGCGACTTCCAGCCTGACTATCAGATGGGCTTCTCGAACGAGCTTGGCGCTGGACCGGTACGGTTCACGAGCTTGCTCGACTGGAGAAAGGGCGGCAGGGTAATCAACCTGACGAACAACTACTTCGACGGCACTGGTCTGGCCGCGGACACCGCGGCTTCGAACGCGCGGCTCGCATATAGAGCCGGGCTGCCGATCTACGCAGAGAATGGCACCTTCCTGAAGCTGCGCGAAATCACGCTTGCCTATGTGGTTCCGCCGTCGCTCGCGAGCAGCATTTTCCGCGGGCAGGCTGAGGATGTGCGCGTCGAGTTCAGTGGAAGGAACCTCTGGACCAAGACGCAGTATACAGGTCTCGACCCCGAGGTCTCGAACTTCGGTAACCAGAACATCCGGCAAGCGCAGGACGTCACACCGTTCCCGCCAAGCCGCCAGTTCTTCTTCTCCGTTATCGCCAACTTCTAGACCTCAATCACCCATGACACTCATAATGAAGAAGCCCCTGATCGCTCTCGCCGGCATTACGCTGGCGATCGGAGCGTGTAAGGATTCAACCTCGGTTCCTGACCTCAACAACGTGTCCAGCTCATCGGTGGGCGGAGCGCTGTCGCCGGCCAACCTGCAGCTGCTCATTACCGGCATCCTCGACTGGCAACGGAGATCGATCGACTATCCGTTCCTGGTCTTCCCGGGAACCATGTCGCGCGATATCTGGCGCATGGACAACTCCGAGTCGCGGTTCATTTCGGAGACGCTGGAGACAAAGCCAAGCCCGGGCGGTTTCCTGGCCCGCGGCTACACGCTGTATTACGCGAACGTTCGCGCCGAGAACAATCTTCTGGACGCCGTTCCGCGCGCAACGTCGGAATTCAGCGCAGGTGATAAGTCCGCGATAAGCGGCTTCGTGAAGACGCTGAAGGCGCAGGACATATATCGCGTACTGGAGACTCGTGACACGCTCGGATTGCCGGTAGCCGTCGAGGATCCGAACGCGGTCGCGCCGATCGTATGCAAGCCGGCCGTTCTCACTTACCTGTCGACGCTGCTCGACGAAGGGTATACGGATCTTCAAGCGGCGGTAACCGGTGGAACCACGGAATTCCCGGCTACGCTTCCGATAGGTTGGACGGGGATAGGCGGTGATTACAGTCTCATCGCGAACCAGATCAAGTACAATCGCGGACTGAAGGGCAAGATCGAGGTGTATCGCGGTCTGCTCGGGAACGCAGCGAGCTTCGCCGCTGCCAGAACCGCGCTCGACATCGCGCTGGCCGGCGATCCGGGCACGGCCGCGTCGCTCGCGGGAGGTCCGTACTATCAGTTCAGTACGCTCTCCGGCGAATACGCCAATCCGCTTTTCGACACCCGCGTACACTTCACGCCTTCGGTCTACGACAGCCTTCAGGTCGGCGACAAGCGGATATCGAAGATCGTGGTTCAATCCACTCCGGCGACGATCACCATCGACGGTGTGACGTTCTCCACGATCTACGACCCGGCGATCTCGGTAACGAGCAATGCCGCGAATCAGACCCGTCCGATTCCGATCCTGAAGAACGAGGAGCTGTACCTGCTCCGCGCTCAGGCGAAGATCGGCTCGGGAGATCTCGCCGGGGCAGCAGCAGACGCGAGTGTGGTTCGTACGGTTTCGGGAGGTCTCCTGCCGTATGCCACATTTGCGAACGCGACGGCGGCAATCAACGCGGTTCTCTATGAGAAGCGCTACTCGTTGCTGACCGACGGCCCACAGAGACTCGTGGATCTTCGCGCGTACGGTCGTCTCAACGCGACATCATTCCCGCCGGGCCAGTTGTCGCCTTATGCGGGAGACCCGTTCAACTTCGTGCTCCCTTACCCGCAGGCAGAGATCGACGCCCACGGCGGCAACACGAAGTGCCAGTAGCAAGCTGAACCGAAGCAAAGGCAGTGCAGCGAGGCCCGAGCGAGAAACTGCTCGGGCCTCGCTTTTTTGCGCGCACCCTATATTTCAAAGTATCCTCTTCCCGAGGCACCGATGTTCAATCGTGCGTGGTCCGGCGTCGTACTGACACTCGCCGTGGCAGCTCAAGTTGCGTGTGTAAGTGCGCCGCGGCGTCCGGCCGGCACCGGCATTGATACGGTCACTGAAGAGGAGATAGACGCCATGCGCGCGACGTCAGCGTACGACGTCGTGGCCCGCACCCACTCTGAGTACCTCCATAGTCGTGGACGCCAGTCACTCGATTCGCGAATGCCGGCCATCCCGGCGCACGTGTACGTGGACGACACGTTCTACGGCGAGATCGATACGCTGAAATCGATTCCGGCCTCACAGTTGGCGGAAGTGCGGTTCTTTCAAGGCTACGAGGCTCAGTACCGATTCGGCAGCGGCCACATGGGTGGCGTGGTGCAGCTGATTACGAAGCGCTGACTGTCTCGGTCTTCGGAAAGAGAGAAGGCCCCTTCTCGACTCTCCACCCAGTTGGATCGAGCCGCTCCAGCCCGCTGAACCTCGTCTTGTCGGGAGTGCCAGGAGCGCCGAGCGACTTCCACAGCTCCTCCGATTTCTTCGGCATGAACGGCCAAAGATAGACAGCCTGTCGCGCGAGCTGTCTCACCAGAGACGCCAACGTGCTCTCTAGCGCGGCACGACTTGCCGCATCCTTGGCGAGCTTCCAGGGCGCCTGGCGGTCCACGTACTCGTTCGCCCTCGCCACTGTCTGCCATACGGACTTGAGCGCGTCGTGGAGCAGGAACCCCTTCGGGCCGAACGACGCGTGGTACGTCTCGAGATCAGCTTCGTCCGCCTTGTCGATCTCGTTGCGCTCGCCCTTGGGCACGACACCGCCGCAATAGCGCACGACCATCGAGATCGTGCGGCTCGCCAGGTTGCCGATGCCATTAGCGAGATCGGAGTTGTAGCGCTCGTCGAATCTTTCCCACGAGAAATTGCCGTCGCCGTCGAACGGAACCTCTCGCAGCAGGAAGTACCTGAACGCGTCGGCTCCATAGCGCGCGATGGCTTCGCGCAAGTCGAGATTGCCCCCGGCTGATTTGCTGACGCGCGTACCTCCGACGAGAACGAAGCCGTGAACCCAGATGCGCTTCGGCACCCCGAGGCCGGCGGCCATCAGCATCGCCGGCCAGATCACGGCATGAAAGCGCGTGATGTCCTTTCCGATCACGTGAAGATCGGCTGGCCACAACGTCTCGAAGTCGGGATTCGGGAATCCCGTCGCGGTGAGATAGTTGGGCAGTGCGTCGAACCAGACGTACAGCGTCTGCTCCTCGCCTCCGGATCCTTTGCGCGGGAAGGGAATTCCCCACGAGAAGCGGCTCCGGCTGGCGGAAATATCGTCCAATCCTGAATCGATGAGGGAAAGAATCTCGTTCCGCCGGGACTTGGGCTGCAGGAACTCATCGCTCGACACGAGCTTTTTCAGTCGATCGGTGTAGGCGCTGAGTCGGAAGAACCAGTTGTTCTCCTCTACCCACTCCAGCGTGCGCGTGGGATGGAGGATGCACTTTCCATCGGCGATCTCGTTGTCCTGCTTGAACGCTTCGCAGCCGACGCAGTACCAGCCGGCGTAGGACTTCTCGTAGAAATCGTCTGGGGAATTCTCGAATATCTGCTCGATGAGTCTCTTCACGCCCGCTTTGTGGGCTGGATCGGTCGTGCGGATGAATTGATCGTATGAAATCCCGAGCAGCTGCCAGATCTCCTCGGTGCTGTCGGCGACTGCGTCCACCAATTCCTGCGGTGAGACTTTTCGCTCGGCCGCGGTCTGCGCAACCTTCTGTCCGTGCTCGTCCATTCCGACCAGAAAGTGGACCTGGTCGCCCACGAGGCGGTGGTAGCGGGCTATGGCGTCGGCGCCGATTTTCTCGAAAGCGTGACCCTGGTGCGGATCAGCGGTGGCGTAATCGATTGCGCAGGTGAGGAAGTACTTGGCCAACTATGAAGTTCCCGGCGGAGTGTCGTCGCCACCGCGGCCCCTTCGGCCGCCCCGTCTTCCGCGCCGGCGCTTGCCCGAGCCGTCGCTGTCGCGCCCGTTAGCTTCGGGCCGGGGCTCCGACACAATGCTGGCGTGCGGCGCCGGCACCTGGTGCTCCGCCGTGTACATCAGCTCGGGCGAAATCTCCTCGGGATGAATCCCCTCGAGTGCCGTCTCCTCGTCATCACCGTTCGAGACTGGCGCAGTCGTTCCGCCGTGCTGCTCGGTCTCCACCTTGAACTCGGCAAGCGTGAGTGATCGCAGCTCGCCTTCGATTCCGCGCAGCGTGATCCGCTCGTGGAAGATGTCGATGGCGACGACTTTCTCCTCACCCAACGTGGTGGGGACGATCTTTCCTTCCTTCGGGAATCGCTTGCGGCTCTGAACGTAAAACTCGTGCTCGTAGCGCAGACAGCACATCAGACGGCCGCACGCGCCCGAGATCTGCGAAGGGTTGAGTGACAGCCTTTGATCCTTGGCGACGCCAAGATTCACCGGTCTCAGCTCCGGAAGCCAGGACGCCGAGCAGTACTGACGTCCGCAGCGGCCGATGCCATCGAGTCGCTTGGCCTCGTCGCGCACGCCGATCTGCTTCAGCTCGATGCGGGTGCGGAAGAGTGAAGCGAGGTCCCGAACGAGGTTGCGAAAATCGACGCGCTTGTCGGCCGTGAAATAGAGCGTGAGCTTCTTGCGATCCCACTGCCACTCGGCGTCGGACAACTTCATGCCGAGGTTGTTGGCGCGAACGCGGTCCATCGCCTTGCGACGCGCTTCCTCGTTCAGCTTCTCGAGGTCCTTGGAGAGTGTGCGGTCCTTTTCGGTCGCGAGGCGCAAAGCCTTCCGCTCGGGCAGCGACGTGCCACAGCCGTGAGAACAGCCGCCGTTTCTCTTCTGCGCGAGCTCACCCAGTGCGTGGATGTAGCCCAGGTCCTCTCCGCGCTCGACATCGACGATCACCGCCGCGTTGAGCGGTGGCGGATCGGGATAATCCCAGAGAAAGAACTCCTTACGGTTGCCCTTGAAGGCGACTTCGACGAGGTGCGCCAAACGTTACTCGGTCCACGCGCCGAGGCGTAGGAACTTCTGCCTGCGCCGCCGCACCAGCTTCTCGGGGCGCATCTTGCGCAGCTCCTCGAGGTGGCGATGCACGCCGTCTTGGAGCGCCTTTGCCGCGGCTTCGTGATCCGCGTGCGCGCCACCTTTTGGCTCGGGGAGGACTTCGTCGATCACCTTGAGCTCGAGCAGCTCCGGCGCCGTGATGCGGAGCGCGGTTGCCGCCTTCTCGCGCATCTCGGGACTCTTCGCATCCTTCCACAGGATCGCCGCGCATCCTTCGACGGAGATCACGGAATACACAGCGTTCTCCATCATCAGCACACGATCGGCGACTCCGAGCGCCAATGCTCCACCCGATCCGCCTTCGCCTATCACGGTGGCAATGATCGGAACCTGGAGCTGGCTCATCTCGAACAGGTTTCGCGCGATTGCCTCAGACTGGCCGCGCTCCTCAGCGCCGAGGCCGGCCCATGCGCCCTGGGTGTCGATGAAGGTAAGCACGGGAACGTGAAACTTCTCCGCCAGCTTCATCAGGCGCAGAGCTTTGCGATAGCCCTCGGGGTGGGGCATGCCGAAGTTCCGTTTCAGCTGCTCCTTGGTGTCGCGCCCGCGCTGGTGGCCGATCACCATCACCGTATCATCGTCGAGGCGCGCCCATCCGCCGATGATGGCGGCGTCGTCGCGAAAGGCCCGATCGCCATGCAGCTCGATGAAGTCGGTGAAGGCAAGGCGGATGTAGTCGGCGGTGAATGGACGCTTCGGGTTGCGGGCGACCTGAACCCTCTGAAAAGGCGTGAGGTTCTTGTAAACCTCTTCGCGCAGGTCGGAGAGCTTTCGCTCGAGCGGCTCGATCGCTTCAGCGACGCTAAGCTGGCTGTCGCCCGCGGTCTTCTTGATTTCGTCGATCTGTCGTTCCAGCTCGGCGATTGGCTTCTCAAACTCGAGCTGTGTCGCTGACGCCACCCTTCAGCTCCCCCGTTGAAGTGAAACGGAAGACTCGCCCAGAATATTACGCAAAGCGCTCAGTGCCGCACCATCAGCCGCCAACGTCAGGGACCGCGAGCGCAGGCGAGCGTGCACGCCGGTCCCGTCGCTCCAACGAAGCTCGAGCGGCGCCGAGCCGGGATACGTCTCGGCGATCGCGCGCACGTCGGACATCACGTCACTCGAGTATGCGCCCTTCGCCAGGTCGATTGCAACGGTCACCTGTCCATTAGTACGCATCTCCGCCAGCTTCGTTGCCGAATCCACGATGAACGCCGGGTTGTCGCCCGCCTCATCCCGACGCGAATACGCGCCCTTGAGAAGCATGGGCACATCGGCGCGGATCTGATCGTTGAGCGTCGCCCATTTCTCGGGGAAGATGAGGACCTCGGCGGAGCCAGAGAAATCCTCGATCGTGAGGCGCGCGAACTCGGAGCCGGACTTCTTGCTCAACTGTCTCTTGATGTTCGTGACGACGACAGCGAGAGTCATCGGCTCCGGACGCCATTTGCCAAGGTCGCTGACGAAATGCGTGGCGAAGATCTCCGCTTCGGTGCGGAACTTCTCGAGCGGATGGCCGGAGATGTAGAAACCGAGTATCTCCTTCTCCTTCGCCAGGCGCTCGGACTCGCTCCATGGCTGAACGTTGGGGAGTACGTGCGCCACGTGCGCTCTTTGCTCGTCGTCCACGGGAGCGCCAAACAGAGACACTTGCCCCGTTACCATGTCTTCCTGTCTGAGCGAGGCTTCGCGGATCGCCACGTCGAGCGCCGCCGCGATCTGCGCGCGGTTGCCGCCGAGCGAGTCCATGGCGCCAGCGTGAACGAGCGCCTCGAGAACGCGCTTGTTGCAGACCCGCAGGTCGATTCTCTCGCAGAGATCGAACAGCGACTGGAAGGGCCCGTCTTTCTTCCGCGCGGTGATGACTGATTCGATGGCTGTGCGGCCGACGTTGCGAATGCCGCCAAGGCCGAAACGGATCTTGGTCTCACCGATCACCGTGAACTTGTAGCCGGATTCGTTGACATCCGGAGGCAGGATCTCGAGGCCGGGCTCCTTTGCGCCGGGCACATGGAGCTGCCGCGCCTCGTTGATGTACTTGACGACGTTGTCCGTGTCGCCGATCTGCGACGACAGAAGCGCCGCCATGAAGTCGGCGGGGAAGTGCGTCTTGAGCCAGGCGGTGTGGTACGAGATGATCGAGTAGGCGACCGAATGGGACTTGTTGAATCCGTAGCGGCCGAATGTCTCGATCTGGCTGGCGATCTCCTGAATGATGATGGAGTCGTATCCGCGACCGACCGACTTCTCGATGAATTTGCCCAGCTCCGCGCGAATCAGCTCCGCGTCTTTCTTGCCGACCGCTTTGCGCAGCACGTCTGCTTCGGCGAGCGAGATGCCCGCCAGCGTCTGGGCAATCCGCATCACCTGCTCCTGATAGGTGATGACGCCGTAGGTCGTCTCGAGAATGGGCTTGAGCTCGGGGAGAATGTACGACACCGGCTCTTCACCACGTTTCCGGCGCATGTACACTTTGTGCATGC
>Ga0193699_10000324_pt1 | contig 21833 bp, 17 predicted proteins | sample L3c2metaG_FD_160095 | JGI IMG/M metagenome (GOLD analysis project Ga0193699, IMG submission 160095) | Soil microbial communities from a riparian zone of the East river system, Colorado, United States - L3c2 | ecosystem: Environmental > Terrestrial > Soil > Riparian zone | place: USA: East...
GCTGTGCTATCAATTGCCGGCGCTGTTGCGCAAAGGCTGCGGCATCGTGGTCTCGCCGCTGATCGCGCTGATGCGCGACCAGGTCGCGGGATTGCTCGAAGCCGGCGTCAAGGCGGCGGTGCTGAACTCGACGCTGTCATGGGACGAAGCCTCCGCGGTCGAGGCGCGGCTGTTGGCCGGCGATCTCGATCTGCTCTATATCGCACCGGAGCGGCTGCTGACGCCGCGCTGCCTCGCTCTGCTCGGCCGCGCTGACATCGCGCTGTTCGCGATCGACGAGGCGCATTGCGTGTCGCAATGGGGACACGACTTTCGCCCGGAATATATCGGCCTGTCCGTAATCGCCGAGCGCTTTCCCGACGTGCCGCGGATCGCGCTGACCGCCACGGCCGACGATCTGACGCGTAAGGAGATCGTCGAGCGGCTCGGGCTTGGCAACGCGCCGAGCTTTGTCGCCAGTTTCGATCGGCCGAACATCAGATATGAAATCGTCGACAAGCAGAACGCGCCGGCGCAGCTGAAAGCCTTCATCACCGAACGCCACGCCGGCGACGCCGGCATCGTCTACTGCCTGTCGCGCGCCAAGGTCGAAGACACCGCTGATACGCTGAACAAGGCGGGCGTCACCGCGCTGCCCTATCACGCCGGCCTCGACTCCGGCCTGCGTGCCCGCAATCAGGACCGTTTCATCAACGAGGACGGCATCGTGATCGTCGCCACCGTCGCGTTCGGCATGGGCATCGACAAGCCCGATGTGCGCTTCGTGGCGCATCTCGATTTGCCGAAAAGCATCGAGGCCTACTATCAGGAGACCGGGCGCGCCGGGCGCGACGGCAAGCCGTCCAGCGCCTGGATGGCCTATGGCCTGTCCGACATCGTGCAGCAGCGGCGCATGATCGATGAGTCTACCGGCGCGGAAGCGTTCAAGCGGGTGTCGATCGGCAAGCTCGACGCGCTGGTCGGGCTGGCTGAGACCACTCACTGCCGGCGCACCCGGCTGCTCGGCTATTTCGGCGAGACGCCCAGCACGGCCAAATGCGGCAATTGCGACAACTGCCTGTCGCCGCCGATCGTCCGCGACGGCAAGGTGATCGCGCAGAAACTGTTGTCGGCCGCCTATCGCACCGGGCAGCGTTTTGGCGCGATGCACCTGATCGATGTCCTGGTCGGCCGCCTGACCGAGCGCGTCAAGCAATTCGGACACGACAGGATCTCCGTGTTCGGCATCGGCGCCGAACTCAATGAAAAGCAGTGGCGCGCCGCGCTGCGCCAACTGGTCGCAATGGGCCATCTTGCGCCCGACTCCGAAGCCTTTGGCGCGTTGAAGCTGACGGACTCCGCGCGCGGCGTGTTGAAGGGCGAGACCGAGGTTATGCTGCGCGAGCAAGTCCCCGGCTCCCGCCTTCGCGCCACCCGAACCAAATCGAGGCGCGGCGACATCGCCTCGGTATCGACCGGACGGACTGAACCCGGCGATGCCAATCTCACCGGTGCGCTCAGGGCGTGGCGTTCCGAAGTGGCGCGCACGCGCGGCGTGCCGGCCTATGTCGTGCTGCACGACGCTACCATCGACGGCATCGCGACCTCACGCCCGACCACGCTCACGCAACTCCGCGGCATCGCCGGCATCGGCGACAAGAAACTCGAGCATTACGGTGACGAACTGATCGCGCTGGTGAAGGCGGCGGGCTGAGAGCTGCCACTCGAGCCTGACGGCCGGGGCCGCCAGAGCCGGCTCGATTACATCGTGTCGGCGCTGGCCAGAGCGGGCGCGGCGAGGATGCTCAGCGCGATATCCCCTGTGGGAAGGGGATCCGCCTTGCGGTCGGCGCCCAGAACCGCATCCATGGTGAACGCGCCCAGTTCACACATGACCCGCGACGGGACATCTCCGACGCCGGTAAATTCATTCGCAAGATATTTAAACTGCGCACGTATCTGGCGCAGCGTGGCTTTCGGCACCACCGCGTCGGTCTCTCCAACCGATGGATTTCGGTCGCCCGGTTCCCCGGCGTGCGAATTCACCTGCGCTTCGGGCTGAGGCCGGTCGGGACCAGCACGGCCGGCACCGTCCCGCGGCTCGACGGTTTGATCTCTGAGATAGCTGATTCGATCGAATGCAGCGCGAAGCTCAAGTCGTTTGGCTTCAAGTGCCGCGACCTTTTCCCTGAGCGCATCGCATTCCCGGTCGGAAGTCACGCGAAGCGCGGCCAATTCATCGCCACGCGCCTTCAACTGGGCGTTAAGTTCGTCGCGTTCGCGGTCAAAGGCGAGACAAAGGTCAGCTCCCTCCTTTTCGCGCGCCTGAAATTTTGCGGCTAGTTCGCCGTGTTCGCGTTCCGATGCAAGGCGAAACAGGTCGAGTTCGTCGCCACGCGCATCCGCCGCCGCCCTGAGCGTCTCGCGCTCGCGATCGAAGCCCGCGCGAAGCTCGGCGAGGGCTTGTTCATACGCCTCCGATGCTGCCGTTTGCTCGCCGCGTTCGCGTTCCAAAACACCGAGCAACTCGGAGAGTTCGGCTTCCCGCCCCTGCATCGTTGCCTTGAGTGTATCGCGCTCGGCCAGCGTCGACGATATGATATTCAGGTGCCCGTCGATGTCATGCTTGAGCGCGTCGCATTCGGCTTCCAGCAGGTCGGCATGACGGGTGACGGTTTCGTATTTGTATCGCCACAGCTGCTCTTCATCCACCGCCGCAGTCACCTGGGCGGCCAGGGATTCGAGCAGAACGGCGGCGTGGTGCAGATAGTTAGCGTTGTGCCCGACGGACACCAGATCGGCGAAGCGCCGGAGAAAATGTGCCGTTTCCGCGGCCGTGGGCGTCTCAGGCGTCATGGAAGGATCGGTCATGAAGCGTGCTTTCTTGAAGCGCGAATTCCCGGCGCTATGCGGTGCGATCAAACGGCGCGCCACCCGCCGAGGCCGTTTTCGCCAAAGCGGACGGGTTCGTGATGGCGGCGCTGAATCGGTCCCCTCAGTCTACCGGTGGTTTTCCAGATCGGCGGCGGCAAAAATAGGGCGCTCACGCGTTATCCCGGACTCACCACACCGAAGCGCCCGCAAAGGCCAGCCCGCAGACCCTCCACCGAGGTCCGAACCGATGGCAGCCGAGGCCGGCGGACGGCCACCTGGCGTTTTATACCGAATGCAGACCATGCACGAGTACGCGCATATTCTCGCTGTAGTCGATCGGCGCCACGACCAGATGCACACCGCCCTCCCGGAAAGCAGCTTCCAGCATCGTCTTGAATTCGGCAGCATTGTCGACGCGGGAGCCCTTTGCGCCATAGGACCTGGCATAGTTGACGAAGTCCGGGTTGCCGAAGTCGAGCCCAAAATCGGAAAACCCGTCGACTTGCTGTTTCCATCGGATCATCCCGTAGGCACGATCCTCGAGCACGAGTACGACGAGGTTCAGCTTGAGCCGCACCGCCGTCTCAAGCTCCTGGGAATTCATCATGAAGCCGCCGTCGCCGCAGACGGCGAGCACGCGCCGGTCCGGATGGATCAGCGATGCCGCGATCGCCGAAGGAAGACCCGCTCCCATCGTCGCCAGGGCGTTGTCGAGCAGCAGCGTATTGGCGACGCTGGTGCGGTAATTGCGGGCGAACCAGATCTTGTACATGCCGTTGTCGAGAGCAACGATACCGTCCGGCGGGATGATCTGGCGGACATCGTGCACGATGCGCTGCGGCGTCAGCGGAAACCGGTCCTCGGTCGAGCCCTCCACGAGGCGCGCCAAAATCTTTTCCCGCAAACCCAGCAATGCGCCGGCGTTGGGGATCTTTCCCTCCAGGCGGTCGGCGATGGCTGCGAGGCTGGCGCCAACGTCGCCGACGACCTCCGCCTGCGGGAAGTAGACCTGCTCCACCGTCGCCGGCGTGGCCCCGACATGGATGACCTGCGGTCCATTGTGGCCCATCAGGAAGGGCGGCTTCTCGACGGTATCGTGGCCGATCGACACGATCAGGTCGGCCTGGTCGATCGCCTCGTGAACCCAATCCCGCTCCGACAGCGCGGCCGTGCCGATGTAGAGATTGGAGCCGGCATTGACGGCGCCTTTCCCCATCTGGGTGTTGAAGAACGGAATTCCGGCCCGTCGCACGAAGGCCGACAACGGCTCGGCGAGGTGCGGACGGCTCGCGGCGGCGCCCAGCATGACCAAAGGCCGCTTGGCGGCCATGATCATGGCGGCGGCGCGCTCGATGGCAGCCTGAGGCGCAATCGGATGCTCGACGACGTGCGGGGGAATGATGTCGGCGGCGGCATCGTCGGCCGCGATATCCTCAGGTAGTTCGAGATGGACCGGGCCCGGCCGCTCCTGCTGCGCCACCCGGAAGGCGTCACGAACCAGGGTCGGAATGCTTTGCGCGGAGACGATCTGCGTCGCCATCTTGGTGAGGGGTCGCATGGTCGCGACAATGTCGACGATCTGGAAGCGCGCCTGACGGCTGCTCCGGATCGCCTTCTGTCCGGTGATCATGACCATCGGCATCGCGCCCAAATGCGCGTAGGCCGCAGCCGTCGTCAGATTGAGCGCACCGGGACCCAACGTCGTCAGGCAGACGCCCGCGCGTCCGGTGAGACGGCCGTAGGTGGCCGCCATGAAGCCGGCGGCCTGCTCGTGCCGGGTAAGCACCAGCTTGATCTTCGAGCGCCGCAGCGACTCAAGGACGTCGAGATTTTCCTCGCCGGGAATCGCGAAGATGCATTCGACGCCCTCGTTCTCGAGGGCGGCCACCAGCAGATCGGAGCCCTTTGTCACACTAACGGGCCTCGCCGGCCATCGCCTGACCAGCCTCCGCCCGGCGCGGCAGCTTCCAGTCCGGCCGAATGAAGTGACAGGTGTAACCATCAGGATAACGCTCCAGATAATCCTGATGCTCGGGCTCGGCCTCCCAGAACGGTCCGGCGGGCGCCACCTCGGTGACAACCTTACCCGGCCAAAGGCCGGATGCATCGACATCGGCGATGGTGTCTTCCGCGATCCGCTGCTGCTCGTCGTTGGTATAGAAGATCGCCGACCGGTAGCTCGCTCCCCTGTCGTTACCCTGACGGTTCAGCGTGCTCGGATCGTGGATCTGGAAAAAGAATTCCAGCAGCTGTCGATAGCTGATGATCTCCGGATCAAAGGTAATTTCAATGGCTTCCGCATGATTGCCGTGATTGCGATAGGTTGCGTTCGGCACCTCGCCGCCGGTGTAGCCCACCCTGGTGGAAATCACGCCGGGATAGCGGCGCAACAAATCCTGCACACCCCAGAAGCAGCCGCCGGCAAGGACTGCGCGTTCCGTCGAAACCGTCATGTCTGTCCTCCCTGGCTCCCCTACGGGCGCCGTTCGCCGAGCCTCGATGAAGGGGGATACAATGAGCCCTAACGATGCGGAAATGCAAACATCCGGGTGAACTCCGCGAAGACAAATCTGCTTGATTGCGGCCTAGCAAAGCGTGGACGCGTCAAACCCGCCATTGCAAGACGCGATGAAGGCGCCGGCGCATCATGCGGCGGGCGCGCGTTTGCGATGCGAATTCAGCCACGACACGCTCCCGTTCAATTCCCGCGGCCGTACCCAGGCGCTGGCTACCCGACGATCGGACGTTCGCGGCCGGCCCAGAACGGGCAAGCAGGACAGGCCTCGCCTTCCGGATAGTCGATCCCTTCCTCATGCGGGCAGCCCAGCATTTCCTTGACCATCGTCACCGAGTGCACCTCATGGCCCCGAAGAAACAGGGCGACTTCCTGGAAGGTCGCGGCATCGTTACGGATATCGCCAGTCTCGGCGAACCACCTCCGCAACGCAACCGGTTCGGTGTCCGGCGCAACGATGACGGCGACAGCCACCTTGCTGGCGCGCTGGTCGTCCGGTCCATAGAAGGCGATGGTGCCGACCGGATAGCCGCGAAAGCCCAGTTTGCTCTTTTTTTCCAGCCACTTTTTTGGCTGCCAACCCAGCTTCATCGAGATATCTCGCATTGTACCGACCAACGACCTTGCCGCGGCCGAATCATGCATTTGCCGGTGCGCGTCACGCACCACCTGCCGTCAACAGCTTCATGAAATTCCGCTTCGCCTTGTGACGGTTCATGAGATCATAGAGATAGGCCTTGTGTTGTTTGGCCTCGCCCATCCCCTCGCGAAGACGTTGCATGCGTTCGAGCATGCGGCAGGCGAGTTCATAATTGCCTGAGCCGCCAAGACGGACCATTCGTTCAACACGATCGGCATAGACTTTCAACACTTCGGCGGGATGGCTCTGTTCACTCGCTTCGGCAAGCTCCCCGAGCAGGTGTTCGGTGCAGCCATGTTCGTTGACTACCGCCCACGCCTCCGTCAGCAGTCTTTCCTCCATGGCTATTCGAATGAGAATATGGGCCGGTGACGACCATCCCATGCCCGATCGCGCTCCTGATTTTCCGACCGCGGCCCGCAGACAGGCAAGCACCCTGTCGCGGACGGCATCGGTCGATATACGGTCGGTTCCCGCCGCGGCTTTGAGCCGCTGGTAGAGATCGAGACTCGGACGCCGTTCGAACATCCGCCACAGCATTTTGTCGGCATCCTCGCTGCGTCCGATCCGCCTGTAGAGATCGCACGCAAAGAGGATCAGGCGCTCCTCGGGGGTGTCCTCGAATTGCCACAGCCCCTCCTCTGCCCATTTCAGCGCCTCCGGCTCGCGCCCATGGTCGAGGCAGAACTGGGCAATGCCGAGATAGTCATACGCGGTCGACAAGTCCCTGGCCCGGATGGCGATGACGCCATCGATATCGCCATCCTGTTTGGCAAAACGTTCGAGGATGGCCGCGACCGCACGGCGCTCACCGAACTGAGCGTCCTCGACTCGCCGCCCGGTCCGCAGCGGCTTCATCTTCTGCCATGCTTCGCTGGCAAGTCTGCGGTACTCGGCGAGTCCGACGTCTCCCAGGATATCCTCGTAGACCCCGCTCGCTCCGCGAAAAAACTCCCATTCCGAACCCACCTCGCGCGCGAACAAGACCCGCGCAAGTGCGACGGGGTCGGGCTTTGCCTGCCGGCACGCCGCGCGATGGATTTCAAAGGCCTGAGCGTACACTGCGCTGCCGTCACCGTCGGAGTCGTCTATATTCTCAAGCGCGTCATCCATCCGCGCGAAGAAATGATCGAGCAACTGCAAGACCAAAGCGGCTCGGCCATGGTCCACCAGGCTTTCGATCCGGTCGAGCACGCGCTCGATCCCCTCCACCCAGTCAAACACCTCGCGATATTCGACATAGCCGTGGGTGCGGGTGGCATCGGTGATGGACTTCTTGAACTGCGCAAGCAGCGTCTTGTCGTCGGCCGTGGCCGCCGTCGCCGCAAGTTCCAGTTCCTCCTGCAAGGAGGGATCGCGCGCGGCGAGACCGACGATCATTTCGACCAGCTTCTCGACGCCTTTGGCGCGGAGATGCTCGCGGATTTTTGCAGCGCGACCGGCAGCTTGCTCCAGTTCTTCCGGCCCAAGGCCGTTTGCAGCGAGTGCGGTCGCCACCAGATGCTTGCAAAATCCCCAATCGTCAAAGGCACGGCAGGAGCACACCCCCGAGAAGGCGGTCCCTGACCCGACCAGTTCGCAACGGTAGACCTCCGAGCCTTCTACGCTCGCCAGAACACGGGCCTCGTCGAGCGTAACGATTTCGACGTGCCCGTCTTCATGATAAGCCACCCCGCGCGCGAAGACTTTCTCGCCAGCAAGCTCGCGCAATACGGCGACGTCGAACCTGTCCGAGCGGGCGACGGTCTCGGTACTCGCGGCGTGCTTGGGCTTCGTCGTCATCGGTGCGGAGTTTAGGAACTCAAATCGTGTCCTTCAAGGAGCAGGAAGGTGCCATTCTTCGGCCAGGGTGGGCTCGCACACATGTTTATCATTGCCGGGCAGGACCGAATGCCGAAATGAGAGCTGCGATCGCTGCTGCAGCCTTGGGCATATTGGCGAGCATATGCAGAAAAGACAGGCATATTCAGATATCGCCATTCCAATGGTTCTACATCCTTGCCGTTGCTCGCTCGCTATCGTAGTTTTCGACAATGCGATTGCTTTTATTCCGCAGACTGTCGCTGGCCGCCTTGGTGTGCTTAACCGTTCTGGTCGTCAGCTTCACCTTGACACGCGTTTCCGGCGATCTGGCCGCGTCCATCGCAGGCCCGAACGCCTCCGCGGCCGACATCGCGATCATTACGAAGAATTATGGCCTCGACCGGCCGTTGGTGGTGCAGTTTCTCGATTGGGCCGGCCATGCTGCCAAGGGCGACCTCGGCCGATCCTTCCTCTACCATGTCCCGGTCTGGGGATTGATCCGCGACCGATTGCCGGTCACGCTGACACTTGGCCTGACCGGCCTTGCGATCGCGCTGCTGGTCGCTTTGCCGCTGGGCATTCTGGCGGCGGTGCGCGAGGGCTCGGCGATGGACCGAGGCATCATGATGGTAGCACTGCTTGGGCAGGCGATGCCGGGCTTCTGGTTCGGCCTGGTCATGATCGTCCTGTTTGGCCTGGAGCTGCAATGGTTGCCAATTTCGGGCGTGGAGACATGGCAGGGCTACATCATGCCGGGGATCGTACTGGCCTTTTCGGCAATCCCGGCCTTGATGCGCCTGACCCGGTCGGGAATGATCGACGCACTGGCAGCGGATTACATTCGCACCGCGCGGGCGAAGGGGCTGAGCCGGGCGAAGATTGTCCTCAAGCACGCCTTGCGCAATGCGGCGATGCCGGTGGTCTCCATCGCCGCCGTGCAGCTTGGTTTTATGTTGGGGGGGTCCGTGGTGATCGAGTCTGTATTCGCACTGCCTGGAGTCGGCTATCTGGCCTGGGAATCCATCACCAAGAATGATTTTCCGGTGGTACAGGCCGTCGTGCTGTTCCTGGCCGTCATCTACATCGCCCTGACCTTGCTGGCGGACATGATGAATGCGCTGCTCGACCCAAGGCTGCGGGGATGAGTGCCGTTGTGATTGCACAAGACGTGATTAAACAACAGCTGCCGGCCCGTCGGCGGTTACCTGCCTTTCGTCACCTCGCCACGCTGCTGGGGGCTTTGATCGTGGGGGCCGCGTTGCTGGTCGCGATTTTCGCGCCCTATCTCACGCCGCATGATCCATTCGCTCAGGATCTCAACCTGCGCCTCATCCCCCCGGTATGGATGGATGGCAGCCAACCGACGCATCTGTTGGGCACGGATCAGATCGGGCGGGATTACCTGTCGCGCCTGATCTACGGCGCGCGCATTTCCATGCTGATCGGCGTGCTGACCGTCATCACATCCGGCGTCATCGGCATCACGCTGGGAGTCATCGGCGGGTTCTATGGCGGACGGACCGACGACGTCGTGATGTTCCTGATCACCTGCCGCCTGTCGATCCCGCTGATCCTGGTGGCGTTGACGGTGGTGGCGCTGGTTGGCAGTTCGCTAGCAGTGGTGATTCTCACGCTTGGGCTGTTGCTGTGGGACCGGTTCGCCGTGGTGGCGCGTACCACCACGATGCAGGTGCGCAACCTCGATTACATCGCTGCCGCTCAGGCTGCCGGTGCCTCGCGCCTGCACATTCTGGTGCGCGAGGTGCTTCCCAATATCGCCAATCACCTGGTGGTGGTGGCAACGCTGGAAATGGCACTGGCGATCCTGCTTGAAGCGGCCTTGTCATTTCTCGGGCTGGGCGTCCCGCCGCCTTTGCCGAGCTGGGGGCTGATGATCGCCGAGGCCAAGGAATACATGTTCTTCAGCCCGTGGGTGATCATGACCCCCGGGGTCGTGCTGTTCGTCCTGGTGCTCGGCATCAACCTGCTGGGTGACGGGCTGCGCGATCTGCTGGGGGCGGATTTGCGGCGATGAGACCTTTGGTACCAGACCCGGTTCTCAGCGTAGCCAATCTGCGTGTGTCGTTCGGGCAGACGGAAGCGGTGCGCGGCATGTCGCTGGCGGTGGCGCGCGGCGAAACGCATTGCATGGTCGGCGAGTCCGGCTGCGGCAAATCCGTCTCGGCGCTGTCGGTGATGAACCTGCTGCCGCGTGGTATCAACCGCACCGCCGATCACATCCGCTTTCAGGGGCAGGATCTGCTGGGCATGTCGGAGCGCCAGATGGCACGGCTGCGCGGCGACAAGATTGCGATGATCTTCCAGGAACCGATGACGAGCCTGAACCCGGCCTACACGATCGGGTCGCAAATGTCCGAGGTATTCGAACGCCATCGTCGGGCTGCGCGGAGCCAAGCCATGGACAGGGCGGCCGAATTGCTGGCGCGCGTGGGCATCACCGCGCCGGGGATGCGTCTCGGCCAATATCCCCATCAGCTCTCCGGCGGCCTGCGCCAGCGGGTGATGATCGCCATGGCGCTGATGTGCGATCCGGAGTTGCTGATCGCCGACGAGCCCACAACGGCCCTCGATGTGACGGTGCAGGCGCAGATCCTGCGGCTGCTGCAGAAGCTGCAGCAGGAGCTGGGGCTGGCATTGCTGCTGATCACGCATGATCTCGGTGTGGTGGCGCGCATGGCGCAGCGTCTCTCGGTGATGTATGCGGGCGAGGTGGTCGAAACCGGCACGGTGGCCGAGGTGTTCGCCGCGCCCACGCACCCCTACACGCGCGGGCTGCTCGACTGCATTCCCGTGCCCGGCAAGACGCAGACTGGCGAGCCGCTCGGCAACATTCCGGGCGTGGTGCCTCGCATACCGCCGGGCTTCGTCGGTTGCGGGTTTCGTGACCGCTGTACCTTGGCCACGCCGGAATGTGCCGAGAGCGTGCCGCTGCGCGACGCCGGCGGCGATCATTGCTATCTCTGCCGGCTGCCGCCGGATTGGAAGCGGGCTACCGCGGCATGACCCATGCGATCGAAGTTCGGAACGTGTACCGCGAGTTCCAGCAGCGCAGCGGTATGGGTGCACGTCGCCCGGTGCGCGCGGTGGACGGAGTGACCTTCTCGCTCCCGGCGGGCGATGTGCTGGGTGTGGTGGGCGAGTCAGGCTGCGGCAAGTCAACGCTTGCCCGTCTCATCATGGGCCTGCTGCCACCTACCTCGGGCGAGGTTCTGGTGGATGGACGCAGCTTGACTGGCATGGACCGCCGCGAACGCGCTCGACTGATCCAGCCCGTGTTCCAGGACCCGTACTCCTCGCTCAACCCGCGCCAGCGCATTCGCGACATCGTCGGCCTGCCGCTGGCCTCCCAGGGCGATCTGCGGAAAGCGCAACAGGCTGATCGTGTCATGGAGATGCTGGCGCGCGTTGGAATTTCCAGCGAGATGGCCGAGCGAATGCCGGGCCAGCTGTCCGGCGGCCAGCGGCAGCGTGTGGCCATCGCGCGTGCCCTTGTGCTGCACCCGCGCATTGTGGTGTGCGACGAGCCCACCAGCGCGCTCGACGTGTCCGTACAGGCGCAGATTCTCAACCTGCTGGCGGAATTGCGGCGCGAGCTTGGACTGACCTATCTCTTCATCAGCCACAACCTGGCGGTGGTCGAACACGTCGCCACGGAAGTGGCGGTGATGTACCTCGGCCGGATCGTCGAGCAGGCGCCGGTGCAGGACCTGTTCCGCACCCCCACGCACCCTTACACACAGGCGCTGCTGGCCTCGGTGCTGACGCCGGATCCGGCTCTCGGCATTCCCGATGTCGGTTTGGGCGACGCCTACCCGGATCCCACGAATATCCCGCCGGGTTGTCGTTTCCACCCGCGTTGCCCGAGCGCATTGGCGATATGCGCGACTACGATGCCCGACAACATCCGCAAGGACGGCCGTCTGGTCGAATGTCTGCTGGCGAACCCGACCTGACCTAAGGCCGCCGCCACCCGATCCGTATCTGGTGGCGGCGGCGCCGGCTGCTGAGAACCGTGCCGATGCCCTACTTCCAGGTCGACAGGTAAAAGCGCGGCACGTCGTCCGGGAAGCCCTGGAAATTGAGCTGCTTTGAAAATGCGACATAGCGCACATCGCTGAACAGCGTGATGAAATCAACGCGTTCGGTGGCCAGGCGGATCGCCTCGCTATACGTTTGGCGACGCAGCTCCGGATCGATGGTGGCCCCGGCCTTTTTCAACAAGTTTTGCACCTCAGGATCGCGCGCATAGTCGTCCAATCCCCCACCGAGCCAATTGGGCATGAACGCCGAGATGTCGTTGATGGAATTGCTGCCCCAACTGCCCGAATACAGCGGCGCCTTGCCCCCTTGCGATAGCTGAATGGCTGCGCCGATCTGTAGCTGCTGGATGCGGAGGTTGATGCCGACTGCCTTGAGATAGTTCTGCAAGGTCGCGGCGATCGCCGGTGCGGAATAGGTCACGAGCTCGGTATCGAAGCCGTTGGGATAACCGGCTTCGGCCAGAAGCTGCTTGGCCCGGGCCGGGTCGTAGGGATATTTCACGGCCGCCGATACATCACAGCCGAACTGAGAGGGGAAACACGGCGTGTCGATGACCTTCGAGTCGCCCTGGATCAGCTGCTTGGCCATGGTGGCACGGTCGATGGCAGAGAGGATCGCCTGCCGCACCTTCAGCTTGGTCAGTGGATTGTCAGCGCCCGTGCGACCGGCGGCGTCGATGGTCATGAAATAGACCCGCATGGTGCCGAACCGCAGCGCCTCCAAATTCGGCATGCGGGCGATATTCGCGAATTGATCGGCATTATAGCCCCAGATCCAATCGGCTTTTCCTCCGAGCAGCTCGGTCATCTCGGTGGTGGCGTCGGGCACCTCGTGGATCTTGATATAGCGAATGGCAGGCCGGCCCTTGGGGCTGCCGGCGTAGTAGCCGTCATACCGCTCCAGATCGATCTGGGTGGTGCCGTCGACCTTGGTGATCTTGTAAGGGCCGGTGCCGATCGGGGCCTGGGCGTAGGCGTCGGCTCCGATTTTCTCGCGATAGGCCTTCGGCCAGATCGGCGTGACCATCGAAAGGTATTCCATCACGGCCGGAGACACGCCGGTCAGCTTGAGGCGTACGTGGAAGTCGTCGATCTTCTCGGCGCCGGCGTAGGATGTGTAGTAGGCCGGGATTGCCACCCGTTTGTCCTGGATGATGTTGTTGATCGTGTACACCACGTCATCGGCGGTAAACGGGTCGCCGTTCTGGAACTTCACGCCTTCGCGTAAGGTGAAGTCGATCGTGGTGGCATCGACCTGCTTCCACGACGTGGCCAAAGCAGGCTTCATCTCCATGGTTACTGGATCGCGATACACCAGGCAGTCGAAGGCCTGGAACGCCACCACCATGCCGGTGCGCTGCGAATTGTAGTACGGATCGACATTGGGAATGGCGTCGCGCCAGGTGATGCGCAGCGTGTCAGCCGATTTTTGCGCAAGCGCCGGGGCCGCCGTTGCCAGTGTCGTGCAGGCGGCCAGCAGCGCGCCGCGGATCCAGGTATCCGATCGCATTTATTGATCCTTTCAACTCCGAAACACAGATGACGGCAGGAACAGACGACACCGGGAACATACGGCGTCGGGGAACAGAAGCAACCCGCATGCCAGCGCACCCGCTGCGGCCCGCTGCCGCGCCCGGCGGCTTAACCGAAGCGGTGACGCGCCCGATCTATCCATGATCGATGGCCGCGAGCAAACGTTTGAGGAAACCGTCAATAGCCTCACCATCAATCCAGCGAACCACGGCCACGAGATCATGCTCCGGATCGACATAGACCATGTTGGTGCCGTTGCCGACGTGGGCAAATGCGGTGGCCGGAGCGCTCGGCCAGCGCTTCCGGTCGGTGTTGAGAAACCAGTTCATGTACCCGTAGATCGGCTCGGGCGTGGTCGGCGTGCGTGCCTGATTAATCCATTGATCCGAGAGCAGTTGAAGATCTTTCCACTTGCCGCGACGCAGCGTGAGGTAACCGAAGCGGGCCATGTCGTAAGCATTGATGTACATGCCGCCACCCCAGTGTCCACCGCCGGTCACCGACTGCATCAGGCTGCCATCCAGCACCACCCAGGAGTTCTCGTAGCCGAACCAGCGCCAGGTATTGGAGGCGCCGATCGGGTCCATGATGTTTTCCTTCAGGACCTGCGGCAGCGGGCGTCGCCAGACATTGAGGGCTGCGAGCGCCAAAACATTGGTGCGAGTATCATTGTATTTATAGACGGTGCCCGGCTTGTTGCGCGGCGAAGTCCCCCATTCCGCCGGATTGTCGCTGGGCCGATCCGCCCAGTCGGGCTTGCCCCACAGCGTGCCTTCCCAGTCGCTGGTCTGCCGCAACAGGTTGTCCCAGGTGATCGTCCGGTTGTGCGGCGATTCAAACGGGAACAGCAGATCGGGCGTGTTGAGCCGATCCGATTTGTTGGTGGTCGAGGACGAGGCGTACAGCTGTATCGGCGCGACATAATCCCTTACGGCATCATCGACGCTCCTGATCATGCCGCGCTCGACGGCAATTCCGACGACGCTGGAAAGGAAGCTCTTGGTCACGCTGTGGGACATATCCACGCGGAGCGGATCTCCCCATTCAGCGACGATGTGGCCGCGGCGAATGACGAGCCCGGTCGGATCGCCCCGCTCCTTGATCGGCCCAATCGGATAACCGAAAGGTTCGCGGCCAAAGGTTTGGTAGTGGTTCATTACCAGATCGCGTGGCGCTTTCGTCTCGCCAGCAATCGCAAAGTCGATCGCCTCTTTTAGAAGCTGAGGATTGATGCCCGATTCTGAAGGAGTCGCGTGCTGCCATGTCGCATCCGGGTAATAAGCGACAGCTGGTTTTTCGTCCTTATTGGTTTGAACGGCGGCCCCGAGCGGGTTGGAGCGACGAGAGACCATGATTTTCCCTTCAATTGACATTTTCTGGATGGCCGACCAACCAGCCATTGGCGACGGTGGTTGAGGTCCGCTCGTCCCCGCGGATCAGCAGCGCCACGTCGGAGGGGATCGACACGAGCCCAGCGATCACACCTTCGGTCGGGTCCTGCGGCGGCGTCAGCTCTTTGTGGCTGCGATAGCTGCCGCGCTCTTCGTCACAGAGGATGAGATCGGTGAAGGTGCCGCCGATGTCGGCGCCGAGCCAGGAGTATGGAGACGCAGCCTGCATTGCGTCAGCCCGCCCGGCCATGCGTTTTTGAGGTGTCGGATTCCGAGCGGAAGCCGCGGCTGAGGGATCCCCGGAAAGGCCGAAGCTGCAGCCGTTGCGAGTGCTGCCGCCTTTCGTCTTGCGATCGCGCTCGCCTCGAAGCTGGACAGCTATTAGATTGCATGGCTGATCTCAGTCCCAACGGTCTGGCAAGCGTTTCCTCTTCGCCCTGCCTACTCATTCCGGCGGGACAGAAAATTTGCTACACAGACAAATTGTCCAGATCGTCAACATAATGTCAAGGCCAGCGGCCGCTTCAGAAGGCTGATTGCAACTAGAATGAGCAAGCCACGCAATTCACCGAGACGCGGACGTCGCTCAGGCCGCGGCACACATGCCGACATCGTGCTCGAGGCGGCGCGGCCGCTCGTGCACATGGTCGCAGCGAGCTTCGGCCGGAATTGCGAAGTCGTTCTGCACGACTTGCGCACGCCCAACGCGTCGGTGATAGAGATCGCCGGCAACCTCAGCGACCGCAATGTCGGCGCGCCGGCGAACGAGATCAGCCGGTGGCTGCTGGCGCAGGGGAAAGACGTCGAGGAAAAGACCAACAAGTTCATCCGCACGGCCCGGGGGCGCACGCTGAAATCGTCGGCGATGCTCCTGCGCGGCCCCGACGGCAAGGCGTTCGGCGTTTTCTGCATCAACATCGACGTGACCGAGCTGATCTCGGTCTCGCGCGTCATGGCCGACATGGTGAGCTCGGCCGAGCCGGTGCCGGAGCCGCCGAAGCTGCTCGACGACATCGGCTACGTGGTGCAGACCGTGATCTCCGCGGAGGAGGCCAAGACAGGTTTACGGCTGAATATCGCGGTGCGAGAGGACCGGCTGCGAATCTTTCGAGCTCTGCAGAAGAGCGGGGTGTTCACCCTAAAGCGGGCGGTGCCGCGGGTGGGCGAGCATTTCGGGCTTTCGCGGGCGACCATCTACAGTTATCTCAACGAGATGAACGGCGCCGCCGAGGAGGCTTGAGCCTCCGTTACGGCGAGGCCTTGGCTGACAGCGTCATAGGCGGCGTGCCGCTTTTCGCCCAGATCCCAATAGAGCCCGGCCATGATGGCGAGGCCCTCGCGAGCGATGGCCATTGGCAGATGCTCGTTCGGTGCGTGCTGGGAGCAGCCTGGATAGGAGTGTGGCACCCAGATTGTCGGCAGATCGAGGCCGACGGCGAAGATGTCGTTCGGCAGCGAGCCGCCCAGATTGGGCAGTACCGCGAGCCGCTGGTTCGTGGTCCGCCGTATCGAGGATGCCGCCCACTGCACCCAGGGGTGCTCCGGATCGAGCCGTGTCGCCGCGTACACATCTTCGCGACCGCCCAGCGCGATCTTCACAAACGGGAAGCCGTGGCGGTCAAGGTGCCGGCGCAGCGCCGGCAGGACGCCGTCGACGTCGACGCCGACCACGAAGCGCAGCTGCCCGCGAGCCCAGGCCCGCGGTGGCACCGCATTGACCGGGGTCTCGGGGTTGCCCGAGGTCATGGCCAGGATCTCAAAGGTGCACCAACCGTAGAGCTGTTCCGCCGGAGTGAGGCCGGGCTCCCCCCAGGCCGGATCGATCGCCGGGTCGTGGGGGCCCGGCGTGAGTTCGCAGTCGGCAAGCGCGCGGCGTACCGAGTCGGGAATACCGCCGGGCACCCATTCCGGGATCCGGATCTGGCCGGTCGGCCCGACGATGCAGGCAATGGCGTGCGCCAGTTGGATCGCGGGGTTCGACAGCAGCCCACCCCAGTTGCCGGAATGGTGGGCGCCCTCGCGCGCCTCGATCGTGAGGTCGATCGGGAATCCGCTGCGCGTCCCGAGGAAGATGGTCGGCCGGTCGGCGGCGAGCCGCGGGCCGTCCGAGCCGATCAGTACGTCGGCGGCGAGCAGGTCGCGGTGCTCCGCGCACAGCTCCCGCAGGCCCGGCGAGCCGGTCTCCTCGCCCATCTCGATTAGCCATTTGGCGTTGAAGCCGAGCTTGCCGCGGGTCTTCAGCACCGCGGCCTGGGCGGCGATATCGATCGTGTGCTGGCCCTTGTTGTCGACCACGCCGCGGCCGTAGTAGCGACCATCGACCTCGGTGAGCTGCCACGGCGAGAGGCCGTCCTGCCAGCCCGTTTCCAGCCCGCGGATCACGTCACCGTGCCCGTAGCCGAGCACGGTCGGGAGCGCTTTGTCCTCCTTGCGCTCAGCATAGAGGAAAGGCCCGCGTGCGTTGCCCTGCGTGAGCACGCGGCAGACGAAGCCCATGGCCTCCAGCGCGGGCCGCATCTCCGTCTCGATGTAGCGCTTGAGTTCGGCCGCTCGTTCCGGGTTTTGACTCTCGGTCGGGATGGCGACCCGGCGCGCGAGGTCGGTCTTGAACGCGCCGCAGTCGAAATAGGCTTCGGCGTTGGCGATGGCGGCTTCTCGGCTCATGCGGAATTCCTTGGGACTGTCTGTTTGACGAAACGCACCAGGACTCTTACTCCCTCTCCTCGCGCGTGGGGAGAGGTGAAAGGCCGGCGCTGCGGTGCTCGACCCTGTCGTGGTGGAGGCCGCCGTGAAACGGATGCTGGCCGACGGCGTCTACCCGCCAAGCGTCGACATCACCGCCGACGCACTCAAGGTGTCGATGGACACCCAGATCGCGCTCGGCAATCTCGCAAGCCAGCCGGACTACAAGGCTTTCGTGGTGAAGAAATTCATCGAGCCTGCGGTGGCGATGAAATAGGCCCGCGCCTCTGGTGCACGCGACCTTGTCTGATATTCTATTGTCTTGGACTCTTCTGTCCGTGGACGAGCTGGCATGACCGATCCGACTGCACGCCCCGTATCCAGGTCGGATGCGGGGGTCCTGGAACTTCTGCGTCTGTTTGAAAATAACCAGCCGACGGCGGATGAATACGCGGCCGGCCGCCTGCGGAAGACGAAGGCCCTCGAGCCCGAACTGAAAGCGTTCGAATATCTGCCGGTAGATACCGCGCGGCGGCCGGGCCCGCTCTCCGGCATTCCGGTGGCGATCAAGGACATCATCGCTACCTCCGACATGCCGACGACGAACGGGTCGCCTGTCTACGCCGGTCAGGTTCCCGCCGCGAATGCCTGGGTGGTCGAGCGGCTGCGCAATCTCGGGGCGACAATCTTCGGCAAGACGGTATCGACGGAATTCGCCTGGCGACATCCGGGGCCGACGGTCAACCCCTGGAATCGCAACCATACGCCGGGCGGATCTTCGTCAGGTTCGGCGGCGGCCGTTGCGGCGGGACTGGTCCCGCTGGCGCTCGGTACCCAAACGCTCGGCTCGATCATCAGGCCGGCCGCGTTCAACGGCATTGTCGGATTCAAGCCGAGTTTCGGCGCTATCCCTCGCATTGGCGTGCATCCGCTCAGTCCGTCACTTGATCACGTCGGCTTCTTTGCCCGGCGGCTCGATGATGTCGCGTTCGCGCTGTCGCTTATGGCCGGCTCGAGCGATCGCGATCTTCATGGCCGGCCGATTCCCGGCTTTGCCGTCGATATCGAGAAGGGCCTGCAGCCGCTGGACAAACCGCGCCTCGCCGTCGTGCGTTTCGCAAAATGGTCACGCGTTGAACCCGAACAGCAGAAGGTCTTCGAAGCAGCGATCGCAAAATTGCGCGGCGCGGGCGCCACTTTGGAGGAGCTTGAATTATCCGAACTCGACGACGCGAACTGGACGGCAATCAACTGCATCCTGGCCAGCGAGGCCGCCCTGATATTCGCAGATCTCGTCGCGCGTTATCCGGAGCGCACCAGCGACCATCTGAAGTCGCTGGTCGAGAATGGCAAAGCCCATTCGGCGACCGATTACCTGGCGGCCAAGGCGTTCCAGGACGCCTGGCGCAGCAAGTTGACTTCGGAAATGTCCGGCTACGACGCTTTGCTGACATTGCCGGCGTTTGGCGAAGCCCCGCGTGGCCTTCACTATACCGGCGACGCAGAATACTGCGCGCCCTGGACCTTGCTCGGCGTGCCTGCCGTAACCCTTCCGGCCGGCTTCGGCAAAAACGGTCTCCCGCTCGGCCTTCAAATCGTCGGCACCTACTTGAATGACCTTCGTATGCTTCGGGTGGCGAAATGGGCTGAAGCCGCTCTGAGCTTTGAGGTCGGCATTCCGAACAGCCTTGCGCCCGGGCCATCAACGAAGTGATCGGACAATAACGCTGGTCGACTGGCCAAACGTCCGCTTTGCGCCACGCGCGATCGTTCTATAATTGCTTCGTCCGCGCACTGAGCCTTCGGCAAGTTCCGAGCTGGCGAACGGGATCACACCCTGTCGAAATCCCGGCCCACCGCAAAATTTTTTGGTCTAGGCTATTAATGCTCTCTCGTATTAAAACCTGGGCGCGAGGTCTCACCCGAGACGGCCACGCAATCTATCTCGCTTCCCGAGACCCGCGTGTGCCGTGGTATGCGCAGGTTCTCGCGATTGCTATTGCTGCGTACGCGCTTTCCCCGATCGATCTCATTCCAGACTTCATTCCGATCGTCGGCTATCTCGACGATCTGATCATCCTGCCTTTCGGCATTTGGCTGGTGGTTTCTCTGATACCCGAGGAGGTCATGGTGGAGTGTCGCGCCAAAGCGGACGCGGCCGGGCGACGCCCCGTGAGCAGAGCGGGATTGATCACAATTATCGTGTTGTGGATTCTTGCGACGATGACTCTCGGATGGGTCGGCTATGTCCATTGGAGCCTGCCATAACAGGCCGCTTTCGACCGCCATCCCGTCACGCCGTCAGTTTTAGAACGTCGCCTTCAGGCCGGCGTAGAAGGCACGCGGCCGCGCCGGACTGAGCGAACGCGGGTCGGTGAATGGAGCCCCGCCATTGGCAAAATTGGGGACAGCGCCGGTATCGAAAAAGGTGCCGTAGGTCGCGTAGCGGTTATCGAAGATATTATCCGCGCGTGCGTAAATCTGAAACGTCTTGTTGATCTGATACGACGCATGCAGGTTGAAAACCGCATACGAGGGCAACCTTTGCGCCTGATTGGATTCATCGCCCACGAAATACTGGCTGCCAACGAACAGCGCATCGCCTCCAACCTTGAACGCGTCGGTGATCGAATAATCGAAGCCTGCCTTGATGCGATTGCGAGGGATCGCCGGGATTCGATTGCCCGGTAGAATCTGGACGTTGCCGTCGGCATCGGCGAAGGGGCTGTTGGAACCGACCTGCAGCGCGTCAAGGAATCGCGCGTCGACGAGGGCATAACTGGCGTATAATTGTAACGTCTTCGACGTGAGATTGACCTGGGCTTCGATGCCCTGGCGACGGGTCGAACCCACGTTCTGGAAATAGCCAAATCCCTGCAAGGCCGGACTTGGAATTGCGAGGATTTCATCCCTGTTGTCCGCCCGGAATACGCCAAGCTTCCATCCCAACGTACCGATATTCAGGTCCTTGCTGCCGCGCAGGCCGGCTTCCACGGTACGGGAGACCACCTGTTTCAGCGGGGGGTCGGAGACCAGAAAGGCGGCGATGATGCAGGGATGGGCGGGATCGGCGCATCCCAGTTCCAGGGGTGTCGGCGCGCGGTTGGCTTCGGAATAGCCGGCATAGGCCGTCAAACCGGGCATGATCTTGTAGGTGCCGCCGATGATCGGATTGAAGCGGTTGAAGGTCTGGTTGCCGTTGAGGGCCGTACCGATCTGATCCTCAAGTACGATACGGGCCACATTGAACCGGCCGCCCGCCGTGATCGAGAAAGCATTCGTCACGTCGAACGTGTCGAGCGCATAGAGACCGGTATATTGGTTGGTGGTGCGAAGCGAAACCGGGCCTATCGAAACCGGATCGCCGGATTGGCCGAGAAATATCCCGCTGCCGCTGACGACGTAATTCGAACCGATGGTCCCCAATTCCGCACTGGCCGAGAAGCGGGTCACGCTGGAGTCGAAGCTGGCGCCAACCGCAAAATGATTGTTGTGTCCGAACAACTGGTCGGTGTTGGTCGCCTGCAGGGATACCCCCGTCGTCGTCGAGTGGGTTGTCGTCCGGTCGATCTCCCCCAGCACGGCGTTGGGATCGAAGGGGTTTGCGAGCTGGGCCCCGTTCAAGCCATTGGCCGGCGTGCTATCGTCGTTAAAGCAAAGCTGCGCCCGATCAGCGGCGCATGGCTGCGTGCCGGTCGGATTGCCGTCCACCGCCTTGTGGTCATACAGGCGGACATGCGCGGAACCTTCAATCGTCCAGGTCGGCGTAGCCTCGACCTTCCCGGTCAAATTGACGTAGCCAACGCGGTTGGTCGAGGTTTGCGGCGTGGTATAGGTCGCACCATAGTATTGCTGCAGCAACTCGGCCGGCACCGTCGCCGCCGCGCCGAAATTGTTGTCCGCGACACCCATGTTGACATGAAATTCGCTGCTGTCGTTCCTGTAACCGACATCACCGTAAAAGCGTCGAACATTGGACGCTGAAAAATTGCGAAATCCGCCGTCGTGCAATCCTTCAAGCGCGCCATAGACCGCAAAATTGTCGATCTGCTTGCCCCACTGCGCCGAACTCTGGATGCGTCCGAACGAGCCGCCCATCGTATCGATCGCGGCACCCTGATAGTTGAAACCATCCTTCATCTGCACGTTGACCGCCCCGCCCAGCGCATTGAGGCCGAAGGCGGGATTGTTGGTTACCACCGTGACGGATCTTATGGCGGCGGTCGGAATCAGATCCCAGTTGACCATGTCGCCGAATGCTTCGTTGATGCGGACGCCGTTCTGGTAGACCGCAAGTCCCTGGGGAGTGCCGGCGACGGGAGATGCGACGAAGCCCGAAATTGCACGTCCGGTTG
>Ga0193699_10000325_pt1 | contig 21811 bp, 15 predicted proteins | sample L3c2metaG_FD_160095 | JGI IMG/M metagenome (GOLD analysis project Ga0193699, IMG submission 160095) | Soil microbial communities from a riparian zone of the East river system, Colorado, United States - L3c2 | ecosystem: Environmental > Terrestrial > Soil > Riparian zone | place: USA: East...
GCCGCAACCTCGCGACCATGGCAATGGTCGATAAGGGCGAAGCGGTCGGAATCATCGCCGCTCAGTCAATCGGCGAGCCGGGAACTCAGCTCACGCTCCGTACCTTCCACATCGGTGGAACCGCGGCGCGTATCGCCGAGCAGACAGCTCGCAAGTCGAAGGTTTCTGGAACGATCGAGTACGGCGACAGACTCGTCAGCGTCACCAACGCCGAGGGCGTCCAGATCGTCACGTCCTACGAGGGTGAGCTCACGATCAAGAGCTCGGGCGAGCGCAACGCCAGCGTTGGCGCGCGCCTGCAGGTTCCGCTCGGCGCCACGCTGATGGTGAAAGACGGCGACGATGTGAAGAAGGATCAGATCATCTTCACCTGGGACCCGTACACCAACCCGATCATTGCCGACGTGGAAGGAACTCTCCGCTTCGTCGACCTGATTCCGGGCGAGTCGGTATCCGAGGAGCTCGACGAGCTCACCGGCCTCCGACAGACCGTCGTCATCGAAGACAAGGAAAAGAAGCTGCACCCGCACATCGAGATCATCGAAGGCAAAGCCGGCAAGGAAAAGCGCCTGAGAGACTTCGTGATTCCGGTTGGCGCGCAGCTCACGGTCGAGGATGGGAAGAAGATCAGCGCCGGAACGATCATCGCCAAGATTTCACGAGAGGCTTACAAGACTCGCGACATCACCGGTGGTCTGCCGCGCGTGGCCGAGCTGTTCGAGGCACGTCGTCCGAAGGATCCCGCCACGATCTCCGAGATCGATGGTGAGGTCAGGTTCGGCGACATCAAGCGCGGCAAGCGCGAGATCAGAGTCGTGCCGAAGGACACACCGGTGGATACCGAGGATCCGGGTCAGCTGTACGAGATACCGGCCGGCAAGCACCTTCGCGTGCACGCCGGCGACTGGGTGAGAGCGGGAGACCGTCTCTCCGAAGGTCCGGTGAATCCGCACGACATTCTACGCATCAAGGGACCGCGCGCTGTTCAGGAGTATCTGCTCAACGAAGTGCAGGAGGTTTACCGCCTGCAGGGCGTGAAGATCAACGACAAGCACATTGGCGTGATCGTCCGGCAGATGCTGCAGAAAGTGCGCGTGCTCGAGTCCGGAGAGACGGAGTTCCTCGAGGGCGAGCACGTGGACAAGCAGACCTTCAGAGAAGCGAACGACAAGGCCAAGAAGAAGAAGGAGGCGCCGGCAGTCTCGGAGCCGCTGCTTCTCGGAATCACCAAGGCCAGTCTCACGACGCAGTCGTTCATCTCCGCGGCGAGCTTCCAGGAGACGACGCGAGTTCTCACCGACGCCGCGATCCGTGGCGCCCGGGACGAGCTGCTCGGACTCAAGGAGAACATCATCATCGGTCACCTCATCCCGGCCGGTACTGGCATGTACCGCTACCAGGAAGTGGAAATCGAGGGAGCACCGGTGCCACCCGCGCCGGAGCTTCCGCCGGAGCCGACTATCGCCGAGATACTTGCGAGCGATACCGACACGGACTTTGCTCTACCCGAGACTGTAGCCGTCCCGGAGGAGATTTAGCGAAATCGTGCCACGCTAACGCCGGGGGTTGAGGGCTGTTCTACAGGCACAACTCCCCCGCTGATTGCGTAGCAGATGCAACTCTGACAACATCCCCGTGACGGAATCGATCCGTCCGGGGATGTTCAGCATCATTCACTTACCATAGAGATGGACCTCTACATCTTCTGCGTGGTTCTGGGAGGCGCCGGAATGGCCGCGATGGCGTTCCTCGGCTTCACCAGCAGCCATGGCGGGGGACATCAGACGCACGATACGAGCGGCCACGAGATGCACGGCATCGCTCATGGTGGCGGACACGGGCACGACCTATCTCATGCAGGTGGTCACGCGCACGTGGCGCACACCCATGCGGGACACAATCACGCCGCGCCGCACACGCACCACGACGGATGGAGATCCAATCTCTGGTCGTGGCTCTCCCCGCGAGTGTTGTTCAACTTCCTCGTCGGATTCGGCGCCACTGGCTTGATCATGGAGCGACTGGTGGGACCGGTGCTGGCGCTTCCGATCGCGCTTGCCGGCGGAGTCGCTTTCGAAGCTCTAGTCGTCCGACCGATTTTCAATTCTCTATTTCGCTTCGAGTCCCGTCCCGCACAGACGCTGGAATCGGCTCTAATGTCCGAGGGCAGGGCGGTGACTGGATTCGATGCCGGCGGAAATGGATTGATATCGCTCGAGCTGGGCGGTGAGGTGGTGCAGGTGCTTGGCACCCAGCTCAGCCAGGACCGCGCGACTGGCGTTCGAATCCGGGCGGGTGACAAAGTACGTATTGAAGAAGTGGATAGTGCGCGAAATCGCTGTACGGTGTCCCGGATCGGCCTCGGTGAGGCCGAATCGACCGGCGCCGACCGTTACTAAAAGGAACTGACTCACATGACACAAACTCTTATCATCGTAGCCGCCGTGCTCGTCGGTGTGCTCGGTGTAATCCCGCTCATCGTCTCGTCCTTTCTGCGAAACGTGGACGCGGGAACGATTCGAATGGTTAGCTGGCTGCAAGGCAGCACGGTCATCTATCGCGGACCCGGCAAGTCGAAGGAAGTCCCGCTGCTCACGACCGGGACGACGCTTTCCAGCAAGGCAATCAACGTCGACCTCGACATCACCGACCAGACGGCGGATCTCGACCGCAACGGCACGCCTCAGCCGATCAAGGTGCGGATTCTCGCCAGCGCGATCGTTTCCGTCGGGGACACGGACACCCTGATCAAGACGGCGGCGAACCGATTCTTCTCCAAGGAGACGGCGGATCAGGAGAACATCCTCATCGATCTTCTCTCCAGCTCGGCACGGCGCGCCATCAATCTGCTCACGCACGATCAGCTCTTCTCGGCCAAGACCGCTCCACCGCTTTACGCTGGTGCAGGCCACCGGCCCGAGCTTGCCGCCGGCACCAGCCAGCGCACTGATCTTCAGATCGCCGCGGATCAATCGATGGCGATGAGTCGTGGAGCGGAGGCCGCTCTCCAGGGAATGGAGGATGACGACGATCCGCTCGCGGTGATCATCCGCAAGGCGTGCTCGCGCGAGCTGACTGACCTCGGGCTGATCTTCAACTCGCTCAACATCAAGGTCGTGCAGTCGGAGGTGGCCGAATCACGCCGGCGTCAGTCGGCGGCGGAAGCGCAGGCAAATGCCGACATCGTCACCGCACAGCAAGCGCGGCGCTCGAAGGATGCGCAGCTCGAGGCCGAGCGCGTGATTTCCGACAAGCAGCGCGAGCTGGAGCAGACGAAAGCGTCCAACGCGGCTCTCATCGCCGAAGCAGAAGCGAAGAAGCAGACGGCACTCGGCAAGCAACGCGTCGCCGAGCTGGAGGCAACGCAGATCGCGCAAGCCCGCGCCGACGCGGAGAAGATGCGCATCGACGCCGAAGCTCGCGCCAAGGCCGAGGCGATTCGCATCACGACGGTCGCGCAGGCGAACGCCGAAAGCATCCAGAAAGTGAATGAGGCGATCAAGGCGGGCGGCGAGAGCTACTTCCGCTACCGGCAGATAGAGATGATTCCGGAGATTGCTCCCGCGATCGCCGCTGCGCTTGCTCAGGCACGTCTGGTCACGATCTCTGGCGACTCGGCTGAAGGAGGCGCCGCCCAATCGGCGACGAGCAACATCGTAAGCGTGATTCAGACCGTTCTCGCGGCGCAACTCGTATCGGGGAGTGGAATGCTGAAGCAGGATCGCGAGGCGCCTGTGGATACGGCAAAGGAGAATGGAAGGCAGGCCCCGGCTGCTCTGCCCGAACCTTCCCAACCGAAGACGCCTCCAGCCAAGACCGGTTTTCGGTAGACGATAGGGGTAATTCAGGAAGATCAAAGGGGCGGTCGGGACGCTAAAAAGTCCGGGCCGCCCTTTCCTTATTTGCTGGCGTTCTGCCTGCGCGCTTGCAGAATTCGAGCGATTGGTGGCCGAGCTTGGTCGGGGCGGCTTGTCGTAAGTCGTTGGCCGCCAGCCAATTGCGCGGCTTGCTCACGTTTGGCCCCGCGTCTGCCTTTGATGGACTCGTCGGCGTGCTTTTCACGCCACGCATTCCAACAGTAACTCGAACAGCAGTGGGAGTCATCATGCAGAATCGCAATCATGGTTTCGTAGCGCCGTCCGCCGTGTTCATGCTCGCAAGCGGTTGATTTCGGAGGGGTGGAGGCGACACCAACCCCTGATATCTTTCTTTTCTTCCAAATTCTAGTTGTCCAATTTGGGTCCAGGCCGTACTTTAGCCTTAATCCACCTCAGCCTCCAGGCATACCCGTCCGATTGTCGGTCACGCGATCCGGAGGCAAAGATTACGCGGAGCTCCACTCATATGACTCATCGCAACGTCATCCGTCTTTTTTCCGGGATCATGCTGGCGGCGCTCGCTCTAGGCTGCGGCAAAGACACTCCGACCGACGCGGGGCCGTTTCTCCAGGTCTCCCCGATCAACCCTGGCGTCCTTGAAGGTACGACCCTCCAATTGACCGCAAAGGTGGGCACCGACGTCGCGCCCGTTACGTGGGCGAGCAGCAACACAGCCATCGCAACTGTCTCGGCCAGCGGAGTTGTAACTGGCGTCGCGGCGGGAAGGGCCGCCGTCACCGCCTCTCTGTCGTCCGACCCCACCAAGCTGAGCTCCTCGAGCGTCACCGTTATTTTCGTAAGGACGCTCGTTAGCGGAACTGGGGTTGCTGCAGCTAGCTCCGGAGCCAGAGGAAGCACCAGCCTCTACAAGATCGTAGTCCCTGCCGGCACCACCAGTCTCAGTGTAACTCTGGCAGGTGGCTCTGGTGACGCTGACGTTTACATGCGTCAGGGAACGCCGCCGACCGTTACGAGTTATGCCCTGACCAGCACGACGTGCTCGTCCGAGAACGGAGGCAACGGTGAGGACTGCACGATCCCGAATCCAACTCCCGGAACTTGGTTCATCGCCCTCGCGGTATGGGACGCGTATTCAGGCGCAACGTTGACGCCTGTCATCACGCCGTAGCACGACCGGAATGCAAAAGCCCCCGCGAAACTCGCGGGGGCTTTTTTCGTTGATAAGGCTTATGCTTGACCGTTCGTGCGCACGGCAACAAAATGACGAAGGTGGTGTCTGAAGCTGCGAGGAGGTTTTCGATGCGAATTGCTGAATGTTCCGCTCTAGCACGGAGCTCCGCTTTCGCGTGCCTGCTCGGAGCCCTGACATTGTCCCAGGTGCTTCGCGCGCAAGAACCGCGAGGATCCATCGTTGGGACCGTGCGAGACTCGCTTGGCGGCGCGTTGAGTGGGGCCCTGGTCGTGGTGCAAGGCACAAGCATTCGCGCTATTACTGATTCCGAGGGAGCGTTCCGCCTCACCCGACTTCAAGGTGGAGACCTGACGCTGCTCGTCCGTCGACTCGGCTACCGGCCTGAATCTCCGAGTGTTCGCGTGGATCCGGTTGGGGAGACACGCGCGGAGATCCGGTTGGGGGCGTTGGCGATGCGTCTGCCGACGGTCGAGGTGCGACGTCAGGTCGAGCCTTACGACTCCCGCCTCGCGGGTTTTAACGCCCGCAAGGAAAAGCACGTCGGCCATTTCGTTAGTCGGGAAGACCTTGATCGAATGCGCTCAGCTCGCTTCGTTGATGCGCTCAGGCAGATCCCAGGCGTTCAGATGCGCCCGCTCCGCGGCGGGGGAACCACGATAGCTCTGCGCGGTTCCCGATGCCCCCCACTCGTCTTCATTGACGGGTTCCCTGCCGACGCCGGGACCATGGATCTCGACATGCTGGATTTGGCGAGCGTGGAAGGAATCGAAGTCTATTCGGGAGTCGCGACGGTTCCGCCAGAGTTCATGGGCGCGCGAGGTACGCATGCGTGCGGCGTGGTCGCGGTGTGGTCCCGCGCCACTCGAAAGCGGCGGCGCTCCCAAGACTCCGAGTCGGTGAACCTCGAGCAGCTACTGGCGTCCCAGGCGGTATACACGGCTGACCAAGTCGAAGATGCCGCGCGTGTGACTGAAGGATCTGTGACGCCTCAATATCCGGATTCCCTTTGGCGAGCGGGAATACCGGGACGGGTGGTGGCAGAGTTCATCGTCGACACCGCTGGAGCTATCGAGCCAGGATCGGTGCGGATCGTTTCGACCAGCCATCCGTACTTCGCAGCAGCGGTAAAGGCGGCGCTCGACGAGGGTTCGTTCAGGAGCGCATTTCTACGCGGGAAGCCCGTGCGCCAGATAGTTCAGCTTCCCTTTGTCTTCGAGCCGCTTGAGAAAACGCAGGACAAAGTACCCCCGCCCGGGACCGTACTCCCGTCACCGCTCCCCTAGCGCCTTTCGGCGATCGGAAGGGCTGCTGGGCGAATTTGCACTTGTGCTTGCCCGGAACAATCCCCATTTTCTCCGCACTGGCCGCGAATTCTTGGATCCGCGGCCCCCTTGCAGGCACCCGTCCTACCAATTCGACCTGAATGCGACGCCATATCAACCCTCAACGGCTGTCGCATCTCCGAATTCCTAGAACGGTGCTGTTGCGTTTTCACAGCAGTAGCTAGGAGGAGGGAGAATGACAGGACTCTCAGGTAAGCGCTTCATCGTTCCGCTACTCGCGCTGTTCTTCGGACTGTTCGCAGTCCAGGAAGGGCACGCACAGACGGTCATCAGCGGTAGGGTGACTAACGACGCGGGTGCGCCGATTCCGGGCGCAAACGTAGCTATTCCGTCGCTACACGTTGGCGGCCAGGCCGACGCAAGCGGCAATTACCGCTTTACGGTGCCGGCGGAGCAAGCCACGGGGCAAACCGTTCCCGTGACGGGCCGATACATTGGATTCCGCCAGCAGCAACTGGCAGTGGCTCTGACGCCCGGGGGCACGCAGACGCTCAACTTCACCCTCGTCTCCGACCCGTTCAATCTCGCCGAGGTCGTGGTGACCGGTGTAGCGACTGGGACTGAACAACGGAAGCTTCCGTTCACCGTAGCGAAGGTGAGCGAAGAGCAGATCAGCCAGGTTCCCGCTAGCTCACCGGTGACAGCCCTCGCCGGTAAGGTGGCAGGCGCCCATGTCAGCTTGGGTACAGGTAACCCAGGAGCAGAGCCTGCGATTCGGCTTCGTGGATCAACGAACCTCGATATCGGCGGCAGCGCCCCTCTCATAATCGTCGACGGCGTGGTAAGCCGCGGCAATATCTCTGACCTCGATGCCAATGACATCGCGACCATCGAGATCCTGAAGGGTGCGACAGCGTCATCGTATTACGGCTCGAACGCCGCGAACGGGGTCATCAACATCACGACCAAGCGCGGTAAGGATCTGCCCGAAGGAGCCGTTCAGATCATTTCACGAAATGAATATGGACGGGCATCTATCCAGCACTGGGTGCCGCTCAATACGAGCCATCCGTACCTGACCAATCCCGATGGGAACATCTTCCTGACCAACGGTGGCTCGCGGGTGACCATTAGCCAGTTCATGGATCAGCCCTATGCCACCACGGGTCCTAACGCCTGGCGGAATCAACTCAAGGATTGGATGAAGGACGGCGAGTTCTACAGCTCGAATGCTCAGGTCGGGCTTCGGCGCGCTAGCACGAACTTCAGCTCCTCCTTCACGACCGATCACAACGCCGGCGTGATTCCGATTCGAAAGGGTCAGTACCGGCAGAACGCCCGTGTAAACGTCGATCAGGGCGTTGGCGAAAAGCTGGATCTGTCGCTTAGCATGACGTACGGGTCCGTCAAGAACGACACCCACACAACCAACAGCGGAACCCCCGATGACTGGTTCGCGCTGCTCCAGGCGCCGCCCGACATCAACCTGCGGCACCCGTGGAACGACCCAACCGGAAAGGACACAACTCTATACTGGCGCCAACTGCCGCCGGTTAGCTCGCCGAGTGCGCGTGGCAATCCGCTCTACAGCCTTGCGAACGAGGAGTATGCGCTCAACCGCGATCGTTTCCTGGGGTCGGCATCGGCGCGGTACCGTCCTATGTCCTGGCTCAATTTCGACGCCAACTATGGGACCGACCGTTTGGCTGCACGTGAACGGCAGTACGATTTCAGAGGTTACCAAACCTCGGTAGGAACACCCGGCACGGGATTCCTGCTGCGGAATGGCCGCAATGACAATTCGTGGAACGGGCAGATCGCGGCTACCGCGCTCGGCAGCTTCAGCGCGATCAACACCACAACGCGCGTGGCCACTATTTACGAACAGCGCCGTGGCAACTTCTTCTCGGCGCAAAGCTCGAAGCTGAACGTCTCCAAGACTCCCGATCTCGGCACAGCGGACCCGACTCAGATATCGATTGGTTCCGATGACCAGCTCGAGCGGAACGTCAACTATCTCGCGTCTCAAACACTCGACATCAAGGACCGGTACATCGTTGACGCGATGATCCGGCGTGACGGTTCCTCCCTATTCGGTTCAGCGAATCGCTGGAAGAATTTCTACCGAGTCTCAGGTGCTTGGCGTTTAAGTGAAGACTTCAAGATTCCGGGCGTCCAGGAGTTCAAGATTCGAGGCGGCCGCGGCACGGCTGGCCTGCGTCCTGGCTTCTTCGACCAGTACGAGACGTACAGCGTAAGCGGCGGCTCGATCACAAAGAGTCAGGTCGGTAACAAGGAGCTGCGGCCCGCGGTCGCGACCGAGGATGAATTCGGTCTGAACCTCGCGTTCGCGGATCGTTTTAATCTCGAGCTGGTCCAGGCGAACCGGATTACCCGTGGCGCGTTCCTCGCCATTCCGCTGTCACTGGCCCAGTCTGGTGGCTTTACGAACCAGGTTCAGAACGCGGCTGACGTTTCGGCGCGCACGACTGAGCTCAGCCTCCAGACGCAGGTCATCACGCGTCCGGATGTGGCTTATTCCTTCACGCTCACGGGTGATCGCACGAGACAGAGAATCGACCACCTCGGACGTGCCCCCTTCCGTGTCCCGGGACTTGGTCAAGGTCAGGACATGTTCTACTACAAGGAAGGCGAGCCGCTCGGCATCATGTACGGTGTCAAGTGGGTTCGGACTTTTGCGGAACTGAAGGAAAACCCAGCCAACTCCGCTGCGGTGGAGACCAACTACTCGACGAACGCCCTCGGCTATCTGGTGTCAACGGCCGCGCCGGGAGCTCTCATCAAGTACATCAACGCTGCCGGCGCTGACCAGCACGTCATTGGAAACACGAACCCCAGCTTCTCGTGGGGCATGTCCAACAACGTCCGCTGGAAGAGCATCAATCTCTACGCTTTGTTTGACGGACAGCACGGCGGCCAGATCTACAACTTCACGAAGCAGTGGATGTTCCAGGATCTCCGTCACGGAGACATGGACATGCGCGGCAAGCCCGACGCCGAGAAGGTACCGTTCTCTGTCTTCACGCAGAGTTTGTACAACGGTCTCGTCGCGAGCGACTATTTCGTCGAAGACGGCTCTTACGTGAAGCTTCGCGAGCTATCTGTGTCCTACAACGTCGGCGAGTCGCTGATGCGCTCTGTCGGCCTGAATAAGTTCGCGAGCGGTGTGAAGCTGGCCTTGATCGGCCGGAACCTCTACACGTGGACGAGCTACACTGGATTCGACCCGGACGTCACCGCAGGCGGAGATTTCAACTTCCGCGTCGACGGCTTCCGTTATCCCAACTTCAGGACACTCACTGGTCAGGTGGAGTTGACGTTCTGACCTCCACTTTGACTTTTGACATGGAGCTTTAACTAATGATGCGCATAAGAAAGCGATACTATATTTTGGGGGCAGCGGCGGTGCTGTTCGCGGCTGGCTGCAACGACCTCAACGTAACAAATCCGAACAACCCTGATATCGGACGAGCGCTCGCAACTCCGGGCGACGTCATAGCCCTCGCCCAGTCTACTGTACGGTCATGGTATATGACGACCGTTTCAGCAGGCCCGGATGACGGTGGAGACGTTGCGCCCTACGCGTTTGGGTCGGTGACGTCGGACGTCATGACAGGGAACTTCGGCAATTTCGGAATGCGGTTCAATAACCTCGAGCCGCGCGTTAACTACGTGAATAGCAGCGCGGGCGGCGATCGCGCGGTCACCGAGACTCCGTGGAACTACAACTACGGAACCATCGGGGCGGCCAACGACGTCTTGCGTGCGATAAAGGGCGGTCTGTCGCTCGGGAGTGCCACCGAAACAGAGAAGTACAAGCAGGAGGCGCAGTTCTCACGCGCGGCGTCCTACACCTATCTGTCGATGGAATTCGACAGGTCGTTCATCATTGACGAGGATACCGATCCGCTTAACCCGCCTGCCTTGTCAACGTACACTCAGGTCAGGGATGCGACGATCGGGTGGTGGGATCAGCTGATCGCGGCGAGTGCCGCGACAAGCTTCACCTATGCGGTAACCGACCTCCCGAGCCCGGACGGTGCGCTTACGTCGAAGAAGATAAACCGGATCGCGAACTCGATGGCCGCAATGCTGCTGGCCTACACTCCGCGCACTCCGGCACAGTCGGCGGCGGTGGACTGGGCAAAGGTGGCGGCGTACGCGGCCAAGGGAATTGGCACGGGTACAGCCGGTGCTCCGTTTGACGTTAGGGTACAGGGAGACGGCCAAAACTGGTGGTCATACCTCGCCGGTTACGGAGAGGAGGAAAGTTGGATGCGCGTGGATCATCGGGTGATCAACCGGATGAACCCGTCGGTGCCGCCAAAGTTCGATGGCACCATTCCGCCTGAAGGCAGCTCGCCTGATGCGCGGTACGCATCGGATTTCGCCTACAAACCACCGCCGATCGGTGATCCCGCGCGCGGCATTTACATGCAGAGCGTGTTTTACCACAAGCGCTATGAAGCACATGCAGTCAGTCAGCCGCTTGGATTGGCAACCACTGTTCCCTACATGCTGGCGGCGGAAAGCGATTTGATCCGGGCCGAAGCCCTGATCCGGTCGGCAGGAAACCGCCAGACGGCTGTCGACCTGATTAACACCACACGCGTGGGCCGCGGTCAGCTTGCGCCGGCGCTGGTAACTGACAGCGACGCGACACTGCTCAGCTACATCAGTTATGAGCGGGACATCGAGATCATGAACACCAGCGGCACGACCCTCTATTGGCGTCGTGCGGTAACCGATCAACCCATGCAGGCTGGGACAGTTTGCCAGCTTCCGATTCCGGCAAAGGAGTTGGAAACGCTGGGACTGCCGATTTACACCTTCGGTGGAACAAGTCCCGTGCTTCCCTGCTCGTAAAGGCTCAGCCTTGATCTGATCGGAAATAGTGCCGGTCAGGTTTTGGTGGCAGAAATGAAATCGGGGCGGATCAATACGATCCGCCCCGATTTTCTTTCCCCTTGGTAGTTCGGTCACAGTTCCGCCAACCGTAGGGTTGCCGCCACGCGAATTATCTCTGCCGACGGAGGTCCGCGCACGTAACCACGTCGCTCAGCTGAGTGCCGCCGCCGCGAAATACATTCAAGTGATAGGAGCCTGATTCGGGGAGCTGGAACGCGATGTTGTCGTCGAGACTTGCCCCGCCATTGGTGCTCACCACCATCATTGGAAACATCCCCGGCGCGATTACTGGCGGCGTACCAGAGCCGCAATTGCCTGGGTGGATTCCCCATCCCAGATTGTTCAACCCGGGTTCATTGGGTACGGTTACCGACAGGCGAACATGTGTGAATGTTGGGCGATTGCGCAAGACGGTAAGTTCGACCGTTCCGACAGCCTTCTGACGCATGGTCGCAGCCACGGTCGCTGTGCGTCCTTGAGTTGGATTGAGAGTGCCGGTCCAACGGTTTGCCAGTGCAAGCACTTCCGCCGTCCGACCGCTATCAGAGTTCGGATCGGGAGTAACTGCTGGGGCGCTTGCACACGCGACTACAGCGCCGGTCAAGGCTGCTGCACACATATGGGGTAGATTCATATTCACCTGCGGGAGAAAGGGAAGGCGTGCTCGATAAGGTTCGCCAGTGGCGCCACATACAAGTATGCCGGAGACCTATACTTGTCAATTAATCCGCCACCCGTAGCCTGAGAGAATTCTCGCGTTGACCGACAAAAAGCAACCGACGCCCCGACCGGGCGCCGAGGCTGGGGCTCGACCACAGCTCTCGGCCGGGCGGTACGCGCTCTTTCTGGCCATCACCTTGGTGGCACCAGTTGTGATCTTCGGGGCTGTCGAAGGACTGATTCGCCTTGTCCGCCCGAACGGCGGGCTTCCGCTTTTCGTGGCGGCGCGATTTGTCCACGGCGAATATCTGGTGGCCAATCCATCTGTCGGAAGCCGATGGTTCGCGGGGGTTAACAACGCCCCCGCTCCGGCGCCCGAAATGTTCTCGGCCGAAAAGCCAAAAAATGCCTTTCGGGTTTTCGTGCTGGGCGAATCGGCCGCCGCTGGTTTTCCGTATCCGCGTAACGTGGCTTTCTCGCGCCTTCTCCGCGATGCGCTTCGCGATGTGTTACCGGGCGACTCGGTCGAAGTGATCAACCTCGCGATTGCTGCCACCAACAGCTTTGCGATGCTGGACATGGCACGCGAGGTCGAAAGGCAACGCCCAGACGCAGTTCTCATATACGCGGGCCACAACGAATACTACGGAGCCCTGGGCGCTGTGTCGCGAGTCAGCGTCCCGGGCGGCGCCGGAGTCGTTCGGGTCTACCTTCGGTTGCTGCGCCTGCGTTCGGTGCTCGCGCTCCGGAACGTGTTCACTGCGATCCGGACGCGGGCACGTCCAGCGGCGGGCAATCTCGAGGCGGCCAGCCTGATGGAGGTCCTAGCGCGCGACCGACAGGTAAAACTCGGCAGTCCAGAGTACCAACGCGGAGCGAGCCAATTCGAGGACAATCTCAACGCCATCGTTCGTGTCTTCAAGATCCGGGGAATTCCCGTATTCATCGCGAGTGTTGCCAGCAACCTTCGAGATCAACCGCCATTCGCGGCCGATGCCAACTCCGCTCCGGGTGGTGCGGCTGGGATCTTCGACGCTGCGCGAGCCGATCTTACCAGAAATGACACCGCGGGCGCGAGGGAGCTATTCGCTCGAGCGCGCGATGACGACGTTATCCGGTTCCGCGCCCCAGGCGAATTCAATCGAATCATTCGTCGGGTGAGCGAGCGGACGGGAGCGACTTACGTTCCGGTCGCGGAGGCATTCGCAACGGCTTCCCCCGGCGGTATCCCGGGTTCAACTCTCTTCCTCGAGCATGTTCATCCCACACGCGAGGGTCAAGCGCTAATTGGGCGCGTTTTCTTCGAGACAATTGTGAGAACGGGAGCATTGCGAGGCTCAGTCGACACGAGTCGTTTGAAACCGTGGGAGGAATACGCACGCGCGACGATGCTCACGCCTTTCGACGAGCGTGTCGCGTATCACATTACGCGTACCCTCAAATTGCGCTGGCCGTTCGTCCCGGTCGCGAAACAAGTCGACTATCGAGGCAAGTATGTCCCAACCGATCTTCTCGACAGTTTGGCATTTGACGTGTCGCGGGGTGCGCGCTGGGAAGTCGCGAAGCTCCGCCTGGCTGCCGATTATGAGCGGAGGCGACAGTACGACTCTGCGGCGACGGAATACGCAGGGCTGGCGCGTGACGCACCCCTGTTTGACGAACCGTTGAAGCTCGAAGCGCGGGCACTCGCGTTCGCGGGCCGGGAGGACGAAGCCGAAGCGGCGCTTCGCCGAGCGGTGGCGATCAATCCTACCGCGGCAGCACTTGCGCAACTTGGCACACGCGCCGGTCAGCGGCGTGAGATCGCGCAAGCGATTTCACTCTTTCGACAGTCGCTCGCGCTCCAGCCCAACCAGCCGGATGTGTTGTACAAGCTTTCGCTTGCCTATGGGATGCAGCGGGATCTGCCCAACGCGCGCGAGGCCGCATTGCGCCTTGCCCAGATCGCGCCGGGATATCCGAGACTGCCGGAGTTGCTCAGCACACTCGGAATTCGACAGTAGTTAGAAGTCGCCAGCATTGCTGGCTCCCGTTAGAAGATGGAGTAGATGAACGGCGCCAACGCCGTTCCTTGCGCCAGGAAAAGCAAGCCGCTCAAGAGCACCATCACTACGATGATCGGCGCGAGCCACAATTTCTTCCTCTCGCGCATGAAGGCCCAGAGCTCCTTGATGACGGACAGCACTCAAACCTCCATTAGAATTGGCGCTCCATCCGCGACGGCGCGGGAAGCGGCGGGCGCGGATGCCAATTGGAGCCAGCTCGAGAGCGTCGCGGCGACAACCATCTCCTGACCACTCCAATCGGAGTGAAGATCAAATAGTAGATCGCGGCGAGCAAGACCGGCGTCGTAACTCGCCCGAACAGCTCGCCGAGCTTCATCCACGCTTTCCTTACCGGGGTGAGGCGTCCAGGGATCAACAGCGCGGCGAGCACCGAGAAGAAGGCGATCGTCGATGAGATGACAACGAGTCGATGCGCATCCCGCCAAACTCCCACTGCCGCGACGAACAGGAAACCGCCGGCAAGAGTCAACGCAAAGACACGACCCTCGCGGGCGTTCCTCCGCGCGTCGAGCAGTGCGGAATCGGATTTCGCCGATGACGGGATCAATCGAGGCCCATCGCGCCGGACGTCGCTTTCATATCTAAAGATCCAGTTTGCATGTCTCTCCTCAGCAGAAACGGCCCTATCACAAGCGCATCGATCGCGGTGCGGGCGAAGCACCCCAGCGCGTCCGACGGAGTGCAAACGATCGGTTCGCCTCGCACGTTGAATGATGTGTTCACAACGAGCGGACAACCCGTGCGATCGGCGAAGCTGGATATCAGTCCGTGAAACATCGGATTCTGCTCGCGCGACACCGTCTGCACTCGGGCCGAGTAGTCGAGATGAGTCACGGCGGGAATTTCCGAGCGCAGTTCGTTGACACGCGCGAGCCCTCCTTCCGTTGAATCATGACCGCGGCGGCGCGACGCGACGATAGGGGCAACGAGCGTCATGTACGGTGATTCGACATCGAGCTCGAAGTATTCCGCGGTCCGTTCGCTCAACACACTCGGCGCGAACGGGCGGAATCCTTCGCGGAACTTGATCTTCTGATTCAGACGGGACTGCATTTCCGGACTGCGAGCGTCCGCCAGGATGCTCCGTGCTCCCAGAGCGCGCGGGCCAAACTCCATCCGGCCCTCAAACCAGCCGATGATTTTCCCTTCCGCGATCAGCTCGGCGGCCTGATCAGCGACGTTGGATTCGTCGATCTGCTCGTAACGGGCGCCGGCGCTATCGAGCGCCGAGCGAATGTCGTCAGGGGAGAATTCGGGACCAACGAGTGCTGCTTGCATTGCGTCCCTTCCATTTCGCGCGCTGCGTTGCCGGCCGAAATACTTGTGGTGCGCGACGTAGGCGGCGCCGAGCGCTCCTCCGGCGTCACCGGAGGCCGGTTGAATCCAGATCTCGGAGAAAGGCCCTTCGCGCAAGAGCCGGCCGTTGGCGACCGCGTTCAACGCTACTCCGCCCGCCAGGCAAAGCTTGTCGAGACGTGTCGTGCGGTGAGCGTAACGCGCCATGCGGAGGACGATCTCCTCACACACCGTCTGAATCGAGCGCGCCATGTCCATCTCGCGCTGAGTGATCGGACCCTCCGGCTGTCGCGGTGGCCCGTCGAACAACCTGTCGAACGCGCGCGTCGTCATTCGCAGCCCGCCGCGGTAGTCGAAGAACCGCTGGTCGAGTGTGAACGATCCGTCGTCGTTTACTTTCAGCAGATCCGAGTAGATCCTCTCGACGTACCGTGGCTTTCCAAATGGCGCGAGGCCCATCAGCTTGTATTCGCCGCTGTTCACCTTGAATCCGGCGTGATACGTGAAGGCGGAGTACAGCAGCCCGAGCGAGTCGGGGAAGCGCATCTCCTCCAGGATCTCGATTGTGGAACCGCGTCCGACGCCAATGGTTGCCGTCGCCCATTCACCGACGCCATCGATCGTGAGGATCGCCGCCTCGTCGAACGGGGATGGATAGTATGCGCTGGCGGCGTGAGATTCGTGGTGCTCGGCGTACAACAGCTTTCCCCGGTAGCCGCCGAGGCCGGCCCGAATCTCACGGTCGACGTACAGGCGCTCCTTCATCCAGAGAGGGCCTGCGCGGCTGAAGGACATCAACCCCCTTGGGGCGATGTCGAGATAGGTCTCAAACAACCGCTCGAACTTGAGCAGCGGCTTCTCGTAGAATACGACCGCATCGAGGTCCGATGAGTCGATGCCGGCGCTGGCAAGACAGTACGAGATTGCCTGACTCGGGAAGCGCGCCTCGCCTTTCGCGCGCGTGAACCGCTCTTCCTGCGCCGCCGCGACGATCCTGTCGCCGGCGAGCAGACATGCGGCGCTGTCGTGGTAGAAAGCGGATATTCCGAGAATGTATTCGCTAGCCAAGTAGGCCCACTTGCGCTCTGCGGATGATTGTTCGCGCTAAGTAAGGCGCGCGTATATTAGCGAAAGATACCCGTCCAACATTCGAGGCACAGGACCGTTAACGCGTGTGGGTCTACCTGTTTTGGGCCGTCGTCGGTGTCTTCGCGGTCCTGGTCGCCGCGCTCTACCTCCGTCGCGGTGTCAAGCGCAGCGCGCTTCGGGCATTCCGGCAGTCACACGGGCGTCTCGACCGGTTCAAGCTCACTCGCAAGGCGCTGATCGCGGAGAATCTGCTGGCCGATGCGGAGATAGCCGCAGCCGTTCGCGAGCATTCCGCTGAACACGGAGTCGCGGAAGCCACAACCTGGCGGAAGGTCGAGGAGTACATCGACGAAATCGTTCCGTTTTTCAATCTCCTCACCTACTACAAGGTCGGACTGTTTGTCAGCAGAGCGATGCTGAACTTTTTCTACAAGGTTTCCACCGAATACGTCGGCAAAGAGCTGCATGTAGAGCCCGATCGCGACTCGATCGTGATCTATCTGATGAACCACCGCTCGAACGCGGACTATGTGCTCGTCGGGTACGTTCTCTCAGGGCGCGTTGCGATTTCCTATGCCGTGGGCGAGTGGGCGCGGACATTCCCGCTCGAGTACATCTTCAAGAGCTTCGGCGCGTATTTCATCAGGCGCAGGTATCGCGAGCCGCTGTATCACAAGGTCCTCGAGCGATACGTGCAGCTGATAACAAGCAATGGCGTGACTCAGGGGATCTTCCTCGAAGGCGGGCTCAGTCGCGACGGGAAGTTGGGGAAGGCGAAAATTGGGCTCCTCGATTATCTGGTGGGAGTCGCACGCGATCCGGTGTTCCGGGCAAAGCTGCACGTCGTACCGGTGGCCATCAATTACGACCGCGTCCTCGAGGACCGCTCCCTGTTGCGTGAGCTCGACGCACGGGAGGGACGGAAAAGGCCTCCGCTGTACGCCCAATTCGCTGAGGTCCTCCGCTACGTGGGGTGGAACGCTGCTCGTCTCGTCGGTGGAAGATGGAAACGCTACGGACGTGCAGCGGTCGTGATTGGGGAAGCCTTTCCGCTCGCTCCGTGGTTCGACGACCAGGACCGCGCCGTCGGAGATTTGTTCGCTCTTCCGCGCGCGGACCGGCTGGCGCGGGTTCAACAGCTCGCTGACATCGTTCTCGAGAAGATCGCGGCCATCGTTCCCGTCACGCCGGTCAGCCTCGCATGCGCGGCCATTCAGAGCTTTGACGGCGATTTCATTCCGCACCGAAAGCTCCTCGAGCGAATGGGCGAGATGCGGGATGTGCTGAACGATCTCAACGCTCGGGTGATCCGCCACGATGGAGCCATAGAGGAGACTTTCGACCGAGCGTGGCGAATGCTTCGGATGCGGCGGATACTGGTGCGATCCGGAGACGGGTATGCTGTCCTTCCGGGGAATCGGCCGCTCGTCAGCTACTACGCGAACAGCATTTCGCACCTCCTTGGGCCCTTCGCCGAGGGGGTCCGCGAGCGAGATGCGCTCCCGGGCTTGAGCCTGCTGGATCGCTAGCCCTCCGCTTGCGTATAATGCATATCCCATCCGACACCACGAGGAGATCCATGCGGAATTTTCGTAGGGGAATCGAGGCTCTCGCCGTTCTTGCGATCCTTGGCACTACTCTGAGTTGCGGCTCATCGACCAGCACTGGCCCCGTTGGCCAGCTTTCGATCAAGGTGGTCGATCAGAACAACGCTGGCGTTTTCGGAGTCTCCGGCGACCTGTACAAGGTCGTTTCTGGCGGCGGCCTGCTCTGGCGGAGAAGCTTGACGAGCGCCGACGGCACGGCGGTTTTCGGCGCCGCTGATGGGGGCGTGGGCGCTGGAGACTACTACATCCACGTAGCCTTCAGCAGCAACCACGAGCTCGCTGTCGGGGAGACCAACGACCGGCCGGTTTCAGTTGTAGCGGGCGACAACACAGTGATCACCTTCCACGCGGTGGCAAAGGGTCCAAGTCCGCACTGAGTTGACACAAGTTGCTGCCCTATCTAACTTTGTAGGCTAGTCTGCCCCCAGAATGGGGCGGCCGTAGCTCTACGTTTCAGGGTATTAATGCCGACCATCAATCAACTCGTCCGTCAGAGTCGCCGCGACGTTCAGAAGAAGGAAAAAGCACCCGCACTGAAGTCCAACCCGCAGAAGCGCGGCGTTTGCACTCGCGTGTACACAACGACCCCCAAAAAGCCCAATTCGGCGCTTCGCAAAGTGGCGCGCGTGAGACTGACGAACGGCTTTGAAGTGACCGCCTACATCCCGGGCGAAGGTCACAATCTGCAGGAGCACTCGATCGTGCTCATTCGCGGCGGCCGCGTGAAAGATCTGCCGGGAGTCCGCTACCACATCGTGCGTGGATCGCTCGACGCATCCGGCGTCAACGGCCGCAACAAGAGCCGCTCCAAGTATGGCACCAAGAAACCAAAGGCCGCCGGCGCAGCAGGCGGAGGTAAGAAGAAATGAGCCGCCGCAAAAAGTCGATCAAGCGTCCGATTCTTCCCGACGCTCGCTATGATAGTCAGACTGTCTCGAAGTTCATCAACGCCATCATGTACCAGGGCAAGAAGTCGACTGCCGAGAGGATCTTCTACGGCGCGATGGACATCGTCGAGAACAAGACCAGCCAGATTGGTGTGACGATCTTCAAGCAGGCGCTGACGAATCTGAAGCCCGCCGTCGAAGTGAAGAGCCGCCGAGTCGGTGGCGCCACGTACCAGGTTCCAGTCGAAGTCCGTCCGGACCGCCGCACCGCGCTCGCGATGCGCTGGCTCATCACCTTCTCACGCGGCCGCAACGAGAAGTCGATGGCAGAGAAGCTCGCCGCCGAAGTGATCGCCGCCAGCAAAGGCGAGGGCAACGCGGTGAAGAAGAAGGAAGACACTCACAGGATGGCCGAAGCGAACAAGGCGTTCGCGCACTATCGCTGGTAGTTCGCGCGGTCCCAGCTGCACAATTCCGCCCCGTCTGGTGAATCTCCAGACGGGGCTTTTTGTTGCCCGTGTCGAAAAGTGACCCAGATGACGTGGCAACGTAATTGAATAGGGAGGGGGAAGGCGCAGGCGTGGAGGCACAGTCCAATACGGAGATGCAGTTGACGTCAGAGGAAGTCATTTCACCGACGACATCGAACCCATGGAGAACGGTGCTCTCGACCGTCCTTCGCGTGGCGCTGCTCGCGATCGCATTCCTGATCCTCAGACGTGAGCTAAACGGTGTCAGCCTCGACGATCTGTTTGCAAGCGTCCGCGACTACGGGCTCCAGCGCGTAACCCTCGGCCTCGCGTTTACGATTGGAAGCTACCTGACGCTCGGCGTTTTCGAGTTGCTCGCGCTTCGATATGTCGGAAAGCGGGCAGAGCGCATCATACCGCGACGAACAGCGATCGCCACCGCCTTCGTTGCGAATGCTTACAGCCAATCCGTGGGGCTGGCAATTCTTACCGGAGCAGCGGTTCGGATCCGCTCTTACTCCAGGTACGGGCTGGACGCGCTGGACGTGGCGCGCTTGAGCGTGTTCGTGACGGTCACCGCGACGCTTGGACTTCTCACGACTGGAGGGCTCGCGTTCTTCGCGACGGCGGGTCGGATGACTATCATGAACATGACCGTGTATCTGACACCGTTCGCTCTTCTCCTCTTGCTCCCAGTTGTTGGGTACGTCGCGTGGGGCGCATTCGGTCAGTCGGAATTCCACGGGCGTGGAAAATGGCGAATACGGCGTCCATCACTGAGAATGGCGCTGGAACAGATCGGCGTCTCATCTCTCGACTGGTTGCTCGCGGGGACGGTGTTGTTCTTTCTGCTGCCGCGCTCATTGGGCGTCTCATACGCGGGCTGCCTCGCTGTCTACCTGATTGCTCAGACTGCCGCAGTCCTCAGTCACGTCCCAGGCGGCGTGGGTGTGTTCGAAGCGATCGTGATCTCACTCCTGTCCGTGGACGCCCACTCAATGACCTCGCCGTCGCTGGCTTCGTTGGTGGCGTCATTGCTGGTCTATCGAGTCATTTACTACTTGTTGCCGTTGATCGCAGCGGTCGCGCTCTCGGCGATCGCCGAACTGCTTCGGTCGCGCAAACAGTTAGTCTCGCTTGATCTCGCCGCGAACGGACTCTCGCAGGCAAGTCTGACGGCGGCCGATGCCTCCTGAGGCCGCGAGGCAGCGGTGGTGGACTCCCGCTGAAACCCAAATCAGCGAGGAGCCGCACTCCGCTCGGAACCACACCGATTGGCTGATAGACAACTGCGAAGCTTACGAGTCGTTGGTCTCCGCGGTGCGCGACGCAAGGGAATCCATCTGGATCTCGCAGCTCGCGTTCGACGCGGACTGCAGGGTCTACGGAAGCGAGAACGCTCGATCGGGGGCGGACACACATGGCGAAACTCTGCTCGCCGCGATTCTGACAGCGAGCGCGCAGCATCGCGTGAGCGTGAAGATTCTTCTCAACTCCACGCTGCTGTTGAACACCAGACGCCCGCTGTTGCGGTTCCTCTCGGAACGCATGATCGATCCGGAACTGGTGGAGGTGCGAGGGATAAGCCGGTTTCCCCAGCTTCTGCACGCGAAGATTGTGATCGTCGATGGACGGCGGGCGTTCATCATCGGTTCTCCATTCGTAAACGGATACTGGGACACTCCGTCGCATCATCCTGTAGACGCGCGCCGGCCACTTCGCGAGCTGGGTGGGCGCCCGGTCCACGACGTGTCGATAGGAGTGCGCGGACCGGCGGTGCGTGAACTCGCCGAGAGATTTGCGCGCCTCTGGAATGGCGCCCGGCACGTAGGGCCGAATCTCGGAACTTCGCCGATCAAGGCGCATTCCGTGAACCGAACCGCGGCGGAACCCGGCGTCGAGGTCGTGACGACGGAGCCTCGAGGCGGTTGGAGATCAGACGATCCTGGTTCATCTGACACTCTCGACGCATTGCTCGCGGGAATCGAACGTGCCCGCTCGCTGATCTACATCGAGCACCAATACCTCAGCTCTCGCCCGGTGGTAGAGGAGCTACGGCGAGCGCTCGACAGAGAGCCCGCGCTCGAAATAATCCTCCTGCTCAACCAGAATCCGGATGTCACGGCGTATCGCCGCTGGCAGAACGCGCGGCTCGCGGACGCTGGGCTCCGCACCCATCCACGCGTGGGTGTTTTCGCCCTTTGGACAGCGGCGTCACGACCCGAGGGGCTCCTTATCAATCAGGTTTTTGTTCACAGCAAAGTCGTGATTGTTGACGATGAGTGGGCAATGGTCGGCAGCGCGAATCTCGACGGCGCTTCGCTTGACTCGTACGGCGACGATTTTAGTGGCCGCTTCGCGCGTCGTGTGTTTCGAAACGTCAGAAACTTCGACGTGAGCCTTGTCTTCACCAGCGCGAATTCAACGGGCGCAGCGAATCCGATCCGCCAGCTGCGCGAGAGACTCTGGACGGAGCACCTCGGGCTAGGATTG